>JACCDG010325905.1_pt1 | contig 119068 bp, 126 predicted proteins | sample 7442471 | NCBI WGS metagenome assembly JACCDG01 (sample SAMN15323444, study PRJNA562643) | freshwater metagenome | isolation source: river surface water | place: USA:Blue River Watershed | collected 2017-08-17
CGGCCACTTCAATCGAATTGGCCGTAAAAGATTATTTGAAAACCAACAACCTGAAATTAGGCGATCTGGGTCCGGCGCTGCGCGCGGCCCTAACCGGCACGTTACAAAGCCCGGCCTTGTTCGAAGTGATGGAAGTTCTGGGCCGTGATGAAGTGAAAAACCGCTTGAAGGCAGCGTAAAACAAGAATACTATGATCTAAATAACAGGGAAATTATATGACTCATTTATATCCCCACACAAACGAAGCCGGACTTGCCGTTGCCAAATGTTTGCTTGATATCAAGGCGGTGAATCTGCGCCCGGATCAACCATATACGCTGACATCGGGCTGGGCTTCGCCGACATATATCGATTGCCGCAAAGTGATTTCATTTCCAAAAGTGCGTCAGACCATCATCGGTTACATGGCCGAAGTCGCGAATAAAATCGGCAAGAATAAAATCGATGCGGTGGCTGGCGGTGAAACTGCCGGTATTCCATACAGCGCCTGGCTGGCCGAAAAAATGGATGTGCCGATGTTGTATGTGCGCAAAAAACCAAAAGGTTTTGGCCGCGGCGCGCAAATCGAAGGCGATTTTAAAGCGGGTCAGAAAATTTTATTGGTCGAAGATTTGGCCACCGATGGCGCCAGCAAAGTGGCGTTCGTCAACGCGTTGCGCGATGGCGGCACGGTTGTTACCGATTGCGTGGTTGTATTTTATTACGGCGTATTCCCATCCAGCGGCCAGTTGGAAAGCGCGAATGTAAACATGCATTATTTATGCAATTGGGAACATATTCTCGAAGCCGCAACGGCCGGGAAATATTTCGACGATATTACCATTGCTAAGGTACGCGAATTTTTGAAAGATCCCGCCAAATGGTCCGAAGCCCATGGCGGCGCCAGCATCGAAACCGCGAAACTTTCGACCGTGATGGCGAGTAAGTTGTAAAATTCTGTATTGCTACCCTCCCCTTGAGGGAGGGTCAAAGCCGCCGTGCGCAAGGGTTGGTGTGGCGGCTTGCGCAAACATAAGGCGGGTTTGGGGTGGGGATTTCCCCCACCTTATAAGGTATATTTTAATTTTTACTACCGCATCCCCACCCCAAAATTCCTACCGGAATTTTGCGCCATCCCTCAAGGGGAGGGCAGCTTTATAAAACTAGTTGCCCATAATACCTTTTTTAATATCGTCAAAACCTTTTTTGATAGAACCTTTTCCAAGGCGGTTTAGGCCCTGTTCAATCAGACTGCTGGGCAATTTGCGGTCCAGGTTTTTCGACAAGGTATTCATCACAATCTCGCTGGCTTCTGCCACCGTGACGGTTTTACCTTCGCGGCCAATATCGCGCAAATGCACATCGGCGATTTGAATCCGTTGCGATGCGGTTTGCCCGGCCAAATTGAACATCGGCGTTGCGGCAATATCGGTAATATCTAAATTACGTATGATCAATTCCCGCGCCGGTTTTACATCGCCGGTCAGCTTGCTTTGTTTTGGCGGTGGCGGCGAAATGGCGCGGATCACATTATCGACGTTATTGCCTTTTTCATTCACTTCGTAATACACGCTAACGCCATTCAGCGCGATTTTATCGATCAATAAAACCGGTTCCATCAGGCTGTGAATATCGAAATGCGCTTCGCCTTCGGTTAAATGCAATAAATGCGGGCTTTCAAATCCGGCCGGATTGACGATGGTCAAGCCGCGGATTGCAATTTGGCCGCTGGTCAGGGTTAAATTCAATCCGGCAATATGCACCGGAACTTTTAAATTGTTTGTCGCTACCCGTTCGATGACGGTTTTAACAATCCAGTTTTTGCCGATATTGACCGCAAGGACAATCACCGCCAGAACGACCAGCACCGTCAGCAAGGATTTCTTTTTGCCCTTTCTGCGATTGCGCGCCATGAAACTTCTCCCTATTTCTTTTTATTGATCAATCCATGATTCAATGCCTCGCGTTCGTCGAACACAAAACATTCGCCTTGCCACAGGCTTTGGGTGGCGGGAACTTCTTCGAGATATTTTAAAATTCCGCCCTGCAGATGATAGACTTCTTTGAACCCTTGTTGCATCAAAAAAGAAGTGGCTTTTTCGCATCTTATCCCGCCGGTGCAAAACATGGCGATCGGGCGGTCTTTTTTATCGGCCAAATGCGTTTCCACATACGCCGGGAATTGGCCGAAACTGGTGGTTTTGGGATCTATCGCGCCTTTGAACGTGCCGGCGGCGTATTCATAATCGTTGCGCGTGTCGATTAAAATCACGTCTTCGCGGCTGATCAATGCATTCCAATCTTTGGGTTCGACATAATTGCCGACCAGATTGCTGGGATCAACAGGTTGTTTCATAGTCACGATTTCCGCCTTTACGCGGATTTTCAACCGGCCGAACGGCATCGTGGCGGCGGTGGATGTTTTCCAGGTCAAATCTGCCAATTCCGGATACGAACATATGTAATCCAGCGCATTGGTAATACCGTCCGGCGGCCCGGCAATCGTCGCGTTGATGCCTTCCTCGGCCAGCAAAATAATCCCGCGCACGCCATTTTCCTCGCACACCATGCGAATAGGGTCCAGCATTTCACGGCAATGCGGCAAAGCGATAAATTTATAAAATGTGACGACCGATAACATATAAATTCCAATATCTTACAGGACATTGTTTATTTAATTTTTTGATCCCTGTAAAGGGGGTTATCCACGGCGCTTTGGCGGCTTTATCATGATTTTCGTATATTCATAAAGCGCCTTATAAACACCAAGCAACTGCTTGGAATTGCTGTTTAATTTTCTAATTGCCGATTGATGCTTGCGAATCGTTACGCCATCGCCGCGTTGAATGGGGCCGGTCAGGGCCGCGCGTGGGCCAAGGGCGATGGTATTGCGCAAGGTTGCCTGTAGAATTGGGGCAAGGGCGGCGCGGAATTCAGTTTCCCGCAATCCGATTTGCCCGGCGATATTGCCCGACGCGCCAATAAGGCTGGTTAGGTAATTGGCCGCCATGCACACCGCACCATGATAAGCGATTTTTTGATCCGCCTTAATCGGAATCATTTTTCCGCGCAATTGTTGGATAATGGGCTTCATCGCGGCAACCGCCCTACCCTGCCCTTCGCAAAACCAATAGGTTCCCGGCAAGGCGGCAAGGCCGGATTTCAAATCCGGAAAACTTTGCAATGGATGGCAACTCGCGGTCAAAACGCCCTTGCGGCGCAAGGGGACTAATAAATCGCTATTCTCGCTGCCGCTGCAATGCACCGCGATGGCGCCGCGCTTCCATTCCAATCGCGCCAATGATTTTGCTGCTTTGGCGATATTCTGATCTTGTGTCGTGATAAAAACAATATCCGCATCCGCCAAATCCGGTTTTTGCCCGCGCGCATAGGCGGCAACATTATATCCGGCCCCGGCCAGCGCGGCGCGCAATACGCCGCCCAATTTGCCGTTGCCGATAATGGCGATATGTTTTTTGGATTTCATTTTATTTCTTGCCCGATTTGCGCCGCGTATCGATCCGCGTTGCCGTCATGAATCACAACGTCGATCATTATATCCGGATTCATCTGATTGCGGAACCAGGTATATTGCCGTTTGGCATATTGGCGGGTTTTGGTTTTGGCCATCGCAACCGCATCGTCCCGCGCCATTTCGCCGCGCAAAAACGCGCGCAGTTCCGGAATCCCCTTGGCCTTTAACGCCGTGTTATTGGGCAAATCCGGCATCGATTCAATCGCGCGCACTTCGTCCAGCGCGCCGGTATCCAGCATCATATCGAATCTTTTCTCGCAACGCGCATAAACTTCGGCGCGGGGCGGCAACAGGGTAATCAATCGATATTGCCTGCCCCCCTCGTCCGGCGCGCGGTTGCCTTGGAAACTGGCCAATGATTGGCCGGTTTGTAAAATCACTTCGAGTGCCCGCGCGGTGCGTTGCCGGTCGTTCGGTTTCAATCGCGCCGCCATCACCGGATCGCGGGATAATAATTCGCGGCGCAATCCTTCGACCCCGTCCGAATCCAGAATTTGCTGCACTTGCGCGCGGATCGCCGGATCGACATCGGGTATATCGGACAATCCTTCCATCAATGCCTGGAAATATAATCCGGTTCCGCCAACCAGAATCGGCAATTTTCCTTGCGCTATAACATCGGCGATTTTGGCGGATGCCAGTTTCTGCCACGATGCCGCGCTGGATTGCTGGGCAATCGACATGACGCCGTATAATTCGTGCGACGCCAAGGATTGTTCCGCCGCGCTGGGCTGACCCGATAATATCGGGATTTCGCGGTACAATTGCATCGAGTCGGCATTGATCAAAACACCATTAACGCGCTGCGCCAAAGAAAGCGCCAAGGCCGATTTCCCGCTGGATGTCGGCCCGCCGATTACAATTGTATGTGGATAAGTGCCCTGATTTGCCATTGTCACGAAACTATCATTTGTCATCGTGTTTTTGAACTTTATTCTTTTATCCATAACAGGGAGGATCGTTATGTCTGCAAAAACAAACCCGGCTCTTCAAAATAGAAAAGTAGTTCTTAGACCTCGAAAATTGACCAAAGCCGAACAGGTTGAGGCCGATGCTCGAGAGCTTGATGCCAACCGTCAAATAACCGCCATAATGCTAAACGGTCTAGACGCCGATGTAGCACGAGAGATTGCCTCTTTAAACGGACAGTTTAAAAGAGCCATTTCTCCGGCTAATTTACGCCGGTATCACGCCCTTAAATATTGCAAAACTTTAGGCAGCAGATAAATAAAAAAGCCGGGAAAATCCCGGCTTTTCAAGTTTACAGGGGAGCTAGTTATTCTGATCCTCTAATTTAAGCGCAACGAATCGCACATCCCCGGCCCTGTTCAACAGTAACAACACCGATTTGCGTTTGTCCTTTTTCGCTTTATCAATTTTGGCAATGGCTTCGTCCGGCGACGATACGTCTTCTTGCGCCACCTGAACGATCACATCGCCCGCGCGCATGCCTTGTTCCGCCGCGTTCGATGCGCCATCGATGCCGATAATGACAGCGCCGGTTTTTACATCGGCCGGGATTTCAAATCGCTGACGCAATGCGCCGGTGATCGGGGATAAAGACAATCCAATTACTTTGGATTTGGCGGCGGGTTTTTCGGTTGGTTTCTTATTGCCGCTTGCCGGAATCAGATCCTTTTCTTCATCTTCATCCAATTGCGCGATTTTAATGCGCGTGGTTTGCTCGCGGCCTTTGCGCCAAAACGTGACGGTCGCTTCCTGGCCAATATCGGTGTCGGCAACGATGCGCGGCAATTTTTTCATCTCGTCGATTTCCTTGCCGTTAAAGCCGGTAATGATATCGCCGATTTCCAATTTGCCCACCGCCGGACTGTTCGGCGAAATTCCGGCAACCAACGCGCCGCGCGCCGCGCCTTTTAAATTAAAGTTATCCGCTATTTCTGGGGTTACGCCTTGGATGCGCACGCCCAGCCAGCCGCGTTTGGCATGGCCGAATTTTTGCAATTGATCAATCACCGGTTTTGCCGAATTCGATGGAATCGCAAATCCAATGCCGATACTGCCGCCAGAGGGCGAGAAAATCGCGGTATTGATGCCGATCACTTCGCCCTTGGTATTGAACATCGGACCGCCCGAATTGCCGCGATTGATCGACGCATCGGTTTGAATGAAATCGTCATATGGACCGGCGTTAATATCGCGCGCCCGCGCGGAAATAATCCCGGCGGTCAATGTGCCGCCAAGCCCAAACGGATTGCCGATCGCGACGATCCATTCGCCAACCTTGGCGGAATCGGAATCGCCCCATGCAACAAACGGAAGCTTCTTATCGGTTTTGACTTTTAATAAAGCCAGATCCATTTTCTTATCCCGGCCGACAATTTCCGCCTTTAATTCGGAATCGTCGTGCAAAATAACGGTAATTTCGTCGGCTTCGTCGATGACGTGATTATTGGTCACGATATAGCCGCTGGGATCGATGATAAAACCGGATCCAAGCGCGGTGGATTTTTGCGGAACAATCCGGCCGCCATCCATGCCTTGCATTTGTTGGTCGAAAAAGTCGCGGAAAAATTCTTCGAATGGCGATCCCGGCGGGAATTGCGGCAAATCCGGCATGGCGCGGCGGTTTTCCCGCACCACTTGCGTGGTTGATACATTCACCACCGCCGGCAATAACCGGTCGGCCAGGCTGGCAAAGCTGGGCATGACCATCATATCATGGGTCGGCGCACGCAATGGTTCGGCCGCCAAAACCGGCATCGCGAAAATCGCGATTGCCATCAAAATAAAGACGCTGAGAGATTTTCTGAATTTTTTAATTGGGTCAGACATCGATTACTCCTAAAGAAATATTTTGCATATTGTAACGCCAATCTTGTGGCAAAATTATGGAACGTTATGTGGGGTTTGTTTTTGTTATTTCAAGGCATAAACCAGGGCCACGCCAAATACCGCGACGATAGTGCCGAAAATCCGTATTTGGTCGGGTTGGATATCGCGAATCGCCTCGAGCATCGCCTTGGCTTGGGCGGGGAATATGGCATAAATCAGGCCTTCGATCACCAGCATCATGCCGAATCCAACCAATAAATAATGCCCGAAACCTTCCATCCTAATAATTCTTCAGATATTTCATGAAATCGCTTTCGGGCGATAGGATCATGGTATTGTCACCATTGGCCAGCGCGTCGCGATACGCTTGCAAGGTGCGGTATAATTGGAAGAATTTCGGATCGCGGGAATAGGCATCGGCCAGGATCTTGGTTTTCAAGGCCTCGCCATCGCCGCGCAGAATTTGCGATTCCTTGCTGGCTTGGGCCAGCAATACGGTGCGTTCCTTGTCCGCCGATGCGCGGATTTGCGTGGCTTTTTCCGCGCCTTGCGCGCGGGCTTCTTTGGCGCGTTGTTCGCGGTCGGCTTTCATTCTGGAAAAGGTCGACGCGCTCACCTCTGGCGGCAATTCGGAACGGCCGATGCGAATATCGATCACTTCGATGCCGAAATTTTTGGCGTCCCCCTTCATCGATTCTTTTACCGCTGCCATAATATCGTCGCGTTTTTCCGACAATAAATCGGCCACGGTGATTTTCGCCATTTCGTTGCGCATTTTATTGTTTAAGGTGGGGCCAAGCCGGTTATTCAAACCGTCTTCATTGCGCGCCGAAACGTAAAATTGGAACGGATCGACAATGCGGTACCGCGCATACAGATCGATATTGATGCGCAATTGATCGCTTAACAATACCGGTGCTTCGGGCGGATCCAGATCCAGAATGCGCGTTTCGAAAAACATCACGTCCTGAATGAACGGCAATTTCATGTGCAATCCGGGTTCTTTTTCGGTGCGCACCAACGCGCCGAATTGCATGACCACCGTTTGCGCAGTTTGCGGGATGACATAAAAAGTATTGGTCACCAATACGAATAAAACAAAGGCCCCGATGAAATAAAAAGCTTTATGCATTTTCATTAGTTGATCTCCGGTTCTTTGTTGCTTGGCGCTGGGCGTTTCATCATGTCTTGCAATGGCAGGAACGGCAGAACGTTGTTCCCGGCCTTGCCATCGACATATACTTTGCTGGAATTTTTCAAGATTTCCTGCATGGTTTCGATATACATGCGTTTAGACGTCAAATCGCTGGACGCTTTGTAGGCGTTATATACCTGGATGAAGCCTTGCGCTTCACCCTCGGCCTCGCGCACCGCTTGTTCTTTATACGCGTCGGCATCCAGTTTTATTTTCTCCGCCTCGCCACGCGCGCGGGGAACGATATCGCTGCGATAGGCTTCGGCCTGGTTGATTTCTTTTTCCGCGTCCTGTTCGGCTCGTTGCACATCGTTAAACGCATCGATGACTTCGGCCGGCGGGTCGACGCGTTGCGGCAATACGTCGACGATCAAAACGCCCGCGCCATAACTGTCCAAGATCGATTGCAACATTTCCCGCGCCTTCAATCCTAATTCCTCGCGGCCGCCACGCACAATGTTATCGAATGTGCGCTGACCGACCAATTCGCGCATCACGCTTTCCCCGGCAGCGCGAATAGTCGCCTGCGGGTCGCGGATACGGAATAAAAATTTCACCGGATCGTCGATACGCCACATGATACGGAAATGCATATTCAGAATATTGCGGTCTTGGGTCAGCATTTGCCCGGCTGGCGAAGTTCCGCCCGCCGCTTCGCGTCTTATTTGCGTTGGCGTTCCTGCCCCCACATCGATCTGATTGACAATACCGGTATTGGGTTTAAGTACGGTTTCGATAGGAAATGGCAAATGCATATGCAAACCCGGCGGCACGATCCGTTCGAATTTACCGAAACGCAGCACCACACCCTGCTCGCCGCCAGAAACGCTGTAAATTCCGGATAAAACCCATAATACAAAAATGACGCCCACAATTGCGATCCAGGTTTTTTTACCACCTATTCCCGGCGGCATCGCCCTGCGGAACATATCTTCGAAATCGGGCGGCAAACCGCCACCACCATTACCGCCCCCGGATTTTGGATTCCGCGGAGAATCTTTCCGGCCCCAACCACCGGATGGTCCCTTATTGTCGCCGGGCGGCGGATCGCCCCAAGGATTGATCGCATGAATAACTGGTTTGGGTTTTAAGATAGAAAACATGGCGGAAATCACCTTGGATAAACGGGAAAAAATGCTAGAGTACGCGCGAAAGATAGGACATTTTAAACATCATGCAACCGCCTGGCAAATTTAATTTTTTCAATAGACTCCGATTTAAAGGCCGCCGTCTGGGACCTTGGAATGCAGCGGATATTCAATATTTGCTCGACAGCGCCGATATGACCCTGGCCCGCGTGCTGGATGTTCATGATTTATCCACAAGCAGCGGTAAAATCACGCTCACCTTGGAAATGGATGCCGATCAATTATCGCAGCGCCAAGAAGCGGAGAAAAAAATCCGCCTTATCCTCGCCCCGCATATTTCGGCCGATCAATTGCAGATTTTAATTACCGCGCACCGTACGGAATCTTCTTCATCCAAACGCGAAGTACCATGGGGTATTCGCAATGTAAAAAAAATAATTGCGGTCGCATCCGGCAAGGGTGGCGTTGGAAAATCGACGACATCGGTCAATTTGGCGGTGGCGTTGGCGCAATCGGGTAAAAAAACCGGATTGCTCGATTGCGATATTTACGGTCCGTCGATTCCGCGCATGATGGGCGTGAATACGCGCCCGGAAATTTCGCCGGACAAAAAAATGATTCCACCCGTTGCCCATAATGTAAAATTAATGTCGATGGGTTTTTTGGTTCCCGAAAATTCCGCGAATATATGGCGCGGGCCGATGGTGATGGGCGCGGTTACGCAAATGCTGACCGAAGTCGATTGGGGCGATCTGGATATTTTAATCGTCGATATGCCGCCTGGTACCGGCGATGCACAACTTACGCTTTCTCAACGCGCGCCGCTGGCGGGGGCGATTATCGTATCCACGCCGCAAGACATTGCCTTAATCGATGCGCGCAAAGCGGTTGCGATGTTCAATAAGGTGAATGTGCCGATTTTAGGCATCGTCGAGAATATGAGTTATTTTGAATGCCCGCATTGCCATGAACAAACCCATATTTTCGCCCATGGCGGCGCCCGGGCGGAGGCCGAAAAACTGAACGTTGCATTTTTGGGCGAAATCCCGCTGGATATTGAAATTCGGGAATTATCGGACCTAGGCAAACCGGTGAATTTGACGGATAATAAGGCTAGACTTTATAAGGATATTGGCCTTAAAATTATCAAACAATTAAACTAAAAAAAATTACAGGATCGGCCATGTTGTCTTTGCGTACAATCGCAGCCATTGGTGTTTTTGCAAACTTGGTGATATGTGGCGATCAGCGATTCCTAGGAACAATGATTGTTTCCAATTCCAGCACCCCAACCATAAGCGAAAAAGATCGGCCAAAAATAAAGGTCGTATTGCGCGGTTTTGGCAGACGGCGCCGCAAATTGGATGATGCCCCGAATGCGGAGATAATCGACGATCCATATATTTTTGCGAATGATCGCGCCGGGCTAGAACGTTAATTGCGTTCACGGCGCAAACCGTGCCTTACTAAAAATTCTGGCAAACCTTCTTCCCGGAGTCGTCCGGTGCGGAATTCCACGGAGATACGTCTAAGATTGGCATAAGTGGCTTTGTCCCCTTCGAGGCCAAAAATCCTGTAGCCAACCGCTGTCACGCGATCTGCAAGTTGCCTGTGCCATCCGACTTCGACATCCCGCTGCGCCTTTTCTATGCGAGAAGACTCAAGGGATCGCTTATAAACCGCGATCGCCTGTTGGCGTTCTATCAAAGCGGTTATATCACTTATCATTACCGCTTGAGTCGTCATTTCACTCAATGATTTTATGTGCGTAGGTTTGATAGTAGGGCTTTCTTTCAAAGCGCCCATACGCGGCCGCATAATTTTTCCGGTCGTTGTATCTATTGCTGTGATGCTTGTGCCTGTCCCAAACTCGCACTTGTTCCAAACATCCTGCAACCATCTATCAATCAGCAATTTTTCCGCATTGCCCCGCATCACCATCGCGCCATGGCCCCGAATTTGGCCGGCATATTTATCTAAAAAACAATTATACAATAAGGTTTGCGTTCTGCGGGCGGCCGCACCCCAATCCGGAGTTATGGTTTTGTCTTGCAAATCCGATTTCCAAATATCGATCTCTTCCCGGGTTTTATCGCAACCTAATGTCGCAAGAACTTCCATATAGTGGCCCGCCCTTTTGATCAAAGGTTCGAACATTTGTTGCGGGAAATCGGTGGGATCTCGTTTTTGCAAAAAATGATCCAGCCGGGCATACACATGGGCAATCGAACAAAATAATGCGGCATACAATAAATAATCATGTTGGTTGAAACATTGATGTACCGCGGATGATGGAATAAGCTTCAAATGAATTCCAGTTGCGTTTGCAACCTTGGGAGCAAAACGGTGGCAACGTCGTCTTTTGCGTTCCGGCATTTCCCTTTCCGCCTTATAGGCGCGCGCATATTCGATCAATAATTCTGCCGGCGCCACGTTGCGGAACATCACCGGAAAATCAGAAGTTGGCATTGTTTGCGTGGTCATTATTCCCGCCCCACCATTCATTATATAAGTATCTTGTAAGGATACAATCTATTTTTAGTTTTTTATCATATTGTAATAATTATTACATAATTTATGTGTATATATTACTAATATGTATAGAAAAAAGAAACTAAATTGTATGTATAGTCGGGATCGGGAAAGAAGCAGTGATGATGGGGAAAGCTCCGGCGGGAAAATCGTTGGGGCTATTTTAGCAGCCGCGATAACCGCCATCGTTCCCATGATCCGGTCTTGCGACCGGCCTTATGATGGGTCGCTGGCCCAAACCACCAGCCCGCGCGCAATTTTATTTAATTATAAACGCGATGGCAAGGATCCAAACAACATGGCCTATGCGGTTTGGAAAGATAACGGCAAAACCCAAATCGGTGAAATGCAAGCAACCAAAAATTCCGTCAGCACCGGCGATGACAGCAAAGCGATTTATTATAATTACTCTGCCACAGTATTGGTGGGACATACGGCGCGATATACGCAACAAAGACTAGCGGAAGTATTTAAGTATGATCTTTCGGTTAAAGGCGGCATTACCATTCATTCCGCCAGTTGGAAAATAAATTCCAAGGGCGTTTGCGAATTTTCCAGCATCCGCGAAATTCCGGCCGCCGAACAACCAACCGTGAAACAAGATGCGTTGAAAATTTTAAATGCGCCAACAATCAATGTCGAAGAAACATCGATGGCATTTCCGGCAAACGCCCTGCCCTTTTTCACGCAACGCGTACGGGCGGCTTAACCATAGGAGGTAATAATGTCTAAAAGTAATGTTCCTATATCTGTATCCCTGGGTCTTGTAGTCGTTCTTATAGGCGCTAGTGTTGGAATAAACCGCTGCTCCAATACTATGGTCGAAAAAGAAGAAGCCACTGGAATACAAACCAGGATGGCGGATGGCAAGCCAGCAGGCGTATTTCAAGACGGACAAGGCAATTTAAAATTTTGGGTCCGCCAAGAAAGGTATACGCGAGATGGTATGATTTTCCACGACCGCGATTACGTCTCCCCTTCTCAATTCAAAGAAGTTTTAGGCGCGGAGCGGTTTCAGAATTTTATCAACGAGGCCAGAAATTCCGATAAAGTCGATTTTCAGAAAATAAAGTCGATTTACAATATATCGAAAGCCGATGCGCAATTCGATTACTTGCGCGGACATGTTTTGGCCTATAGCAGGCAAAGGACGGCTTAATTACCGCCGGCGTAAATAAGCCGTGCCCAAAAGTCCCATAAAAATGGTTGGGACTAGGGACGCGTTTTGTATCATTGGATTGTCCAAAACCACTTTGACGGTTGCCATTTTGTCTGGCGCCGGGCCGGGTAAAAATCCGTATTCTAACAAAGCGCCAGGCTGGCTGTATGTGTCATAGGCTGCCTGGTATGCCGCTAAATTTCCACCATGCACCAGATCGCTGTAATATTTTATTTTCACAGGATCGGCGTTTGGAGTAATTCGTCCGCCTTCTGGTTTTAAAACCGACTCTACCGGAATGGTAAAGTCGCTACGCTTGTCTACTTCTAAACTTAAGCCCGATTGCTTGCCCATAAGGGCGGCATAACCGGCCGCGTAGCCATAAATATGCCATTTCGTAATTCCTAATTTTTTTGGAAATTTTCTGGCTTCGGCTTCTACATTTACCCGGCGGCCGCTATCCCACAAAGCAAAATCTAAACGATGACTTGTGAAATTTCCTGGGGAATGCAAAGCACAAATATAGCGTTGCGGCCCGGTATCAACCGCATAAGGATCCGTGTCTCCATATAATTCGGGATTGGATAAATCCTGTACCGCAGAATTGACGCTGTCAATCGTGGATTGGGTAAAGCCAATTTGATATTTAATAGTCTCTAATATTTCTCTTGGTTCTTGTACCTGTCTTAACCTGCCTTCTGAATAATTGATATTCTGCTGCCAATCCAACGCGCCCATTGGCGCGCCAAAACGTATCAATCTTTGCGTGCCATCTTTTAAATCGGCAACCGCTAAAATGGAATCGATACTGTAATGCGGATTTGGTCCGCCATCGGCGCGTTCTACATTCACATACCGGGTGATAGGCGTGAAACTTTGAATAAAATCGGCGCTGCGCCGTAAATATGGAAGACCGAAATAACCTACCACTGCAATTGATGCCGCCCACGCGGCCGCACCGGCAGCCCAAAATCCAACGCGCTTTTTTTGTGAAATTGGCCGACCATCGCGAAACCGTTCGCGCGTGATCGGAATTGCCAAATGCAAGGCATCGTAACCAAAACGGTAAATTGCCCCAGGCGTTTTTATGATAAACCGTAAAACTGCCAACGGCGCATTAATGGGCCAATCAACTGCTTGCGAGATGCCCCCACTAAAACTCAAAAAACCGGGGCGATCATTTTCCTGTTCCATGGTTTATCCTTTGCTGTATGCAGAAACATAGGCTTGTTTCTTTATCAGCATAGGCCTATTTATATGGCAAGCAAGTGGAAAAATGCGCGGATTTATTGGTTAATCCCATCCATTCCTGATCCGCAAATCAGGGCGCAGACTTTTTCATGCGGCTTAAGTTTTATTTTTTTGAACATCAGCGCGGCGACGCTGGCGGCGCCGGACAATTCCGCGGCGATGCCCATTTCAAACCATAGCCACTGCGCGGCTTTTTTCATTTCTTCGTCGGTGACCAAAACGATTTGTTCGACATGCTGTTGCACGATATCGAAATTGATTTTTACCGTCCGGCTCATCGACAAAGTTCCAGCCTTGGTGTTGACCGACGGCAATTTCACCACCCGTCCCGCGCGCAAGGATTCATATAATGTCGGCGCGCCGGTCGGTTCGACGCCGATAATGCGCAAATTGCTGTTAATCGCATGCGCGGCAATTGAAATCCCGCCGATCAATCCGCCGCCGCCGATCGCAACAATCAATACATCGGTTTCGGGCAAGGATTCCATGATTTCCACGCCCACCGTGCCCTGACCGCAAATTACATACCGGTCGGCGAAATTGTGGATCAATGGCAGACCGTTTTCTTTGGATTCTTTGCTGGCCCGCGTCAACGCATCGTTAAAAATGGGACCGGCAACAATGGTTTTCGCGCCCCACGCATCCATATAACGGCGTTTTTCCGGATTGATCGATTCCGGAACATAAATCGTCGCCTTGCAACCAACCTGGCGCGCGGCATAAGCAACCGCCGTACCGTGGTTGCCGCCGCTGGCCGCGATGATGCCGCGGCTGCGATCTTCTTCGCTCATACTTAGGATTTTGGTCAATGCGCCGCGCACCTTGAACGATCCGGTGACTTGTAAACTGTCCAATTTCAAATGCACATTCGGATGGGATAATGGATTCAGGGCATTATTTACCTGAATCACCGGCGTGTGCCGGATATAAGGGCGGATCACTTGCCGCGCCCATAAAATATCGCTGATCGACAAAGCGCGGCGATTGCCCGCGATCGCATCGACCGGTCTTTCCAACGACGGTTCGGCGTTGTCGATATTCTTGTTCTTGCGGGCGAATATTTTTTTCATGAGAAATGCTAGGTAAAGCCATCCTTTACCTAGCAAGTCTTTGGCAAAATTTCCATGGCATCACATCGCACCGCAAAAAATATTGCGCTGCGATGCGGTGTAAATACAGCGTTATGCGGTATTAAGCGCTTTTAACCTTTGGCAACGGATTATCGTTAATGCCCAGCGATTCGCAGAATTCTTTCCATTCGCGCTTGCCAAGGCCGGCATTTTCCTCGGTCACTTTTTCGCCGTTCAGCATGCGTTTTAAAACCGTAACGCCCTGTTTGGAAATATTCAACGCGCCTTCGCGGTATTGGGTATACGCTTCGAACGTATGTGGCACCCAGCGTTTCATAGTTTCCAATAATGTTTCAGCATAAACGCGGATTTCATATTGAGCGTGCGGATCGGCGCGCAGACGGCAGAAATGCATTAAATTATGCAAATCGGTTTTCCAATACCACTGGGTATAGAAATTCAGATTCAAATTCATCCGCGCCAATTCCCGCGCCAAACCGGATTTATTCGGATCCAGAATTTGCGGTTCGGTTTCTTCGCCGCCATCCTCGCCCTTTAAATTCATCATTTCCATATAATGCTGGTAACAACGTTCGGAATCATCGCGCAGAATTTTCAAAACTTTTTGCGCCTCGTCGCCTTGCAACACATCGCCGCGGCCTTGGCGGTTGGATTTGGATTGCACGCCCAATTGCTCGATTGCTGGAATATAAAACTCGCGGTCCATAATCGAATAACGCGCGGAATATTCATTCACGTTCGCGGTGCGGTGGCGAATCCATTGCCGCGCGATAAAAATCGGCAATTTGATATGATATTTGATTTCGCACATTTCGAACGGCGTGGTGTGCCAATGGCGCAGCAAATAATTGATCAGACCTTTGTCTTCTTGAATTTTTTTAGTGCCCTTGCCGTACGAAACGCGCGCAGCCTGGGTGATGGCGGAATCATCGCCCATATAATCGATGACGCGCACGAAACCATGATCCAAAACCGGGAGCGGATTATATAAAATTTCTTCCAGCGCCGGTACGGTGGCGCGGCGGGTTTGCGCCTGGTTGGCGCGGACGGCTTGGATTTCGGCTTCTTGCTGTTTGCTGACGGTCATGCGATTTTCCCCTTGGTTATATTATATGTGTAATACATCCGTTTCGATTGGCCAATAGAAGCTTTTATGGCCCGCACGGGATATGTGGATTTCTTAAGAATTATGTACTATATTAAAGATGCCGGTTTACCGGCTATGACAATAAACACGTTATGAAATAGACGATACGGACCCGGGGGCGGTACCCGGCAGCTCCACCAGCCTTCGCTCGCTATGCGAGCTACGGCTCGGCAAGCCAGCCCGACTATCACAGCGCAAGCGGTGTTAGTATCACAGGGTGAAGGCTGTCGCGTCGAAGCCCGCAAGGGCGGAGACGGACTGTGAGAAATTAAGACGGTCTTTATTAGACTGTCTTTTCCGTTATGGGGCTGAAATAGCATCGACGTGCGTAATAAAGATAGCGCTTTTGTCCGGCATGATACCACCGTTACCGGGTCATTTACTAAGTGCCAACGACAACGTTGCACCAGTCGCTTTAGCAGCCTAACGGCTTAACTAACGACGCGGTTTTGGGTGATGAACCGGGCAACAGAATCATCACCCGCTTCACCATCTGTTGACCGGTTCATCCAGCCGGGCTAGGTTGGTTAGGCGGTGACCGGCAAATATAAAAGTACCGGGCAACAGAAACAGGTCCCGCTTGTATTTTTTATTTAAGGAATCGATACGATGACTAAAGAATCTAAACCAGGAAAAGACGTCAAAGCCGCAAAGCCGGAAAGAAAGGCCCCGCCGCAACCGTCCTATGTACAATTTCAAGGCGGCTTCCAAAGCGGCCGCAGCAATAATTCCGGTGGCGGTGGTGGCAACCGCCCAACCGGCGGCGGATCGCCAATCCGTAAAAGCGCACCATCGGGTGGTGGCAAATAAGCCGCCATTCGTTACGCTTCTGTGTCTTTTGCGCCCCAAAAAGCCTTTGAGAAATAATATAGCCGTATTTCAATAAAATATTGCACTTGGTTACAAGGAATGGTAACCAAGTATTAAGGTCTGGCGTTCTATGCTGGATCTATGGGAATCCCTTATTTTTTAGGCCCTCTATGACCGACGACGGAATCCGTTACGAGAAATTGGTGGAAGATGCATTGCGCGGTGTTGTCCGCGCCGCCCTGGCCCAAGTATCGGACGAAGGTTTACCAGCCGCGCATCATTTCTATATTACTTTCCGCACCGATCACGCCGGCGTCGAAATCCCCGATTATTTGCGCGAAAAATATCCCAGCGAAATGACCATCGTTTTGCAATACCAATTTTGGGATTTAATCGTCGAAGAAGATTTTTTCAGCGTCACTTTATCGTTCAACAATGTCGGCGAAAATTTGGTGGTACCGTTCCCGGCGATTACCGGCTTTGCCGATCCATCGGTGAAATTCGGTTTACAATTCCACACCCCGGAACCGGAATTCGAAGAAGAAGAAACCGGCGGCGAAGCCGCGCCGAAGAAAAAGAAAGCCGCCCCATCCGGCGAGGGCGAGGCCAGTGACGATAAGAGCGATAACGTCGTAACCCTCGATAAATTCCGCAAAAAATAATCTTGACAATTTTTGCACTGCTCCTAAGCTAAATCCATGATTTTTGCATTGGCTCTTTCCTATTCCGCCTTGTATTATGGTGCATAAGCACCAGCAAATCTCTTTTTCCCAAATTTCATCGTTTTTTATATAATTGCGCATTGCCCGGGTGGTAAATTTATTTTGCCCGCGGATCGATTGCCGTAACGAACGCCGCCGAAGGAGCCTTTATGGTCTACACCCACACCCACGTCAAACTGCCCGAACAATTCACCGCGTCCCAAGATTGGGATGCATATACGCCCGAAAATCACGGCATGTGGAATTTTTTATATTCGCGGCAACGCAAATTAATTGAAAACCGTGCTTGCCAGGAATATTTGGACGGCGTGGATTTGCTGGGACTGACGCCGGAACGCATTCCGAATTACGCGGAACTAAGCGATATTATGTTCAAAAAAACCGGATGGCGGATCGCGGTGGTGCCATGTTTCATCCCGGCTGATATGTTTTTCGAATTATTGGCACAGCGCCATTTCCCCGCAACCGCCTGGATCAGAAGCCCCGAACAAGTCGATTATTTGCCGGAACCGGATATGTTCCACGACGTGTTCGGCCATTTTCCATTGTTGGTTCACCCGACATTCGCCGATTATTTGTGCGAATTCGGCAAGGGCGGCGTGAAGGCGATGAAAGCCGGTAAAGAAGAATTGGATATGCTGCAACGCCTATATTGGTACACGGTCGAATTCGGTTTGGTGAACACGCATCTGGGCCCGAAAATTTACGGCGCTGGAATTTTATCGTCCAAAGGCGAATCGATTTACGCGCTGGATGAAAATACGCCGCACCGCATCCGGTTCGATTTGAAACGGGTAATGCGCACCACATACCGGATCGATGAATTCCAAAAAACTTATTTCGTGGTCGATAATTTTTTGCAAATGTTCAACGACACAATGCAAAATTTCGATCCGATTTACGCGGAATTGAAAAAAACCCCGACTATTCCGTGGACCGAAATCGACCCCAAGGATCATGTGATCCATCGCGGCACGGTCGAAGGCCAGCCGGATGACACCAAGGTCACGCCGGAACAATTAATGGAAACACTCAATAAAACCCGCGCGGAACGGGAAGGTAAAAAGCCAACCGTTTAAACGCGCTCTTTCTGATATCTTCTTAAAATAGTGCCGAGCGATTCCCACCCGCGTTCGGCGGTGTCGGAATAAATCATCTTCTCTATATCATTCAAACACGATGGGCATTGCGGCATCTCGCCGCGCAGCCGCGCGCGAAATTGATGCAAATCCGGTACGCAAACGCCGATCAGGCGCAATATCAATTTTTCGCCGTTAATTTCATATTTGGTAGTTTCAACATTGCATGACTTTAAAACCGCTCCATGGCGAACCCAGAAATCCATCCACCGCGCCTTGTTCGGTTCATTGACGATCAAACCATCGTCCATCCGCGCTATACCATTTTCAATCAACCAATCGCACGCCACACTCAGCATCGCCTTGGCCGAACCTTTGCCTTTGTATTCGGGCAGCATGTAAAAATATTTAAAATGCCCGTACGCGTCCGGTGTGTTGGGTTTGCGAATTTCGGCAACCCCTACCCCGACAATTCTTCCTTCATCAACGATTTTATAGGTCCGCCAATTTGGCGTCTGTAATTCTTGCGGCCAACGTGCGGCATAATCTATTTGTTCCAGAAACGGGCCGGCAATTCGGCGCATACGTTCACTGGTGCTGGCTAACCAGCCTTCGCGATAGACTTGTATTATTTCAAGCCGGTCGGCTTGTGCCGCCATTAAAATTTGCATCCGCACCCCAAATTATTTTTCTTTGAAAGATACATGATATGGCGGATGCAGGTCAAGCATCAATAAACGCCGCTTGGCCAATCGGCTGTGTATTGACAGCTGGATTTAAAAAACCGAATATCACGCCATGTTTTATATCAAATTATGGAATGCCGTCATGTCCCTAAAAACCGCTTTGCAAAAATCCGAACAATCCCGCATGGAATCCGATTCCATGGGCGAAGTCGCCGTTCCCGCCGAATGTTATTGGGGCGCGCAAACGCAACGGTCGATCGAGAATTTTAAAATCGGCGGACATACGATGCCGCCTGCCCTGATTACCGCGCTGGGCGTGCAAAAACGTTGTTCAGCCGTGGCCAACATCGCGCTGAAACAATTGGATGATAAATTGGGCCAGGCAGTTATTCAGGCGGCCGATGAAGTGATCGACGGAAAATTGACCGATCAATTCCCATTGGTTGTTTGGCAAACCGGTTCCGGCACGCAAACCAACATGAACGCGAACGAAGTCATCGCAGGCCGCGCCAATGAAATTCTGGGCGGCGAACGCGGCGGCAAAAAACCGGTGCATCCTAACGATCATGTCAATCGCGGGCAATCATCCAATGATTCTTTCCCAACCGCGATGCATATTGCCGCGGTGTGCCAAGTGCATTGGCACCTTCTTCCTGCCCTAACGCATTTGCATGAAGTGCTGCAAAAAAAATCCAAAGAATTTTCCAAAATTATCAAAATCGGCCGCACCCATTTAATGGATGCAACGCCGGTTACGCTAGGCCAGGAATTTGGCGCCTATGCCAAACAAATCGAATTTGGCATTGAACGGGTGAAAGATGCGTTGAAACGTTTATATCCATTGGCGCAGGGCGGCACCGCCGTTGGCACCGGATTGAACGCGGCCAAGGGATTCGCCGAAAAATTCGCCGAAGAAGTCGCGAAATTGACCAAACTGCCGTTTACATCGGCCAGCGACAAATTCGAAGCCTTAGCCAGCCATGATGCGTGCGTGGAAATGTCCGGCGCGTTAAACGTGCTTGCCGCATCGTGCATGAAAATCGCCAATGATGTGCGTTGGCTGGGATCTGGTCCGCGTTGCGGCCTGGGTGAAATCAGCCTGCCGGAAAATGAACCCGGATCGTCGATCATGCCGGGCAAAGTCAATCCAACCCAATCCGAAGCCATGACCATGGTTTGCGCGCAAGTGATGGGCAATCATGTCGCCATCACCATCGCCGGATCGCAAGGCCACTTCGAATTGAACGTGTTCAAGCCTGTCATTATCCATAATTTATTACAATCGATTCAGTTGATCGGCGATGCGTGCAACAGTTTTGCCGATAATTGCGTGGTTGGAATTGAAGCCAACGAAAACCGAATCGATGAATTGCTGTATCGTTCATTGATGTTGGTCACCGCATTGAACCCGCATATCGGTTACGATAATGCGGCGAAGATCGCCAAAACCGCCTTGCATGAAAATATGACGCTGCGCGAAGCCGGGATTAAATTAAACCTGCTAACCGGCGAGCAGTTTGATGAATGGGTTAAGCCAGAAAAGATGTTGGGATAAATATGTCCAAAGTAAAAAAAACGCTGACGCGCAAAACCAAATCCGTCATTCAAAAACAAACCAAGCGCCGCATCCCCGCGCGCGGCAAAGCCGCCAATCGCCCCCAAGAACGGCGCGGGAAAAAGCATAATTAACGGGTATTTTCCCGGTTTCGGGGCAATAATGGCCGTTGTATGCTGCTCAACACGCGCGGTTTAGGTGGGTGTATGTACACCCTACAATAACTTAAAACAGCCTCGCAGCACCGCCGGTTGGATAAATCCAACACACCGCGCCACGCCACCGTGTCCGCCGACATTAAAAGTGCCTTACCCAATGGCAAATGCATTACTTGTCCTGCCACATAAGAATCCGGAACATCTACGACGCACCCTGCCAAACTGGCGATCTGCAGAATCGATTTGGATCAGGGTTTGCGCAAATACCCTCAACCTTGTCTAATAATTTTGGCTTTCCCCGCAATAAAATACGCGCCTGTTTTTGGATGGACGGCACTACAACGGCCCATGATTGCGCATCAGGCAAAAATCCATACCGCAACCACGCATATTTACCATAAAAACAAGCGCTTAGTCGAATGGAGCCGCATCCCAAATATTTGGCAAGCTCCATGAGTTCTGGAAAAACCTGCTTTAAACCTCCTCCGCCTGTTTTCTTAATCCGCACATCATCAATATACAAATATCTTTCCCCAGTAATCAGATCGCGAAAAAAACTAATTGAAAATTCGTCAAATCGGCGATCAACGATAATGATTGAATTTCTTCTGCCGCCCTTTAAAGACTTGGTTTGAACGATCGCGGTAAATTTTCTGTATTGACAGGCTTTTTCTAATAATTTTCTCTCTTCTTCTATTGCATCAGCTGACTGAAACTTGGACTTTCCAAGCCTTAAATAAAGTTCGGCTTCGAGCAAACGAGGGCTCGGCCACTGACTTTCTTCCGGAGGCTGTAAAAATGGCTTTGCATTACACATCCGCTTACTTTATATCCATTAAGGAATTGCATCAAGCTGTTTTATGGCCCGCCGGACAAGATTCGTATTACCCTATATTGCAAAGCGTCCCTCAAGCCGATAAAAGAAGTCTATTAGAAACCACCGTTTTGGGACAGGCATGGCTATTTCTAAAACCGGCAGGACAATAATTTGGAGCGGGATTTCCGCCGCCGCCATTTTTTTAACCGTACAATCTTTGTGGCAAAGCCCGGCACCGGCGCAAGCGCCCGTTAAATCGGATACGACTTCCTCTAACACCGACAACACAGCAAATTCCTTCGCCGCAGAAAATTTTCCGCAATCTGCCTATACCTCATCTTCTACAACGTCAATCGTAAGCAATATTGAATCGCCAGTAGATTTTTGCGATGTCGCTGCGTTTGAGGAGATTCTAAATCGCAACCCGGAAAAACCGATTTCGGACGTCATGATAGAAAAAGCCGCTGCCGTATTGCAGTCCATCGTAACGGGTGATTTTATTATAGGCATCCCACTTCAACAAGGTTGGCCGGATTATTTGCCCCAAGAAACCGGCACCTATTATAATGCTGTGTTCGACGAACCAACCACCGCATCTTATATAGAGCGCGCAGAAATAAAAATGACCGCGGATCCACAATCGTGGCATTATATTAGGCTCGACCGGCGTATTGTCGATATAGACCAATACGCTGCTGCATTAGACGATCCCGAAGCTGCAGCCAGAATTTTTAAAGAAACACCACGTTCCAGTTCACAAGAATTGACAGAGCTAGGATTACCGGATTATTTTTATCTATGTTACAAAAGCCAAGAACCGGCCAATCAATCACCCGTAAAACTAGGCCGATTATCCATAAGATTCGGCAGGGGACTTTCCATAGACGCGCAGGATGATGGAATAGCCGCGCATTGGAGAAGCGATAAAATTACTTCCGGCAATCTGCAAGATTGCTATTTCACCATCGATTTCGGACGTGGAGAAGTTAATTACAAGTATAACCTGCGTGACCGTTCCCCCACTCCTTTGCATTGGCCCGAAGAAGGTTGGCAAGATTTTGATATTGCACAAATCAAACAATTGCTGCCACTCCTGCAGCGTCTTGTTACCACCAGAGATTCTTTAGCTGCACAAATACAGAGGACTGAGCGGGAGCGAGATACGCCGCAATATAAAGAGCGCGTTGCCAGAGATAAAGCATATGAACTTCAAACGCGCCAACAAGAAATTGACAGCTGGAATAGGCAGAATGCCATAGCGCCAAAGGCGCAAAAAACGCGGTAATTTTATTCTTTTATATATCCGCCCTTGCGGGACAGGAACTGAAAAATATCGGCGATCACCCACAAGATACCCGCGCTTAGCAATTGCGGTTGATCATTAACAATGGCCCCCCAGATAAAAAATGGACGGCTGGCAAAGGCAATCGATGCCACTACCGACATCGGATAACGGCGCAATAAATACCACGGCCAAGCCAAAATATTTTTTGGTTTGGCAATGGCTTGGTCAGCGGATGGGGCGATAACTTTTAACATCGCGCCGAACATTAATATTGATGCGAAAGCCACCTGGCCGAATGGTTGTGCCAGATCGCGCGAGGCCATGATCAAACACAGACATCCGGTCATATTAATCATGGCATGAATTTCAATGCCGCGCGCCAGACGTCCAAACCAGCCCAAAATAACACCATCCGCCAGCCAGAACAACGCGGCGGCGACTTGCCACCAGCTGCCATGCAATCCGCCATTCAGCAATAAAATCAAATTGCCGATGGTGTAAAGCGTGCCCGCAATGTTGGGGGCGTAGTTCAATACAGAAGACAATATCAAAGGCGGTTTCAAATTATTATTGCCCCAATAACTTATTCAAAATATTCCCGCCTTTTTCGCCCAGCTTCTTATCGATTTTTTTCTGTAACTTATTCATATCGACATTTTTCTCGATTGCCTTGTTAATTGCTTTGTTGGTGTAATAAGCGGCAATCGCCGTGGTATCAAAAGCATATTGTGGCGATGTCACTGCCCCGAACGTCCGCACGCCGAGTGGCGGCAATTTCGGATGATCGTTGAATGTCACGCGCGCGTTGATATCCATTTGCTGTTCCTGCAATTTGATATTGCCAGTGCCCGCCATTTTCACCACATCGGAATCGAGCGTGATGTTGCTACTGGAGGCCACGCCGCGTACCACCGTCCAATCGGATGTCAAGGAGCGGAATGGCGTTTCCCCGTCTTTTTGCCGTTGCACCGCATCCAGCACGCGCAGCAAATCGCGCACTTCGTTGATTTCTTTCATATCCAGGCTCACTTTTTTCCAATCGACGCCTTTCAATATGCCGTCGTTCAATTCGGCGCGAACCTTGCCTTGCATCGATGCGTAATTCAGCGCCGATTCAGTCATGCTGCCGCTAAGATCCACATCCAGCGCCAATTTGCTATCGACCGGCAGATCCGGCTTGGCGAATAGTTTTTTGATGCTGGGGTGGGAGATACTGGCGCGCAAATCGAAATCGGGATTATCACCCATGGCATAATCCAAATCGCCGCTGGATTTTAAATCACCGTGGCGCAGATCGTAATTTTTCAAACCGACTTTTTGGCCGGCATATTGTACGCCGGATGTAAATTCCACCCGGCTCGGTTGCGCCTTGATCCAGGTATTGCCGCCGAATCCGACCGCTTCAGCCAGCTTTTGCACATTGGCAATATCGAGACGCATTTTTCCATCGAACGACGCGGCGGGAAAATTGTAATCGCCGCTGGCTTCGACATTGGTATCGCCCATGGTTTGCAACGCAAAGCGTTGCAAATTGATGTTGCGCCCATCCATAGTGGCGGCTTGAATTTTCACATTATTGGCGGTGACCGCGGTTAAATTCAATTTTTCAATGCCAATATTGAAATTGCCGCGCACGCCAATACCGCTTGCGGATTTTGTTTCCGCCGACTTGTCAGTAGATTTTGCGGCGGGCGATAAATCCGATTGCCAGGATTTTACTGCGATCATCAATTTCGCCACATCAACCGTATCGAAATTTAATTTGGCATCGACGAACGGTGTATTCTGCATTTTTACCGTTACATCGCCTTGGCCTTTCATATCGGCGCCGGAAATTTGCAAGGAAGCGATTTTAATTTCCTGCGGCGAGTAATTTAATTTTCCCGATGCCTCGATTTTCGGGGTCACACTGGCCGAAAATTTAAAATTGCCGGATGCGGCAACGGATTTATTGCCCTGCATCGGATCGGTTGCGGTTCCATTGAATGTCCATTCGCCCATCGGAATTTTTACCGATAAATCCGCCGCCAATTGATCGCCCTTGCCCGGCTTTACATCTAATTTGATCGTCGATTTCTGCCCCTGCCAATCGGCGGTGGCATCGATTTTTGCCTGATGCGCCGCTAATTTCAAACTCGCATCCAGATCCAAATCCGTCATGGTTTGTTTCGACCCATTGGTCAAATCATGATAAAAAACTTTGCCCTTTTCGATTTTCAAGGAATGCAATTGTGGCATAGTGGTGGAAGAAACAGGCTGCTGTATGGCGTTTTTCTCTGCCACCGGCGCTTTTGCGGCGGAAAAAGTCCAATTGTTTTTATCGCCATCGAATTTTTCCAAATAAATTTCCGGCGATTTTAAATGCACATAACCGATATCCACCACGCCGCTTAATAACGCAAACGGTGATAATTGTATTTCCAACGACTCAACTTTTAGAAATTGCGGCGCCTTGCCGCCGGAAACATTATCGATCAGGATATTTTCCGCCGTGATTTGCGTCATCGGCAATAACATCCCGCTCATTTTGCCCTGGATACTGACTTTGCGGCCGATTGCCTCGCTAATCCGTGCTTCGATGACGGGCTTGAATTTCTCCCAATCCATAAATGCGGATACAACCATTCCACCGCCAATGACCAGCGCAATTAAAAAAGCGATACCGAATAGAAAGTTGCTTGGTTTTTTACGGGGTTTAGCCTGCATGGTATTGGTTCCTTTTAATCATTACTACGCGTTGAAACTAGCGCTGAAATATGTCATAAAAATGCAAAGAATTACGGCTATTACATAGACCGTAAAACAAACAAAATCAATGGAGAGAGGGTAGTATGTCCGTTATGTTAATAATCAGCGAAGCCGAGGCGAAAGCACTGCAAGAAGCCGCCATCGCCCGACTGGAAGCATTTCATGACTGGTTCGATTATGGTTTAGCACTAGCCGGACAGAGCGCCCAGCCAGATTCTCATTTTCATCAATTGGCCTCTGCTTACGCCCTAGCGAACAGAACTTTGGCCGATCATATTCCCCCAGAACAGAAAGCAAATCTGGTTTGTGGCAAAGATGAAGCGGACATAGCGGTTCTGGAAAAAGCGGGAGCCAGCTTTGCCAGTTTGCATAAATTGGCAAAAGATGCCTATACAGCAGAACGAGGCATGCCTCCCTTATCCGCGGTACAATTGGAAGTACGAACCCCATACAAATCACGCTCTTGCACCTCACCTTGTCATTACGCCGCCGGACATTTTACCCGGGTCGGTTGGAGTCGCATGCCGCGCGCAAGATAATTTGAAATTTACATTTCCCGATAAATCGGCAAGAATCGGTGGATGAACATATCCACCGATTTCTCCTCGCCTAATTTTGAAAAACGCCGCGACCGAAAAAAACCGTATATTTTGCTGCTGCATTATACCGGCATGAAAAGCGCGGATTTGGCCATGACGCGCCTGTGCGAACCAGAATCAAAGGTAAGCGCGCATTATGTCATTGGTGAAGGCGGCAAGATTTTTCAATTGGTCGATGAATCGAAACGCGCATTCCACGCTGGCGTTTCTTTTTGGCGCGGCGAAGAAGATATTAATTCTGCCTCCATCGGCATTGAAATCGTCAATCCCGGCCATGAATTTGGATACCGCGAATTTCCGCAAAGCCAAATGGATGCGGTGGCGGAGTTATGCGCCGATATTGTAAAGCGGCATAAAATTAAACCGGAATTCGTCCTTGGCCATTCCGATGTCGCGGTAAAACGCAAAACCGATCCTGGTGAATTATTCGATTGGTCATTTTTAGCGGCCAAAGGCATTGGTCTTTACCCATCGGCGCAACATGGCCCGCAAAACCGCATGGTGGGCGAGGTGCAAAAAATGCTGGCCGCGTTCGGATATAAAATTGAAATCACCGGAAAAAATGACGAACAAACCGGCGATGTTATCACCGCCTTCCAACGCCATTACGCGCCGAAACAAATGGGGTTAGGGTTGAATCCGCAAACCATCGGCGCGTTGGTAAATCTTTGCAACCAGTGCAAAATATCGGTTTAAAACCCCTCTTTACACCGCCTACTTCACAATATACATTATAGATGCCAGATCGTTGGATGATCGCGGATCGCAAGATTCGAGGAAAGTCCGGGCTCCACAAAAACAAGGGTGGCGGATAACGTCCGCCGGGCGTAAGCCCAGGGAAAGTGCCACAGAAAATATACCGCCTAAGCACCCTAAAGGTGCCGGCAAGGTTGAAAAGGTGCGGTAAGAGCGCACCGCGTTCCTGGTAACAGGAATGGCATGGTAAACCCCACCCGGAGCAAGACCAAATAGGCGTTACACGCCGCGCAAGCGGCAAGTGTGTTTTTGCACCGTAACGCGGGTCGGTCGCTCGAGGTGATGGGTAACTATCATCCCAGATAAATGATCGTCGCCTGGGCAACCAGGTACAAAACCCGGCTTATAGACGATCTGGCGCTTCTTGCTTTAAAATAACTGTCATCCCGAACGAATGTGAGGGATGACAATTTATATACTTATATCATCCGGCAAAATCCGTTTATCGCCCAGGAAGGCGGCCCGATTGGCTCGCCGCTCTTTTTCCACGCGGTAGAAAACTTCACGCCGATGCCGCGCAACTTCAATGGAATTATTTTGGCGAATCCCGCTGCGCCCGCAACCGCCGCAACGCCCATCGCCGCTTCATCGGCGAATTCCGGCGCGTATTTGCGCGCCAAACCCCCGCCGAAATATTTTATAGTTCCCTGTCCAACCACGCCGAACCCGCGTTCCGGAATAGCGGATGCCATGGTTGCAAGCCGCGATACTAAACTTTGCGATACCGCCGTCGCTTCGGATTGAACGGCGCGCACTGCCAATTGCCGTCCGGTTTGCCGCATAGTCTCGCCGCCCATTTGCCGTGCAATGCCGCTTTCGGCGGCTTCACCGACTTGGGTCAATCCGGCGGATTGGGCAATTCCTTCGGCGGCTGATTTTTGCGGCGTGCTCAGTGCGCGGGCGACCCATCCGTTCAATTGCGCGCAAGTTGGAATTAACAAAACGCCGCTCGTGACCGTCATCACGATATCCAAAATATTTAGGTAAGGATTTTTTTGGCCCTTATTGAATGCCACTTCGCAAAGACTGTTTACTACCGCGCGGCATTTTTCGCGCACCGATAATTTTTGCGCGGATTTTATTTCCGGTTTCGGCGCTTTGCGGTTGCGCCATTTTTTATATCCAAATTTCAAACCCATGAATATATAGGCCGATGAAATTTTAATCGCATAGGCCGCCGCCAATACCGTTGGCACAACCGCCGGCGTAAATCCAACACCAACGGTAACCCCCGCGATCAAACCGGCGGTGATCGCGAATCTGGGCACGGGATGATTGACACTATATAAGGCCGCATTCGCGATCATGCGGCGCGCGCGGGATGGGGTGGATTCTTTGGCGCGGCGGCGGATCATTTGCGGAATTGGAACTTCTTTCATGCCCCAATGTTTAGCCGGTGCGATGATTTTACTTTTTACAAACTGTTCGATTTTTGCGCCGGTACCGCGATGAAAAGTGATCGTGTCGATCAATCGCAAGGTTTTGTCTTTGACGCCATCCCAGAAATCGACGGTGGCTTCGGACAAAACCTCGTCCATTAATGTGTTCGCTAGTTCTGCACCTACCCTCGACATGATGCACCTTGAATGTTTAATTTAGTTACTTTTTTTATACATTAATTATTAGTTTATGTCAAATATAAAGCATAAATATAATATATTGTTTCCAATCATCGCGTTTTAGGTCGAATGGCAAAAGCCTGTATTTCCAGGCTTTATTTCACTTTCGTATCTTACAAAGATCACACTTGCTGAAATTATGGCTACAGTTTTTCGTTTTGTTATCCACAGATTGACCCATGTCTGCATAGTATCTTTTCTACATATTTGAGGAGATTTGGGCATTTTTCCCATTGACTCCCATCTTTTCCCATGGTATCCCATAAGAGATACCATCTCTTTATCCCTTTTATTCGAAACCCCTCCAATACACTTCTATCCCAATCGGATATTTTCGGTTTTCCGAATCAAGGCATAAAGCGGGTGGCGTTGTAACGATAACCACCGCGGAATTAGTTTTATGGCGCTGTTCTTGTCTACCCAGGTAAACAAGATTGACAAAAAGGGACGGATCTCCGTCCCTGCCGCGTTCCGCACGGCACTCGCTTCTCAGGCTTTTCAAGGCGTGGTGCTGTTCCGTTCCTTACGTTTCGGCGCGGTCGAAGGTTGCGGCATGGATCGCATGGAAAGATTAAGCCAAGGCCTCGACAATTTCGTTCAATTCTCTTCCGAACAGAGTGACTTGTCGGCATCGATTTTTGCCGACGCTCAACCGCTGCTCTTCGATCCAGAAGGCCGGGTGATGTTGCCTGAATTATTGATCGAACACGCCAAAATCAAGGATGCCGCCGCCTTTGTGGGTTGCGGCGCTACGTTTCAAATTTGGAATCCTGATCTTTTCAGTAAACACCAACTAGAAGCGCGGAATCGCGTGCAGAAACAGGAATTGGGAATCCGAATCCATTCGGCAACCAAACAGGAGGATAAAACATGATTGCTATTGAATCGTTTTCTACCCCCATCGCAGCAGCCAATGACAATTACATCGCCATGAAACTAGTCCACTCCCCCAACTCTCACGTACCGGTCATGTTGGCCGAGGTTTTGGATTACATGCAAATCCGCGACGGCGGAATTTATGTGGATGCCACATTCGGCCATGGCGGGTACACCCGCGCCATTCTCGATACCGCCGATTGCATGGTATATGCCCTGGATCGTGACCCAGAAGCGGAAGAACGCGCCCACGACATGATTGCCGAATATGACGGGCGGTTGCGGTTTATTCGCGGCAATTTCGGCGATCTCGAATTATTATTAAACCGCATCGGCGTCGAACATGTCGATGGCGCTTGTTTCGATCTGGGCGTCGCCTCATCGCAACTGGATGACAGTGATCGTGGATTTTCGTTCCGCCATGACGGCCCATTGAATATGCGCATGGATGGCGGACGGCCCAATGCCGCCGACATTATCGCGGCGATGGACGTGGAACAACTGGCCGACATTATCGAAAATTACGGCGAAGAAAAAATGGCCGCCCGCGTCGCCCGCGCGATTGTCGAAGCGCGCCGCCTAACCCCGATTACCACAACCGCCCAATTGGCCGATGTGGTGCGCCGCGTTGTGCCGCGCAGCCGCGATGGTCTCGATCCCGCAACGCGCACGTTCCAAGCCTTGCGCATTTATGTGAACGATGAAATGGGTGAATTGGAACGCGGGCTTATCCAGGCGGAAAAGTTGCTCTCTCCTGGCGGACGATTAGTGACGGTCGCTTATCACTCGCTCGAAGACCGAATGGTCAAAGAATTTCTAAAAACACGCGCTGGCAAAACGCCGAATGCTTCAAGGCATATGCCAGAAGTTACCCCTCTCCATAAGCCCTCCTTCAACTTGATCACGCGGAAATCGATCGCGCCTTCTTCAGAAGAAACGATGATCAATCCGCGTGCGTCATCGGCCAAATTACGCGCGGCGGAACGCAATGCCTCGCCGGTTTGGCCGAATCTTGTTGGAATCAAACGTAATATGCTGAACTCTTAAAAAAGGCTGCCTCCAGAATGCGCCGCTCACTCCTCCTACTGTTGATCTTCTGTATTGTGTACGGGGTTGGTATTTACCAGCTCAAGTATCGGGTGGCGCATTTGGAGTCCAAATTAGGCGATGTCCAGCGGGATTTGATTGCGGAAAAAGAATCGATCCATATTCTGGACGCGGAAATGAGCTATATCAGCCGCCCGGAACATATCGCCAAATTGTCCGAAAAATACCTGCCTTTATCCCCAGTCAAAGTGAATCAAATCTATCAATTGGCAGACATCATGCCCGGCGTCGCCTATAGTAACTGGGCCAAGGCCGGCGGCAATTCGCGCCAGGCCCAGATGGCGAACAACGACGTGCCGGTTAACAATGATGTCCTGCAAAAAGACGATATCGCGCAACAACCGGTGTCTTACGAAGTGCAATGACGAATGTTAAATCCTGGCCGCAACTCCGCCCGCTTGGTTAAAGCCGATTACGCGTCGCTGCAGCGGCCTTTCGATTCCCCCCTATCCCAAAAACAAGAACGCGCGCAACATAAACGCATTTACATGGCGCAGATCCGGCTGATTTATGCCACAGCGGTTTTTGCCGCTGCATTCCTGGCGATCGCTTTGCGTTTGGTTGATCTGACTATTTTCCAGGAAACCAGCGAAATCGATTTGCGCACATCCGTTTCCGCGCCGATCACCTATGGAAGGTCGAATATTTCCGATCGCAACGGGATGATTTTGGCGACCAGTCTTTCGACTGCATCCCTATATTCCAATCCAAAAGAAATTTTGGATGTCGATGAAACCGCAACCAAATTGGCGCAAGTGCTGCCGGGCCTAAGCAAACAATCGTTAAAAGCGAAATTGAGTGAGCCGAAATCATTCGTTTGGATCAAGCGCAATTTAACCCCGGAACAACATTACAAGGTGCATATGCTGGGCCTGCCCGGCCTTAGTTTCCAGCGCGAGGAACGCCGCGTTTATCCGCTTGGGTCTATGTACAGTCATGTGGTTGGTTTAACCGATTTGGACAGCAAGGGCGTATCGGGCATCGAGAAAACTTTTGATGAAAATTTACGCAAAGGGGGCGATGCGTTGCAATTGTCGCTCGATACCCGCGTGCAAAGCATTCTGCACGAAGAATTGAAACGCACCGTGCGGGAATTCAATGCGCGCGGCGCGGCGGGATTGGTTTTGGATGCCAATACCGGCGAAGTAATCGCCATGGTATCCCTGCCCGATTTCGATCCGCATGAATTCAGCAAATCATCCCAAGATGCGCGGTTCAACCGCATCACGCTGGGCGTTTATGAAATGGGATCGACATTCAAAATCTTTAACACCGCCATGGCGCTCGATTCCGGCAAAATTAAAATTTCCGATTCATTCGATGCCACTCATCCGATCCGTGTCGGAAGGTTTGTCATTTCCGATTATCATCCGGAAAACCGCTGGATGAATGTCGCGGAAATTTTCGAACATTCCTCCAACATCGGTTCCGCCAAAATGGCATTAACCGCCGGGATCAGTGAACAGAAATCGTTCTTACAACGCCTTGGCTTATTTAACCCGCCATCGATCGAATTGCCGGAATTAGGCAAACCAATGTTGCCGCGCAATTGGACCGATGTCACCGCGATGACCGTATCGTATGGCTATGGAATTTCGGTAACGCCGTTACAATTGGCGCGCGCGGTTGCGGGCACCGTCAATGGCGGCGTATTGCCCGAGCTGACTCTATTAAAACGCCCCGCCAATACCCCATTGCCGGGCGTGCGTATTATGTCGGAGGCGACATCCAACCAAATGCGCGAATTATTGCGCCTGGTGGTTATGAAAGGCACCGGGCAAAAAGCCGATGTGGGCGGATATTACGTCGGCGGTAAAACCGGCACCGCGGAAAAAAGCGGCGCTGGCGGATATGCCGAGAAAAAATTATTGTCTTCGTTTGTGGGCACGTTCCCAACCGTCGATCCGAAATATGTTATCCTGGCGATGATCGATGAACCGATTGCCAACAAGGCATCGTTCGGGTTCGCGACCGGCGGCTGGGTTGCCGCGCCTGCCGTGAACCGGGTGATTGGCCGTATGGCGCCACTTTTGGGTTATCCGCCGCTGGATCGTAAAGAAGATTTCATCGCCAAGGAACATTTGGTCCAAACTTCGCCGCAAATCCGTGCTAATCCTTTGCGGCAGGAGGCGGTTTATGAAACTCAGTGATTTGATTGAAGGAACCGACGCCAAGATCCAGGGTTTGGATGTGGTGGTCAAGGGTTTGTCGTTAAATTCCGCGCAAACTGAAAATGGATTTTTATTTGCGGCCTTCGCCGGTGTTAAAACCCATGGCATTCAATTTTTGGACGACGCCGCGTCGCGCGGCGCGGTTGCGGTTTTGACCGACGATGCCAACGCCACCAAAGTCACTGAAAAAGATTTAACCGCGGTGATCAGCAAAAATCCGCGCGTAACATTGGCCAAAATTGCCGAAAAATTTTATCAGCCCGTCCCCGCCACCATCGCCGCCATCACCGGCACCAACGGCAAAACATCCGGCACCGTATTCACCCGTCAGATCTGGCAGCAACTGGGCCGCAAGGCCGCCAGCATGGGCACGATCGGCATTGTCGGCCCCGGCTGGGTCGAAGATTCATCGCTGACCACGCCCGATGTGATCAGTTTTCATAAATATTTGCAAAAAATGGCCAAGACCGGCATTACCCATGTCGCGTTCGAGGCTGGATCGCACGGCCTGCACCAACACCGCATCGCGGGCGTGCCGGTCGATGTGGCGGCGTTCACCAATTTAACCCGCGATCATTTGGATTATCACGGCACGATGGAAAATTATTTCGACGCGAAATTGATTCTGTTCGCCGAAAATTTGAAATCATCCGGCGTTGCGGTCGTCAACAGCGATATCGAATTTTTTCCAAAATTAAAAGACATTTGCGCCGCGCGCAAAGTCCGCCTGATTACATTCGGCCAAGGCAAGGCCGATATTCAGATCAAAGAAATGATCCCAAAACACGATTATCAAATGGTCACCTATTCCGTGTTCGGCAAATCGTACAAGGTGCGATTGCCGTTGATCGGCGCATTCCAGGCCGCCAATATCGCGTGCGCCATCGGCATGGCGAATGCCAGCGGCGAGGATACCGATTCCATCATGCCATGCCTTGAAACATTAGAAGGTGTGCCAGGCCGCATGCAATTGGTGGCCAAGGCCCCAACCGGCGCGCCGGTATTCGTCGATTACGCCCACACGCCCGATGCCATCGATAATGTTTTAAAATCCCTGCGCCCACATACCAAGGGCAAATTGGCGATTATTTTCGGCTGTGGCGGCGACCGCGATCCGGGCAAGCGTCCTATCATGGGCAAGATTGCCATCGATAACGCGGATTATGTAATCGTTACGGATGATAATCCCCGCACCGAAGAACCCGCCAAAATCCGCGCGCAAATTATGGAAGCCGCCAAGGGCGCAGAAGAAATCGGCGACCGAGCCAAGGCCATCGCCCATGGCATCGCGTCGCTAGGCAAGGATGATATTCTGGTAATCGCCGGCAAGGGCCATGAACACGGCCAAATCGTCGGCAAAGTTGTATTGCCGTTCGATGATGCCGATGTCGCGCGCAAGGCCGCGATCCAATTAAAAGGCGCCGCCGCATGAGCGATATTCTTTGGACCAATTCCGAATTATCCGATGCGCTGCAAACGCCGGTGCAAACCCCGTTGCAAATTACCGGCATTTCCATCGACAGCCGCAAAATCAAACCCGGCGATTTATTCATCGCGCTGAAAGGCCCGAATTTCGACGGGCATAATTTTTTGGCGGATGCCGCCCGCGCCGGCGCGGTTGCCGCGATTGTCGAAAAACCGGGCGATGCGCCAGGAACATTGACGCAAATCCAAGTGCGCAGCACCGAAGCCGCCCTTACCATGCTGGCCAAATTTTCGCGGCGTCGGTTCAAGGGTAAAATCATCGGCGTTACCGGCAGTGTCGGTAAAACCGGCACCAAAGAAGCTTTGGCGCATATTTTATCGCGCCAGGGCAAAACATTTGCCAACGAAGGCAATTTGAACAATCACATCGGCGTGCCGTTATCATTATCGCGCATGCCGGCAAATGCCGCGTTCGCGATTATCGAAATGGGCATGAATCATCCCGGCGAAATCGCGCCATTATCGCAATTATGCGAGCCGTTTGTTGGCATCGTTACCGCCGTGTCGCCCGCGCATATCGAATTTTTTCCAAATGGCCTGGATGGCATTGCCGATGAAAAAGCGCAAATCGTCGCGGGCATGAACAGCCAAAGCGTTGCGATTTTCAATCGCGACACACCGTTATTCGACCGCATGGCTGGTCATGCCAGTGCGCGCAAAATCGAGCGCATTATCGGATTCGGCAAAGACCCATTGGCCCAGGCGCGGTTATTGAATTGTAATCTGCACGCGACCAGCAGCGAGATTGAGGCCGATATTCTGGGGCATAAATTATCTTATACGTTGAATATTCCAGGGCTGCATATCGCCATGAACAGCCTTGCGGTTTTGGCCGCCGCGCAAGCAGTTGGGGTCGATATCGACCGCGCCGCAAACGATTTAGCCGATTTACGCCCGCCTTCGGGCCGTGGCCTGCGCCGTCAAATCGCCATTCCCGGCGGAGAGATTGAATTAATCGATGAAAGTTACAATGCTAGCCCCGATGCCATGCGCGGCGCGCTAGATGTTCTATCCCGCGCGCAAATCATGCCGCCCGGCCGCCGGATCGCGATTTTGGGCGATATGCGGGAACTTGGATCGCACAGCGTGGAATTGCATACTGGCCTTGCCCCAGCGATTCTGGAAACTCAGCCGGATTTGGTGATGCTATGCGGCCCCTATATGGCGCATTTGCACCCTTTAATCATGGGTAACATTAAAACCCAATATGCGCCGGATGTGGAAACGCTGGCCCCATTCGTTACATCCACCGTCAAGCCGGGCGATGTGGTAATGGTGAAAGGTTCCTGGGGAACAAAGATGCGGGTGATTATCGAGGCCTTAGACCATCTCGCCGCGAAGCCCGAAGAGCGGAAATTGATTGGGAAGATGTAATTAATAAATTCTACCCTCCCCCTACGAGGGGAGGGATAGCGTAGCTTATTCGCGAAGCGAATTAGCGGAGCTTGGGTGGGGGGCGCGGTGATAGCTCTCTAGTTCAATCTAAATTTTACCATCGCATCCCCCCGCCCAAGAAAATCTAAGCGCCAATCGGCGCTAAGATTTTCTACCCCTCCCCTCGTAGGGGGAGGGGAAACTTACTGACAATCCCACTTTTACCTTTATTCCGCCCCATCCCGTCTATACACTTCCTTGAACCCTAACCCCAAACCCCTAAACCCTTTTCCAATGCTCTATAATCTTCTTTATCCCCTCGCCCCCGATTACAACGTTTTCAATTTATTCCAATACATCACATTCCGCAGCGGATGTGCATTGGCGACTGCGTTGATTATTTTCTTTATGTTTGGCCCCGCGTTTATTCGTTGGTTGAAATCGCAACAACCCGAAGGCCAACCGATTCGCGCCGATGGCCCGCAAAGCCATTTGGTGACGAAAAAAGGCACGCCGACCATGGGCGGCGCATTGATATTGATCGCGATGTCGATCAGTACTTTGTTATGGGCGGATTTATCGAACGCCTATGTTTGGGCGGTGTTAATCGTGACGCTGGGATTCGGATTTATCGGCGGATGCGACGATTATTTGAAATTGAAAAAACGGCATAATACCGGCCTGACATCCCGCCAGAAATTTTTGGCGCAAATCGTTTTAACCTTGGCGGCGACATACATCATCACCAACATCACGCGCGAACCGCTGGCCACCGGCCTTTCCATTCCGTTTTTCAAAGATATTTTGATTCCACTCGGCTGGGCGTTTTATATATTCGCCATATTTGTCGTCGTCGGCGCATCGAATGCAGTGAATTTAACCGATGGCCTGGATGGTTTGGCGATTGTGCCGGTGATGATCGCGGCGATGGCATTTGGATTGATCGCGTATTTATGCGGCAATATTATTTTCGCCGATTATTTGAAAATTTTACACGTCCCTGGCGCTGGCGAACTTGGCGTTTTATGCGCGGCTTTGGTTGGCGCTGGCCTTGGTTTTCTGTGGTTCAACGCCCCGCCCGCGATGGTGTTTATGGGCGATACGGGATCATTATCGCTGGGCGGCGCGCTGGGTACCGTGGCGCTCGTTACCAAACATGAAATCGTATTGGCGATTGTCGGCGGATTATTCGTTCTTGAAACCGTATCGGTGATCATCCAAGTCGGATTTTTCAAAATGACCGGCCGCCGCGTTTTCCTGATGGCCCCGATCCACCATCATTTCGAGAAAAAAGGCTGGTCCGAGCCGACCATCGTGATAAGGTTCTGGATCATCGCGGTGATCCTGGCGTTGATCGGATTATCGACGTTGAAATTGCGTTAGGTTTAGTACCGTACCCGTTTGAAATTTCCCGGTGTATTTTCATATTTTGCCAAAATCGTTTCCATGTCGCCGGTTAGTTGCAAATTGAATAACGCGTAATTCAATACGGATTGCAATTCGAATTCGCCCTTGCGCACCATCATCACATTCGGCCTTGTATCCAAGAATTCCGGCAAAGGTACTTGGCGCAATGTGCCCGGATTTTTTTGCACATAGCCCGCCGCCAACCAATTTTCAACAAAGGTGACATCCGCCTTGCCAAAAGCAACGTTGGTGAGGCCAGTAATATATTCCGCGGTGGAAGTAGAAGAAAACACTTTCGCCTGCGGGAATTTTTTCTTGGCCAGATTCAGCGCATAGCTGCCATCAATGCCGGCAATAGTGGTATTAGGGCTGTTAAAGGCCGCAAGATTATTGTCAAAACGTTCATTGCCGGTTTTCACCCACGCGCCGATTTGCGAATAATATAGTGGCGTTGTAAATTCGCCTTGATTTAATTCCGCGGCGCTCAGCATCCAAGCAGCCGTGCAAACGACATCGAATTTATTTTGGCGCAAATCTTCCATAAAAGTTGCCCACGTGGTTTCATATGTCCAATCGATTTTCAAATCCAACTGCTTGCCTATTTGTTCCATCGCTTCGACGAAGATACCATGCATTTCACCGGTATTCGGATCTTTATAGGTCGCGGGTTGATAATTCACCCAGCCACAACGAATGGTTTTCGATTCCATGACGCGGTTGAAATCGGTTGGTTTATTCACTGCGGACAAAACCGTTTGTTTTGGCTGGACCAAAGAAATTGCCCACGCAATACCAATTCCAACCACGACTAACATTACCGACCGAATAAACGACATATATTCCCCCTGTTTTAAATTTTTACAGGGTTGATAATATCAAATTGTATCCTATTCGGTAATGATCGACATGTGATTTTTTTAGTGATAATTACTATTTTTATGCTAAAATATAATTATGGTTACTATTTCTCAAATAAAGGCTGCTAGGTCATTGCTGGAATGGAAGCAAAGCGATTTAGCCGCGCAAGCAGGGTTATCGCTCGCCTCTATCGCGAATCTCGAACAAAACAAATCCAGTCCACGTCCCAAAACCATGCAAGCGGTGCAAGCCGCGTTTGAAAATTCCGGCATTGAATTCACGCCCGATCCCGGCGTGCGATTGCGGCGGCAGAAATTTCAACTACAAGTTTTAGAAGGCCATCAATCCATTATTGAAATTTGGGCGGATATGGAACAAGCCTTGGCACAAACTGGCGGTGAAATATTGCTTAGCGGTTTGGATGAACGCATTTGGATCAAGCGGTACAAATCGGAATTGAAGCAAACCTTAGAGCGACGTAAAAATCTTCCCATCATCACGCGCGGTTTGGTGTGCGAGGGTGATTATCTGCTGGTAATTCCGGCGGATCATTGCCGGGCCATTCCAAAAATATTATTCCAACAAACGCCCTATTATGTGTATGCCGACAAAGTTGCGATTATCAATTGGGAGACTCCGCAACGAGTATTGCTTATTCAGAACCCCTTAATCGCCGATATGTTCCGCAAACAATTTGAATTTAATTGGTCCATTGGAAAGAAACTGGACCCTAAAAAAGTAGTAATTGCGTCTTTGGATTAAATAAAAAGGCCTATTAATTCCAATGTATTTTTATAAATAATTTGGTTATATATTAAGTCATGAATCCTTCTAACACTTCTTCTTCGACTTTAAAACTCGGCATCATTGGCGGGCTTGGCACGATGGCTTCGCCCTCGGCGCGGCATTGGACGGCGCCTGATGTGCCGGTGCGCGTGTTGCGCGTGCATGACCGCGGTACGGCTGGCGCTGGGCGCGATGCCGCTCGCATCGCGTGGAAAAATCATGGCGCGACATTGGTTTCGTCTTATACCGCACTTGTCGGCCCAGGCGATTTGGATGGCGTGATTATTTGTTGCGGGAAAAATGGCGACGATCTTTCGATCATCGCGGCTGTGGCCACGTTGCTGGCGGAGCGTGGATCGGGAAAATTTATTTGCCATACGTCCACCGTTAGCACCTGTTTTGCAAAATCGGCGCAGGAATTTTGCCAAAAACTCGGTGTCGATTATGTGAACTATCCACTGACCGGTGGATCAAAGGGCGCGGAATCGGCGAAAATGCTAATCCTCACCAGTGGCGATGAAAAATTATTTACTCGCCTATCCCCCGCCCTGTCGCGCATCGGCGTGCCAAAATATTTTGGGCCGCGCGCCGAATCCGGCGCCGAAGTCAAATTTATGAGCCATTTGATGGTATTTGGCGGCCTTGTCGGAATCGCATCGGCGGTTTCGGTGCATGCGGATTGCTTTGGCCAAGGAAAAATTGGCGGCGAAGCACAAGGCGAATTTTTCGATTTCCTGAACAACGGCGCGGGTGGCACGAAACAATGGGATTTATCGACCAGCCTTGGGGTAAAACAAAACACCTGGGATGCGGCGTGGGCGGTTAAATACGCGGTGATCGATGCGATTTATGCGGTGAAATTATGCCTGGATCGCGGCACTTCGCGCCTTGCGGTGGATGCGGTATTGCGCTTGATTCTGGCGTTTTCCTATGTGTTGAACGAAGTTGGCGAAAACTTGGCCACCCAATCGATTGTGCGGGAAATGGTATCGTCCCGTGCCGCTGCATTAGATGAATTTATCGGGCGGCATTACGATTCGAAATTGTCGATTGAAAAAAATCTGAATGCCTGCATCGCATCCTTGCCGCAGAAATTGCAACCATTGATCGCGCTTGGCCTTGTCCCGCGCGATTTCGAAAATGCCGCCGCGCAAAAGATCGAGAAAGCATCATGATCGAAGTGAATTTATATCGCGGAAAAAAAGTCGCGGTGTTCGGCCTCGCCCGCTCCGGCCTATCCGCTGCAAAATCGCTGATCGCGGGCGGCGCGGAAATTCTGGCCTGGGATGATGAAGAAAAAAATCGCAATGTGGCAGCGGGTGAAAATATTCCACTGGTCGATTTGAATTCAGCCGATTGGAAAAACATTTCCGCACTGGTATTAAGCCCCGGCATTCCACATACATTCCCCACGCCGCACCCGATTGTAACTGCCGCCCGAACCGGAGGCGTAAAAATAATTTCCGATATTTATTTATTGATGCACACGCAAACAAAGGCGAAATATATCGGCATCACCGGCACGAATGGCAAATCGACGACGACCAGTTTGATCGCGCATATTTTAAAACAGGCCGGTGAAAACGTACAAGTCGGCGGAAACCTTGGCCAGGCGGCGCTAACGCTCGATCCCGTCGGCGATGGCGGATATTATGTTTTGGAATTATCGTCCTATCAATTGGAATTAATGCCGGACTGCCGTCTGCACGCCGCCGTGCATTTGAATTTGACGCCGGATCATTTGGATCGTCACGGCGATATGGATGGATATTTGAATGCGAAGAAAAATATTTTCGCGCATCAGCAAAAATCGGATGCAGCGGTGATCGGTGTTGACGACGCGCCAAGCAAAAAAATGTTCGATGAAATTTCCGCGCGCAGCACATCAAGAACTTTTGCGCTGTCGGTTGGACAAAAATTAGAACGCGGTACCTATGTGTTAGACGGAATTTTGTACGACGCCACGCCCAGCCGCACCGAGAAAATCATGGACCTGCGCGACGCCGCCGCTTTGCCAGGCGAACATAACTGGCAAAATGCCGCCGCCGCCTATGCGGTTGCCAAGTTCATCAATGTTCCACGTGAAACAATTTGCGATTTAATCGTGAATTTTCCAGGGCTTGCGCATCGCCAGCAAAAAATCGCAACGATCGATGGCACTGTTTTCATCAATGACAGCAAGGCGACGAATCCCGAAGCCGCCGCGAAAGCGCTGGCCTGTTACCGGCCAATTTATTGGATCGCTGGCGGCAAACCGAAGGGCGAAGATCTCGATGCCTGCGCGCCGTTTTATCATAACATCCAACAAGCCTTCTTGATCGGCCAGGCGGCGGAGATGTTTGAAAAAATTCTTACCCCCCACATGCCGTGCAAAATCAGTGGCACGTTGGAACAAGCGATTGCCGATGCCGCCGCGCAAGCGAAACTGGACGGAATGCACAATCCCATCGTATTGTTATCGCCCGCCTGCGCGTCGTTCGATCAGTTCCGCGATTTCGAACATCGCGGCGACGTATTTTGCAAAACGGTTTTAGAACTGGAACAGAACAATAAAAGAAAGACCGCGTAATGATCACCCTCGCCCGCACCAATACTAGCGCTTTAAGCCAATGGTGGTGGACGGTCGACCGGTGGCTGCTGGCGGCGTTCCTGATTTTGATTACGATTGGTATTTTATTAAGCCTCGCGGCCAGCCCGGCCGTCGCCGACATGCTGGGATTGAATAGTTTCTATTTTTTCAAGCGGCAGTTATTTTATCTGGTCGCGGCGATGGGGATTTTATTCGGCACATCGTTATTACCGCCGAAACAAATCAAGTTTCTCGCCATCTTAGTGCTAGGTTTCGCGATTCTGTGCTTGATCCTGACATTTTTCGTCGGCACCGAGATCAAGGGCGCGCGGCGATGGCTATCGCTTCCTGGATTTTCGTTGCAACCGTCGGAATTCATCAAGCCAAGCTTTGCCGTCGTTGCCGCTTGGTTATTCAGCGAGCAATATCGCCGCCCGGAATTCCGCGGCACTGCGTTTTCCATCGCACTGTGGCTGTTCATTTTCTCGATGCTGGTGTTGCAACCGGATTTGGGCATGGCGTTCGTGGTATCGTGCGTGTGGGGATTCCAATTTTTCTTGGCCGGCCTGCCGATGTTCATCGTCATCGGCCTTGTGATCGGCGCGGTTGGATTGGCATTCAGCGCATATTCTCTGTTCCCACATTTCGCCAGCCGCATCGATAGGTTCATGGATCCAAGCAGCGGCGACACATTCCAAGTTCAACGTTCGATGGAAGCATTCATCAACGGCGGATTCATGGGCCAAGGTCCCGGCGAAGGCACGGTGAAATCCACCATCCCCGACGTGCACGCCGATTTCGTATTCGCGGTCGCCGGCGAGGAATTCGGACTTATCCCATGTCTGTTTATTGTCGCAGTGTTCGCCTTTATTGTGCTGCGCGGCTTGAAACGCTTGCGTGGTGAAGGCGATTTGTTTTTAATCCTAGCTATCGCAGGGTTGCTGGTACAATTTGGGTTACAAGCCGTGATCAACATGGCATCGACATTGAATTTAATGCCGACCAAGGGAATGACCTTGCCGTTCATCAGTTACGGCGGATCTTCGATGCTGGCGATTTCGCTCGGCACCGGAATGTTGTTGGGATTAACGCGCAAGCGGCCAAGAACATAAACTAGACACAGATGCGAGATAGAATTTAAAAATGAGCGAGACGAAAAATAAAACGCCAGACCTGGGATTGCAAAAACCGAAACTGGTGGTTTTGGCCGCCGGGGGCACTGGCGGACATATTTTCCCCGCCGCCGCGCTGGCCGAATCGCTTCATTCTCAAGATATCAACGTGCGCTTGATCACCGATAAACGCGGCCAGGCGTTCAGCGTCAACGGCAGCGTGATCGAAACGCACCGCATCGCCGCCGGATCGCCGAATTACCGCGGCATCGGCCCATTTGGAAAAATCTGGACCGTTTGCAAATTGGGCATCGGATCGATTCAATCGTTTTTACTGATGGTAAAATTAAAACCGGACGTCGTGGTCGGATTCGGCGGATATGCCGCCGCGCCAACGATCTTCGCCGCCTGGTTGCTGCGCCGGCCGATTATCATTCATGAACAAAACGCAATTTTGGGCCGCACCAACCGGTTGTTCAGCCGGTTCGCGAAATTCATCGCGACGTCTTTTCAAAACACCGAAAGCCTGGATTTGAATCAATTCCGCAAGGCGGTGTTCACCGGCAATCCGGTGCGTTCCGATATCGCGCGCATCGGCGATGATGGTTATCCGCCTGCATCGGTCGATGGAAAAATCCGCATCCTGATCACCGGCGGCAGCCAGGGCGCGCATATTTTTTCCTATGTCATTCCCAAAGCTATTGAATTATTGCCGCAGGCGCTCCGCGATAAATTGGTGATCAGCCAGCAATGCCGCGAAGAAGACAAGGCGGAGGCGATTGCCGCCTACGCCAAAATGAAGGTACAGGCCGAGGTCGCGACGTTCTTCACCGATGTCGCCAAACGCCTGTCTGAATCGCATTTGGTGATCATGCGCGCCGGCGCATCGACCGTCGCGGAATTGACCGCATCGGGCCGCCCCAGCATTCTGATCCCGTATGCGCATGCGCTGGACAACCATCAAATGATCAATGCCCGCGCGCTTGCGGATAAAAACGCCACCTGGTTGATGCCGCAGGACGCGTTCCAGCCCGAGGCATTGGCGGCGCGTTTGGAATCTTATTTGACCCTGCCCGATACATTAATCCAAACCGCACGCGCGGCGAAATCATTGGGCGTGCGCGATGCAGCGGCGCGTTTAACGCGCCTGGTGATTAAAACTCATGGCATCAATCACGATTTGCTGAAAAACAAAGACCCGCAAGATGAATATGGCGACGACGTGCTGGGCCATTTCAACGAACAAGCGGCTTAAATACTGATTACTTTTACCCTCCCCCAACGAGGGGAGGGATAGAAAATCTTAGCGCTACATAGCGCCTATATTTTCTTGGGTGGGGGGATTTAGGTAAACTTCTATATGTCTTAAAACCCCATCCATATTTTTCATGACTTCATCGTTATTAAATCGCAGCAACCTATATCCCAGATTTTTTGCACATAAATTCTTATTTTCATCTATCGTAACTTGTTGTTGCAAATCATGTGAGTATCCATCTAACTCGATCAACAGCTTTTGTCGTAAGCAAGCGAAATCAAAAATAAAATTCTCAATTGTTTGTTGTCGCCGGAAATGAAATCCTTGCGCTTTCCATTCTTTTAATTTGGCCCATAATTTTTGTTCGGGCGTAGTGGCAGAATTCCTTAGATCTTGAGATCGTTTACGCATTAGATTTGAAATTCTTTTTGCCATAAATCCCCCCACCCAAGCTTCGCTAATTTGCTTCGCAAATAAGCTGCGCTATCCCTCCCCTCGTTGGGGGAGGGTAAAATAGATGACAACCCAATAAGCTGCCGCTGCGAAAACTAAACTTGCGATATACGCAACCGGCCATTCCCAAATATATTGAAACACGCCGATGCCAATAACGCCGGCTGCCATTGCCGCCAATGCCGATTGCATCGATCCGCGCCCAAACCAAAGGCCGAATACCAAACACACCACCAATCCGGCCGATCCGAAACTGGAACTGGCTTCGATCAAATCGTAAATTCCTTGTCCGCCGGCCGCAATGCCATACATGCACAATCCGGCCAGAACCACCAATCCACGCTGCAATTTAACCTTGCTGCGCTCGGTGCGGAACAATTGCGGCCAGCCGTGAATAACGATGTTATGGCCCAGCAAGCCGCCAACCGAAAGCAACGTCGTATTCACCGTCGACAATATGGCGGAAATCAAAGCGCCCACAAATAACACATAGGCAAATTGCGGCAACACAGTTTCGGCGATATGCGGCAAAAACTCGTCGCCATGCAGATCCGGCGATACCAATTGATACCCGGCAAGGCCGATAAAGGCGGGAATCAACCCAACCACAAAATACATTCCGGCCGCGATATAACAAGTCTGCCGCGCGATGGCCGGGGTGCGTGTCGCCAAAATGCGCGAAATCGCTTCTTGCGCGACCAATGACCCCACAATTGCAATGGTCCATTCGTCGATTTGCGCCCATACTGGTTCTTCGGCCGACAATATATTCAATCGTTCGACGGTGATTAACGAAACTGCTGCGTCCCACCCGCCCAATTGCGCAATGATGAAATAAGCGGTCACGACCAAGCCCAAAATAATAACCACACTTTGAATATTGTCGGTGATCACATCGCCCAAAAATCCACCGATGGTGGTGTAAAGCACCACCATGACCGTGCCGAGCAATAAGGCCGATTGCAAATCGATATTGCCCGCCGCCGCCAATATATGCGCGAACGCCAACAATTGCGCCGCCGCCCAGATCAATGATGTCGGCACCATCAACAATACCGCGATTTTTTCCGCTACAACGCCGAACCGTTCGCGGTAAAAATCGGCGGTTGTGACATAATTTCCAGCACGCAATTTTCCGGCAATCAACAGGCCAAGCAATATCAAACACGCCGCATAACCGAACGGCTCCGCCCGTCCGCCCGCCAAACCTTCGGCGGCAATTGCGCCGGACGATGCGACCACCGTTTCCGCGCCAAACCAGGTGGCGAATAATGAAAAAGATCCCACCCATAATCCCAAATGCCGCCCGGCCAGCAAATAATCGCTTTCCGATTTGATTTTGGAATTGGCATAAGCGGCAACGGCGAGTTGCAGCACCATGTAGGCGATGATGGCCAGAAGGGGGAGATAGGTTAGGTCCATGGGGCGGAATACTAGCTTGGGTATTGGAAAATACCAAGACGCTAAGCGGTAAAATTATGGTTTTAACGCGGCAAAATCGGGGTTTATCCCCAATCCTGGGTCCCGTTTGGGGCTTGGGATTCAAGCGCGTTTTTGGTAGTTTATGGGGCTTAGTATTAAGTCCTCAGGAGATTACCCAATGCGCATGATCCCATTCACCATCGGCACGTTCCACATTATTGGAATCGGCGGCATTGGCATGTCCGGTATTGCCGAAGTGCTGCATAATTTGGGATACAAGGTTCAGGGCAGCGATGTAGCGGATGGATACAACATCAAACGCCTGCGCGATTTGGGAATCACCGTTCACATCGGTCACAAAGCGGAAAATATCGAAGGCGCGGCGGTTGTGGTGGTATCGAGCGCGATTAAAAAAGACAATCCGGAAATTCTGGCGGCGCGCGCGAAAATGCTGCCTGTCGTCAAACGCGCCGAAATGCTCGCGGAAATCATGCGATTGAAATGGTCGGTCGCGGTTTCCGGCACGCACGGCAAAACCACAACCACTTCCCTGGTCGCGCATGTATTGGAAGCGGCGGGCAAGGACCCAACCGTCATCAATGGCGGCATTATCAATTCGCTTGGCACGAACACACGACTTGGCGCAGGCGAATGGATGGTGGTCGAGGCCGATGAATCCGACGGCACATTTGTAAAATTGCCAACCACGATTGCGGTTGTCACCAATATCGATCCCGAACATCTGGATCATTTCGGCACCTTCACCAATGCGCAGAAATCATACGAATCATTCATCCAAAACGTGCCGTTTTACGGATTCGCCATGTTGTGCATCGATCACCCGGTGGTGCAATCATTGATTCCAAAGGCATCGGACCGGCGCATTGTTACCTATGGCATGAACCCGCAAGCCGACGTGCGCGCGACCAATATTAAAATGGATGCCAAGGGCAGCACGTTCGATGTTATTTTCTCCGCCCGCACGCTGGGCGGCGCGCGCAAAATCACCGGCCTGCATTTGCCGATCATTGGCCAGCATAACGTGCAGAATTCCCTGGCCGCAATCGGTATCGGCGGCGAGCTTGGCATTGCCGATAAAACCTTGCAAACCGCGCTTGCGAATTTTTCCGGCGTAAAACGCCGTTTCACCAAAACCGGTATCGCCAACGGCATTACGGTGATCGACGATTACGGCCATCACCCGGTTGAAATTGCGGCGGTGCTCAAGGCCGCGCGCAGTGTAACATCGTCCAAGGTGATCGCGGTCGTGCAACCACACCGTTATTCCCGCGTGAATAATTTGTTCGAAGAATTCTGCACCTGTTTCAACGACGCCGACACGGTTATCGTCGCCCCAATTTATGCGGCAGGGGAAGAGCCAATTCCAGGCGTCACCGCCGATACGCTGGCGGCCGGAATGATCGAGCGCGGACATCATCATGTTTTGAAAATCGCTGGATCAAAAGACCTCGCCCCCACCATCGCGCAAATCGCCAAGCCTGGCGATTATGTAATCTGTCTTGGTGCTGGGGACGTAACCACTTGGGCCTATGCTTTGCCGAAGGAATTATTGCCCATCACCACCCCACATGAAAATGTCGTGAGTGCATAGTGATGAAACCCGCTTTCTATCCCTCCGTTGAACCATTAATCACTCGCTTGCCAAAAGTGCGTGGGCGGTATACAGAAAACGCGCCGCTGCATAAAGTAACTTGGTTCCAAGTGGGCGGCCCGGCGGAGGTTTTATTCAAACCCGCCGATTTGGAAGATTTGCAAGAATTCCTGAAAAACAAACCGCCTTTTGTGCCCGTGACGATTCTGGGCGTTGGATCGAATATTCTGGTGCGCGATGGCGGGATTCGCGGCGTGGTGATTCGTTTGGGCCGTGAATTCGCATCGATTACCCAGGACGGCACTTATATTGTCGCTGGCGCTGCCGCGCTGGATGTGCATGTCGCGCGTGTTGCGGCTGATGCCGGATTAACCGGCATGGAATTTTTGTCCGGTATTCCGGGCACGATCGGCGGCGCGTTGCGAATGAATGCGGGCGCGTATGGATCGGAAATCAAGGACATATTAGTATCGGCTCAAGTGGTCGATGAAGAAGGCGAGCTGCATAATCTGGTTTCCGGCCAATTGGGATTATCATACCGCGATTGCGAAGTTCCTAAGAACTGGATTTTCGTCGGCGCAACATTATCCGGTACACCATCGGATAAACCATCGATCGAACAGCGCATGAACGAAATCGCCGAAAAACGCGAATCGACACAACCGATCCGGTCGCGCACCGGCGGATCCACATTCGCCAATCCGGATGGAATGAAGGCGTGGGAATTGGTCGACAAGGCCGGTTGCCGGGGATTGAAAATCGGTGGCGCGCAGATTTCGGAAAAACACACCAATTTTATGATCAATACCGGCGGCGCGACGGCGGCAGACATTGAAAATCTGGGCGAAGAAGTAAGAATGCGGGTATTCCGCGACAGCGGCGTAGAACTGCGCTGGGAAATTGAACGACTAGGGGAAAAGTAATCACCCCCTCCCCTCGTTGGGGGAGGGGAATAAAAAGCGAAAAAAGAAACACACATGAACCAAAGCAACAAATCCAAAAAAATTATCGTAGTCTATGGCGGCAATTCGGCCGAACGCGAAGTATCGCTGGTCAGCGGCCGTTCGGTGATCCAAGGATTGAAAGACGTGGGATATGATGTCCACGGATTCGATTTGAATAATAACATCGCCGAATTTGTAAAGGCATTGGATCCAAAACCGTTTGCGGTGTTCAACGCGCTGCACGGCCCGGGCGGCGAGGATGGCACGATCCAAGGATTGCTGGATTTATTGCAAATCCCATACACCCATTCCGGCGTGCAGGCATCTTCCGTGGCGATGGACAAAGTAATGGCGAAAAAAGTTTTCCGCGAAGCGAAATTACCGGTTCCGGCGGGCGGCGTGTTCCCGATTTCAGAAATTCTTGCAGGCGATGTAATGCCCCGCCCCTATGTGGTGAAACCGATCCGCGAAGGATCTTCGGTCGGCGTGCGGATTATGAAAGCGGGCGACAATAAACCCGCGATTAATCAAAGCACCTGGAAATTTGGCGATTATGCGATTGTCGAAAAATTTATTCCCGGCCGCGAAATCACCGTGGCGGTAATGGGCGATCGCGCGCTGGGCGTGACGGAAATTAAAACTGATCTCGAATTTTACGATTACGAGGCGAAATACGCATCTGGCGGATCGGTGCATGAATGCCCGGCGAAAATTCCAGGGCCAGTGTACGACCAAGCCTGCAAAATCGCGCTGGAAGCACACAACGCACTGGGTTGCCGCGGCGCGACCCGCGCCGATATCCGGTATGACGATACCGAAAATAAGCATGAATTATATTTGCTCGAAGTCAATACGCAGCCCGGCATGACGCCAACGTCACTGGTGCCGGAATTGGCGGCGCATAACAATATCCCCTTCCCGCAATTGGTCGGCTGGATGGTGGAGAACGCCAAATGGGGCGCATAAAATTAAAATCCGGGCGGCCTTCGATCATCGGCGCCGCCACAGCGCGGCAACGCCGCGGATTGCACAGTCTTTGGTTGCGCTATCGGCTGTCCTTACTGATTTATTTTCTGGTGCTGGTATGTTTGGGCGCGATTATTTATCCGCTGTACGATAATTATCAATCGGGCCGCATCGCCGCGCTGGGCCGCACCATTCATGCCAAGGTTCTGGGCGTGACCAAGGATCAAGGTTTGGTGATCGAAGAAATTCTGGTCGACGGGCGCAATTACACCGATAAACAACAAATCCTGGACACATTGCAAATCACCCAAGGCATGCCGATTTTGGGCATCGATTTGGAATCGGCGCAAGGCGCGTTGTTGACCCTGCCTTGGGTAAAAGACGCCAAGGTCGAACGCCGCCTGCCCGGCACGATTTTCATTCATTTAACCGAACGCCGCCCATTGGCCATTTGGCAAAATAAAGGCGCGTTGAATTTAATCGACGAAGATGGCAGCGTGATTTTGGGCCAGGATTTAGGTAATTTTACGGGATTGATGGTGGTGGTCGGCCCCGATGCGCCATCATTCGCGCGCGAATTGGTCGATATCGTATCCATGTCGCCAGATTTCCAATCCCGCGTGCAATCGGCGGTGCGCATCGGCCAGCGGCGCTGGGATTTGCATTTGAAAAACGACATGATCGTCAAATTGCCGGAAAAAAATCCGGAATTGGCGGTACAAAAATTGATCGAAATGCACGGCGTGAACAAAGTTCTGGATTTGGATTACACCGCCATCGACATGCGCCTGGCCGACCGGATATTTTTACAAAAAAAATCCGGCGCGCAGATCCCGGCCGGGTCGATGGATAAGAGTACTTAGAGTTTATTGTCATCCTGAGCGAATGCGAAGGATCCACAGACATAAGACTTAATATCTGGCGATCCCTCGCCCAAAGGTTCGGGATGACACATTCATCAATCCATAGGCGGCTTGCATGTTCAATCCATCATGACAAAAACTATTCCTGGCGATGAAAAAATTGCCGTCAGCCAACAAGCAATGCCGTTTATAATCCAAATATTATATGCGCTTTCCTGGATGGATGTTTTTGTCCATTGAAATTTTTCTCTCGTTATCAATCGACGAAGCAGAAAATAAACCGACGACAAAAGAACGACACCAAGCAAACAGGTAAAGAAAAAGAAAATACCGTAAACTCCATAATATATAATAAATGATTGAAAGAAGCTGCCATCCGATCGATGGGAATCGACAACGATGCGATAAATAAGGCTGGGAACGATTAAAATCAAATTACCGCTATATCCCAAAAATTTTTGCAATTGTGCCATGCTTTTTCCAAATCTGCGCAAAGTTCCGATTTAAACAACCTATAATTGCACCGCGGCATAATTGCGGCGGATCGTTGCGGAGCAAAGATGTCCACAAGCGCGCAAATGGTGGAAAACCGCCGATAAATGAACTTGTATACAAGCCGATAGCGCGCTATTTTTGTTTAAGAAATATGGCCGATGCGCGCAAAACCGCGCCTATAGGATGCCAAGGGATTATTGCCGCCATGAAACCGCGTTTTCGCAAGAGTACAATCGCCGCGCTGGATATCGGATCGTCCAAGGTCTGCTGTTTCATCGCCAAGGTCGATGATGCTGGGCGTGCGCGGGTGCTGGGCATCGGTCATCAGATTTCAACCGGCATGAAGGCCGGCGTTGTGATGAATGTCGAGGCGGTTGAAAATTCCATTTTAAATGCCGTGCATGCCGCCGAACAAATGGCTGGCGGCGATACGATCCGGTCGGTTTATGTGAATGTGTCCTGCGGCCAGCCCGCTTCGCAACATTTCGACGTGGAATTATTGCTGCATGGCCAGCAAGTACGCGATTTGGACGTGCAAAAATTATTGGGCCAATGCCGCGTAGCGTATGACCAGCAAATGAATCAATCCACCGGCGCGAATGATAACAGCATGAATCGCCATTTATTGCACGCGATTCCGGTCGGGTACAGTTTGGATGGGAGCCGCGGTATCCGCGATCCGCGCGGCATGTACGGGCAAAAACTGGGTGCCAGCGTGCATTTGGTATCGGCGCAAAACGGCGCGTTGCGCAATTTGGCCAATTGCGTCGAACATTGTCATTTGGACATGGATGGATTTGTATTATCGCCTTATGCGTCCGGGCTTGCCACATTGGTCGAAGATGAAATGGATTTGGGCTGCACCCTGATCGATATGGGCGGCGGAACCACATCAGTTGCGGTATTTTTCGACGGCAATTTATTGTTCAGCGATATTGTGCCCATCGGCGGCATGCATGTGACCAACGATATCGCGCGCGGCCTTTCGACGCCGGTATTACAAGCCGAACGATTGAAAACATTATATGGCGGCGCGCTTGCGACCGCGCAAGACGACGAAGACATGATCGATGTGCCGTTGGTCGGCGAAAGCGATTTGGACGACACGCCGAACCATATTCCGAAATCATACCTGAACCGGATCATTCAACCGCGCCTGGAAGAAACATTCGAAGCCGTACGCGCGAAATTGACCGAAGCCGGCGTCGACAAGGTTGCCGGCCGCCGCGTGGTATTGACCGGCGGCGCCAGCCAGCTATCTAATGTGCGGGAATTGGCGGCCGGAATCCTCGATAAACAAGTGCGTTTGGGCAAACCGATCCGCCTGACTGGACTTGCCGATGCGGCGGGCGGCCCGGCCTTTTCCACCTGCGCCGGACTCCTCACCTTTGCCATGAGCCAGGAAGCGCCGATAGAGGGTAAAAAATCATCCACAGGAAAGGGGCAAAGCCTGTGGCACCAAGTCAAATCTTGGATTGAAGAGACTTTATAGACCTTATATATTGGTTTCTATGTAGGGTTTAATACTAAGAATAGTGGAAACCACTAGATATAGTAGAAATCACTAAATACTGTGTTGCTGGAAGAAAAGCTCGATGTCCTTGTGGATTCATTACGATAGCGTTTTTTTAGCAAAACATTTAAACCAAAACATCATACCGCCCCACCCAACCGGAGACTATTCATGAGCATCAATCTACGCGTCCCAAAAACCGAAAGTGAATTAAAACCGCGCATCACCGTTGTCGGCGCCGGGGGCGCGGGTGGTAACGCGGTAAACAACATGATCCGCTCGAATTTACAGGGCGTTGAATTCATTTGCGCCAACACCGATGCGCAAGCATTGCAACAAAGTTTGGCGGAACGCAAAATTCAGTTGGGCGTGAATATCAATCGCGGTTTGGGCGCCGGTGCCAAACCCGAAGTGGGCAAGGCAGCCGCCGAAGAATCGATCGAAGAAATCATGCAGCATATCGAAGGCAGCAATATGTGCTTTATCACCGCCGGTATGGGCGGTGGCACCGGTTCCGGATCGGGGCCCGTAATTGCACGCGCATCGCGCGAATTGGGCATTTTGACGGTTGGCGTTGTAACGAAACCATTCACCTTCGAAGGCGCGCACCGCATGAAGTTAGCGGAAAATGCCATCGAAGAAATGCAGCAATATGTCGATACATTGATCGTCATTCCAAACCAAAATTTATTCCGCATCGCCAATGAACGCACCACATTTGCGGATGCGTTTAAAATGGCCGATGACGTATTATATTCCGGCGTGCGCGGCGTGACCGATTTGATCACCATGCCAGGCTTAATCAACCTCGATTTCGCCGACATTCAAACCGTTATGGCGGAAATGGGCAAAGCCATGATGGGCACCGGCGAAGCCGAAGGCGATCGCCGTGCGCTGGACGCCGCTGAAGCCGCGATCAACAATCCACTCCTCGATGACGTTAGCATGAAGGGCGCACGCGCCGTTCTGATCAACATCACTGGCGGTTTGGATATGACCTTATTCGAAGTCGACGAAGCCGCCAACCGCATCCGCAGCGAAGTCGATCCGGACGCCAACATTATTTTCGGCGCGTTCTTTGACGAAAAACTGGTCGGCCGTATGCGTATTTCGATCGTTGCAGCCGGTATGGATGCGATGGCGATCCGCGCCAACAACGAAGCCCGCCAGAATCCATTTGGCCTGGGTCTTCGCCCACAAAAAGTCGTGCCGCATGCCGATATCATCGCCAATGCGCGCAAAACCCCTGCCCCGATGCCATCCGCGCAACCGGTCAGCTCGGCTCCGTCTTCTTATGCCGCAAGCCGCACCAACATCGGCGATTTGTCGTCGACATCGTATACGGCGCGCAATACCGCAACGCCATCCCGCGTCGATACCAAACCCCCAGTAACCGCGAAACTGGATACATCCGGCGCACTCGCCACCAATAATTTTGTCGGTGATACATCGGACAGCGATTTGTTCATTGCGCCGAAACCGGCCGTTGCCGAAACCAGCGCAAACGATGTGGAAATCACCGAACGGATCGTGCCAGCCGCGTCAACCGCATCGGACAGCGAACCGCAAACCGTGCGCGTCGATTTGAAACAAGATCGTCCCTTGGAAAAAGCGATGCATCGTCCAGCCACGGTCACCACCGAGACCAAACCGGGCAGCGGCACGCAAACGCCGTACAGCCGCACCGGCACGGCCGCAAGCTTTGCATCCGAACGCACCCCGGATTCTTCCACGAGCAAATCGGCCGAACGCGCACAACGCCGCGGCCCAGGTTTGTTTGAACGTATGATGGGCGGCGTATTAGGCGGCGCGGCGAATGCCACGGCCACCACCCCGCCAGGACGCCAGGAACCAACCTTGTTGAAACCAGAAGTTCCAACCCCGTCGGCAGAATCTTCCGAACCGGTTCAAGAAAGCTTGACGCCAAAGGCGGAAAACGACGATTTATTGGATATCCCAGCGTTCCTGCGCCGCGGCACCAATTAACGCGCCATTGCGGCGTGCTATCCTGAGCGTTAAGTGTAAGGGATCTCCTAAAGTATAACAAAAAACCCACCTTGCGGTGGGTTTTTTTATACCTAAAATTTGTATCTATTTACTTCGAACCAGCGTGAGAATCATTCCAGTAATCACGACGTTGCTAAGTTCGGTAATGGTGGGTTCGGCTTGCATCGCTGTACGCGCATTTATGTATGCGCTTGGTGGCTTTGGCAGCCCTACCGAATCTCGAAGCAATGGTTCTGTCGCAGCAATTTCATTAGCATTCCGTAGCCGGATCAACTCCCATACTACTCTTTGGCCTGCTTGTTCTGGCGTTTCTTCCGGTAAGGCCAAGAATGGTTGAGGCACTGGCACCTTAGCTCTTACGTCATGTTGATAGGCCATCACGGCCAACATTTTTAATTCTTCACGCGTGCCTGCCTCTACCCACAAATTGCAACTTAAGCCGAAAGTGTAGGCAGGGCGATTTGGAATCAAAGCCTGCACGCATCCAACCGATAATCCTCTAAATTCGGTAGGGTCGGCGATAACAGATTCAAAACGTAAATTTTCCGCCCGCACGTCTTTCAAAGGCGTGGGAGAAGCCAGGTTAAAAATAATATCTATATTTTCCATGCTAGCTATGTACCATATATAGGCCAGTTTGTCAATTTAATGGATACATTTATAGGTATGTTATCGTGCTGAATTAAAAGCGTTTTGTGGGTTTTCATGATATCATCTTATAATAATTTCCGGAGGCTTTCATGCGTTTATTGTTCCTGCTGATCGTACTTTTTATTCTGCCATTTTCCGCCCTGGCTGACGCGCCTGAGGGCGAAGGTTCCGATTGCACCTTGCAATCAGAAGCGATTAAAAGCCAAATCGATTTCAAAAGCCCCGATATTAAAACCACCCTGCCCGCCAAACGCGAGCAACAGCATCTGGAAGAAGCGGTGGTTTTAAAAAACGGTATGACATTTACATACGATGTCGGCGGATGCGCGCATTACGCGTTTAATTTCCGCTGGGATAATGTGCCCGTTGATATGGAACCGGATCAATTTGCATTGGCTAAAAAATTATTGCGGAGCGCACCATTGCGCGAAAAAGACCAAGGCAGCCCGTATATCGTGATGCTAGAGGCGCTACAAAAAGCCGTGATCCCCAACGAATTGCCATGTGGTACGGATGCGTATTGCCACCTGATCGTCAATAAAAAGCCCAACAACACGCTAAGCGTTACATTGATGTACGATTTCGCGATGTAATCAAATATAAAAAACCCCGCCGGATTGGCGGGGTTTTGTTTTGGGATGGAACCCTGTACCGAGCAAGGCTAAGCCGCCTTGGTTTTGCCGGTTTTCGGCGTGGTGCCAGTTGTGGTTGTTCCAGTCGTGGTACCGGTGGTTTTCGCGGTCCACTCCTGCATGCCGCCTTCGTAAACCGATACTTTGGTGAATCCCTTGGATTCCAAAGTTTTGGCCGCGTCGCTGGATGCGCTGCAAGTGGAACTGGCGCAATACAGGGTCACCGGCTTGTCTTTGCCGCCAATGGTTTTTTCCATGGTGGTTGCGAAATTTGGATTGTCTTTCCATGGAATATTGGTCGACCCTGGAATGCTGGCTTGCTTGAATTGCTCAGCGCTCAGCACATTGATGGTCGTGGTGCCGGGATTGGTCCGGGTTTTGGTAAATTGGTCGTAGGTTAGTTTTTGCATGATTTACTCCTTCTCCAATGGTTGTTGGAACAGCCCCGAATGGGCTCTTGGTAGTAGGATAAGTATAGGCTCATTGTAACGCGTGTATAGGGGTCCTATTCCATTGGCAAAATTGGAAAACCCGGTTTTATGACATAATTGTGAACGCGGGTTTTGTAAACGGCATGCCATTATGTGCAACAAAAAACCCCGCCAATGGCGGGATTTTTTTACTTTAATCAGGCTCCAGCTCTTGCAAATGCACTCTTAAAGGCTATAAGTTCCGGTATCGTCCTTGTAGGCGTTTGCGATTCTTGAGTCTTAAGAAGCAATATTCTATGCAATTTCTGCTCCTCCTCAGTTGGCTTTATTAAATTTCCTTGGGGTTCCGCTCTCAAGGCAGCTCCCAGCGCCCTTATGACAGCCAATTTTTCTTCTAGACTTGGCAGCGCGTCAATCCAATCCGACCATGTTTCTCTTGTTGCCCATTTTAACCGACTATTTTCTGGTGAAGCCCGCAATGCTTGCCATGCAGCTTCTATCCTCTTTTTTCTCGAATCAGGAGTGTCCTTCGAAAGTCTCTCTGCCTGTGTAATAATCTGTAATACAGATCTTTGTAGTAATAAAGGACCGCCACCAGAATTCATACGAGCAATAATAGCGTAAGATTGCGCTATATAGAGCGCCTGATCGGCCGGCAGTTCATTTAAGGTTTCAGTCCATTTATCCAACGCTTCCCGTTGCAACGTCTCGTCAACACTAGCGCTATTAGCTACCCACCAAGCGGTTTCCGCTTTCGGATAATATTCTGGCAAATGAGGATATCCGATCCTAGTATTAGTGGGACCCGGTGGTAATTTATCAATTAGACCCAGAACTCTTCTACGCTCCTCTTCTGCTAACTGGGAGAAGCTTGTTCTGCCTAACACTGCGTCTATATCCTTTGGATTCGAAAAGGTTTCTACTTGATCTAAAATTATTTGCCCTAACGTCCTGCGGAACATTTTATTCACCACACTGCGTAATACCTCGCAGGCGCATATGGCAATATTGTATGAATCGGACCCTGATTTTTCATGAAACTTATCAAAGAGAATTGCCCACACCAAAGCATATTCCCCATCTTCGTCTGCCAGTTTCTGTGCCTGGGGCAATAAGGAAGCGATATCTCCAGGCGCTTCGCCTTGCATCGCTTTCGTAGCAGCAGCAAAAAAATCAGTTATCGACATATCAGTCATATACTAACAACCTCGGTCAAAATTAGTAACTCCAGCACAATACAAAATTATATCCTTTATGTAAACAATATTCTTGTGTGGATAAGACTTTGATATCAAACAAAAAACCCCGCCACTGGCGGGGTTTTTCATCAAATGGATCAATGCTTATCCAGCATTGGCCGCGCGGCGGCGTGGTTTTTTATCCGCTTTGCCTTCGTCTTCGTTGGCGATCGCACCGGCTTCGATAACCGCAACGGTGGTCGAATCCGACGGCACCGTGGCTTTATCGCGGTCTTTCGCCACATGGCGCAGACGGTTGACATGCGCGCCGGTACCGGCCGGAATCAATCGGCCGACGATCACGTTTTCTTTCAAGCCTTGCAAGGTATCGATCTTGCCGTTGATCGCCGCATCGGTCAGAACGCGGGTCGTTTCTTGGAACGATGCCGCGGAAATGAACGAACGGGTTTGCAACGACGCCTTGGTGATACCCATCAATACTGGGCGCATTTTGGCGGTTCTGCCGCCATTTTTCATGGCGGTGATATTTTCCTGTTCGTATTCTTCGCGGTCGACTTGTTCGCCGGTCAAGAATGTCGTATCGCCTGGATCGGTGATTTCGACTTTTTGCAACATGTTGCGCACGATTACTTCGATATGCTTGTCGTTAATTTTAACGCCTTGCAAACGGTAAACCGCTTGAACTTCTTGCACCAAATAAGCCGCCAATGCTTCGACGCCCATAACCGCCAAGATATCGTGCGGAACTGGGTTGCCGTCTAACAATAGATCGCCTTTTTGTACGAAATCGCCCTCTTGAACCGCGACGTGGCGGCCTTTTGGCACGACATATTCGACTGGATCAGAACCATCGTTCGGTTGAATCAAAATGCGGCGTTTGGTTTTGGCATCTTTGCCGAAAATAACGCGGCCTTCATTTTCCGAGATGATCGAATAATCTTTTGGCTTGCGCGCTTCGAACAATTCGGCGACGCGCGGCAAACCGCCCGTAATATCGCGTGTTTTGATCGTATCGCGTGGAATGCGGGCGATCACGTCGCCGGCTTGTACCTCGCCATTATTATCGACCGACAGAACCGCATCCACCGGCAAGAAATAACGGGCTTCTGCGCCATTGGTCATGGTCAGAACTTTGCCTTTCTTGTCGCGCAGCACGATCATCGGACGCAAGGAATCGCCTTTTGGCGTTTGACGCCAGTCAACGACCACTTTGGATGAAATACCGGTCGCTTCGTCCACGACTTCGCGGATCGAAATACCTTCTTGCAAGTCGACATAATGCACGACGCCTTGCAATTCGGTGATGATCGGCAATGTATACGGATCCCACTCGGCCAATTTCTGGCCTTTTTTCACGTTCGCGCCGTCTTTGGCCAGCAATCTTGCGCCATATGGCACTTTGTGGCGGGCACGTTCGCGGCCTGCATCATCCATCAACACCAATTCGGTATTGCGGGCCATGACGATCGAAATGCCATCGCGGTTTTCAACCACGTTTTTATTGTTGATCTTCAGGCTTGCATCCACGGTTGCTTCGACGTTCGATTGTTCCGCGCCACGTTGCGCCGCACCACCGATGTGGAATGTACGCATCGTCAGCTGTGTACCAGGTTCACCGATCGACTGCGCGGCGATAACACCGACCGCTTCGCCGAGGTTGACTTTGGTACCACGGGCCAAATCGCGGCCATAACATTTGCCGCAAACGCCGTTTTTGGTTTCGCAAGTCAGAACCGAGCGAATCCGCACGGAATCGATCGCGGCTTTTTCCACCAGTTCGACTTGGGATTCTTCGATCATGTCGCCGGATTTAACGATCACTTCCTTGGTTTTCGGATGGGAAATCGTTTCCGCGGCGCAGCGGCCCAAAATACGGTCCGCCAAAGGTTCGATAACATCGCCGCCTTCGACAACCGCGCGCAGGGTCAAGCCACGTTCGGTACCGCAATCATGTTCGGTGATGATCAAATCCTGGGATACGTCGACCAAGCGGCGGGTTAGATAACCCGAGTTCGCCGTTTTCAATGCGGTATCGGCAAGACCTTTACGCGCACCGTGGGTCGAATTGAAATATTCCAAAACCGTCAAACCTTCTTTGAAGTTCGAAATAATCGGCGTTTCGATAATTTCGCCCGACGGTTTCGCCATCAAACCGCGCATACCGGCCAGCTGTTTAATCTGGGCTGCGGAACCGCGCGCGCCGGAATGGGCCATCATGTAAACCGCGTTCGGTTCCTGGCCTTTTGGCGTGTTGGAGATTTTCTTCATCATTTCTTCGGCGACGCGATCGGTGCAATCCGACCACAAATCGACGACTTTGTTGTATTTTTCGCGCTGGGTGATCAAACCATCCAGATATTGTTGTTCGTATTCTTTAACCTTGGTTTCCGCGTCTGCAATCAATTTCTCTTTTGCTTCTGGAATGACAAGGTCATCTTTACCGAACGACAAGCCCGCTTTGCAGGCGTGCTTGAATCCAAGGCCCATCATTTTATCGCAGAAAATGACCGAGGCTTTTTGGCCGCAATAGCGGTAAACCAGATCGATAACGTTGGAGATGTCTTTTTTGGTCAACAAGCGGTTAACCAAGCTAAACGGAATGTCCACGTTTTTCGGCAATAAAGAGCCCAGCAAAATACGGCCAGCGGTGGTTTCCACGCGCTGAATGATTTTGTTGTTGTCTTTATCGACGGTTTCAAAACGGGTCAAAATTTTGGTGTGCAGATGGATCACGCCTTGATCCAACGCATGTTCGATTTCGCCGATATTGACGAAATACTTGCCTTCGCCCGGCAAACCTTCGCGCATCAGCGTTAAATAATAGATACCCAAAACGATATCTTGGGTTGGAACGATAATCGGTTTTCCGTTGGCTGGCGACAACACGTTGTTGGTCGACATCATCAGAACGCGCGATTCCAATTGCGATTCCAAAGACAATGGAACGTGAACCGCCATTTGGTCGCCGTCAAAGTCGGCGTTAAATGCGGTACATACCAATGGGTGCAATTGAATCGCTTTGCCTTCGATCAATACAGGTTCAAACGCCTGTACGCCCAAACGGTGCAATGTCGGCGCGCGGTTCAGCAATACGGGGTGTTCGCGGATAACTTCTTCCAAGATATCCCAAACTTCGGGACGTTCTTTTTCCACCATGCGTTTTGCCGCCTTGATGGTCGAAGCCATGCCGTACAATTCCAATTTCGCGTAAATGAACGGTTTGAACAATTCCAGCGCCATTTTCTTTGGCAAGCCGCATTGATGCAATTTCAATTCTGGGCCCACGACGATAACCGAACGGCCGGAATAATCGACGCGTTTTCCAAGCAAGTTTTGACGGAAACGGCCTTGTTTGCCCTTTAACATGTCGGACAAGGATTTCAGGGGGCGTTTGTTGGCGCCTTGAATGACGCGGCCACGGCGGCCGTTGTCGAACAACGCATCCACGGATTCCTGCAACATACGTTTTTCGTTGCGCACGATAATGTCCGGGGCGCGCAATTCGATCAGGCGTTTCAAACGGTTGTTCCGGTTGATAACGCGGCGGTACAAATCGTTCAAATCGGATGTGGCGAAACGGCCGCCATCCAATGGCACCAATGGACGCAATTCCGGCGGAATCACCGGCACGACTTCCATAACCATCCATTCCGGTTTGGTTTGCGAAGCGATGAAGGCATCGACGGTTTTCAGGCGTTTGACCAATTTCTTGCGCTTGGCTTCGGAATTCGTGTCGCGCAATTCTTCGCGCAAAGTGGTTTGCAGTTCTTCCAAATTCAATGCGAGCAACAGCGATTTGATCGCTTCCGCGCCGATTTGCGCGGTGAAATTGTCGCCGAATTCGTCTTGCGCCTTGATATAATCTTCTTCGGACAGCAATTGATTGCGTTTCAAGCTGGTCATGCCAGGTTCGGTGACCAAATATGATTCGAAATACAAAACTTTTTCCAGTTCGCGCAAAGTCATATCGAGCAACAAGCCGATACGCGATGGAACCGATTTCATGAACCAGATATGCGCCACCGGCGCGGCCAATTCAATGTGGCCCATGCGGTCGCGGCGAACTTTGGTCAGCGTCACTTCGACGCCGCATTTTTCGCAAACGATGCCGCGATATTTCATGCGCTTATATTTGCCGCACAGACATTCGTAATCTTTGATCGGGCCGAAAATACGCGCGCAGAATAAACCGTCGCGTTCCGGTTTAAAGGTCCGGTAGTTGATGGTTTCCGGTTTTTTGATTTCACCGTGCGACCAGGCGCGGATTTGATCCGGGGATGCGATCGATATACGCAATTGATCGAAGCTTTGCGGCCCGGTGCTTTGATTAAATAAATTCATCAACTGATTCATTTTGTATCTCCAAAAATTTTCTCCCTCCCCTTGTATGGGGAGGGAAAATAACTATTCATCCGTCTGTTGCAGATCGACATTAAGGCCCAGCGATTTGATCTCTTTGACCAAAACGTTGAACGATTCCGGAATGCCGGATTCGAAATTGTCGTCGCCGCGCACGATCGCTTCGTAAACCTTGGTACGGCCCGAAACGTCGTCCGATTTGACGGTGAGCATTTCTTGCAGCGTGTAAGCAGCGCCGTAAGCTTGCAATGCCCAGACTTCCATCTCCCCGAAACGCTGACCGCCGAACTGCGCCTTGCCACCGAGCGGTTGCTGGGTAACGAGCGAGTAAGGTCCGATCGAACGGGCGTGAATTTTATCATCGACCAAGTGGTGCAATTTTAACAAGTACATATATCCGACAGTCACCTGACGAGCGAATTTCTCGCCGGTACGGCCATCATATAAAGTGACTTGGCCCGAAGTGCTGAGACCAGCTTTGGTCAAAGCATCGGTGATGTCGTCTTCGCTGGCGCCATCGAATACCGGTGTCGCCATCGGCACGCCTTCGCGCAGATTGCCGGCCAATTCCATGACTTCGCTTTCGTTCATTTTGGCGATGTTTTTATAGGTTTCTTCGCCATAAATTTCCTTCAGCTGGCCTTTCAGATCGTTGGTATTCGACGCTTTTTGTTGGATCGCCTGGATCATATCGTTGATCTGGCGGCCGATACCGGCCGATGCCCAGCCCAAATGCGTTTCCAAAATCTGACCCACGTTCATCCGCGATGGAACGCCCAGCGGGTTTAGAACGATGTCGACCGATGTGCCGTCTTCGAGAACTGGCATATCTTCGACTGGAACGATGTTGGAAATAACACCTTTGTTCCCGTGACGGCCGGCCATTTTGTCGCCCGGCTGCAATTTGCGTTTTACGGCCACGAAAACTTTTACCATTTTCATAACGCCTGGCGGCAATTCGTCGCCGCGTTGCAATTTTTCGACTTTGTCGTCGAAACGCGCTTGCAATTGGCGTACCGATTCATCGAATTGTTTTTTCAATGCTTCGATATGATCCATTTGGCCGTCGTTGCCGATGACCATTTGACGCAACAAGTGATTTGGAATGCCCGACAAAGTAGCTTCGGTCAATTTCTCGCCTTTTTTCACTGGCGCATCTTTTGGTGCGCTGGAAACATCTTGGTCTGCCATCAACACGCGCAAACGGGCGATGAAGCTGCGTTCCAAAATCGCGCGTTCGTCGTCGCGATCTTTCGCCAATCTTGCGATCTCTTGACGTTCGATCGACAAGGCACGCTCGTCTTTGTCAACGCCGCGGCGCGAAAACACGCGCACTTCGACGATAGTTCCGGAAATGCCCGGCGGTACACGCAACGATGTATCGCGTACATCCGATGCTTTTTCACCGAAGATCGCGCGGAGCAATTTTTCTTCCGGCGTCATTGGCGATTCGCCCTTTGGCGTTACTTTACCAACCAGAATATCGCCCGCTTTTACATCGGCGCCGATATAAATGATCCCGGCTTCGTCCAAATTGCGTAAAGATTCTTCGCCCACGTTTGGAATATCGCGGGTGATTTCTTCTTGGCCCAATTTCGTATCGCGCGCCATAACTTCGAATTCTTCGATATGAATCGAAGTAAATACGTCGTCGCGCACGATGCGTTCGGAAATCAAGATGGAATCTTCGAAATTGTAACCGTTCCATGGCATGAACGCGACCAGCGCGTTGCGGCCAAGCGCCAATTCACCCAAATTGGTGGATGGACCGTCGCCGATCACATCGCCCGCCTTGATCACATCGCCTACTTTTACGATAGGACGCTGATTGATGCAGGTCGATTGGTTGGAACGTTGGAATTTCAGCAAATTGTAGATGTCGACGCCTGGGCTGTCGGCTTTGGTTTGATCGGTTACGCGGACAACGATACGGTTGCCTTCGACCTGATCGACAACGCCGGTGCGGCGTGCAACGATGGTCGCACCCGAATCGCGCGCCACGGTTTCTTCCATACCGGTACCGACCAATGGAGCTTCGGAACGCAACAAAGGCACGGCCTGACGTTGCATGTTCGATCCCATCAATGCGCGGTTAGCGTCATCGTTTTCCAAGAATGGAATCAACGCAGCAGCAACCGACACCAATTGTTTCGGGGATACGTCCATCATTTCGATGTCTTGCGGACGGGACAACATAAAGTCGCCACCCTTGCGGCAAGAAATCAAATCGGCAACGAATTCACCTTTGTCATTCAATTCGGCGTTCGCCTGCGCGACGGTGTATTTTTCTTCCTGGCTAGCAGACAGATACGCGACTTCATTGGTCACGCGGCCATTCACCACTTTGCGATACGGACTTTCGATAAAGCCATATTGATTGATGCGCGCATAAGTTGCCAACGAGTTGATCAAACCAATGTTCGGACCTTCCGGTGTTTCGATCGGACAGATACGGCCATAATGGGTTGGGTGAACGTCGCGGACTTCGAATCCAGCGCGTTCGCGAGTCAAACCGCCCGGTCCAAGGGCCGATAAACGGCGTTTATGGGTAATTTCCGACAATGGATTGGTTTGATCCATAAATTGCGACAATTGCGAAGATCCGAAGAATTCGCGAACCGCGGCCGCGGCCGGTTTCGCGTTGATCAGATCGTTTGGCATCACCGTGTCGATTTCAACAGAGCTCATACGTTCGCGGATCGCGCGTTCCATACGCAGCAAACCGATACGATATTGGTTTTCCAGCAATTCACCAACCGAGCGAACGCGGCGGTTGCCCAAATTGTCGATATCGTCGCCCATGCCGCCCGAATGTTTCAATTCGTGCAAATTGCGCAAGATGGTCAAAATATCTTCTTTGCGCAAGACGCGAACATTATCGTCAGTTTCAAAGCCGAGGCGCGAATTCATTTTCACGCGGCCAACCGCCGATAAATCATAACGCTCCAGATCAAAGAACAAGCTTTGGAATAACGCATCTGCGGCTTCCAATGTTGGCGGTTCGCCCGGACGCATGACGCGATAGATATCCAAGAGCGCGTCTTCGCGGTTGAAGTTTTTATCGACGGTCAAGGTATTGCGCATGTACGGGCCAACGTTGACGCCGTCGATCGCCAATACTTTTACTTCTTTGATATTCAATTTTTCAAATTGCTTCAGCAAGGCGGCGGTGATTTCATCGCCAGCTTCGCATAATACTTCGCCGGTTTCGTTGTTGATCATATCGACCGCAACGAAATAACCGATGAATTCTTCTTCGGTAACCAAGCGGTCTTTCAAACCGTCAGCTTGCAATTTTTTGCCCAAACGCGGCGTCATTTTCGCGCCGGCTTCGGCCATTACTTTGCCGCCATCCGCATTCAATAAATCGAATGCCAGTTTATGGCCGTACAAGAATTCCGGTTGGAACGGAGTTTTCCACCCGCCATCCGCACGTTTGAATGTCAGCTTGCCGTAAAACGCGGCCAGCATTTCTTCTTTCGACATACCTTGCGCTTCGCTTGGCTCCAGCTTTTCGCCAACGGCGATTGCGGCGGCGCGGCGCACGGCGGTTTCATCGGAATCCAATGCCATCAATAATGTGGATGCCGGCAATTTGCGTTTGCGGTCGATGCGCACATACATAATGTCTTTGGCATCGAATTCGAAATCCAGCCACGAACCGCGATAAGGAATGACGCGGGCGTTATACAGGAACTTGCCGGAGATATGGGTTTTGCCTTTGTCGTGATCGAAGAACACGCCAGGCGATCTGTGCATTTGCGATACGATAACGCGTTCCGTGCCGTTGATGATAAATGTGCCGTTGCCGGTCATGAGTGGCATGTCGCCGAAATATACGTCTTGTTCTTTGATGTCGCGAATCGATTTCGCGCCGGTTTCGGCATCGACATCCCAAACAACCAAACGCAAGGTTACTTTTAATGGAGCGGCGAAAGTCAAACCGCGTTGACGGCATTCGTCGGTATCGTATTTCGGATCTTCGAGTTCGTATTTCACGAATTCCATTTGCGAATTTCCGGCAAAATCGGAAATCGGAAATACCGATTTGAACACGGCTTGAAGGCCAGTGTCGGTGCGCACTTCGGCGCGGGTGTAAATTTGCAAGAAATTGTCATACGAAGTTTTTTGTACTTCGATTAAGTTTGGCATCGCAGCAACTTCGGCGATACGGCCGAAGGATTTGCGAATTCGTTTGCGTTGGGCAAATGATAAAGCCAAGTTTGATGCTTTCATTGCGATCTGCTCCTGTCCTTGTAAAAAGGGTTACGCGCAATTCCCGATTGGGTTTGCGAAATTAATTGACCGAGTATTCAAAAAAATCAGAGGGATAATTTGCAGTTGAGATAAGAAAGACCTGCCATGGCGAATTTTTTTGCGTCATATTTCCCTCGTATAAAAAACAGAAATGCCAACGGGGCGGTATTACCGCTCCGGGCAAAAGAGGGAGATTTATAGCGAATTTATAAGGACTTGGCTAGTAGAATCTTTGCGGTCATACCGTAATAATATTTCAATATGATATCAAAAATACACTCGGTTATGAAATTAAATTATTACCGGATGCGTAATAGTCAGGGCCTAGCGGGTAAGGTTATAGGTTTCGGCCATTCTTCGCAAAGTAGCCACCTCTCCAGCCTCCATGCCTTTAGTGGCAAACATCCTCAATCCTGGACCTTCAGGGCCAGTTACATCCGGTTTTTTATCAAAACTAAGGATGACTTCGTTGCCATTCGGGCCGCCAACCTTAACAATGGCTTGGCCCAAATCGGCCCAGCGTACATGGGCGTGCGTACTGTGTAATTTTTGGTGCTGCGGCATGCCCCCGGTAAATTGCCGGTGAGAATTTTGCTCTGCCGCGCATCCATTGCCCTTGATGCGAATAACATCTTCGAGCGCGCCATCATTTATTTCCCGCAACAATTGCCATTCCACCATAATACGCGGTGAAGTAATTTGGGTAATGCGATCCGCTTGACCGGTAAATAACACTGGGCTTTGCGGTTCTGTATCGAACAATGCAAATAAAAGCCGTTTTTGATCCCAGTGCGCCAATAACGGCGATTCCAAATGTTCAAAAGACTGCTCTGGTTTTGGGCAATGGCTCTGCACTATATTCTGCACTTCGCCCCATCGCGTATCTTGAACGCTCGCGTCTCTTAATTTAAACGCTGACAAAACGGGAACGCCGGCGTCGTTGTGAAACACAACTTTGATATTGCCTTCTTCCGATTTGGTAACTGTGGCCGTGTGCAATTGGTGCCAGTTGACGTGCATATGCATAGTACCTTGCAAAGCATGATCGCCCATGTTTCCAGGCGGCGGCGGAATATTAACGCCAGTATCTTGGAGCAAGCGTAAAATATGTTCCGGCTTGCCATTCCATTCCTGGACAATACCCCAGCAGCCGCGCGCCACCACCGAAGATCCGGTTGCATCGGAAATAATGACATCGGACCGCACGTCCCCATTGGCCATATTCAGGAACGCATCGACTAGCGCGATTTGCGCACCGGTTGCGATATTTCTGTTTTCTGCTTCTTGTTCCGCCATTACCCTACTGCTTTGCACTAATTGTCTCTTATAAAGAAAAATTAATAATAACAAAAAACAACGGAAAAGCAAGGGGTTGATGTATAACATTCTTATTATTAAACAATCACTTGCATATTGTATCGAAAAAAGATATAAATATTAAATCAGTAGTTTAAACATGGGGTTGATAGATATGACAGTTTTATTAGGTAGTTTAAAACCGGATCAAATTTCGCAAGCCATTTGGAACGAAGGGAAAAGTCATGGTCCTTCTCCTGAGGCCAAACCAACAGATTCCTATGTAAGAACCACCTTGCCTGCAAAATCACCTGGCGAAACCCTAACCACTGCCTTATGGACAGAATTGGTCACAAAACCACAAGCAGAACAAGCCACTATTTTGGCCGGACATAATGTTGTTACCGCTTTTGCACGCACCAGCAGATTAGAAGATATGGTTATTTTGATCGCAGCAATGCCCCCAGAATTACGCGCACAAATTTTATTGGATTCGAATAACCACGCCGCCTTCGGTTTACGCAATCGCGGCAAAGATGCCGAGGTCGATGCGATGATGGCTGATTTACAAAAACCTGCTCGTCCAGCGGTGAGCACTGAAACGGTTCTCACTCTTGTGGGCGGCAGTACGGGCAATCCCGGTAAATAATTACCCGCCGAACTGTGCCCATAATAATTTCGCGCTAAGCGCCAGCGATACGATCACCAAAACCGGTTTGATCAATTTGGCGCCGTGGCGCATCGCCAAATGCGCGCCGCAATATCCGCCGATAATTTGCCCCGGAATCATCACCGCCGCTGCCAGCCACACCACATTCCCACCGATCAAAAACATCAATAACGAAGCCGCATTGCTGGTTAGATTTAATAATTTGGTATTGGCGGTGGCGCGCTGTAAATTCATTCCTAAAAACGCCAGCAATGTGGCGGTGAAAAACGATCCCGCGCCGGGGCCGAAAAATCCGTCATAAAATCCGATCACGGGCGCGAACGTGCAGGCAAATGCCATCATGCCGATGCGCGCGTGGCTGTCTTGGTCCGATAAACGTGGCGATAATAAAAAATACAACGCCATCGCCATCAATAAAAACGGCACTAATGGTTTTAAAAAATCCGAATCCAACTGTTGCACGGCAATCGTGCCCAGCGCCGATCCGATAAATGTGCCGATCACCGCCGGGCGAATGATTTTCCAATCGATCAGACCCTGACGCGCATACCGCCAAGTAGCAACCGACGTGCCACAAATCGCCTGCATTTTATTGGTGCCCAGCACCATATGCGGCGGAATTCCGGTGGTCATCAATACCGGAATCGTAAGCAGCCCGCCCCCACCCGCCATTGCATCGATGGTCGATGCGATAAACGCCGTCGCGGCGAGAAGTATTAAAATATCGGGGGTGAGTTCGAACATGCCGAACTATAGCGGTCAATTATGGAAAAACAAGATCTAGGATAAACGCCCCAATTATCTGCGTCGTTTTTTAAATTGTGTAACTTTTCTAGTTTCTATTGGCGGATCTAATATTTCCGCAAAATGCGCCAACATTCCCGCCCCTAATTCTGTTAATTTTCTTAAATTTCCTGTATCAGGCAGGCTTTTTAATAACAATTTTAATCGCGGGTTACGATTCGGATAGCTGAGAATACGATCCTTATTTGCACATGTTCTGATCAAAGGAACTTGATCCGACAAACTATTGGCAAAAGCGCAAGCGCGTTCCGCCATCCAATATGCCTGCAAAAGGCGGCGATCATATTCAGCATTCGCTTGCTCGTCTTCTTGTTTTGGCAATCCAGGAACCAGATCAAATGCATCTAACGTTTGCATCACCGCTTGTCTGGCATATACCGCCAGTATTTTTGGCTGGGCGTTGAATGCAGCAATGAAAGCACGGTGACATTGATCTCCCCATTCTTGGATTTGTACAGAATGGGCGCGAGCGGTATCGCGCGATAAATCCTGCGGTTGCGTTAGCACTGCAGAGGCTTTTCCGCCATCCATTCCTTTTTCTAGTTTGCCGACAAATTCTGTATTTTCCCGCATAAGTTTCAAATGCGGCACTCCATGGTCCCATACAATTGGTGGAATTGCGTCTAGCAATGCTTTTAACCCGCCTTGACGAAGTGTTTCCGGCTCTACGGCTGGTAGTTCTAATTCTATTGGCGTCATAGATCGTCTCTTTTCTATTTCTAGCAGTTATGCCCTTATCACAATCTAAACTATATTATTGTGAATCTTGCGTTACGATAACGTTGCATTCCAATAAAAAACAGGCACCCGTGCCTGTTTAAAACAACAAGGATACTATGCCCGTGAGGCCATGTGACCTATATAACCTAGGTTCGCGGCGCGCACATAGCAGCCCACCGCATTCCAAAATCTTTGTCTGCGAGTAGGTCCGGTTGCCGCCACATGAAACTGCACGCGGGTTTTTTGATCGTAACTATAAAACCCGCCCGCCGCGACTTGATCATGGAGAACCCGTGCATTGGTTCTTGGTTTTGCAAATGGCAAAATGGCATCACAAAATTTTCTGCGCCCTGGCTCGCCAAAACGGATTAAACAAACGCCCAGACGTTCTAAATTTTTAGCCTGAAAAGGCTGAATGCCAATCATCGTACATTTATAAGCGCCTACAGAAAAATAAGGATGGTCAATCCCATCTATATCATAAGAGGTGGGATGCAGTTTTGGATCTGCAAAAATATCCGCCAATCGAAAAGCCAAATCACACGGTATATCATGATCAAATCCAACACCGAATAAACGATGGCCTATTTCCAACACCCGGCGCGCTTGGATAATTGTTTGCACTTTTTGGTTATTTAAAGGGCTTTGAAAGCCTATGGATTCATCTGTTTGTTCGAAAAGTGCATCTAATACCCTATGCGCAGTCTGAGCGGCGACCAACATAACATCGCGCAACGTTTCAGTAGAAGCCCCGGCGCGCGACGCAGATTGTGCTAAGCTAACTAATCCTGCAATATCGCCTTTGTTTCGGCATAGATCGATCTGAGATGATAAACCACCCAAAATCCGATTATCTACATTGGCTCGCACTCGTTTCATCACGCACCTTTAAATTTTATTTTTTAATATAATCGCGAGTAACCCATTAAAAAACGATAGCAAAATAAATCGGTTTCAATCTCTGGGACTTGAACCAAAGCAGCTCGCAATTGCCTTGCAACTTGTCTTGGTTTCTGGCCCGGAACGCGTAACACACCCAATCCTTTTTTCGCGGATACTAAAGAATCCCTCAATTCTACCAATGTCATTCGCGCGGTGACCGGTGATTTACATTTGCCGTTCGCCAATTCGGTAAAAGCAGATTTCGCGCCAGCTATGCTGGAGGTTTGAACAGCAACAGCAATTTTTCTATCGGCCTTACGCTTATTACCTTCCGTTAAATCTGCACGGGTTTTACCGGCTTCGGCCAGATGACGATCCATCACCCCAATCGCCCAGTTCACAGACGCGGTGGTTTTATATTCGCCTCCAACAACGCGGCCAAATTCGGCGCGCGCATGAGATTCGGCATTTCCTTGTTTGGTATATGGCAATGTAGTAGTTGTCATCTTATTCTCCTGTTTTTTTATTCGTATCTTTAAAGATGATAAAAATCAATCATTATTAAATTGCTCAATTAAACCAATAAAAAAGCAGGGCTTTTGGCCCTGCTTTTCGTGAAATATCAAATAATTGGAAATTACTTGAGTTCGACTTTGGCGCCTGCTGCTTCCAAAGCTTTTTTCGCTTTTTCCGCATCTTCTTTGCCAACGCCTTCTTTGACCACTTTCGGTGCGCCTTCGACCAGGTCTTTGGCTTCTTTCAAGCCAAGGCCGGTGATCGCGCGAACTTCTTTGATCACTTCAATTTTCTTGTCGCCGGAAGCGGCCAAGAAAATGGTGAATTCGGTTTTCTCAGCAGCCGGAGCAGCACCAGCAGCAGCGCCGCCAGCAGCAGCAACAGCAACCGGAGCAGCAGCCGAAACGCCCCATTTTTCTTCGAGCATTTTCGACAATTCAGCAGCTTCCAAAACGGTCAGTTTGGACAATTCGTCTACGATTTTATTCAAGTCAGTCATTTATTTTCTCCTAAGTTAAAATCGGTTTAAGAACCGGATTTGTTTCCATACGCAGCAAATACCCGCGCCAATTGACCGGCTGGTGCTTGAACCACGCAAGCGATTTTAGTCGCTGGGGCTTGCAACAATCCGACCAACTTGCCACGCAATTCATTAATGCCTGGCAATTTCGACAACGCGACAACAGCGTCTTTCGACAGTTGTTTTTCGCCCATCGCGCCGCCCACGATTTGCAGCTTGTCATTATCATTGCCGAATTCGGCAACAACTTTGGCAGCAGCAATGGGATCGGCGGAATAAGCAAGCGCCGTCGGACCTTTCATCAATTCAATCAAAGGTTCGTACGGGGTGCCTTTGAAAGCGAGTTTGGCGAGGCGATTTTTCACCACGCGCAGATTCACTTTGTTCGACACGGATTTGCGACGCAAAGAAGCGGTTTCCGATGCGCTCAAGCCAGACATATGGACAACTACCATCAAGGCAGCGTCTTTTGCATCGGCTTGGACGTCTTGAACCAATTGTGCTTTTTGGTCTCTATTCACGGCAATTACTCCGTTCATTGTTAAAACAAGGCTCATCATGGCGATAGGCCATAACAAACCACCTTAACTGTCCAGGAGAAAAGCGAGAGCGGAATCCAAGGGATTCCAAAATTCTTCTTTCCTGTCTATTGCGGGCGAATTTTAACCCTACTACGCTAAAAGCTTCGAAGGGGCCTGCAGTCTGGGACAGTGCTCCTCCCCCAGTTACGGGGGAGGAATTTCGATTTACGCCGCGAGCGACGCTAGATCTACTTTCACGCCAGGTCCCATCGTGGAACTGACGGTCATTTTCGTAACGAACGCGCCTTTGCTGGCTCCGCTCGGTTTTGCTTTGTTGATCGCATCCATGAACGCTTTGATATTGTCCACGATTTGCGCTTCGGTGAAATTGGCTTTGGCAACGCCAGCATGAACGATCCCGGCTTTTTCAGCGCGGAATTCAACTTGGCCGGATTTTGCGGCAGCAACGGCGCCAGCGACATCCATGGTCACGGTGCCCAATTTCGGATTTGGCATCAGGCCTTTTGGACCCAATACTTTACCCAATTTACCGACAACACCCATCATATCCGGGGTTGCGATACAGCGATCAAAATTCATTTCGCCTTTGGTGATCAATTCGGCCAAATCATCCGCGCCAACAAATTCGGCGCCGGCTTTTTTGGCTTCTTCGGCTTTTGCGCCTTTGGCGAACACGGCAACGCGGAACGATTTACCGGTGCCATGCGGCAATGAAATCATGCCACGCAAAGTTTGATCCGATTGCGCGGTGTCCAAATTGCAATTCAAAGAAACTTCGATGGTTTCAACGAATTTAGCCTTCGCGGCGGCTTTGACCAGCTTTACAGCTTCGGTCAAGGCATAGCGTTGTTCGCGATTGATGCCTTCGTATACTTTGCGCAAACGTTTGCCGTAACCGCGCAGTTCCAAAGGAATATCTTGTTTTTTGGTTGTTTGTTTTTTGTCAGCCATCTTAGCCCTCCACCACTTCGATGCCCATGGAACGGGCCGAACCGGAAATCATGTTCATAGCGCCTTCGACATCGTTGGCGTTAAGATCCGGCATTTTTGCTTCCGCGATTTTTTTGATTTGCGATTTTTTGATTTTTCCAACGAAACCGCGGCCTGGGGTTTTCGAACCCGATTGCAAACCCGCTTCTTTCAATACATAGAAAGATACTGGCGGCAATTTGGTGATGAACGTGAACGAACGATCCGAATAAACGGTGATGATCACGGGAACTGGGGTACCCGGTTCCATTTTTTGTGTCGCAGCGTTAAATGCTTTGCAGAACTCCATAATGTTCACGCCCTTTTGACCGAGCGCCGGACCCACCGGAGGAGATGGGTTCGCTTTACCTGCAGCAATCTGCAGCTTGATGTAACCATCAATCTTTTTTGCCATTGTTAGCTCCTAAAATTTAATGTTCAGCGGTACATACGAGGATGGCACTCCCCTCCCGCAATCGAATGGTGTTTATAGGGCTTTTTGCTTAGACCTGCAAGGATAATTGGCACTTACAGGGCAAGGAATAAGATATTGAAATGAAATGATTTTTTATACGCGTGTATAGACGCGTCGCCTTTGCGCTATTTTCTGGCGAATCAAAGCGCCCCCTCTTTGGCGCAAATCAGATTGGTAAATGCGCTCTAACCGGTCCATGAAACCATTATATATTTCGGGTTTTGTCTGTGTTTGGAATAAATTTCCGCTGTCTCGTGTCGCTGGATATTCTGATTCGATCATTTCCCGCGCCATGGTTGAAATTTCGAAAAGCGCGCGCATTGGCGGGGTTTCGATTTCATTGGTGCCGTGAATTAAAATTTCGTCTCGTTCTTGCTGTGCCTGTAAATCCCACAGGCCCAGGGCCAATAACCGGGCAGCGGCAAAACTATGCCTAGTCAAATAATGAAAAGTTTCTTGAAGAAAGGGCGGGTAGTTGCCGGATTTTAAACCGGCTTTTATTTCCCCGAACAACTCGTCTAAACGTGATAGAATCTCGCTTTCCTGCAAATCATATCCGTCCATTCGCCGCACTTTTTGCATGGCGGTGGTTAATTGAGGGGAATAATGTTTTCTCTCAGCTACCATTATTGTTGCGTATAAAAATATGGGACGAATAACAAAGGCTTTTAAACCCCTATGATTACAGATATAAGAAAATCTGATTAAAGTTTGATGAAATAAACTTTGTGGAAAAATCACATGTGTTGGTCTGGCGAAGCGTCTACGGTATTGGCGGCGGTGGGTTTGGGCACGACCGCTTGGGCGGCTTATAAAAAAGAGCCGACGGTTTTGTGGCTTTGCCTGGGTTATTTTTCATTGATGGAAGCATTGCAAGCCTATACCTATTCAGTAATCGACCAATGCGGCGATCCGGGCAATCAGGTGGCGACGTTACTTGGGTATATTCATATCGCCTTCCAGCCGTTTTTCATTAACGCCATTTCGCTGTATTTTATTCCGCATGTCGCGGCGCGCAAAATCGCGCCCGCCGCTTATATATTATGTTTTTTCTCCGCCGTCGTCATGATGCTGCATTTATATCCGCTGCAAGGATTGTCGTTATGCGAAATCGGGCGGCCATTATGCGGCGATGAATTATGTTCGGTGCGCGGCAATTGGCATATCGGTTGGAAATTACCATTGAACCATTGGTACGATGCGTGGATGATCGATCTGGATCCCATTATCCGCAGTCTTTATATACCTTATATATTTGTCGGGTTTGTTTTACCGATATTGTATGGGTCGTGGCGGATTACGTTGTATCACATGCTGCTCGGCCCGGGTCTTGCGGCATTATTGACCGACAATCACAATGAATGGCCGGCCGTGTGGTGTTTGCTGTCGATCGGTATTTTATTGATCGTGGTCAAAACCCCGATCCGCCAATGGTTGTTCGTACGTCATCCATGGTGGGAAAGATTTATATCAATCGGTGCCTAAGCGGCGCGCGCTAAATTTCTACTGCGCACCGCGGCAAAAAATGTAAATGGCGCCGGATCAGCAAGAGAAGCTTTTTGCTGTGTCGGCTGTGCTTCTGGAAAAGTTGGGGTTTCTTGTTTTTGTTCTGCAGGAGTTCCAGACAAAGAATGTTCCATATCCACATAAGCGGTCATTAATTTTAATAACGCGAAACCTTCTTGATTCTGCCGCAACAATTCCAGAACATCTTTATTTTTAACGGCTATATCCAAGATCTTCTTTCTGGCGCGATCATGACTTGGCTGCCGGGGACTTGCATGGCCTTGCTTCACCATATCGATATAAATCTGAGTGGCTTGCAATGGCTGTCTGTCCGCGATCACAGCGGCATATTCCAAAAGCATAATTGGCTGGGTTGCGATTACGAAATTACGGAATGTTTCGTGACTCGCGCCGCCTGTAAAATTTTGTTCGATCCCAGGCACATTCAAGATTTGTTGAAATAAATTTTGGTCCTTCTGCCATTCTTTAGGATCAAGCCAAACTTGATCATTAACACGCTTGGTCAAATAATCCGCAACTACTTGTCCATAAGCATCGTAGAATTTTTTGTGCGGGGCTAAGGCATATGCTTTAGCCAAAGACAAAAGCGCCTGATCATCTTGACCCTGCTGGTGATATTGGGTGAATTGGTTGACCAATTGTTTCATTTGTACCAAACGCTGCACCACAGGAACGAATGGGATAATAATGCTGGCAAGGCTTAACACAGCCAACGCCGATACTGTTAGAAGTTGCCAAGTACTTCTTCGCTTTTCTTCACCAAAGGTTGAATTATTGCCTTTTGCAAATGCTTCGGCGCTAAAGGGATTTGGTTCAAATTCCTGTTGTTTGCTCATACCATCCATATTCTTTTTGGTGTAGCAATATATCAAAAAGGATACAAAATATCAATCGGATAAATCATAAAAAAAGCCGCTGAAAACAGCGGCTTTTTAATTACTCCCAATGGGATTAGCCGGCGTTTTTTTCCACCTGGGCGTAATCCAAATCGACTGGGGTCGGGCGGCCAAAGATCGAAACCGATACTTTGACGCGGGATTTGTTTTCATCGACTTCTTCGACCGTACCGGCGAATGATGCAAACGGACCATCGATGACGCGAACATTTTCGCCGACTTCAAACGATACGGTTGGACGTGGACGTTCAACGCCCTCTTTCACCTGGCGAATAATACGATCGGCTTCGGCATCGGAAATTGGAATTGGTTTGCCTTTGCCCGAACCGCCCACGAATCCGGTTACCTTTGGAATCGTCGACATGGCGTGCCAGACGTTATCGTCCATTTCCGCCTTGACCAGGATATAGCCTGGGAAAAATTTGCGTTCGGTTTGCACCTTCGCGCCGCGGCGCATTTCCACGACTTCTTCCATCGGAACCATCACATCATGCACTTTGGTGCCGATTTTTTTGTGGCTGGTCAGATCGCGGATCGCCTGCGCGACTTTGTTTTCAAAGCCGGAATATACATGCAACACATACCAGCGCGGCGGTTTTGCGGCCGGCGCGGTTGCTTGCGGAGTTGGATTTTCGGTTGTTTGTGCGGTCGAAGTTTCGTTCATGCCATCACCCAATTTCTACCAGCCCATGATATGGCGCACGGCATAAGCGATAATGCCGTCAGCGGCCAAAAAGAATAACGCCGCAATAATCACGAATACAAACACCATCGCGGTTGTGATCATGGTTTCTTTGCGTGTCGGCCATGTGATTTTGCCGATTTCAATTTTGACTTCGCGAAAAAATTTCGCCGGAGAAGTAGTCATAATGCCTGCCATCTAAAAAGTTGTTTTTACGACATAAAGTTTGCGGCGGGAATTACCCCGCCGCGTTCCGATATATATCCCAGGTTCTATGGATTTAGTCAATACCTAGTTATCTTGATAAAACAAGGGATTAAAAGCCTTTTTAAAGGTTTTTATCGGGGTCGACCGCCAAGACCACCAGCCAATGCCATCAGCTTGGCCGCTGGACCAAAGCCGGTACCGCTTGGAAGCGGAGAAGTTGGCAATGCGTTTTCCACCACCAAATTTCCGTCAGAATCTTGCTGTATCACCGTAAAACCAAAAGATGACGACGGGCTGTTAGCGAATGGATCAATATCCCCGCCACTACACAAGTCTTGTTCCATAGCCAGAGGCGCACCAAAAGATTGTTGCATAGCACCCGCAAATAGCAGCTGCGTAACATCCCACGATGTTTCAGGTAAAGCCGCACCATCTCTTAAAACAACAACTATGTCATCAGGGCGGGACGCATGTCTTGGGGCACGTCCTGAAGATTGGGCAGGAATTTTGTTTCGAAGTTTTTGCTGATTATATCCGTCAGCTGGTTTATAGGAGCAGCCACTGCCGTTAATTTTATCTCTTCCCATAATTTTTTCCTTTTTATTTTGTTTGTGCCCATGAGGCGCGCGGTTTTACCGCGCTTTATTCCCAATCTTTTATCTCGCGCCAGCCCTCTTTCGCCAAGGCTTCGGAGGGCATAAGATTTTCTAAAAATTCGCTGCGCGAATTAAGAAAATCTAATGGCAGGAGCAGAGGGGGATTTTAATTTTTTAACGCCCGACGGGCGCGCCGCTTTGCGGCGTGTTCGATCCCCAACTACTTCCTACTTGCCAATATTGATTCCTATAATAGGAATCAATATTGGCAGGAGCAGAGGGGATCGAACCCCCAGCCTTCGGTTTTGGAGACCGACGCTCTACCAGTTGAGCTATGCTCCTTTAGGGAAGATGGATTTTAGGGAAAGGCGCGGCAAAGATCAACTGCTTTGTCCGGGGTTTTTCCGGCGATATTGGGTTAAAATCTTCTGTAAATCCTCAGGCTGGAACGGTTTGGTAATGTAATCGTCCATTCCGGCTTTCAGGCAACGGTCGCGGTCTTCGCGAAACGCGTGTGCGGTAACGCCAATAATCGGCGTGCGCGGTTTTTTAGTTTCGGATTCTTTTTCGCGAATCCGCCGTGTGGCGGTTACCCCGTCCATCACCGGCATTTGAATATCCATCAATATGGCATCAAAATCCGCCGTATCCAAAATTTCCAAGGCTACTTTGCCATTTTCAGCCACGACATAATCATGTCCATAAACCGCCAGGGTTTCAGTTACCAGAATCCGGTTGGCGGGATTGTCTTCGACCACCAAAATACGGCGGCCCGATTTTTTCTTCGGCAAAGTATTTGCATGATGAGAAGCATGTCTGCCTTCGGCGGAATCTTTAGCCACTGGCAATGTTACCGCGATGCTGAATACCGATCCCTTGCCCGGAATGCTGGTTGCGGAAATTTCGCCGCCCATCAGATTGATCAATGATTTCGATATGAACAGGCCAAGCCCGGTGCCACCGAATTTGCGCGTGGTGCTAGTATCGGCCTGGGTAAATTTGGTGAACAGAATTTCCAATTTATCCGCCGAAATGCCAATGCCAGTATCGGTGACATCGATATGTATATCCACCGTATTGCGGCGTTTTTTGCAATCGACCCGCACCAACACGCTTCCTTTTTCGGTAAATTTAACAGCATTGCTGACGATATTGAGCAATACTTGGCGTAATCGTACCGGATCGCCAAGCGCCTCGGCTTGATCCTTGCAATTCTGTTGCAGTTCCAGGGTAATATTTTTTGCGGCCGCCTGTTCGGCAAACATTCCGGCAACGTCCCGCATCAATTCGTCCAAATTGAAAGGAATTTTTTCCAGCTGGATATTATTGCTTTCGATTTTCGAAATATCGAGCAGATCGTCGATCAGCATCATCAATTGCTGCGCGCTAAGATCGAGGGTTCTTAGAACGGTGGCTTTTTTCTCTTCGCTGACAACACCCTGTTGCAATAACGTGGTCAAACCCACGATCGAATTCATTGGCGTTCTGATTTCGTGGCTCATATTCGCAAGAAATTCGGTTTTGGCGTTGCTGGCGGATTCGGCCCGTTCTTTGGCGCTTTGCAATTCCATGGTGCGCTCCGCCACTTGTTGTTCCAATTCTTCCTTGCGGCGCATTACTTCGTCCAAACTGGGCAACGCCATCGCCAACGGCAACAAACGCCATAACAGCACCGCGGTTACAACCGACATCACGCCGGTCATCAATTTTACAATGCCTTCCAGGCGGTACATAGGATGCCAAATGGCGGCGATGCTGAATAAATGGGTTGTGCCGCACAATACAATGAAGGCGGCAAAACATAAAAACATCCAGTTAAAGGCAAGATCTTTGCGTTGGCGCACCAAATATATCAACGCCACCGGAATGGAAAAATACGCCGCTGAAATCAAGAAATCGGAAATGACATGCAATCCGATCAAATCCGCTTCATGGAACATGCATTGCTGGCGCGGCACATAAATTTTGAACAGATTTTCGAAAAACCCGCCTTGTTCAGCCGTGGGAAGATGTACGTGATCCATACTTACTTTATATAAAGATGTGCAACCCCGATTAGGACAAATGAATCCTACACAACCAAACAAGCGAAAGATACATCTTCTTGCATGCTCCACTAACTGCCCAAAAGCTTTAGTGGAAATTTATAAATGCTTACGGTTTCTTTATGATTTTTTTACGCGGTCTTGGTTTTGGCCGGTCGGATAACAACACCCCGCCCCGGCCATAATTGTGGTCATCCACATCGTGCCAGAATATTTGCACGACATCGGCCGGCGTACCGCAATGCTTTACAAAATTTTCGGTAATCGCCCGCACCGTGCGGCGTTTCATTTCGACAGTCTTATTATTTTTGGCGTAAATATGAATAATTGGCATTATAAACCTCAGTTAAAGTATCTGTCGCCTTTGGATTTATTATCGTCATCGACATCGCGTTTTACCGCCATAATCAATCCCAACAATACGACCAACAATAAATCTGTGAATAATAATTTAAAGAACATCGCTTCGTCGATCAGGTCGGTCCACATATAAACCAATACCACCACGCCCAGCGCGATCAACAATCCGATAATGACATTGCCCAATGGCGAGTTTGTAATTTTTTTCATGGTCTTTCCTTTTCCAGTACCACCAAAAACGCTTCGCGTTTGAAAAACAACATGGTGCGGCGTTCTTCGCGTTCCAAACTGATCACGCGCCAGCCGTCTTCGGCATGGTAATTTAAAAATTCCGAAAACCGTTCCGGATCGACCTTGGACGCACCCAATAAAATCGAACCGAAAATGCCTTCGCGGTAAATAATGACTTTATATTGTTTCATAAGGCGGATGTTAGCCGAGGGCAGGTTCAATTTCATGCGAAATTGCATGGTAAAAGTGAACATTGACAGAGACTGTTGGTTTCTTTAAAAGAAATTATAATGAAAAGTTTATCGAGGGTAGGATATACAGCGCGCTTTGTCGCAGAAACCATGAACGAACCGGCATTTGCCTGGGGTTCGGGCAATGTGGCCAATGCCATTATCGCCGGCGGCGCCGGATGGGTAGTGGCCCCCATTATATTTATAGGGTCCACCACCAATGCCGCCATGATGGTTTGGCGGCGGCATCATAACAACGAACCATTTCATTCCGACTACCGGATCGTTCAAACCACGGTCAATTTTTTCTCGCGCCCATCCGCCTATTTTTATGTTACCGCTACTTGCAGCATCGTCGCCGTGTTTGGCAACCTTTCCGATGGCTTGCGGCAAATGCAAGTGATCGACCCGGAATTAATTCCCCGTTGGTTGCAAGGTCCTCAACGCAGCGCGGTAGCCAGTTTCATGTTATGCGGGTGGCCAGCATTACAAGCGGTCGGCAATTACCGATATGGTTGGATGTCGAATCATCCGGCGCCAAAAAATGAAAACCCGGAACCGATTACTCCGGCCACGATGGCTAAAGGTATCTTCACCAAACCACCAGTTTATTGGTCCAGCGGATCGGTAATCAACGGATTGATTTCAGGTGGATTGGCAATTGCGGTTGCGCCAGTGATGATGACCATCGCCGTTCTGCACAGCGCATCGAAAGTATTGGCCGATCACCAACGACCATCAGCGCCAGAAAACCTATCGTTAAGCACTAGAGTCGTGCAAAAATTGGGGAACGAGTCGACTTATTTCTTTGCCGCCAGCGCCAGCTTTGTCGTATTTTTCGCAGGCAATATGATCAACATGCTGAAACAAGCTGGCGCATTAGATTTAAGCGGCATCCCAGAATGGTTGCAAGGTCCGCAGCGCGGCATTACCGCCTGCGCCCTTTTATGCACTTGGGCCGCATTGCAAGCCAAAGGAAATTGCCATCATGCATTACGCATGCTTTGGAAAGAACGCGCCGCGAAATAGTATTTAAAAATCTGAAAAGAAAATATGGCTTGCCGAGCCGTAGCCGACGATCATACAGCCCGCCTACGTTCCTTTGGAACTTCGGCGCGGCAGCCTTCGACTTATGTTAATTATGATGGGCGAAGGCTGGAGCGGGTGAAGGGAATCGAACCCTCATGGCCAGCTTGGAAGGCTGGAGCTTTACCACTAAGCTACACCCGCATAATACATTGATCAGCCCATGGTTTAACCCGTTATCGGGCCAAAAACAATATATTTTGCAAAGGGCGGTATTTTGCTGGATTTAAATGGCGCGTCCCGACTTGGCGCGGCTGGCGTTAACCGAAAGCCAGCTCATCAGGAACGCAAAACTAACCGTGCCAGGCACAAGGATTTCAAGTGGACGATTGACAAAGGTGGTCTGCCACCCCATTGCATTGGGACTTTCAAATACGGGAATATTTTGATCGCCAATAGCGGTGACAAATTCGGTCTTGGACATCATTTCCGGCACGCGGTCTAAACGGTTTAAAAATGCGCCGCGATTGGAAACTTCGGAGTTCCAAAATTGGTAATGCGATAAATTCTGTTCGCGGACCGGGTCGATCCAGGCATCGAAATATAATTGACCGTCGTACATTCTTGGATTGTGCAGAACATAAACATTGTTGATCGACAATAACTGGCCGGAACTTTGCGCGGCGGTTTCTTGGCGTCGCGACGCTAATTCTTGTTTGCGGCTATCGAGATCGCGCCGCATGATTTCCCGGGCTTCGTCTCTATCGTCTATCATGCGAAGTCCGGTAATGCTGACGCGCGAAACGCCTCCTTCTTTGACGACATTCACCGCCACCATGTTGGCATCACCGACCAATAAGCCGGGAAGCATAGATTTACCCAACGGAGTAATGGGAGTCCCGCCGCGATCAACATATTTGACTGGCAAAATAAAATCGCGACCGCCACGCATATCATTCGCGTCCATCCGCACCGCCGGCAAATACCCTTCCATTCTTATAAATCCGGAAGTGGGCGCGGATGCAGACGTGCTTGAAAAATTTTGGGCCGGTGGAAAGAAATATTGATTGCCAAAGAAATGCGCCCCACCCCAAGCACAGGCTGTAATGCCCAAACCCGATGCCATCCAAGTCAAATTTCTTTTACTTATCGTCATGACTAGATTTTATCAAAAAGCAATAAAATTACAACAGGATTTTTTAGTCTCGCGCATTAACCTTTTCTCACGGTCTTTGACGAAATAATGTTTTACATGATATCGAAACAATGCTAAAAACCCAAGACTTCAATTATTTTATCTTCAGGGGAGAGTACCATGATTTCAGTATCTAGATTTGGATTTTTAGTAATTTTGTTGGCCGCTTTATTATGGATGAGCGTGGGCAACAATGCTCAGGCGCAAGAATCCGGCAATTCTTCGTATAATTATAACGGTATTAATTACAACTCGGGCTCCGCTGGAGAAGATATGGAACCCCTAGCCATCCCCCGTAGCCCACGCCAACACGGCCCGTATCAACATGATAATTGCAGGGCCACTATGTCCTGCGGCAGCATTGGCACCACAATATCCGGAACAACCTGCACTTCTTGTATTACCTGTAGCTGCACTATCGAAACTCGTGCCTTGGACGGCCGATGGAGTGCGACAACCGGCAGCCCCTTTAGCAATCAGGTTTGCTCCAGCGCAACTATGCCTTCGAACCCTACGCCTGCGCAGCGCCGTATTTGCCGCAACGCTGCGATATCTGGTGTTGATGCTTTGATTGCCGGCGAATGGGCTGCATGCCAGGCTAGATGCAACTAATTCGAATATTCTTCTTATTAAAAGCCTGCTTTCGCAGGCTTTTTTTATGGGTTTATCGATACGCCGCTAAGGCCGTATGTTGTTATTGCTAAATTAATGTCTATTGGCTATAAGCACTGTCTTGCCAAAGTGTGGAGAGATGGCGGAGCGGTCAATCGCACCTGCCATAGCGAAGGCGAAAGCCGAAGCGTTCTTCTAATGAACAGTCGGGGACGATTGACACCCCGATGGCAGTGTGGAGAGATGGCGGAGCGGTCAATCGCACCTGACTGTAAATCAGGCGCCTTCGGGCTACGTAGGTTCAAATCCTGCTCTCTCCACCATTTATTTAACAACCCGCCCCGCTTGGCGGGTTTTTCTTTGTGCAAAAGCCCAATGTTCGCGCGGTTTTGCGAAAGCCTCGCGTACCTTTAGAACGCAAATTCAGCCGAAATTCTCTCTCAAATCTGACATTCTCTCACAGCCTCTGGCCACTAACTGCGTATTTAGTGGTCATGGCAAAGCCTTGATTTAGCAGGACTTCCGAAAAACACGGTTTGCAAAGATAAAATGATGCACGCGAACAATGTTTCGAACTTTTTTTATTTCGTCGTCGTCGTTTTGAATGCCGACGGCAAACCAGAGGAGAAGAACAAATTTGAAGGAGGTTCTTCTCAATGGATTACACAGTACGCAATCCAAATGACATGACAGGCGCAGAGCGTTATGCCGAGATCATCACGATCCTGGCGGGTGCGATTGTCCGCCGCAAGATTTATCAGCATAATCAATTAAATAGCTCGGAAAATGAGAGAAGTTTGACTGGACTTCCCTCTGCTTCGAAGCATTCATGTCCCAGCCGCAAACCCACGCAAGTGAGAGCGGAGAAAGGGGCAAAACAATGAAAATAGACATATTAAAAGAGTATGCCGCGCTGGAAGCGATGGAGACAAAAGAGCTGCTCCAAGTCTGGAGCCGGCATTTTGATGCGCCTCCCCAGTCACGCAACAATCGCACCTACCTGATCAATCAGATCATCTATCGGATGCAGGAGCTGACCTATGGCGGATTGACCAAATCAACGATTGATCGCCTTGAAGCGCTGGCCGAGGGCAAAACCGTCCAGCAGCGTCGCAGTGATGTCGGTCGCCTGGCGGTGGGAACACGGTTGGTGCGAGAGGTCAAAGGCGTTGAGCATCATGTGTATGTGCTGGCTGATGGCTATGAATATCAGGGGCTGAAATACAAAAGCCTTTCCGGTGTTGCTTTTGCGATTACCGGCACGCGCTGGAACGGTAATGCATTCTTCGGCTTAGGCAAGAAAGAGGACAGCGAAAAACGACCCTATCATCGTGCCAGAAAGGTACTGGCATGATGGAGGACAAGAAAATCCTGCGCTGTGCGATCTACACCCGCAAATCCACCGAAGAAGGCCTTGATATGGATTACAACACGCTGGATGCCCAGCGCGAGGCTGGTGAAAAATATGTTGAGGCGATGAAGCATGAAGGCTGGCGCATTATTCCTGATCTATATGATGATGGCGGGTTTTCGGGTGGGAACATGGAGCGCCCCGCGCTCAAGCGTTTAATTGAGGATATCAAGGCTGGCCGTATTGATATTGTGGTTGTTTACAAGGTCGACCGTCTCTCACGCTCTTTGATAGATTTTGCCAAGCTGGTGGAAATTCTGGACAAACATGGTGTGAGCTTTGTATCCGTCACCCAGCATTTTAATACCAAGGATTCCATGGGGCGGCTGACGCTCAACATCCTGCTGAGTTTTGCTCAGTTTGAGCGTGAGGTCACCGGTGAGCGCATCCGCGATAAATTCGCTTCATCAAAAATGAAGGGTATGTGGATGGGTGGCCCGCCACCGCTGGGGTATGACGTTGTTGATCGCAAGCTCGTCACCAATCCAAAGGAAGTTGAGCTGGTCAATATTATCTTTGATCGCTTTGCCGCGCTGGGGTCTATCGCCTTATTAGCGCAGGAATTAAATAAAGCAGGTCATCGCACCAAGCATTACATCAGCCGTACAGGAAAACAGGTGGGAGGGAAACCCTTTACTGAAAATCCTCTGCGCACATTTCTGCAGAACCGTCTCTTCCTCGGTGAAGTCCATCATAAAGGCAAATACTATCCAGGACAGCATCAGCCGATTATCACGCAAGCGCAGTTTGATGCAGCCCAAGCCATCTTTGCTGAAAACAGTAAAGGAAAGCGCAAGCGGACTTTTCAGGCAAAATCAAAAGCTCTGCTGAAAGGCATTTTGGTTTGCGGTGGTTGTGGCGGTGCGATGTCCCCCACCCATACGAACAAGGGCAAAAAGAATTACCATTACTATTCAGCGAATTCCTATCGCCGTCAATCATGCGAGCTTTGCCCTGCCAACCGTATCCCCGCTGGTGAAATCGAAGAAGTCGTCAAAGGCCAATTACAGAGCATCTTTGTGAAGCCTCAAGTCATCGTCGATGTCTGGAAGAAGGTCAAAACCGATATTCCCAATTATAACGAAGCAGATTTGCACAGTACGATGCAGCGCATGGGGTCATTGTGGGACATTCTTGTGCCTGCTGAGCAGAAACGTATCACGCATCTATTGATCGACCGTGTCGCGGTGCATGGCAATTGCATCGATATTGAATACCGCGCCAACGGCATCAAAAACATTCTTTCCCAATTGCAGCAGGAAATAGAACACAAAATTAAACATGGGGCCGAAGCATGAACCTACAATACCATACAGAAGATCAAAAAATCATTGTGCGCATCCCTATCAATCTGCGGCGCTGGGGCGGCAAAAAAGTCTTAGTCGGCCCTCAAGGGCAGGATTTGAGAAGCCTAGATTTAGAAGTGCGCAAAGATGAAAAGTTGCTCAAGGCGCTGGGCCGTGCGTATCGTTGGCACAAGATGATAGCGATAGGACGATATCAGTCCGTGTCAGAATTGGCGGAAGCAGAAAATATCAATAAATCCTATCTCCAACGCATGATACGGCTGATGCTTTTATCGCCGCGTATCGTTGATGCCATCCTCAACGGACAACAGCCAGAAGGCTTCGCGCTCACCGATATTGAGAAAGCATTTTCTCCAATTTGGTCTGAGCAAGAAAAGCATTTCGGATTCGCGCAAAGCAATCATTAAATCGCTGCATACAATTACATGCATCTTGGTCATACAGAAGTAGGTATTACCAAACAGCTGCGCAAAGTTAAATCCAGAGAAAATAAAGACTTTCACTGAATACCTTCGTCATACAAACAATTGATTTAATATAGCTTCTTCAAATAGTTGCATCTTTTGCATTTTCTATTCCTGACCACCAACCAGGAGTAGAAAGATGTCAAATAATCGTTACGGCGGCGTGGATTCCTACGCCGCTTTTTTTATTGCTTATAAAGCAAGAACCTTAATCCGCATGCCTATGTTTTCACGGGATGATCTGGAAGATTTAGAGCAGGACATGCTGCTTTACTATCTGCTCTCAATGCCAGATTTTGATCCGCAAAAAGGTGACAAGCGAAGCTTCATTAAAACCGTTGTCAATCGAAAGGCTTTGATGCTGGTACGTGACGCCGAGAGAGAAAAGCGCTGGACTGGCGCACAGAATTTCTCTTTGTCATTCCAGATTGGCGATGAGGATGATGGCAACACACTGGCAGACATGATCACGGGCGAAAGCAGTATCTGGGGTGATGTCTTTTTCTCCCAGAGCCAGATTGTGGCTGAGCAAAATATAGATATTGATAAAATCCTGCGCGATATGCCGGACGACTTGAGGCAAACCTACAGCTTATTGACAGAATATAGCGTAAGCGAGGCTGCCGAGCTTTTGGGTATTCCCCGCACGACCATGTCTAGTCGATTGAAAAAGCTTAAGAAATATATTGAGGACAAAATGGTCTAAAAAAATTTTGAAATTCCATCGTCGTTTTTCGATCCAACGGCAAACCAGTGCTGTGTGACCACATCACACATGAAAGGAACTGGTATGGATCAGGCACAGAAAAACGATACGGCAATGTTCAAATGGGTGCAGCACACCCCTGTCGGGCAGCTGAAAGCTCTCACGGATGAACGCCTTCAGGAAGTGAGAGATACTCTTATTAAGGAAGTACGGGAAGTTGGCCGCGCTCTGCATTGGGTCGAAGGAGTTATAAAGCTCAAGGCTATAGAACGCGACAAGGCCTAAAGCCTATGACGCAGGATATCGCCGCTCCCTCAAAAGTCGTGCCTCTGAAGCCGCCAACGGCTTCGGAACTGCGTTCGCGCCTGCTTGGTTCATTGCCATCTATTTTGCATTTTCTGTTACCCTCTGGCGTTCTGCGCGGCGGGAAATTCATGGTCGGCAATGTTCAGGGCGATAAAGGCGACAGCCTTGTTGTCGAGATGAATGGCACAAAGGCTGGGCTGTGGCATGATTTTGCGACAGGCGCTGGGGGCGACATCATTGATCTGTGGGCGGTTGTCAAAGGTTTCGACCGTCAAACGCAATTCCCTGCATTGCTGCAGGATATTCAAACCCACCTTGGTGCTGGAATTGATACACAGCCTTATAAGCCTTCATCGCCGGAACCACAGGGGCAAAGCAGAAAGCTCGGAAAACCGAGTGCCAAATGGGATTATACTGATGCGCACGGCAATATCATCGCCAGTGTGTATCGGTATGATTCCGATGGGCGCAAGGAATTCAGGCCGTGGGATGCCGTGCGCGGAGTCATGCGTGCGCCGGACATTCGCCCTCTCTACAATCAGGTCGGGCTTAAAGATGCCACGCTGGTGGTGTTGGTCGAGGGTGAGAAATGCGCACAGGCTTTAATCACCAAAGGCATTTGCGCGACCACGGCCATGAATGGCGCAAAAGCGCCGATCAATAAAACAGACTGGTCTCCGCTCCAGGGAAAACACGTCATCATATGGCCAGATCATGATGAGCCAGGGCTGGACTATGCCCGCCGCGCCGCCAGCGCCGCTGCCCGCGCTGGTGCGGTGCAGGTTGAAATCCTAAAAATCCCGCCTGAAAAAACGCCCAAATGGGATGCAGCAGACGCGGTGGAGGAAGGGCTAGATGTTGAGGACATACTGCGGCGCTGGGAACGGGTGGCGGTTAAGGAGCCACCTGCCAGACGCACATCTATCCCGATGTACAGTATTACCGAGCTGCAGGCCGATAAAAGCCCGATACCGGATGATCTGATTGCACCGCGAGTTCTTACGCCTGGTGGTACGCTGGTCTTCGGCGGTGCGCCCAAGGTGGGAAAAAGCGACTTCCTCATTTCTCTTCTAACACATATGGCCGCTGGTGTGACGTTTCTTGGAATGTCCCCCAAATGTCCCCTGAAAATCTTCTATCTGCAGGCGGAAATTCAGTACGATTATCTGCGAGAACGCGTGAACAATGTACACATTGTCCGCGAATATGCTTCGAAACTTCACAATAACTTCGTGATAACGCCGCAGATAAGCGTGACATTGGACGACAATGGCGTGGAATGTATCGCACAATCGGTGAAAGAGCGCTTCGGTAGCACGTTGCCAGACATTATTGTGATTGATCCGCTTCGCAACGTCTTCGATGGTGGCGGATTTGGCGGCGAAAACGATAATGATGCGATGATGTTTTTTCTGTCGCGCCGTGTTGAGGCTTTGAGGCAGAAAATCAATCCGAATGCTGGTATCATTATTGCGCATCACACGAAGAAGATTTTCAAAAAGCAAACGGAAGAAGACCCCTTTCAGTCTTTCAGCGGCGCTGGGGCGCTCAGATCATATTACACATCCGGCATATTGCTGCATCGCCCCGATGAACGCCGACCAGAGCGCACACTGTTGTTTGAATTGCGCAATGGCAGAGAAATAACCCCGAAAATTTTGCAGAAAAAAGCGGAAGGTTGGGTAGATGTCACAGCATATTCGCCGAATGTCGCGCACATATCAGCACATACCGAACCTATTGTGCGGTTATTGTGTGAAGAAGCGGCACAGAACCGCGTGTACACAGCACGACAATTCTCAGACAGATTTGAAAATCACGGCAGCTTAGGCAGCAGTCGCCTTATTCGTCAAAAATTGCAGGGCTTGATTGATACGAACATGATCAAGTTCTTCAAGAATGGTGACATCTATGGCTTTCAGCTGCCCAAAGGCACGCAGCGTGGCTATCTTTGGGTTGATGGCATGTCCTTGCCTGACGGCAGGCCGATACAACCGACACACCACAAACATGATATTACCGGCGAGATTGTGGCCATTCCCTCAAACAGCACCCAGAGGGATTCATGATGGCGTTTTTCTTTGCCCACTGCGCACCCACCGCCCACCTGCTGCCCACTAAAACGAGCAAAAAGCGGCGATCTACCTGGTGTTTTGCAGATGTTTCAGGTGGGCAGATGCCCACTAAGCCTGCCCACTACCCACTTAGAAAAGCCTTAAAAAATCAACGCACTGCTCAGCTGGGCAAGTGGGTGGGCATCCCCTTACTCCTACGGAGTAACGCTGACGCTGCCCCTTCAGGGCGCAAGCGTCAGCTCCGTAATTTCCAACCATCAACGAAAGGACAACCTGCATGAAGGATCAAAAACAACTCACCCCAGGCGAAAGCGAAGTCGAAGAACGGCTACGATCTGCAGCGCGAACATTGCGCCGTCTGCCGAACGTGAAAGTTCAAGGCTACTTCAGCACATGGCCGACGATTATTCGCGAGCCGCTGGAAATTTTGCAGATGGAGCCAGAGCCGATGCGCTTGCAGCCATCCACGGCAGACATCACCGAAATGGAAGAGGTTTTGTTTGTTTGGCTGAAATGGCTTGAGCCGGAAGAACGCCGTCTTGTGTGGTTGCGTGCCGAACGTGTGCGCTGGAAACTCATCTGCGGGCGTTTCGGCATAGGGCGTACCAAAGCGTGGGAAATGTACCGCCGTGCGCTGGTCTCAATCGCGGCAAAACTGCGCTGATATGGCTGATAATCAAATGATCATTCATGGCCGAAAAAAGCAATCATTTCTGAGTCTTATTCGCTTGATAAGTGCCGCGAATGAAGCGTTCATGTGATTGTAACGAAAGGGAAAAACATGAAAACCAACACGAAAGAACAGGCCATTGACGCCTACATCCGCAAGGTTGCCCATATCGACGCCATGCTGCGCCGCTTGCAAGGGGCTTGCGACGATCATTTTTACAACAACCCAGACGAGATTCATTGGGGCCATGTCGGCGACGTCAGCGGGATTGAAGAGTCGCTGCAACGCATTTGCGACAGCGTTTTCAAAGAAGGCGAACACGCACCAGAAAACAATGCCTAAGGAGGACAACAGGATGAATAAAACCAGACAAGAACGAGTAGACGCTTATTACACGGCTAAAGAACAGATTGTCGCCACCATGATGGAGATTGCCAATCGCATTCATAACCCGCTGCCAGCCGAGCGCAAAATGCCAGAGCAAATTATCGCGCACGATATCACCAAGCTGAAACAGGCACACATGAAGCTACGAGAGATGGCTGACATCCTCGGTATTGAAACCCAAGCGCTGGAGATTTGATCATGGCTAGAGAGATTATAAATGTTGTCTATGCACGAAAGCCTTATAACTGGCACGAGATTGAATCAGGTAGTCACCCTGATTGCGGCGAAGCCATCCCAACGCAGATATCCGAAGTAAGAGAAATGACGGAAGTCGAATATAAGGCCTTTATCGCCCGCCCGCTGGCAAAACGTGAATGGCTGGCAGGCAAAGGCGGCTATCAAGGCAGCATCAAACAAGCCATCGCGCTGGTATGCCCTGGCCACGAAACTTTGTATGTTGATCCATCAGGCTCCGATTATGGACGGTATGTCGGGCGTGCTGTAGTGTAGGTGATGATGAAGATAATTAGTTTCAGTGATTTGCATTTGGAATTTGGCAAGCCTTTTGATATGCCAGACGAAAGCATTGCGGATGTGATGATTTTGGCAGGCGATATTATTACCTTCGCTGATTTATCTCCGCTTGAGGAAATTGCACGCTCATGGCGCAAGCCAATTTTATACGTTGCTGGCAATCACGAGTTTTATACGCGCAATCCGATGCAGGATGATATTACGCGGTTTCAAACATGGGTCGCTGATTATCCTCATCTACACTTTCTGCAGGACGAACCGATCACGATTGATGGCGTTCATTTCTTCGGTGGCACGATGTGGACGGATTTCAATGGCGGCAATCCGAATGCCATGATGACGGCTCGTCAGCAAATGAACGATTTTAAATTAATCAGAACAAGCGAGGATACATTCTTTCGTCCCGAAGATTCCGTTTTGCTTCACAACCTTTTCAAAACCAAGCTCATCAGCTGGCTTGAAGAAAACAAAGAGCAGCCGAGGGTCGTTATCTCGCACCACGCGCCAGTCATTAATCCAAACACACAGTATCGCGCCAGCCCCTTACAGCCAGCCTTCAATTCTTTGGATATGATTGATCTCATCGAAAAGTATCAGCCCAACCTGTGGGTTTACGGCCATACCCATGAGTGCGATGACCAGATGCTCGGCCCAATCAGAATTATCTCTAACCAGCGCGGCTACCCTAAGTCCCGTACGGACTTTGAATGCGAAGGCTTTGATCCAGGTGGGGTTTTAGTCGAAATTGGTGGCTAAATTAGATACAGCACAATTCCATTGACTCAATGGTTACTATTATATACAATAAGCATAAATAATGCTCTTAATAGCAACCATTAGAGAGTGAAAATGCCAAGAAAAACAGCCCCTTTGCCCCCTACGTTAGAGGACATCCTGAAAACGGTGGGAGAAAATATTAAGCTGGCACGTCTGCGCCGCAAGATCACAACGGTCATGCTGGCCGAACGGGCGGGTATGAACCGCGTGACTCTGCGTAAAGTCGAAAGCGGCGACAGCGGCGTAACGCTGGGCGCGTATGCCAGCGTCCTCTTTAGCCTGGGGCTTGAAAAGGACTTATTGCTGGTTGGACAGGATGATCCTCTTGGAAGAAAACTTCAGGATGCTGATCTTACGCATACGAAAGAACGTGTAGCGAAACGGAAAAAATCATGAGCGCCAAACGTCAAACACAAAAAACAATTCAGGTCTGCGCCCATTGGCAGGGCATGGCAGAGCCTGTTGTTATGGGTATGCTGTACGCTGCACCATCACGCGGAAAAGAAATCTTTTCATTTGAATATGACCCTGCCTGGCTGAAATCTCCGTATGCTCTTGTGCTTGATCCTAATCTTGGCCTTTTTTCTGGCCCGCAATATGCGCGGGATGGGCATGACAATTTTGGCCTGTTTCTTGACTCGTCACCAGATCGCTGGGGACGAGTCTTGATGCAACGGCGCGAGGCACAACAAGCCAAAGCTGAAGACCGTGATATTAACACGCTGATGGAATCTGATTATCTGCTGGGCGTTTATGACGGCCACCGGATGGGCGCGTTGCGTTTCCGCTTATCTGAAGACGGGCCGTTTCTAGATAATCAGGCTGATATGGCTGCGCCACCGTGGACGAAGCTGCGCGATTTGGAGTACGCCAGCTTGCAACTGGAGCGCCAGGATGCAGAAACCGATAAGGATTATATGAACTGGCTGAAAATGCTGATCGCGCCAGGGGGGTCGCTTGGAGGCGCACGCCCGAAAGCTAGCGTACTGGACGAGCATGGCCATCCATGGATTGCCAAATTCCCCAGCCGCCGCGATGAAATCAATATTGGCAGATGGGAATATCTGATTTATCAGCTGGCACAAACAGCAGGCGTTGAAACTGTACAATCGGATATACGCAATTTCTCAGGTGAATACGATACATTCCTGAGCAAGCGTTTCGACCGAACAGAAAACGGTGATCGTGTGCATTTTGCCTCCGCTATGACGTTGCTGGGCAAACAGGATGGTGATGGCGGGGATACAGGCGTCAGCTATCTTGACCTTGCTGAATTTCTGATGCGTAGCGGCGCACAGGCCAATAAAGATCTGGAGCAGTTATGGCGGCGTATCGTTTTTTACATTTGCGTATCGAACACTGACGATCATTTGCGCAATCATGGTTTCCTACTGCGTGATGGGGGCTGGGTATTGTCCCCAGCCTATGACATCAACCCTGTTGCGACGGGTGGCGGTCTTGCGCTCAATATATCCAAGGAAGACAACAGCCAGAGCCTTGATCTGGTGCGGAGCGTTGCACCTGTGTTTCGCGTAGATGATGGACGGGCTAATGAGATTATTGGTGATGTCATTAATGCTGTGCGCAATTGGGAGGAACTGGCCAAAAAGCTGAAATTACCATCGCGCGAGATTAGTCAAATGAAGAGCGCCTTCCGAGTGGCAGAAGAAAGCTAAGCAATGAAAAAGACAAAAGTAATTGGAGGCATCATTTTAACAGCCTTTCTATTGATGCTTCAAGTGCCGCTAGATAGTGCATTATCTAACCTTGTATCTTATACGTCCGCTTTAGGAATAAGGCTTGATTGGCTTGTGCAGCACCAATCCATGATTAAAATTTCTATCAGCATTATTGCTGTAGGGGCATTGATGGTTATCTTGTTTGATAAAGAGGAAAGCAAAGAACAGCAGGGAAACACTATTAATCAGTCCCAAAATTTCCTCTTTGGAAATAACAATACGCAAAATCTGAATATTGGGATTGAGCAAAGAAAGGTAACAAAAGACCTTGTAGAGCAAATGCCTCTTCTGGATAAGATTGAAAAAAAGAAATTTAGGATCGTTTGTATTGCGAATGATTCCGAAGCATTCAATTTCGCTTCTGAGGTTAAGGAGCTTTTTATGAAGCATGGATTTGAATACGAAGGCATGGTTAGCACCACCGGTCTTGTTGGCGGTGATGGACGCATTGTTATCCAAAGTCACGAGGACGGTGTTGATATTCTGGTTGGCATGAACACCAAGACAGCAACTCCCCTGCGAGACATGGGCGGATTGATGACGGGTCTTGGAAAAATATAAAATGTCCGAACATAATTGTTACGGACAACGCGAACATTTTTTGCCATCCTGATCACTATCATCGCGACCATTGACACCAAAGCCACGCACCCCCGCGTGGCTTTTTGCATATGCGCCGCGATGCTAAAGGCAAAAAGGTACTTCCGGCGATTGGCCCCTATGCGGCGGGCTGAGGCGCAGGACTTTTTTAGTCACAGACTTTTTTTCTGGGTGCGCATTTTGCGCGCCTGATTGCAAAAACAGCGGGAAATAAAGGCCTTGAGAGGTGCGCACCCAGAAGTGCGCACCCGCCTTTTTATGACTGCGCACCCAAAAGGTTTAAGGAACAACGTGTGGATTTACGTCCCTTCACAATTCTGTCCCTGTGCGCCGGTGTCGGCGGACTCGACCTCGGACTTCGCGTGGCGCAGCCAAATGCTCGCACAGTCTGTTTTGTTGAGATCGAAGCCTATGCGGCAGCAATCCTGGCAACGCGCATGGAACAGGACGCCCTGGATCAAGCGCCTATATGGACGGATTTACGAACCTTCGATGGCAAGCCGTGGCGTAGCCTCGTGGATTGCATCACTGCGGGCTATCCGTGCCAGCCCTTTAGCGTTGCGGGCAAACAGCTCGGCGATAAAGACCCTAGACACCTGTGGCCAGATGTCTTTCGCGTGGTGCGAGAAATCGACCCACCCCTGTGCTTCTTTGAAAACGTCTCAGGACATTTACGATTGGGATTCCAACAAGTCCACGATGACCTTCGAAGCCTGGGTTACTGCGTTAAGGCAGGCCTGTTCACGGCGGAGGAAGTCGGCGCATCTCACAAACGGGAACGGCTGTTCATCTTGGCCTACCGCGAGAGCGTCTTCGGCCAACACGCCGTGCCAGAGCGAGATTGCCAAGGGCGATCCGCGCAGGCGGCTGGAAGTTTCGGTCATCACCTGGGCAACGCCGAATACGATGGATCATCTGCCGCCGCGTTCACCGGAGGCGATGGAACGGATGCTAGGGCCAGAGGGAGCGCGGGCGGGACGGACACGTCCCAGCAATCTGCGCGAACAGATCATGTGGCTGACACCCAGGGCGCAGGAAAGCGCGGAAAATCAGGACACCTTCCTCAAACGCAACGGGGACAGGACGGATCGCTGCTTCGGCTCTCTGTCGGCGCAGGCGAAGGTCTGGCCGACCGTCACCACGCAGGATGCGAAGAACAATGCGGGACCGAGCCAATTCAGGCGCAACACGAAACCGCTGAATGTCGAGGCTTGCCTGCATTCCCTCTCTTCGCCCCAGGGCCGACAGGCGACTGGAGCGGTGTCCCAGAAAGTCTTGAACCCGCAATTTGTCGAATGGCTGATGGGCTGGCCTATCGGGTGGACAGAATTCGCGCTGGTGGAAACGGTGTCGTGCCGCTGGCTGCCGCTTATGCATGGCGCACTCTTATTTCTAGAGCAGCAACAACAACTTTTGGAGAAGCAATCTGATGAGCAATGATGTTCAACTGAATGTCGAATATATTTCTGTCGATCATCTGATCCCGTATGCCAAAAACGCCCGTACCCATTCGGATGCACAGGTGGCGCAGATCGCGGGATCGATGACAGAATTCGGTTTTGTGAACCCGATCCTGATCGGCGATGACGGCGGCATTATCGCTGGCCATGGCCGTGTGATGGCGGCCCGCATGCTGGGCGTGAAAGAGGTTCCGGCTATCCGTCTCAAACACCTGTCCGAGGTGCAGCGCCGTGCGCTGATCATCGCCGATAACAAAATCGCCGAAAACGCGGGCTGGAACGATGAATTGCTGCGGCAGGAATTGCAGGCGCTGGATGGTGACGAATTTGATCTTGGCCTTTTGGGTTTCAACGATGAGGAGCTGGACGCTTTTCTCAACGGCGACGCAGACAGCGAAGGCCTGACGGATGAAAACGCCGCGCCAGAGGTTCCCGAAACGCCTGTCAGTGTGCTGGGCGATCTGTGGCTCTGCGGCGATCACAAAATCCTGTGCGGGGATTCCACGCTGATCGATAGCTACCAGACCCTGCTGGGCGAGGAGCTGGCCGACATGGTGTTTACCGATCCGCCATACAACGTAAATTATGCGAACTCAGCCAAAGACAAGATGCGCGGCAAATCCCGCCCGATCCAGAACGATAATCTTGGCGCGGATTTCGCGGCCTTTTTGTATGACGTTTGCACCAACCTGATGATGGTCTGCAAAGGTGCGATGTATATCTGCATGTCGTCCTCGGAGCTGCACACGCTCCATGGCGCGTTTTCTGAAGCGGGTGGCAAATGGTCGACCTTCATCATCTGGGCGAAAAACACCTTCACTCTGGGCCGCGCTGATTATCAGCGCCAGTACGAGCCAATCCTCTACGGCTGGAAAAACGGCCATGAGCATTTCTGGTGCGGGGCACGGGATCAAAGCGATGTCTGGTTTGTGAACAAGCCCGTGAAGAACGACCTGCATCCGACCATGAAGCCTGTCGAGCTAGTGGAACGCGCCCTGCACAATTCCAGCAAGACCAAGGATATCGTGCTGGACGCATTCGGTGGGTCGGGCAGCACCATGATCGCTTGCGAGAAAACGGGACGCCGCGCCCGCCTGATTGAGCTTGAGCCGAAATACGCTGATGTCATCGTCAAACGCTGGCAGGAATTTACGGGCAAGAAAGCAACCCTGGCCACGACCGGCCAGGGTTTCGAAGAATTAGAGAAAGAGCGCTCAAGCTGAAGCTGTTTTTCCAATCCGATAGCGCCGTTCATTATTTTCTTTCTCATTGGAAAGGGACTTCCCTGTCTTTTTAAGTGATGAAAGAAAACCTCGAACACTGTGTTTCTGCCAGCCTGTTACCTGAGTCATTTCTTCAATGGTAGCTCCTTCAGGACGGCTAAGAATTGCATGAAGCCGCTCTTTCTTGCTGCCTGATGCTTCTTTCTTTACTGGCAAGGATTGGGTCTTTTCCTTTGTCGGCGTTGGTTTCTTTGTTGTTTTCGTGCTGATTTTTTTCTTCTTTGCGGTGGCCATGATGATGCTCCTTTTGTTGGCGTTGCATCGTCATGAACGCTTCAATTCGGCATGAAGTAAAGTTGAATAGATCAGGAAAAGTGAGGATTTATGGGGGTTTCCGTCCGTGCTTACGCCCGTCATCGGGGCGTGGCTGAAAACGCCGTGCGCAAAGCAATAAAAGCAGGCCGTATCACGCCCGACAGCAATGGAAAGATCGACGTTGCCAAGGCCGATGCGGCCTGGGAAGCCAACACCGACCACACCAAGCGGCATGATCCGGCAGGATTCAAAGATATCGACCCTGAAGAGGCCATGAATTCCGTCAAACAGACGCTGGTCGAAAATGGCCGCGCCGCGCACGGCATGAACAGCTTCACGCAAGCCCGCACCGCGCACGAAATCGCCAAAGCCCACCTCGCGCGGCAACGCCTGCAGGAGAAAAAAGGACAATTAATCAACAAGGACATGGTGAAAGCACAGGTGTTCCGCCTGGGGCGGCAATTCAGGGACGCATGGGCAAACTGGCCAGCACGCGTGTCCGCACAAATCGCCGCCGAGCTGCAGGTGGACGAGCATGTCTTGCACATGACCCTGGAACGCTATGTGCGGGAGCATCTGGATGAACTTGGGGATGCCAAACTCGATCTCGAATGAAGGAGGATATGACAGTCTAGAAATCGAAAATATCTGGCAGCAGGCCGTCAAACCCGATCCGTACCTTCTGGTATCGGAATGGGCAGATAAATACCGCCTTCTTTCTCCGAAATCGGCTGCCGAGCCAGGACGCTGGCGCACCGCCCGCACGCCGTACTTGCGCGACATCATGGATCATCTTGCGCCGTCCTCTCCGGTGCAGCGCATCGTGTTCATGAAGGGATCGCAGGTCGGAGGGACGGAATGCGGCAATAACTGGATCGGTTACGTCATCCACGCAGCGCCAGGGCCGATGATGGCCGTTGCGCCAACGGTGGAGCTGGCCAAACGCCATTCCAAACAGCGCATCGATCCGCTTTTGAACGATGTGCCGGAATTGCGCGAGAAAGTGCGCCCTGCGCGGGAACGCGACAGCGGCAACACGATCTTGAGCAAGGATTTCCTTGGCGGCCTGCTCATCATGACAGGTGCGAATTCCGCCGTGGGTCTGCGCTCGATGCCTGCCCGCTACCTGTTTATGGACGAAATCGATGCGTACCCAGGGGACGTTGATGGCGAAGGTGATCCGATCCTGCTGGCAGAGCGTCGGTCGGCTACGTTTAAGCGCCGCAGAAAGATATTCATGGTCAGCACACCTACCGTTAAGGGCTTATCCCGCGTTCAACGCGAATTCGAGAAAAGCGATCAACGGTTCTTCCATGTGCCTTGCCCTGAATGCGACCATTTCCAGCCGCTGCGGTTTACGCAACTGCGCTGGCCGGAAAACGAGCCGCAAAAGGCCGAATACGTTTGCGAGAGTTGCGGCTGCCTGATTGCCGAACACCACAAGACAGCGATGCTGGCGCGGGGTGAATGGCGGGCAACGGCGGAAACCACGGATGGAACGGTGGGTTATCACCTGTCGTCCCTTTACAGCCCAATTGGCTGGTTTTCGTGGGGCGATGCGGCGGCCATGTTCGAAGATGCCAAGCGCAACCCCGATCTGATGAAGGGGTTCGTCAACACCGTGCTGGGGGAACCTTACGAGGAATCCTCCGATGCGCCGGAATGGCAGCGTTTGTATGAACGCCGACAAACCTATGTGCAGGGTGTCGTCCCGATGGGCGGCTTGTTCCTGACGGCGGGTGTTGACGTTCAGAAAGATCGCCTCGAATGCGAGATCGTTGCCTGGGGTCGTAACAAGGAAAACTGGTCGGTGGATTACGTCGTTCTTGATGGTGACACCGCGCGACCGGAGATCTGGAAACGGCTGGATGAAGAAGTTCTGCAGCGCGATTGGCCGCATGCCACAGGCCATACCATGCCCGTGCGGGTGATGGCGGTGGACAGCGGTTACGCCACGCAGGACGTTTACGGCTTCGTGCGCAACCATCCCCAGGCTGTCTGGGGCGGTAACGGCGCACGCGCCAGTCAGCCGCGCACAGTCGTGGCCGTCAAAGGCCGCGATGCAGAAACGGCGTTGATCCTGAGCGTGTCGAAGGCTGACACGGGCGGGAAACGCCGTGGTTTGCGGGTCTGGAACGTATCCGGCCCTGTGGCCAAGATGGAGCTTTACCGTTGGCTCAAGCTGGAATGGCCGACCGACCGTGAAATTGCGGATGGTGCGGTGTTCCCGCCTGGGAGCTGCCACTTCCCGCAATATGGCGAGGAGTATTTCAAGCAGCTGACGGCGGAGCGCCGCGTCATTCGCGTTGTGAAGGGTTTTCCGCATGCGACCTGGGAGAAAGACCCCAGCCGCAACAACGAAGCCCTGGACTGCCGCGTGTACGCCCGTGCCGCTGCCACCATCTACGGCATCGACCGGATGAGCGAATTCAAGTGGCGCAGTCTGGAACAAACGCTGGGTGTGGAAGCCGAGATTCCGACACGCGGGGTGGAAATCCCCGTGAAGGAAGAAACCAAGGCCGAAACGCCGAAACCGCAAACCAAGAAACGGGTCACCGTCCCACAGCGCAAAGCCGTGCGGGCAAGTGATCCTTATTTATAGGATATTCAGTGCTTCAATAAGGCGGCTTGTAACGTCTTGAACGCCATCAATATCCCACACATCATCGGTAAGGTAAAAAATATGCTTATTATCATGCGCAGAATAATAAGGGTTTCGATCCACAATCACCTGATAAGGAATGATAGCAGCCCTGTGTATCGAGTAATCGCTATTGAATAGAACGGCAGCTATGTAATCGAAATTTGCATCTTCAATGCGACGGATTGCACTTAACTGCCGCTCACTTCTGCTCTTGTTAATAATCTGGCGAGCTTTGATCTGATAACGAATGCCATCTGTGCATTTCGCATCAAATCCGTTCTGCGAGTTGTTTGACATGCACCAATTGAAAGCCTTGCAGAACAAAAATTCTGCAAGATCGCCAGTTGGTTTATTTGAGGTGCGAATTACCCCGCGTTGCCTCAGTTCAGACAGCGTGTCGGCTTGCAAGTCAAGCAAGTCCTTAATCGATAAATCTTTCAAATCTAAACCATGGCTCATGTCGGAGATTCCTATGAATGACAGTATTTTAGAACTTGAAACCCGATTAGTGCAAGCTAAAGAGGCGCGGCATCGCCTTTTGACCGGCACGCAGGAAGTATCGGTCAGCCTGCACGGCTACGGCAGCACGACCTATACGGCGGGCAATGTTGGAGCGCTAGAAAAGTATATTCATGAGCTTCAAGTAGAGATTTCAAGGCGTAATGGCACAGCCAGACGCGGAATTATTCGAACAAGTTTCTAAGGCAGAATCATGGTGCAATTACTGGACTCCTCTGGCCAGCCCCTCAAGGCTGCGCCCCGCATGCGTGTGAGCGATACGGCGCATCGTGCTGCATCTTTACGCACGCGCGAGCTTGCAAGCTGGATGCCTTTGCTGGGATCGGCTGATAGCGATTTCATCGACAAACCTCCCACTAGAATCCGCCTTGACGGAACGCCATTCGCAGAATTGGCGTACCACTTTGGCGGAACAGCCGTCCCGCCTGAAACACGATCGCGTCAACCATCCCGCCGTTTCGAGACCCGCCGTTCCGCAGCCGTGTGAACTCCACCTGGAGAATCTGCGGGTGCAATTGTTCACTCATGCTCGACCCGAAAGTCGCATGATTGGTGTGGTCCCCCCGCTGGTTCAGGCTCTCGCTCGCCATCGTCCTCCAGTCGCGAGCAATGAGCTTCTCGGCCCACTCATTCGTCCGTCCGGCGTTGGCGTGAAACATCTTGAGCACCAGGCTTGCCAGAAGGGCTTCGACAGCCGGATCACTGCCAACTGCCTCCTTGTAGTTGTCGATGGACTGTGTGGCATAGATCGTGCAACCGCGAAAGTCTCGGCAGGTTGCCTGATAGATGTAGTCTGCGTGCGTTGCAAAGTTCTGAGCTTCATCCGCAATGATCGCTACCGGCCTGGTCGTGTCGGATGTGGGCCGGCGCAAAATCGCTTGCTGCGTCAGATGCTTCATCGCGATCTGGAACAGTCGGCCAGCTTGCTGGTACAGGATCACCGGACAGTCCAAAATCACCACGCGGCCCTGGTCCACCAACTCTGGAACGAACGTACTGCGGCGTGTTGACGCGATCAGATTGGCAATCGGCTGCTCCGTAAACCGAAACAGCACCGTCGTGAGCGTTGAAATCACGTCGCCGCGAGTTCGCTCGTTCATGTTTGGAAACTGCCCAAGCCAATAGTCGCAAAGCGACTCAAGCTGAAGCGTGCATGGCCGACCAGTAGCACAACCGGCACGGGGTCGTAAAGCCCCGGTTCCACCCGGGCAGCGCTATCCCCGCCTACGGAGTTTGGGCATCAGATCCGATGGCTCGACCTGAAGCGCCCGAGCTAACTTCTCAATCGTCTCCAAAGTCGCCGACCGCTGCGCTCGCTCGATAAACGACACGGCAGTCCGATGCAAATCGGCCTTGAAACCGAGCTGCTCTTGCGACAGGCCACGGGAGAGCCGGACCTCTCGCACACGCGTTCCAAAGTCTTTGGCGAAGTGGCTTTCTGGCACTAGAAAGACGGTCGGAGCCTGCGTACAAAACGTCTACAGACAAGTCGTCACGTCCCGGAGACCACTCATGCACACCAATGCAGTCACCTTGGATGGAATCCATTTCCCGCCCGCAACCGGCAACCCCATGCGAGGGGCCGAAGTGCTCCAGGCGATCCTGTCGATGGCCGATCAAGCCATCGACCGCCTCCGACGCCAGTACGAGCGGCCGATCGCGGCCGTTGGACGACTTCGCGGGACTGGCCGCGGCGTGCATTTCCGCGACTGCATCCACACGCTTGAGTCAGATCATCCGCTCATCCTGACCGCTCCGTTCGAAGACAGCGAACTGGTGGCCGGAGCGGCTTGGGATGCGGCAAAGATCGACGGAGTACAGGCGGCAGGCGCACTCGCCAAGCTCCGATGGAGTGCCGGGGCTGACGACTTGCCCATGCACGTTCACGAACACTCCGACCGCTTCATCATCGTGCACGAGGGTCGAGGCTTTTTTCACGTCAGCGATCAGACGGTTGGTAGCTTCGACGGATCGGACGTTCGCAGCATCCCGGCTCGTGAGCGGGATGTGTTCCTGTTCACCCGAGGGGTGGTGCACACGTTTAGTACGCTCGATGAACCGATGACCCTGCTCTCGTGCCAACTGCCCTATCTGGCGTTCGATGATCCTCGCCAGTACCGGCTGCCGCCGTTCCGATGGATCGCCCGGGACCAACCGGAGCGCCGCCCGCCCACGGTCGCGTGCGATCCGGCTTGGTCCGTGTTGGCCCACCAATGACAGTTCAGCAGACCTAGCGGCGAACCGAACCGAAGGGCAAACAGGGCGCGCGTTGTGGCTTCCTCGAATCGCTGATTGCCTCTGGTGGCCTACGCTTTCCGGACACCATTCTGGAGCGACGTATGCCGTGCTATTTCGAGCAAACTGAGCACAATTACGGGAGTTCCTATTCCGCGCCGACCTACGCGGCATCATCGGAATCACCAATCGCCACTCCCCTCGCTTCGTACTACCCTACCGAATCAGCGGCAGCGCGTGGCACGCGTATCCATGCCACAATTGCGGCCGCAGAACGTGTAGCCGTTGCCGCGGACCCAACGCCATCACGGTCTGGTTGGGCGATCTTCACAAATGCGGTGGGACAGCCAGTCATCGAACGGGCGGCAGGAGGCGAACGCCGCATCGATGCTGCGTATGTGAATCACAGTCAGAAGGCACTTCTTGTCGTAGATTACTTTACGGGACGTGGACAGGAACCCGTCTCCCATGCTCGCAAAGGATGGCAGTACGCGAATGAGCCAGATGTCAAGAAACTGGTTGACCAAGGCTATACGTTCCGTTATCAATCGGCTAATCCGAACAAACCGCATTGAACCGATGTCCATTGTCGAGGCCCCGCGTGTCTTTCCACGTTTTGACGATTTCGTGCTCTACTTCGGTGGGCTGGTGCATTCTAAGGTGTCTCGTGGGGATGATGTCGAAGCCGGTGCGTTTGAAGACGAACAGCGATGGATCACAAGCTATGCTGTCCACGTCCTCACTGGCTTGCTACGGCGCCCGGTGGAGTGCTGCACGCGATGTTCAGTAGACACTTATGTCCACGCACCAGAACCGATGAGCTCTGGCGCCACTCAGTTAGACATTCTGATTGTTTATGAGCCGCGTGTAGACCCGCTATCCTCGCTGGAATCTGAGTACGATCACTTCATTGAGAGACTTACAGGCAATCCGAGAACTCTTAATCTGCACGTAAGCGTATGGGCAGGCATTCTCAACGGTTGCTATGACGCATTCTGGAAAGCCACGCATGGCGAGAAAGCAGATGAACGGCGGCGCCTAGCCGCGCAACATCTGTTGTACGAGTATCCAACCGGAGAGTATGACACTCTTGCGGCGCCGATGCTATCTAATGAGATGACACAGTGGATGAATGCGCTGAGTCTCACTACAGGCGATTCTCTTGAGTCGCTCGTGGCTTTGCGTTTGGGCACGAGACTCAAGTTGTCCACAACACTGTTTGCCGCGTATGCCCTCTACGCGTGCGAGGACTCTTACCTCAAAGACATCGCGGTGTGCAAGGAGAGACTTGCTGGACAGTTCGCGCCAGACAGCAGCCCGGCGAGATATGTCACACGGTGCGAGTTCTTTGCCTACTTGAACAAGAAACTCGCTTTCACTATCAAGACACGAGTATTCTCCAGCAAAGAACGGCTTCGACTTCATATTGAGGCTATTGACGCCCTACGAGTCGGCTTGGCAGTATTTCCACGTGTACGGCTGGCGAAGTATGTCGCAGATCATTTGGCGTGCATCGCCAGGCTTCTGAATGACGACAGCATTGCTCTCCTAGGGCGTCTGGTTTACACATACTGGTATGCAGGCGTTCACGCTCCGCTTCTGCATCAGTTACATGGAGAGCTGTTGAGCCGTGATGATTTGGTCGTCGTAGCCACGAGGATCGATTCGGAGATTACGACACCTATTTGGCAGCAGCTGGAAGGTACTCATCCGCTTGATATCAATGCGGCAGCAATTGTAAAGTCCTTTGGACTACCCGATGAAGCCGCCGCAATTCGTGATTTGCATGTCGGGTACATACACAATGTTCAACTCTTGAAGTCTGCCCCGGATGAGGTGTTTGCGTTCTGCCGCAACAGCGGCCTTGACCCCACAGCGTTTGCCGATCACGCCGGGACGCTCCTTCGCTTGGCTGGCAGGTTGCATGCATGGGCTTCTCCGAAGTACTGTCCCGATGCTCACGCGGACGTGGCGTCTCGCACTATGACCCACTGCTGGGACGTGTGCTACGAGCCAGTGGTGCATTCCGAGATCAATAGGGCGTTGAGCAAAACGGTTAATCGCTTGAGGGAGATCCATCAAGGCACAGCAAGTCGTACCAAGCCGCTGTCTTCAGTACATTGATGAATGTCGCGAGCGAGCCGGAAGTCGCTCATGGCTGACTCATACTGTACTGCACCATAAGCGTCTGGGTGCGACTTCTGACTAGAGGCTATCCCGAAACCTCTTGAACTGCTTGGGAAAGGAAGCGCCAATCCGGGTTCTGGGATAGCCTCTAGCCACACCAGACACCCATCGCGATTGAGAAAGCTCATCGTGTGAGCGCCATTTCCATCGCCTTCGCCTTGGCGATGGCCGCGTCGCCCCACCAGTTGCCCAGGAGCCGTTGATCCTTTCGCACAGGTTCATTCGCCGCTCGCACTTGGCGCTGATGGTCAAACCACTCTGTCACGGCATTCAACGCGGTCCATGCTGACGCAGGCGATCCGGTCCGATCCTTGTCCCGATCGAAGTTCATAGCCCACATCGACAACCGCTCCTTTGCTTGCTTCACTTGGCGGTTCTCGTGCGGCGTGACCGGATGGGCGGGAATCGGCTCCAGCGTCGCCGCATAGACGTCCAGCCAGAAACGTTGAAGATCCTCGCGGCTCATTTCCTTCGCGCTGAGTGCTTTCGATTGCTGTTCAAACGCGGCACGCGCCGACTCAAAAAGCCCCAAAGCCCTTCGAGCATCGTCCAACTTGTCGGCAATCTGGCCCTCGTGGCGAAATCGCACCGTCATGCTCGACCGCTCGCCCTCCTTCAGCGACGCGTGCAGGGTGTTCCGGCAAACGACGCGAATCGTGGTTGGCTGACACACGACCGCCATCGTGCCGTCATGGCCGTTGGCGACGAGCAAGTACGGCTTGACCTCGTCCCGGTCGCCGAGCCAGATCGAGGTTCCTCGGGCAAGAAACCAAACTCGTTTGCCGCCGCGGAGCGATCCGGCCGACTCGATCTTCACGGCACCGGATTGGCCCAAGGCGCTCACAAACTCCGCAAGCTCCCCGTTCTGCACCGGCTGGTAGCCGACGCCGACAACCCCCAGCGGCTCTTGAGTGTCGTTCCGCACGTTCAGCACATGGCTTGACACATCCTTCGGTCCATCAGGACCCTTCGCTTGGATTGGCCATTGCTCGACTCGCCAGCCAAGTCCGGCCAGCAGCAAGGCCTCCTCCGGCGTTGGCGCCTCCTCAACGATCACGCCAAGCCCATGCCAGGCAGGTTTCGCGGTAAGTACAAGTTGATCGGTCCGGGTGATGTCGTGAGACATGAATGCTCTCCTCTCGTTGGTGACGGCAAGATTGCCGCCCGAGCAGAGAGCACGTCTGACACAACCGGTCATTCGACCGCAGCCACTCCGGCACCCTAGTTGAATGGCCCAGGTGACGTAGTGTCTGCCTCGGCCCGATCCGTCCCGTTGGCTTCAGCCTGAGGCAAAGTGGTTCCGCTGGCCGAAGCGGATTCTGGTCGCCGCGTCCACGTTGGCTTTACTTCGATCGCGGCTCCGCCACGCGGCTCATTTGGTATCGGTGACGACACGATGGTTCCAGCCAACATCCGTGCCACTCCCGGCACCACAAGCCCGGCACGCTCAGCAGCATGGAGCGGTTGCGGTTCAGATAGCTCCAGCAGGAAAGTCTGCTCGATCCGGCCATCGAACAAGTCGTATACAGACTCCACGACGAAGCCAATACCAGCGCCTTGGTGATTTCAGCGTCGCTGTACGGTTGCTGACCATTCTCGTGCTGGATGATGGCTTCGACCACCGGCTTCAGATGTTCGAAGCGGTGCATGTCCAGCGTTTGAAGCGCAGAAAACCCCGTATTCCGCGCCACCGCCTGAATATACGAGGCGGTGTTATTCTCAATGGCCGGCGCCCAGCGCGTGATAATCCCTTCGATGGTGCAAAGTCCGTATTTGTCCTGATAAGTGATCAACAGCCGTGCCAGGGCGCGAATACCATAGACGGCAGATTGGAACGTGAAAAACTCCCGATCATTCTGCTCTTTGGCCAGCCCTTGCCAGGGATCATTATTACGGCGGATGTTGCCAGGGTTGTTGTTGCGGATGCCGCGCGGCTGCTTTGTGGTCATGGTTTTTCTCCTTTGTTGAAATGAAAAAAGCCGCCCGTTGCGGGGCGGCTTTGATTGTTTTGTTACAGGTATTTTACTAAACTGATCCTAGCATTATTTCTCAGCAGGGGTTTGAACGTGGAACTGGATACTTATCGATTAATATTGGAAACACTCACAGCTTTCGGCACAGTTGGCGCTGTAATTATCTCTCTGTGGATGAGCAGGCCTAATAAACCCCGCTTTAAGGTTAAGGCGGTTGATTCAAGAATGGATATGTCTTTGAATAAAAGTAGCCAACTCAGATTACATGAGCATTATTTGTTGGTTAATATTGAAAACTTACGTGATGTGCAAATGCAGGTGTTCAGTGTTTTTCTCAGAATAAATAAAGATGGCTCTGGCGTGGAGTTGCAGAACACTTTCATACCAGCTCTTAATTCTTACAATGTGAAGGCAAGCTTTGGTAAGGACTCTCTTCCTTATACCATAGATAAAAAAACAAAGATTATTTGCGAGGTTTTGACCAGTTTCGGAGACAAAGCATACACTTTAACAAAAAAAGAGACGCTCCTTTTTAAGGATCATATTGACCACATTAAAGGAACTCACTGTATCGCAGCCCAAGCAGATAAATAATCCTCTTTCCTATCTTTTATTTTGATCTATCGATGAAATAGTCCGCCCTTGGATGCAACACCAGCCACCAGCAAAGCAAGAAGCCCGACCGTCACCCAGCGCACCAGCGTTTGCAGGAATGTCCGCTGCATGATTTTGATGGAACCCGCGAGATCGCGCAGCGTGCGGATATCGTTGGCGGCATCCTCGTCAGCAAGGCCAACTTCGATCAAGGCTTTGCGTGCGCCACGGCAGGCAGCCTGTTCCAGCAGGGTTTCAAATTCGCTATGCGGAATGACAATCATATCCTCCCGCTGCGGTGGTTTTGCAGCAGACATCACTTTTCTCCTTTTTAAAGTTTTACTGGTCGGCGGTATGGACGAGTGGGTTTTCCACCACCGCAGATATTTCAATGATTTCCCCGCGCGGGCGCACGGCCAGAACCCGCGCCAGCACGCCCCAATGCTCACCGACGCCGAACGAAAAATGCGTGCGCTCTTCTTCCGTGCCTGTATAGGGCGTAAAATCGATTTCCTCCAAAAGCTGGAGCTGGTAAGCGTTTCCACCCGCAGAAACCATCCACGGGCCGCTTAAAGAGCCATCCTTTCGGCGTAGCACCACATAATGCGTTCCGGCATCGCCAAAGGTCACAGGTTCGGACAGGGACAGCACGGGGGCGTTATAAGCCAGAATATCACCAGCTTCGCCCCAGCGCGGCATATCATGGGAAATCGCAATCAGATCGCCATAGGTCGGAATCATGCCCTCCAGCTCGGTGCGGAACGATACAATGCGCCGCCGATAGCGGTTGGCCGCCGCCATGTACATGCCCTCGCGGATGGCGTGATTTTTATCGGTGCATCCAAACAGCGATACACTTGCGGGCTGTTCTCTAGCGCTGTCTGGCAGGCTGGCGATGATTTCATCCTGTTTCCATGTCTTCTGGTTGAAAAACTCGACCTTGACGCTGTCGGCAGTGTCATCGCCAGGCATTACAAAGTCGATCTTGAAGCTGCCTTTGACGATATTGCGCGGTGAAAACATGGCCACCGGAAGCGTGCGCGGCTCATCCCGCACAAAACGCACCAACCCGCCTTGCAGGAAAGGAATGGCGCGGCCACAGCGTGCGACTTGCGTCAGCGCGTCCCACACGGTCAGTTTGCGGTCGAATACCCCGTTAAAGGTATCGCCGCGTGCCGTCCAAATGGTGTCCAGCGCCACCAGCGCGGATAGATCGATACGGGCATCGGCCAGTTTTGCGCCGTAATTGGCTGTCAGAATGTCGGCCATCACCCAGGCAACCGAGCGCGTCGGCTGCAAAGCACTCCAGCCTGTATCGGGATGCCAGATCTTCAGCTTGCGGGTCACAACGCAATTCACCATGCGGGAAGAACGCTGAGACAGGTTGTCGGTCGCCCGCATCTTCATGGCCAGCATCGTGATATTTCCGAAATCAGACTCTCCGACCAGATGCGATTTTAAGGCGCTCCAGTTGATGTCATTCCCAGCGCGTGCGGAATTATCCTTGGCATTGGTGCGTAAGGCCTGGACTTCATATCGCCCCGCCGTGACCAGATATTTGTAAGTCTTGCGAATGGCCGTATTGGTGGCCGCTGTGTGCGTTTCTGTGGCCAGCGTTGTCCACGCGCCCAGCGCATTGCCCTCATCGTCAATCAGGCGTGCCTGGACTTCCCACGACACGGTGCGGCTGCTTAAACCACCGCTGTCATTGGCGTAATACAGCCCCTTGGGCATGATCACATCCAGCGCCAACAGATCTGTAGTGGTTTCGGTCGGATTGGCCACAAACGGGCCGACCCAATCCCCGCCATCGGCGATGGAAAGCAATTCCTGCCCAGCGATTTCAGGGGCGGTGACCACATCCGTGTCCAGCATAGTGACCACACCGCCAGGCGGGATGATTTCGTAAACGATCTCCTTGAATGAGGTGATCGGCGTATCTTCGATGCAGATTTGCTCGATATCGTACTCGCCCTGGCCGATGACGTGGAGCTGGTAGAGATACTGTTCATTTCCTTCAAACTCCGAATATGGCGCAGCACCGAAATCGGGATAGATGATGTGGCGGCCATAAACGACAGGGATCGGCTCTCCCAAACGTGCCTGGTTACCCTGCGCCTGGATTGAATAGGTCGGGCTTGGCGCAGTCGGATTGTAGCTTATGCCGGAGCTGGGGGATGGCGGCGGGATCAAGGCATTCACCAATACCGAGCCTGCCAGAGCCACGCCTGCTGTCAGCAGCGATATGCCCACCGTGCTTGTCACACCCATGGCTGCCCCCAGCGCCGCGCCCGCATAAGGGGCAGCTACCATGACGGCAATGCTGAGGACGGCACGAAAAATCTTCCCGCCACCACCGCCACCCTGCGGCAAGGTAATAAAGGCGATGACCGTTTCCTTCTGCACGATGACCAGCGGCCAATCCTTGCGGAGAACAGGCTCACCATCCACGATGCAGATGGTGGGCTTGGAAAATTCTGCAATGCCGCGCTCATCCAGCCAACCGCGAATGGTCTGCCCGATGCGGGGCGTGAACAGATCGACGTTTTTGTGCAGATGGAACGGATTATGATGGATGGCGACTTGTGCCATAGATTATCCCTCGATGTGGCGGTAATAATTCTCGATCTTCCAGCCGGTCATGTTCAGATTATTCAGGCTTTGAAACACGACCCCAGCGCCCTGGACAGCATGCAAAATGCCGCCGCCGTCCACATCCAGCCAAACCCCGACATGGATGGGATGGCGGGACTGGCGCAGTAGCGCGACATCACCTTCTTTCGGGGCTATCACTGTGTGCCAGTTTTGTCGTTCGGGATGATCGCGCATGGTGCGGATCAGGGTTTTCATGTCGTTTTCTGCAACAGGAATGACGGACAAATCATGGCCGTAAAGCTGTCTTTGCACCGCCACAACCAGACCCCAGCAATCGTAAGCATCGGGGCCGTCCGAGGCGACGATCCACGGTTTTCCGATATAATCAAAAGCCCAATGTGTCATCGCGTCAGCCCCGAAAAGCGCAAAGAATTATAGGTTTCGGCAGGAAACGCCTTGTTCCCGACATCAAGCATACGGGCGCGGCCTGTGACCCGTGACGTGTCGGCGCTCACTTCCGTCAGCACCAGCGTAAATGGTGGCTCCATCTGCGGCCCTTCCAAATCGTCCGACAAATACGGTCGATAAGTGACCTCGATCTTGCTTTGGCTGTCAGATGCCGCGTCCAGGTGCTTGACGATCTCGCGGCTGGCATTGTCGAGCGTGATCGAGATTTCCGGCACGGGCGCAGTATCGATAGGCGGCAATTCCAGATCGAAACCCATAGCGATAAAGGTCACCATTGCGCCTGCGTTCAAGGGTGCGCCAGCCTCCAACCGCGCTGTCAAATCCTGATTATCCCGCACCACCCGAATGGCGATGGGCTGGCCGTCATCATCCAAGAAAGACGGATGACGCAATTCCAGCGTATGCAGAATAACGACATCGCTGGGTGCAGATGCGTAGGCTTCTCGCAATGCTTCACTGAGCAAGGTATTAGGCATTGTCGATTTCCCATGCTTGCTCCGTGAAATAATCAACAAAAACGCCGTTGATCAAAGAGGCTTCGATAGCATCGGAACGCAACCGGATATCTTGAATTTGCAGCAAAAGCTGTTCGGCCTTTTGCAGGCGATCCTGTTGCTGCTCATCCAGCTTTTCCAGCTTGCCCAGCAAATAAATATCGACCAGTGCATTTTGCTGCTTCCATTGCGGCGCAACCTCCAAAATGCGCCGACCGGCTTCTTCCTTCACCTGTCGAATGATTTGGCTGTGCTTGTAAATCAGCTCAATATCCTCATCGGCGATTTTCCCACCGGACGGGATATCCTCCTTTTCGGCAAAGGCGTAATAATTGCGGCCATCAATTTCTGCCAAATGAATGGGCGCAATTTCACTTTCGGCAAAGCGCACGGCTTTGCCGTTCACATAGGAACGGATTGTCATGATTTTTCTCCTTAGAAGATGACGTTGGTCAGGGATAAAACATCGTGCAGGTTGCCAGGCTGCGTACCGCATTCGCCGTAGCTGTTATTGTCGCCGCAGGCATCAACACGGCCATCGTTGTAAAGAACGCTGATGCCCCATCCTGAAGTGCCGTTGCCGTACAATGCCCAGTCTTCAATTGTGCCGCTTACGCCCAGCACTTTCTGGAAGGTGTTGGAGTCCGTGGCGTGACCAAGCCCTAGATTGCCGTTTTGATTATAACCTGCCGCCCAGAGTTGATTATCTGCCTGCAGGACACAGCCTTCTGTGCTAACGCCGCCTCCAAAGCGTGCTTTGCTTACGCCGCCCTGGAACGTGCCAGCAGGCTTAAACGGTGAGAGCTGGTTGACGGTATTTCCCGTTCCGCATTGGCCGTAACCATTATAGCCCCAGAGATAAATTTCATGCTGATTGCTGATGGCAGCGCAGGACGGATAGCGACCATCGCCGGTAACGATATCTGTAAAGAATGCAGCATGGGTGATTTGGGTAAAGCTGGTACGGTCTGTCGTATCACCGAGGCCAAGCTGCCCATATCCATTATATCCAGCGACCCAGATTGTTCCGTCTGATTTCAAAACAACGCCATGGCCAGTCGGAGTTGCGCCCGCCGCAGTATATCCGCCCGCCGCAATGGCTTTGACAGCATTGTTCAGGGATGGGTGCAGAATTGGTGTCTGACGCACGGTCACATCACCAAGACCAAGTTGTCCCTGGCCGTTATTACCCCAAACCCAAAGGTTACCATTACTCTCCACGGCATATGCATGGTGCGGCATTCCACCCAGCGCCACACAGGTGATATTGATCAAAGAACCGCAGCGCACAGGCGTTAGCTGGTTTGCTGTTGTGCCGTTCCCTAACTGACCGAAGTTGTTGTATCCACAACCATAAACCTTTCCATCCGTTGTCAGGAACAGAACGCTGGCATGATCATAGACATTCGGACGGCTTGGAATAATCTTGGCGATTTGAATATTGTTTGTGACAAAGTATTCGATCCGCTTGGGTTGCGCACGGTTGGCCGTATCACCATGACCGAGCTGGCCATAGTTATTATAGCCCCATGACCACACTTCGCCGTTTTCCGTCAGGGCATAGTGCTGCATACCGCCTGAAAATGCTTCCACGAACCGCTTATCGCAATCCAATGGAGAAATGCGGGATGGCAGATAGACATGAGAGCCTGTCGGATCACCATTGGAATAGTTTGATCCCATGCCGCAGGCCTTAATCGTGCCATCAGCCATGAGGTAAGACCGCACGCCTGTGCTGCCGTGGCCATTCACCTTGGCCAGTTTTGTCACGCGGCGAGATGGATCGACCGACTGCGTGCGCCAAGCAGGACGACCGTTGATCAATTGAAGGATTTGCGTATCCGTGCCGCGTGCCAGACGAACAGGCGCATTCCCGTCATGGATTAGAATATCGCCTTCCTGCTGGAGCTGATCCGTACCAGCGGCCAGCAAATCCCAATCCGCGCCGACCACCGGCGTAACGCCCGTGACATTACGCAAGGCAATGAAGCTGGAGCCATGATAAGAAACGGCATCATCCTGCACATATTCGGCGGCGGCATTATATGCCCCGCGCCAATTGATGCGAATATTGCCAAGGTCGATTACGGCCATGTTGTTCTCCTTTGATTAGATGTTGATATGCAAGTGGCCATTCGGGCCGATTGAAAAATCCACGCCAGGCAACGTGATGAACCACACGGGGTAATCCTTGGCGATGAATGTACCGTTGCCGCTTTCGGCCAGTAGTTTCGCACCGTCTTTGCGCAGACCATAAAACACGCCTTTGGATTCAATCGGCTCATAGCCGGTTTCATCCTCTTTGACGGCCAGCAGCATTCCTGCCTTGCCAGTCAAATCGGTTGGCAGATTGAGGGCATTGGCCAGCGTTTCAGCGTTCTGCGCGTGCTGTTCGGCTTGATCGCGGAATTCTTCCGCATCAGCCACAGCATCAGCGAGCTGTTCCCCCGCCGCGCCGAGATTGCTCAAGCCTTCCTGGATCGTGTCTTCAATGTCTTTGATGGCTTTGGCGACAGTTTTAACGTTGCCACCATCGGTCGGCACAACGCTCTGATTATCGCCATGGACGATTTGATGCAGGATTTGGCTGTCGGCTTGGACGCGTACAACCGCTTCCTGCAGATCTGTCTGCAGGGTCATGTTTTTTCCTCTCGTTTATTAATTCAGGGTGATAGGCAAGGTTTGATGCACAAGGATGTGCAGGCTGTTGCCGGAAAAGATGAGGCCTGCTGGGTCTTCGCTCAGGAGCAGATTTAACAGCCCTTCATCCAGCACAGGACGTTCACGAATTTCCAGCTCGGATGTAATTTCCCACAGCGTGCCGCCCGCCAGTAACCGTGCGGAAAACTGACGGGTGAAACGGGCTTCCTGATCCAGCAATCCCAGCCCACCCAGCAATGTGATGGTGAACCAGTTTGCCCCTTCCTTTGCCTGCCAACGATACCAGCCTTCAAAAATGGCATACTGGTCGCGGCGCATGATCCAGCGCACGGAAACCTTGGTCGGTACGTTGGTAAAACGCCGACGCTGGCGGGCAAGTCCGGCTTCCATCTCCGTGCGCAAGATCGCATCTTCTGGCTGAACAGAATAACCCTGCACGGTTGGTAATGGTAATGTAGGTGGCCAGACGATGGTCATTTCCGAAAAAGCCTCTTTATGCTAGCCTTTGTCAGGATAATTTATTTTGATTAACAAAGGCGTTCTATGGATATTACGCAATACTGTATCTCTTTAAGAAAAGAGCTAGTGATACTTGTCACAGGTATTCACGATGCTGGCTTCAGTCTGTATTGGGATAACACGACGCCAAATTATGTAACAAAAAGAAGATTGCAGGAGCTTTATAATCGTTATCTTAAGCAAGCTGCTGACTTTGGTCTTTACTTAGTTACGCGTCATGCTGATTGTTCATACAAAAATCATAACACCATGACGGATGGTGAGTCCGACTATGTTCTTAGCGATGAATACGGATTGAATGTTTCTTATAGAGATTCGCGATACATATGGGGTGGCGATCAAATGTATCAAGGAACCATGACATGCCCATGTCCATGCTCTCCAGAAACAGAACCGAAACCGCATCATATTATTCAGGATATTATTTATTCCAAAGACACCGACCTAACGAACGCAAGAAATATCTATTCCATCCTTTCTGATATTTATTATGCGATTGATCAATCGGGGGATAAGCAATCCCGATCCGGAATCAGAGAATATCTTTTGCGTGCTATTTTGCAATTAAATGACATGATCTTGCCTGTTCCTGTAGAGGATTATATCCAAACTATTACCGATAACTCCCCGCCGCAGGGTTGAGGCCATAGCGACGCTCCAGCGTTCCAGCCAGACCTTCGCCACGCCCAATATTCCGCGCCATTTTTGTTTCGACTTCCTCGATCACAATGCTGAGATCAAGATTCCCTGAATTGTCACGGCGCACGGTCGCGGAGGCTTCTGCGCCCGCGACTTTGTTTTCCACCTTCACGGACACGTTGACGTTTGGCTTGTTTTGCAACGAACCACCCAGCAGGCGCATTTGCCCTGGCGTAAAGACGGCTTCACCCTTTTTGGCGATAATCGGCACTTCATCCCCGACAATGCCACCCGTGTGAAAGCGCGGCGCACCGTGGAATACGGACGGATGCACTGATTTCGAGCCAAGGCTGTCATGGCCGATTACACCGCCCGTATGCGCCGTGGGCGTTGCCGCCGCACCGCTACCACTACCGAACAGACCGCCGATAAAGGTATTCAGCGCACCTGCCAGCGGCGTGGTGATCGAAGACTGGATTTGCATGCGGATTAGATCAGCGATGATGGAATTCGCAAAATCGCCGAAGTTTAGCTTGCCCGTCTGCACAAAGTTGACCAGCGCATCTTCCATATTTTTGAACATGGAAGTGACACCGCGCTCGGCCTTTCTGGCCATGTCCTGTGCATCGTCCGTCACGGATTTCAGCCCGCGCTTAATGCCATCTTCCCAGCGCTTGGAGCTGCGCAAATCCTCTTCACGCGCCTCGCGCAGCATGTCCTGATAGACAGCTTCGACCTGTTTTCTGAATTCCTCATATCCAGCCGCCGTTTCATTCAAACCGCGCATAGCCTCATTGCGCCATTTTTCCGCACGGGCAATAGCGCCTTCCAGCGTTTTATTCAGGTCTTCATAACGCTTGCGCACATCCTCAACGGTTTTCTCGCGCTCACGCTCTGTCTTTTGACTTTCGCGCTGACTTTCTTGATGGCGTTTTTCCGTTTCCTGCAAGGTATAGATTTCAGAAACCAGCGCCTTGATGCGTTCGGCATAGTCACCTTCCGCTGTTCCTTTAGCCGCCGTGATGTCGATACCGGCACGGCGCAGGGTTTGTTCCTGTTCGTTGGTAATCATGGCGCGGCGCACGGATTCTTCACCCTCCGCGCGGGCCGCAGTTAGACGGCGCAAGGCCTGTTCTTCGGCTTGCAACTCTGTGATGCGCTCTTGAACGCGTTTTTTATCATCTTCAGTAAACCCGCGAATATAGGGTTTCGGCGCTTCCTCGTTAGGTTTTTCCTGCTCCTGCTGCGGTTTCGGATTACGCAATTCATCCAGCGCGGCAGCGGCTTTCTTTGCGGCACGTTCGGCGGCCAGCAAAGCCAGCACCTGCTGTTGCACGTCCTCGGCCTGTTCGCCGAAATCAGGATATTTGGTAGCCAGCTTGAATAGAGCTTCGGAGTATTCCTGCGCCGAGAGCTTGCCCTGATTGAAGGCTTGGCGCGTGCGATACAGCTCGTCCTGCAGCGGCGTGCCAAAACGGGAAAACTGATCCCAGAACCCGCCAATCGCACCGATGCGCAATTCCCTTTGCAGATCGGCCACGTTTTCCTTGGCGGTTTCCAGCTGCTTGGTGAAACGATAGATGGATTCCGTCTGTGACAGCGCGGCAATGCTATCCTCTGCCGCCTTGGCCGTCAGCCCCAGCTCTTCCTTGACCTCCTTCAGCTCCTGCGCATGATCGCGGGCGGCTTTGGCGGCGGCATCATGGCCGGATGCCAGCTTGATCAACGCCACACCAGCCAGCACGGCCAATCCCACAGGGCCTCCCACCAGCGCCAACGCCGCGCGGAAGCCGATCATGGCCACCGTGGCCAGTTTCGTGGCTGCTTCCATCGCTACAAGGCGCAGGGCAAAGGCGGTCGACAGGCTGGCTGCCAGGCGCAAGCCCACCACCATACCCGCATTGCTCATAATCGCAGCATTCAGCATGGCAACCGCGCCCGCAACGGTGCGGGCAATGATCAGCCCGCCAATGGCCGTGACAGCCAGATCGGCGTTCTCGATCAGGAAGGACAACGCCTCGGCAGCCGTGACGATCATTGATCCCAGCGTTTCCCCCAAGGATCGGGCGGCATCCTGCACGGCGGGATCGGACAAGGTATCGGCCAGCGTGCGATAGCCCTGGCTCAATCCGTCAAGGAAGCCGCTGGCGGCAATTGTGCGCTCGATTTCCAGAACGGAGTTGTTGAAACGGTTCAGTTCCGCGCGGGCATTTTGCGATGCTTCCGGCACGCCGTCCGAGAAGGTGCGGCGGATTTCGGCGGCAAAGCGCGGCAGGAATTCATCGGCCACGACCTGGCCTTGTTCCAGCATCTTGTCGAGTTCGGCGGTGGTGATGCCCATACCGCGCGCGGCAAGCTGGAACGCGCCATACAGACGTTCGCCCAATTGCCCACGCAATTCTTCGGTCTGCACCTTGCCCTTGGACATGATCTGGCCGATGGCACGCAACGCGCCATTGGTCTGGTCGACCGACAATTGCAGCACGGTGGAGGCTTCGGCCACCGCCGTGAAAATATCGCGCGTGCCTTGCCCTGCCAGCGTTGTACCTTTGGCCGCCGCCGCAATCTGCAGATAGGATTGCGAGGTTTCCAGCAGATTAAGGCCGAGACGCTCGGATTCCGCCCGCAGGAAAGCCATTTCCGCCGCTGCGCCCTGGCTGCTACCTGTCACGGCGGCCAGCGCCGTGTCCAAGCCCTGAAACGCCATGCCCGTTTCGTTGACGGAGCGAATGCCGCCAATGATGCCGGAAAGGCCTGCATAAGCCGCCACAAGGCCTGCCGCCTGCCGGAACACGGAATTGAGCGCACGCGCCGTGGTGTCGACAGCCTTCAGCCCCGCATTGGCGGGCGCGGTCGAACGGCTGATACGACCCATAGCCTGTTCGCCCGTGCGACCGACGCGCTCGAAGGTTTCTTCAACCCGTTTGCCGTCAACCACCGCGAGGCGGATGCTCATGTTTTTCTGTGCTGCACGCATGGCAGATCAGTCCTTGTTGTTGATTTGAGCTTTGGTCAGGCCTGCGCTGACGGCGGGTAACAGCTCGGCCATGGCCTCGCGAGCGTAACCCAGCGCGTCAGACAAGATGAAGGCTTCCTGCAGGGGAAAGCGGTCGCGGATTTGCGGGCTGACCTGGACAGCAACATTCCAGGCCTGCCAGCCCTCTAGGCTTTGGCAGTTGTTTTTCTGGTACGGGCAGTCCGCGCATTCTTCGGGGCAGGCTTTGCAGTATTCCGCGCCGTCCCCGAAGTGCCATTCTGCACGGCGCTCAAGTCTTTTTTTTCGGCATCGATCAGCTCCCGCACGCCTGTGTATTGCTGGGAAAAGCTGGCGGCGATTGACCAGAAACCAGTCATCAGCTCGTCAATTTTTTCTGAGCTGACGGGCGCTGTGGCATCGCCATCGGCTTCCAAAATACCTTCCCAATCGACAATCGCTGCCCGTGCGAGGCCACGCGCCAGATATTCCTCGGCCAGCGCCTCGCGGATTTCGGCATTGTCGACCTGCGGCAGATCATCCACCGATGCGCCGATTTCCTTGCGTTTGCGGTATTCCTCGCCGATCTCGGTCAGGCGCTTGTTCATGAACGCCCGCGCAGCGTAGAAGATCGGGCTTGTGCATGGGCGCACCTTCACGCGCACGCCAAGGCCGAGTTCAAGCCAATACGGCTCAGTCTGAATATTGAGCTTGAGCATTAGTAAGTCTCCACATCGTTGATCAGGGTAATGGTGACCATGTTTCCAAGGATGGCCTTGGTGTAAACCATGCCCGCCGCGCGAATGGAATTCTGGCCGCGTGGATAGAGATCGCCGCGCCAGGTATTGGCCATCCGCTGACCAAGGCCTGCGCTTGTAACCTGACGGCGCATGGACAATTTCAAACCATCCGTTGCTTCCCGCACGCCCAGCGTGACAGCGCGTTCGGCAGTGGCAAATTCCGCCTTCATGTATTCCTGCAGCTTGCCTTCAAAGGCGGCACTAAGACGCATAGGCTTCGATCCTCAGCACAAGCCCATGTTGGTCACGCACAGGTTCGCCCTGCGCCACATAGGTTTTGCCATCGATGATGATTTGATAAACCGCCTTGGCAGGGTCGATTTCCGACAAGCGCAATTCAAACAGGTCTGTTCCTGTATGCACGCGCGTGTCCATGACATCGACAATCCGGTCAGGGAAACGGTGAATGACCGTTGCATCCGCTTCGGTATTGTCCCGAAAGACGAGATGCGCCGCCCGCCCGAATTTGGCGAACAGCGCATCTACCGCTTTGGAAGCTGAGGCTTGGAAGCTCATTCTTCCTTACCATCTTTCTGGAAGATTTCCCATGCCTGGTCACGCTGCTGGGCGGTGATATCCGCGCCCAGCAAGGCTTCGATGGCTTCCACGTTCGGCTTGCCGTTCTTGCCGTAATCCTTGGCGGGATCAAGGCCGGAAATCGCCTCGACAATATCTTCAATCGTCGGAGCGGGTTTGCCGCCCGCAGGCGGGGTGGCGGTTTTTGCCGGAGTGGATGCAGACGCAGCCTTTTCTTTCCCTGACGATGCGAAACCGCGTGCGATGAGGCGCTCGGCCTCATCGTCCGCAATATCCAACACCGCGCCAGGCGCATGCTCTTTACCGTTGACGTGCAGAGTGATGATCGCTGTGATTTTCATGGCCATCCCTCCTTAGCGTACCGTTGCGCAGAACGAAGCGTTCGGGCGGTAAGGCACGATCAGCGGTGCGGATTGCAGCAGCAACCAGCGCACGGCAGGGTCTTCCTCCAGCCACGACTTCGAGAAGAAGCGCTGCGCACGATATCCGGCTTTTTCGTCCTGGATAGCGCCATAGCAACGTGTGCCTTCCAATTGGGTCGGGCTGCCGATCAGCACGGTGTAATCCGGCAGGAGTTTCTGGACGGCATCGTTGTCGTCAACGTAGCGGTCGTTATAGACCCAGAAATCCAGATCACCGATTGTGCCGACATAGCGTGCCAGATCATTGCCCTGACCAAAAGCAATCGGCCCCAGCGCCAGATCTGCCGCATCACGCAGGCGGCGAATATCCAGCAGCTTTTCCACCTTGGGATCGGCTTTGAACACACGCCATGCCAGCGCATCCATAATCACGGTGCGACCCACCGCGCCGGATTTTTCCTGAATGCGGGCAACCCA
>JACCDG011676914.1_pt1 | contig 118436 bp, 120 predicted proteins | sample 7442471 | NCBI WGS metagenome assembly JACCDG01 (sample SAMN15323444, study PRJNA562643) | freshwater metagenome | isolation source: river surface water | place: USA:Blue River Watershed | collected 2017-08-17
CTGTGACAAGCTAGACTCAGTTAAGAAAACAAACGACGTGCTTGTGGCGAACCTGCAGACAATTCTCGCTGGTCTAGCGCATCGTAGAGTTGTTCTAAATCGAGTGCGATGGCATTCAAGTCGGACTCGCTCAAGGTATGACCAGCACCATCGGTGATCACGCCATCCATTTCCTTGCCCAAAATGCGTGCAGCTTCTCGCAAGCGCGCAAACGCATGCTCCTCGCGGGGCACCTGAGGCACATCAAGGCTCAGCGTAAACTCTCGAATGGCTGACAAAGCAGGGTCATCGGCCATGGCCGCTTGCGTGTCAAACGACAGCGACAAAATGGGCGGCAATCCTTGCACGGCTGCGGCCAAAACCATGCGGCCTGGAATGACCCCGGCAACAAATCCCCACCGAGCCGCGTGTTGCTGAATATAGCCAGGACTCCATGCTGCCGAGGTGGCACAAACGGTAAAGCTCAGTTGTGCATCGTGCGCGCTGGCAAATTGATCGAGCTCCCTTGCACGCGCCACTTCTTCCAACATGTCGGGAAATTCAGGCGCGCCGCCCACAGCGTCGGCAAAAGCTTGAGCTTTGATCACAAATTCTGAGTATTCGATTTCGTTCAGAGGGCCCACGCGATTGGCCAACTGAACACCGGCTTGAAATGCGTGATAGCGACGACCCGCAACAGGCATTTCCCATTCACCCGTTGTGTCATTCAATCCCTCCACGGCAAAAGGTTTGGTACCCACGCGGCGAGTTGTGGGCAAGGCAGCCAAAGCCGCATCGCCAGAAACTTGCACATCCACCTCAATAGCGGCGATCACGTCAATGAGTGCATCTAGAGGTGGTTTCTTTTCAGGCGTAGGAAGAATGTCGATGGCATCTTCTAAAAATGAAGGATCTTGAGGGCCTTTGCGCTCTGCGCGACCTGACTCTAAAGCTGGATCGACACCTGCGCCCGACATTTCAGGTGCAGCTTGTCGTGGCGCATTCTGGCGTGCTGTCCAGATGTTGTACAAAACAACGCCCACCAGAGTCAGACCACCTACGATTAACAGACTGTTTTGCAATGAGTTCATGTTTGAAATGCAAACGGGGTGTTTAAAAAAATCTGCCCAATTAGGTCAACTCGGCCATTGACACTGCGGCCTCCATGTCAACCGCCACAATGCGAGAAACACCTTGCTCTTGCATCGTCACACCGATCAGTTGCTCGGCCATTTCCATGGCGATCTTGTTGTGACTGATGAACAAGAATTGGGTTTCCTTGCACATGCTCTTGACCAACTTGGCATACCGCTCGGTGTTGCTGTCGTCCAGGGGGGCATCCACCTCATCCAACAAACAAAATGGCGCTGGGTTGAGTTGGAAAATAGCAAAAACCAAGGCAATGGCTGTCAGCGCTTTTTCGCCACCCGATAAAAGGTGAATGGTTTGGTTCTTTTTGCCTGGCGGTTGGGCCATGACCTGAACACCCGAGTCCAAAATTTCATCGCCCGTCATGACCAAGCGTGCGTTGCCACCGCCAAACAATTCGGGGAACATGCGACCGAAATGTTCATTGACAATTTTGAAAGTGCCGCCCAAAAGATCTCTGGTTTCGGCATCAATTTTCTTGATGGCATCTTCCAAGGTGGTCATGGCCTCGGTCAAGTCGGCAGTTTGCGCGTCTAGGAAAATCTTGCGTTCACGCGCAACGGTCAGTTCGTCCAAAGCCGCCAAGTTAACAGCGCCCAAAGCTGCAATTTCCCGATTGAGTCGATCAATTTCAGATTGCAAGCCTGTCAGTCGCACATTGCCATCTTCAATGGATTTGGCCAACAACTCTAAATCGGCTTCTGCATCGACCAACAACTGCGTGTATTGCTCAAGGCCCAAGCGAGAAGCTTGCTCTTTAAGTTGCAGCTCGGTGATTTTTTGACGCAGTGGGTCGAGCTCACGCTCAAAACCCATACGGCGTTCATCGCTGGCGCGCAAACGGGACGTCAGATCATCGTATTCACTGCGCTTGATGCCCAATACCTTCTCGCGTTCCATTTTCATGGCCAGCGCATTTTGCAAACCAGCTTGGGCCGCAGCATCGGTAAGGCGCGAAAGCTCTTCTTTTGCACGTTCTTGTTCTTCAGCAATGCTTTGGATTTGCTGGCTGGCAGTTTCAAGTCCTCGCTGCAACTCTGAACGTCTGGCATCAAGACTGCGCTGTGAAAACGCAGCTTCTTGCGCCAATCGCTCCAAGGTGCGCTGTTGCTCACGGCACTCAGACAATTTTCGCTCGGCCTCTATCACACGCTCATCCAATTGAGCATGCCGTTCTTGGCTATCGGCCAATTGCATGTCAAGTTCTTCAAAGCGGCCCTCAGCCGTCATTCGACGCTCTTGCAAATCTTCTAAACTGAGGTCAACTTCTGACATGTCGCCGGCAATTTGTTCGGTGCGCGCGCGTGTTTGCTCGGCCCATTGGGAAAGACGAAGTGTTTCGACTTGTAGTTCATGCGCTTTGGACTGAGTCTCTGAGGCTTCTTGGCGTACAGACACCAAGCGCTGAGCTGCATCGGAGTAAGCCGCTTCTGCTCGCACGGAAGCTGTTCGAGTCTCTTCCGCAATGAGGGTTTGCGCTCGCAACTGTTTTTCAAAGTTTTCGATGTCTTGCGCACGGGCCAAAAGGCCTGCTTGCTCTGAATCGGGCGCATAAAAACTGACGCTGTGCTTGCCGATGGCGTGGCCCGCTTGAACCACCAAACACTCAGAGCCCTGAAGTTGGTCACGCCAAGCCATGGCTTCTTCCAGCGAAGGCGCTGTGAAGTAGCCCTGCAACCAATCGGTCAATAGGGCTGTGAGGCCCGCATCCGAAAGTCTGAGCAAATCCGAAAGTGGTCGACACGCTGCAGGCAGGCCTTTGCGCGCAGTCGATTGACTTGCGTTGGGCGGTGAATAAAACGAAAGTTTGGCAGGCGGTGTGTCAAGCGCAAACGACTTCACCATGTCTAAGCGAGACACTTCAAGGGAAGACAAACGCTCCCGAAGTGCCGACTCCATGGCATTTTCCCAACCGGGCTCCATGTGAATCTTGCTCCACAAACCCTGCAGCCCTTCCAAGCCATGCTTGGTCAGCCAAGGCTTGAGCTTGCCATCGGTTTTGACTTTTTCTTGGAGCGATTTAAGCGCTTCAATTTTGGCGGTGAGATCAGCCAACTTGGCCGATTCGTCGTTCACGGCCTGCTGTTGATCGCGGCGCTCTTGATCGAGCAAGGGGGTTTGCGACTCCAATTCTTCAAGTCGAGCATGGCTCTCCTTGGCCAAAGCATCTGCTTGTGCCAGCTGCTCTTTTAATTGAGCGAGTTTCTGCTCATCGGGCGCATCCAAAGCATTTCGATCAGCCACCAAACGTTCCCGCCTGAGTGTGAGCTGGCGCGTTTGGTCTTCAATGTTGCGCTGATCAGCAGCGAGCACTTGAATTTGCTGCTGAACCTGAACGACGCTACCGCGTTGTTCATTGGCTTTGGCTTGCGCTTGGCGCAAAGCTTCTTCCAATTCTGGCAAGGCCTGGGCTTGATCTTCAACCTGCGCAGCCAGCGTGATGGACTGATCTTCAGCTTGCAAAGCTTGTTCTGCCAAGGATTCAAGTTCGGCTTGTGCTTGAACTTGCCGATCGGACCAGTCGGCGGTTTGCGCTTGCAATTGGGTCAAGCGCTGCTCTGCACGCTGACGTCCTTCGACGACGAAGCGAATTTCTGCCTCAAGTCGGCCAACTTCGGCACTGGCTTCGTACAAAAGACCTTGCGCTTGGTTAACCTGATCGCCCGCGGCGTAATGCGCTTGACGCACTGTTTCGAGATCTGCTTCCACGTGGCGAAGATCAGCAATTCGCGCCTCTAAATCAATCACCGCCTTATCGACATCGGCTTTAATTTTGACCTGATCTGACTCAGCATCAGCCCGTTTAAAAAACCAAAGCTGTTGCTGCTTCAAAGTACTGTCAGCTTTTAAATCATTGAAGCGCTGTGCTACTTCAGCCTGTTTTTCCAATTTTTCAAGGTTGGCATTGAGTTCACGCAGAATGTCTTCAACCCGCGTCAAATTCTCTCGGGTGTCAGACAAACGGTTTTCTGTTTCGCGGCGACGCTCTTTGTATTTGGAAACACCGGCCGCCTCTTCAAGAAACAAACGCAATTCTTCAGGTCTTGATTCAATGATTCGGCTGATGGTGCCCTGGCCAATGATGGCGTATGCGCGAGGGCCAAGGCCCGTGCCCAAGAAAACGTCTTGAACATCCCGACGGCGAACGGGCTGGTTGTTGATGAAATAACTGCTGTTGCCATCGCGGGTTAAAACACGCTTGACCGCAATTTCTGCAAACTGACCCCATTGACCCCCAGCGCGATGGTCAGCATTGTCAAAAACCAGCTCAACGCTGGCTCGACTTGCCGCTTTTCGGGTGTTGGTGCCATTGAAGATCACGTCTTGCATGGACTCGCCACGCAACTCAGAGGCTTTGGACTCGCCTAAAACCCAGCGACAGGCATCCATGATGTTGGATTTACCGCAACCGTTGGGTCCGACAACACCGACCAATTGCCCAGGCAAGACAAAATTGGTGGGTTCCGCAAAGGATTTGAATCCAGATAATTTGATGGAATTGAGGCGCACAGCAGTCAGAAATAGGGTCGAGGGGCACACCTTGTGCCCGAAGATGCCATGTTAACCGACCCAATGAGCCCATCAAGCCAGAATTCACTTGAAATTGAGAGCAAAAATGACACCACAATCCCGGATAATTGCGGGATGAATCCCCTACTGGCCACCCTCCAACCCTACCCATTCGAGCGCTTGCGTCAATTGTTTGCCGGTGCGACACCCCCTACAGATCGAGCTCACATCAGCCTGGGCATTGGTGAGCCCAAACACGCCACCCCCGAATTCATCAAAAGAGCGCTGGAAAAGTCTCTCGATACAGCACTGTCTGGATATCCAGCCACAGCAGGCGAATTGCGCATGAGGGAGGCTTGTGCGGAGTGGCTCAAGCGCCGCTATCGCATTGAAATTGCAGCCGCTACGCAAATTTTGCCTGTCAATGGATCGCGGGAAGCCCTGTTTTCCCTTGCCCAAGCCGTCCTAGACCCTAGCCAAGCTGGCGCTCGCGTCGTCAGCCCCAATCCCTTTTATCAAATTTATGAAGGTGCAGCCCTATTGGGAGGGGCGGAGCCCTACTACGTGGCCAATGCGCCAGAAAACGACTTTACAGCCGACTGGAAAGCTGTTCCTGAGGCCATCTGGCGCAAAACACAGCTGGTGTTTGTCTGCTCGCCAGGCAACCCCACCGGAAAAATCATGCCCTTGTCGGAGTGGCAAACTCTCTTTGAACTGAGCGAAAAATACGGCTTTGTGATTGCTTCAGACGAGTGCTATAGCGAAATATATTTCAGAGATGAGCCGCCATTGGGTGGGCTAGAAGCCGCTTCACTTTTGGGCTACAAAGATTTCAAACGCTTGATTGCCTTCACCAGTTTGTCTAAGCGCAGCAATGTGCCAGGCTTGCGAAGCGGCTTTGTGGCCGGCGATGCCGCCATCATCAAAGACTTTTTGCTTTACCGCACCTACCATGGCTGCGCCATGAGCGGGGTGGTTCAAGCTGCCAGCATTGCAGCCTGGAACGATGAGGCCCATGTCATTGAAAACCGCAATCTGTATCGCACTAAATTTGCACAAGTGACACCCGTACTGAGCGAAGTGATGGACGTCAAACTGCCGGATGCCAGCTTTTATTTGTGGGCGGGTGTGCCAGCCGAATGGCACAACAGCGATACCGATTTTGCGCGTGAACTGTATGCCAAGGAGCACGTCACGGTATTACCAGGAAGCTTCATTGGACGAACCATGAACGGGGCCAATCCCGGACAAGGCCGCGTTCGAATGGCCTTGGTTGCTGAGACATCAGAGTGCTTAGAAGCCGCGCAGCGCATTGCTCGCTTCATTCGTTCAGGTAGGTCATCATGAGCGCCACACTCAGGCTGGCAGAGCAACTGATCTCCATGCCCTCGGTCACGCCTGAAGATGGCGGCTGCACAGCACTGATCAATTCGCAACTAGAACCTTTGGGATTTCAATGTGAAGTGATTGATTTAGGACCCGACAACTTTCGAGTTCGCAACCTTTGGGCCAAAAAATCGGGCACTTCGGGTCAAACCTTGGCGTTTGCGGGCCATGTCGATGTGGTGCCCACAGGCCCCCTTCAGCAATGGACGAGCGATCCATTTACCCCTACACACCGCGATGGCAAATTGTTTGGGCGTGGTGCAAGTGACATGAAAACCTCGCTGGCTGCCATGGTGGTTGCCACCCAAGAATTTTACCAAGAATGCCCCAATCCAGCCTTGGGCATCGCATTTTTGCTCACCAGCGATGAGGAAGGCCCCGCCCTAGATGGCACCGTGCGCATTTGCAAAATACTCCATGAGCGCAAGGAAACACCCGACTACTGCATTGTTGGCGAACCCACTTCCGTCAAACAAACTGGCGACATGATTAAAAATGGTCGCCGAGGCTCTCTCAGTGGCAAGTTAGTTGTGAAAGGCGTACAAGGACACATCGCCTATCCACAGTTGGCCGACAACCCCGTTCACCGTGCAGCACCCGCGTTGGCCGAGCTGGCCAGCATGGTGTGGGATCAGGGCAATGAATTTTTCCCGCCCACCAGCTGGCAAATTAGCAATGTTCAAGCCGGAACGGGCGCCACCAATGTCATTCCTGGCGAAATGACCATTGACTTCAACTTTCGCTTTTGCACCGAGTCGACCGAAGCTACTTTGAAAAAGAGATTCACAGATGTTTTGCGCAAGCACCACTTGAAATTTGAAATCGATTGGACATTGGGTGGACTGCCCTTTCTCACAACCCCTGGCACCTTGGTGAAAGCGGTGCAAGAAGCCATTCACAGTGTGACGGGGCTTCAAACAGAACTGTCCACCACAGGAGGCACGAGCGATGGCCGGTTCATCGCGCAAACTTGCCCCCAAGTGATCGAGTTGGGCCCGCCCAATGCCACCATTCACAAAATTGATGAGCATGTTGCGCTGGCCGATATTGAGCCACTGAAAAACATTTACAAGTCAGTCTTGCTGAATCTGAATCAAGCCTGCGCAGCAGACAAGGGTCAAGCGCCTTAAGGCTTTTTCGCAATGGATTTAAAGCAACTCATACGAACCAGCGCTGATCAACTGGAACAAGCCCAACTTGCTTATGGTCAAGGCACATTGACCGCCCTAGACGAAGCAACGTGGCTTGTTTTGTGGCAACTCAAATTGCCCTTAGACCTTGACCTGACCGAAGATCTCAAGCAACTGCAGGAGCAGGTCTTGGCATTGCACACTGAGCTTGACGTCGCCAATCTGGCTTTGGCAAACATCCAAGCATGCCAAGCCCTCATTGACCAGCGTATTCAAACTCGCAAACCCGCGGCCTATCTCACTCAAGAAGCCTGGCTCCAAGGCATTCCCTTTTATGTAGACGAACGAAGCATTGTGCCGCGCAGCTTCATTGCCGAGCTCATTGCCGATGGTGCATTTGATGGCTGGCTTTCTGAAAGCTCGCATGCATTTTTAGATCTCTGTACTGGCAATGGCAGCTTGGCTGTTTTGTGCGCAATGGCTTACCCCGACATCAAGGTCACGGCAGTCGACATCTCAAAGGATGCCTTGGCTGTTGCCCAAATCAATGTTGAAATGCATCAACTCACCGATCGCATCCAGTTGCTTGAAAGTGATGGCCTCAAAAGCCTGACTCAAAAGTTTGATTGCATCATCTGCAATCCACCCTATGTGTGTGAGGCCAGCATGCAAAGCTTGCCACAAGAGTTTCTGGCAGAGCCTACGTTGGCGCTGGCGGGTGGGTCAGATGGCATGGATTTCATTCAAGCCATGTTCATTGATCTGCCCGATCACATGAACGATCAAGCCATCTTGGTTCTAGAAATAGGCAACGAGCGAGAACACTTTGAAGCCGCTTTTCCTCGACTTGAAGCCGTCTGGTTAGACACCAGTGCTGGCGAAGATCAAGTCTTATTGCTTACCAAAGAAGCACTTCTTAAGTTTAAAACTCTTTCATGATTCAACTCAAAAATGTCACCTTGCGCAGAAGCGCCAAAGTGTTGCTCGATGCTGCTTCCGTCACTTTGAATCCTGGTGAAAAAGTGGGTTTGGTGGGGCGCAATGGCGCTGGCAAATCCACCCTCTTCGCTCTTTTCAATGGCACGCTTCATGAAGACGGCGGCGACTTTTCCATGCCCAAGCAATGGCGCCTAGCCCAAGTGTCTCAAAACATGCCAGAGACAGAAGAAAGTGCCACAGACTTTGTGCTCGGTGGGGACACGCGCTTGGCTGAATTGAGAGCCACACTTCACGCTGCGGAACTCGCAGAAGATGGCATGGCGATGGCCCATGTTTACGTCGACCTGGCCGATGCTGGCGAACATGACGCGGTTCCTCGTGCTCAATCTCTCATATTAGGTCTTGGTTTCAAAACTTCTGAGTTAGATCAGCCTGTCAACAGCTTCTCAGGTGGTTGGCGAATGCGCCTTCAGTTGGCCCGTGCACTCATGTGCCCATCCGATTTGTTAATTCTGGATGAACCCACCAACCACTTGGACTTAGATGCATTGGTTTGGCTAGAAGCTTGGCTAAAACGCTATGTGGGCACCATGATTGTGATCAGCCACGATCGAGAATTTCTGGATGCGGTCACCGATGTCACTTTGCACATTGAGCACGCGAAACTCAATCGGTATGGTGGCAATTACAGTTCGTTTGAAACTCTAAGAGCACAACAACTTGAATTGCAACAGGCCTCCTTCTCTAAGCAACAAGACAAGATTGCTCATTTGCAAAAATTCATTGACCGCTTCAAAGCCAAAGCCAGCAAGGCGAAACAAGCTCAAAGTCGTGTGAAAGCGCTAGAGCGCATGGAAAAAATTGCACCGGTGCTTGCGGATGCAGACTTCACCTTTGAATTCAAAGAACCTCTCAATTTGCCCAATCCCATGCTGGCCATCAGCGATGCCAATCTGGGCTATTTGGTGGATGGCGAAGAAAAGATCATCGTGCGGCAAGTCAATAAATCGGTATTGGCTGGCCAGCGCATTGGTATTTTGGGTGCCAATGGACAAGGCAAATCGACGCTGGTTAAAACCATTGCAAGAAGCATCAAAGCGCTGTCGGGTGAACTCACAGAAGGCAAAGGCTTGAACATTGGTTATTTTGCACAGCAAGAACTTGACGTTCTTCACCCTGCAGACAACCCGCTTGAGCACATGATTCGATTGGTCAAAGAACTCGGACCCACGCCAGGCCAGTCTGGCCGCGAACAAGATCTCCGAAATTTTTTAGGCACCTTCAACTTCACGGGCGACATGGTGAAGCAAAGTGTTGGCTCCATGAGCGGGGGTGAAAAAGCCAGACTGGTCTTGGCAATGATCGTTTGGCAAAGACCTAATTTGTTGTTACTGGACGAACCCACCAACCACTTGGATTTAGCCACGCGTGAAGCGCTCTCCATGGCGCTCAATGAGTTTGAAGGCACGGTCATGCTGGTTAGCCACGACCGAGCACTTCTGCGCGCTGTCTGCGACGAGTTTTGGCTGGTAGGCCGAGGTGAAATCAAGCCTTTCGATGGCGACCTTGATGATTACCAGCGCTACTTGCTCGAAGAATCAAAACGACTTCGGGAAGAGGCCAAAGCAAGCGACTCACAAAAAGATTCACAAGTTCAGGCCATTTCACTGCCCACTCCTGCAGCCGCCAAAAGTGCTAAGCCTATTGCAGACATCCATATCGCCAGCAAGCAAATCAATCGCACACCAGAGCAAAAAAAGGAAGATGCTTTGCAACGGCAGCAAAAGTCGGCGTTGAAAAAACCTTTGAAAAAATCGATTGAACAAGCAGACCAAAAAATAGCCCAACTAGAAGCACAAAAGCTAAGCCTTGAAAGCAAACTCGCCTCCCCGATCTCCCCAGCCGAAATTGCCGAGACGGGAAAACTGCTTAAATCAGTCAATATTGAATTGGAAGAGTTGGAAGCTCAGTGGCTGTCTTGGTCAGAGGCACTTGAAAAATTAGAGCTCGAGACGGGATCGGCTTGATAATTTGACACAAACCCAAGAAAAAACTCAAAGAAAAAACCCCACAACGGCTAGCGATGCAGGGTTTTAAAAGGGTTTGAGTATTTGGTGGGTCGGGCGAGATTCGAACTCGCGACCAACGGATTAAAAGTCCGCTGCTCTACCGACTGAGCTACCGACCCATCAACTCAAGCCTTAAATTATAGCGTCATTTTTTTGGCTTTGACAAACCGGTTGCAAGAAAATTTACCACCATGGAGGCGGCCACCAAGCCAAAAGTGGCGGTCACGGTCACGACCGAACCGTACCCATGGCAATTGAGTGAGCCGTCCCCTGTCACATCGCCTTCCAGAGCATCATCTAACTGACAGGATGCATCGGGAGGGGCCACGTTCTCTCGACTAAACACACAATGCACGCCCATTTTTTTGCCATCTTTGGGGGCGCCCTTTTCTTTTCTGAGCCTATAGCGCAGCTGCGCTAGCAAAGGATCATGAGTGACTTGCGAAAGGTCGGCTTGCTCCACACGGTGCGCCTCTCTTTTGCCGCCGGCTGCGCCCAAGCTCACAAAAAAAACATTCTGACGAATAGCCCAGTCTGCCATGGTGACTTTGGCTCTCACTTGATCGCATGCATCGATCACTGCACTGACTTTGGCGTAATGAGGGGGGATGCAATTGGCGTCAGTCGCAAGCTGCAACCAGTTTTCAGGCGTGACATAGTTGTCCACCACATGCACATGGCATTCAGGATTGATCTGAGCGATACGTTCCTTCATGGCCAGCACTTTGGCTTGACCGAGTGTGTTCTCTAAAGCGTGAATTTGACGATTGATATTGGATTCAGCAATGTGATCCATGTCGATTAAAGTGATTTCACCAACCCCGCATCTTGCCAAGGCTTCTGCAGTCCAAGACCCCACCCCTCCAATGCCTGCGATCAACACATGAGCACTGGAAATTTGAGCGGCACCAGATACACCATACAACCTGGCCATACCTCCAAACCTTCGACTCGATAGTGGTGTTGGCTTCACAAAATGCAATCGAGATATTGGCGGCTTAATCAAGCTTGCCGCATGTCGTATTGCAAGGCAGCGTAGGCGCCCACAAGAATAGCCAAGGTGGCTATGAAGCTGGCAATGCTGAGCGTTGAAAACCCACTCAAGCCTTGGCCAATTGAACAGCCCATGGCAAGCACAGCGCCCAAACCCATGAGGCTTGCACCCACCAGATGTCTGCGCATGTCTGCCACATTGGTAAAGCCTTCAAGCCTCAGTGTGCCTTGCTGCCAAGCACTGACCCAAGCCCCAGCGCAAACACCCACAACACTGACAAGTCCAATGGTCCATCGCTTGGTGCCGTCACTGAAATAAGCCAAGGCATCAATGGCTTGAGCAACTGGGCTGGTGAAGCTGAGCGCTTCCATTTTTCGGCTGGAGGTGGCCAGAAAAAACTCTTCCAAGGTTTCAGGATGTTCCGTCCCATGCCCCAGCACACCAGAAATTAGCCAAACTGCACAAATGACAAGACCAACCCCAACACCTGTTGAGATGTGATGCAGGGTTAAGAAACTTGAGTCTTTCAAAACCCAAAAAAGCAAAATAACAGACACCAAACAAGCAGCCCACAAACTACCCACTTGCATGCTCATGTCGAAATAATGGCTAAACCACTCTCCCAGGAACAAGCCTTGGGGTAGTTCAATTTTGACAACATCAATGTATTGAACTCTGGCGACAGCCAGCACACCCTTCATGGCCGAGAGCGCGACAAGGCCCATGACAAGCAAGACAAACAAGGATTTCAAATTGCCTGCGCCCAGCCTAACCAGAGACTTAGAACCGCAGCCTGAAGCCCACACCATGCCCCAGCCAAAAAGCAGGCCTCCGAGCAAAGAGGATAGCCAGAATAAATCTTTGGTGGCGTACATCGATTTCAGGGGATTGATCAGACCTGCATAAGTCATACAGCCAAAACCGAACACGGCAACAGCCAAAGCCAAGGCCCATTGGCGCAAACGGTCAAAATTCTCCATCACCACCATGTCACTGACTGCACCCATGGTGCAGAAGTGGGTGCGGTGCAACAGAACCCCTAAAAAAAGTGACACCAATACAGTCGCGGCCAAAACCATCCACTGCAAGTGTGCCAGCTGAAGCTCATTCATAACGAATTACTTGAAACGAGTGAGGCGCTGCTTGGCAGTTTGGGCCGCTTCACTGGCTGGATGAAGCTTCACCAGATCTTCCATGGCTTTTTTGGCAGCCTTCAAGTCTTTGAGCTCTACCCAGCAATTGGAGATAGCCAGCATGGCCTCTGACGCGCGCGCATGCTCGGGTGCCATGGTCAAAAGCTTGCGGAAATTGGCGATGGATTCTTTGTAGTCTTTGGTGGCGTATTGCGCATTGCCTAACCAGAAGAGTGCAGAAGGCGCATAGCCACTGGCCGGAAATTTGAGCATGAAAGAAGACAAGCTGTTTTGAGCAGCAGCAAAGTCGCCTGTGCGAAAGACTGCCAATGCCGCGTCAAATTGCCTTTTTTCTGCAGGATCTGCCTGAAACTCAAGACCGTCTAAAACAACTTTGATGGGCTCAAATTTGCTGAGGCGGGAGTCTACAGTTTGCAAAACATCTTTTTGCTTGAGCTGGACGTCAGACAAATCTTTTAAAAATTGCTCGAAAGAGCCGCGCATCAAGGCCTGATCCCTTTTCAAACCATCAATTTGATTTTGAAGTTCAAGCAGGGATCGTCTTAAGATGGCATTGTCTTCAGATTGCGATTTAACGGATTGCTGGGTGGTCTCAAGCCTCTGCTGAGTAGCGTCCAGCTTTTGCTGAGTCGCCTCTAACCTTTGGCGCAAATCTAAGATGGCCCTGCGAGCCTCATCGTCGCCAAACAAGGCCGCGTTGCTTACAAAACTCAAGCTCGACAATGCAATGACCAAAGTCAATTTGAATGTGGCCTGACTGACAAGTGAGCTCATAGGGCAAACCGATTAGTATTTAATTTCAACGCGTCTGTTTTTGGCAAAAGAAGCTTCGTCGGCACCCTGAGCCGCAGGTTTTTCTTTGCCAAAGCTCACCGCTTCAAGCTGAGAGTCACTGACGCCCAACAGCGTTAAAGCGCGACGAACTGTCTCAGCGCGCTTTTGTCCTAAAGCCAAGTTGTACTCACGACCACCGCGCTCATCGGTATGGCCTTCAAGTTGAACTTTGAATTGCTTGTTGGCTTGAAGATGGGCTGCGTTGCGCTCCAAGACAGCGCGAGCTTCGGGCAATAGCGTGAAGCTGTCGTAATCAAAATAAACCACATTGACGCCAGCAGGCGCAACACCTTGCGATCCAGCCTTGCCACTCACTACCGGGGCCACACTGCTTTGGGCAGCACTAGGGACGGCATTGGCATTGGCGTCGGCAGAAGTTGAAGCAGAAGCATTTTTGTCCTCAACAGGAACATCGTTTAACTTCACGCCAGAAGAACAAGCGGTAAGAATAGCCGCTGTCGCCAAAATCCAAAGACTACGTTTAATCATAAAAACTCCACATTCAAAAACTATCGGTAAGGGCCCCAAGCGGGCTCACGAATGTCACCACTTTGACCAGCCAATCTGGCTTTGATTTTGCCGTCCAATGTGCTTGTCATGAGTGCCTCACGGCCTTGTAGCACCGTGGCATAAACGATCAACTTGCTATTGGGTGCAAAGCTAGGGCGCTCATCGGCTGAGGTTTCAGTGATGGCGCTGACTTGGCCGGTACTCAAATTCAGGACTTGAACTTTGAACTGACCCCCAACGCGTGAGATGTACGTTAACCACCGCCCATCTGGGCTAAGTGCAGGTGAGATATTGTAACTTCCAGTGAATGTGACTCTTTCAGCTCCAGAACCATTGGCATTCATTCTGTAAATTTGGGGACTGCCACCCCGATCAGAGACAAAATAGATCTTAGAACCATCTTGCGAATAGCTAGGCTCCGTGTCGATGCCTGGATTTTGGGTTAAGCGCTTTGCCTCACCTGAGGCAACGTCAATTTGATACAGCTGCGAACCCCCATCACGGCTCAATGTGGCCAACAGAGAATTGCTGTCGGGTGACCATGTGGGCGCACTGTTTGAACCTCTGAAATTGGCCATCACTTTTCGCTTGCCTGTTGCCAATTCATGCACGTAGATCACTGGTTTTCGAGACTCGAACGAAACATAGGCCAGTTGAGTTCCTTTGGGTGACCAGGCAGGCGAAATGATGGGTTCCGCACTGGTGAGGGCCGATTGTGCATTCTCACCATCAGAGTCAGCAATCCATAGGTTGTACTTGTTGGATGTTTTGGTGATGTAGGCAATGCGAGTGGCAAAGACGCCCTTCTCACCCGTGAGCCTTTCATAAACCCAATCAGCCAAACGGTGCGCCGACAAACGCAAATCTGCCGCGGCCACTGTCTCGCGATAGTCACCACGCTCTTGACCTGACACCACGTCCCACAATCTGGCGCGAATTTCATAGCGGCCATCGGCCAAACGGGTTGAACTTCCGGCCACCAAAGCATCGGCACTTTTTTGACGCAACATGGCGTGATCTGGGCGAGACAGTTCGTCCATGGTTAAGCCCAAATTGGGCACCACTCTAAACTGCCCACTTCTTTCTAAATCAGCAGACAAAATGGCCGATGTTTTTTGTGGCGCAGCCTCTTCACCCTTGAAAGTTGCAATGGCAATGGGCACTTGCGTTAAACCAACGCCTGAAACTTCCACTTTGAACTGAGCCCAAACCACGTTGGAAGTCAATGAAAAACAGAGCAAGAAGGCGCTCAAATACCACTTCAAAGGAGAGAAAAAGGTGAAAAATGAGATGTGCTTCATATGAAATATTGGTCTGTACACCGCTAATTTAGCATTTTGACACGCAGTAAAATCATTTCAATGACACAAAACGCCCACGACAGCAGCCCACAGGACTTAAGTTACCTGAAACGGATGCGCCGTCTTTGGCCCTACTTTGGCCAACAACGAGGCGTTTGGGCGCTTGCCATTCTTGCGACCGTGGTGGCCGCGGCCACGGAGCCCCTTATTCCAGCCCTCTTTAAGCCTCTTTTGGATGAGGGTTTTGCTGAAAATAGCCTTCCACTGTGGGTCGTTCCGGCCGCAGTCATTGGTATTTTTTTAGTGCGAGGGATGGCTTTTTTCGTTTCTCAGTATGCCCTTGCGCGCATTGCCAATGACGGCATGCAAGCACTTCGGGAAGCACTGTTCAAGCGATTGATCAGGGCGGAGATGTCGATCTTTAGCCAACAATCTGCAAGCGCCCTGTCCAACACATTGGTCTATGAAGTTCAAACAGGGGCCACACAACTCATTTCTGCGCTTTTGGGTTTATCCAGAGATGGCTTTACGCTCATTGCTCTGGTCGCCTATTTGATGTTCCTGAACTGGAAACTCACCATGCTGGTCTTTATCGTGGTTCCAGGCACTGCTTGGATCATGAAATTTCTATCGAAAAGACTCTATACATTGACCAAGGACAGTCAAAAAGCCACCGACGATTTGGCTTATGTTGTTGAGGAAAACGTCTTGGCACACCGTGTGGTTCGGCTGCATGGCGCCCAAGACAGCCAAATCTCGCGTTTTCAGGCTTTAAGCCGTCGTCTTAGAGGTTTGGCGCTCAAATCGACCATCGCTTCAGCTGCCATGTCGCCACTCACCCAGTTGATGGCGGCCATCGCCTTGTCGACTGTTTTGGTGGTTGCCTTGATTCAAAGCAGAACAGGCATGCAAGGCGCCACTGTGGGAGGTTTCGTCGCATTTATCGCGGCCATGCTGATGCTTGTATCGCCCATCAAACGTTTGGCCGACATTGCAACACCCATTACCAGAGGTTTGGCGGCCCTTGAAAGAGGTTTGCGTTTGCTAGAAGAAGTTCAAATTGAAACGGAGGGTTCTTCTACGCATCAGCATCGTGCGAACAGTGCGCCTCAAAAACAGTCAACACTTGGCCAAACAATTGAATTTGAAAACATCGATGTTCGCTATGCATCAGATACTTCGCCAGCTTTGAAAAATTTAAACCTCAGCATTCAGGCTGGAGAAACAGTGGCCTTTGTAGGCACCAGCGGCTCAGGCAAAACTACCTTGGTCAACTTGCTCCCTCGCTTTGTGCAAGCCAGTGCCGGGCAAGTGCGTTTGCATGGCACACCTGTTCAAGAGTGGCCACTCGATGCGCTGCGAAAACAATTTGCCATGGTAAGTCAGGATGTCATCATGTTGAATGACACGGTTGCAGCCAATGTGGCTTTGGGTCAACCCATCGACCGAGACAAAGTTGCAGATTGCTTGCTGGCTGCCAACCTGTCAGAGCATATTGCCAAACTGCCACTTGGCATTGACACCGTGCTGGGCCATAACGCCAGCGAGCTCTCAGGCGGTCAACGACAAAGATTGGCAATTGCCCGCGCGCTTTATAAAAATGCACCCATCTTGATTTTGGACGAAGCCACGTCTGCGCTAGACAATGAGTCTGAGCGTTGGGTTCAAGAAGCGCTTCAAAATTTGATGAAGGGTCGGACAACCTTGATCATTGCTCACAGACTGTCCACCATTGAACATGCTGACAGAGTGATTGTGATGTCGCAGGGAGAAATTGTGGAGCAAGGCCGACACGAAGATCTGTTGAAAGCAGGCGGCACCTATTCTCGGCTACACGCCAAGGGACAAATGCATTGATCAGAGGTCAAGCCCATTGAATCAGAGCAACACGATGTCGTATTGCTCTTGCCCCATGGCAGCCTCACTTTGCAGAGATACAGGCTTTGCAATAAAGTCAGACAAGGCCGCCAAATGCTGACTCTCTTCATCCAGTAAAAGCTCAATCACGGCAGGCGCGGCCACCACTCTAAATTCCCGAGGATTGAACTGCCTGGCTTCGCGCAAAATTTCTCGCAAAATGTCATAGACCACCGTGCGGTTGGTTTTGACAATGCCTTTGCCCTCGCAACTAGGGCAAGGCTCACACAACATGTGAGACAAAGACTCTCTGGTGCGCTTTCGAGTCATCTCCAACAAGCCAAGTTGGGAGAATCCACCCGCCATGGTTTTCACTCGATCCAGACTGAGTTGTTTTTTAAACTCTTCTAAAACAGCGTTTTGGTGTTCTTCACGGCTCATGTCGATGAAGTCGACAATGATGATGCCACCAAGGTTGCGCAGCCTCAATTGCCTTGCAATGGCGTGGGCTGCCTCTAAATTGGTTTTGAAAATCGTATCGTCAAAGTTGCGCGCGCCAACATACCCACCTGTATTGACATCCACAGTGGTCAGCGCTTCAGTTTGATCGATGATGAGGTACCCCCCAGACTTGAGGTCAACGCGCCGCCCTAAGGCCTTGGCCACCTCTTCATCGATGGCATAAAGATCGAAGATGGGCCTTTCACCTTTGTAAAGTTGTAAACGGGTGGCCGCATCTGGCATGAACTCTTTGGCGAAAGCTGACAAAAGTTCATATTGCTCTTTGGAATCGATGCGAATGGTTTGTGTACCCTCTCCCACCAAATCGCGCAAAACACGCTGCAAAAGCGTGAGGTCTTGATGCAACAAAGACTGAACAGGCAAGCGCACTGATGCATCTTTGATTCGCGCCCAAGTTTTACGAAGGTAAGAGATGTCCTCACCCAACTCTGAATCAGAAGAATCTTCTGCATTGGTTCGAAGAATAAAACCGCCCCCCTGCTGACCCACCAAATTTTGCAAGCGCTCCCTGAGTGCGTCACGTTGGTCTGATGGAATTTTTTGTGAGACGCCAATGTGATCATCCTGCGGCAAGAAAACGAGATGACGCCCAGCAATGCTGATTTGCGTTGAAAGCCTAGCACCTTTGGTTCCAATGGGGTCTTTCACCACTTGAACCATCAAAGATTGCCCCTCAAAAACTTGTTTTTCAATGGGCACCAAAGCTTGGCTGCTGCGGGCCAATTGGGGCGGCTCACCTTCTGGCTGTCGATGCCACACATCGGCCACGTGCAAGAAGGCCGCACGTTCAAGTCCAATGTCAATGAATGCAGACTGCATACCGGGAAGTACACGCGCCACCTTGCCCAAATAAACATTGCCAACCAAGCCTCGCTCCAAAGAACGCTCAACATGCAATTCTTGAACTGCGCCCTGCTCCACAACAGCAACACGTGTTTCTTGGGGAGACCAATTGATTAGGATATCTTGTTGCATGGAAGGGAATACTCATTCAAAGGGAGATGTGGGTACAGCATTGAAAACTAGGAAGGCATAGAAGGCGTCCAGCCCATGGCTGATGACCACTGATCAATCGACTGTTCAGTGTCTTGGCCCTCTTTCAAGAGCCACTCACAAAAGCCTGCAATGATGGGGCTTTCGTGATTGCTCAGTGAAGCATTGGCGTAATAGCGGCGTTGCCTTGCACCCAGCAGTCCAAAAGGAGCACACATGCGGCCAGCAATGATGTCGTCTACCACCAAAAACAAAGGCACAAGCACCACGCCCAAGCCCTCTGCTGCTGCTTGGAGTGCAAAATACATTTGCTCAAACTGCAAGGAATGAAAGACACGCAGATCGGGTTGAGATGCCATTGACAACCATTCTGACCAAGCCATGGGCTCGGTGTCATAGCTGATCAGCGTGTGGTTTGCGAGCAGCTTGGGATAATCCAACTGGCCGTTTTCCATCAAATCTGGATGGCAGACGGGCACAATGGTTTCCGTCATGAACGGCACAGACAGCATGCCAGGGATAGGTTGATTCGAGCCTCGGATGGCAACGTCGTAAATGCGATCTTCAAAATTAACGGGTGCCGTTGACGTTGTCAATTTAACCTCAACGCCCCCGCGCTTTCTCTGAAAGGCCGAAATTCTGGGGATCAACCATCTCATGGTGAAAGTGGGTGGCGCGCTGATTCGCAAGGCTGTCGGCTCGGTGTGCTCCAACAACTGCATGGACGTGATGGCAATTCGGTCCAATGCCGGCGTGACGGCAGCCAAGAAGGTCTTGCCTGCATCCGTCAAACTTAACTGCGATTGCGCTCGATTGAAGAGTGCCGTGCCCAACCAAGTTTCGAGACTTGCAACTTGTTTGCTGACCGCACCGTGGGTGACAAAAAGCTCTTTGGCCGCTTTTGTAAAACTGATGTGACGCGCAGCTGCTTCAAATGCCCTGACAGCGTTCAATGGTGGAAGTTTTCTCATACCCCGATCTTAACGAAGCTGAAAAAATCTTGCTTTCGTGTGAGTTTTTGTAAGAAAAGACAGTTTTAAAGAGAATTTAGGGTTATTCCCACTGATGCTCTGGCATTGGCCAAGATAACAGTTCTGCCAGTCGACAGACAACCCAAAACGCCTCTGGGGGCTGAACAAGTTCTGGCTGCGCCATCAGGCCTTGCCAGCATGTTTTCAAAGCATCGTCTTCGGTGATCCCAAGCTGGAATTGTTGGGTACTGACGGTGTCTTGCAGCATATTGGCCAAGTCTTCGCACAATTCGTATCTTTGCAAAAGCTCATCTCGCGGCAAACTGGGCTTAAAGTGGCCGGGCTTGACATAGAGCGACATGAACGAGTCGGCTACAAAGCTTTGGTTTTCTTCATACATGATGGTCGAGCTTTGCAACGGCCACCACTAGGCCGACATGTGATCAATGATGACCTGGCCAAATCCGGAGCAACTCACTTGAGAGGCGCCATCCATGAGCTTTGCAAAGTCGTGGGTCACTTTTTTGCTTTGAATCGCTCCCTCCACAGCTTGAATGATGAGGTCAGCCGCCTGCGTCCACCCCATGTACCTGAGCATCATTTCTGCAGACAAAATTTCAGAGCCAGGATTGACATAGTCTTTGCCTGCAAACTTTGAAAAAACATCAACGGTAGCCTCAAAGCAAGCCACGGTGTTGGACATGTTGGCGCCAGGGGCAATTCCGATGCCCCCCACTTGAGCGGACACAGCGTCTGAAATGTAGTCACCATTGAGATTCAATGTGGCCACCACCGAAAACTCTTGGGGCCGCATCAAGATTTGTTGCAAGAAAGCATCCATGGCCATGTCCTTGATGGTGATGCTCTTGCCCGTTTTGGGATTCTGAACAACGCACCAAGGACCGCCATCGATGCGCTGGGCCGAGAACTCAGTTTCTGCCAATTGGTAAGCCCAATCGCGAAAGGCACCTTCTGTGTACCTCATGATGCTTCCCTTGTGCACAATGGTGACACTGGGCTTGTCGTGGTCAACGGCGTATTGAATGGCCTTGCGCATTAAGCGCTTGGTACCTTCACTGGAAACAGGCTTGATGCCAATGCCTGAAGACTCTGGAAATCGAATGCTTTTGACACCCAATTCGGTGGTTAAAAAGGCCATCAATTTTTGACCCGCTTCACTGTGGGCTTCGTATTCAATGCCTGCGTAGATGTCTTCAGAATTTTCGCGAAACAATGTGATGTTGGTTTTTTCAGGCTCCCGAACTGGCGATGGAACACCTTTGAAATAACGCAGTGGGCGGACGCACGCAAACAAATCGAGCTCTTGCCTGATTGCCACATTGAGGGAGCGAACTTGCCCCGAGGAAGGCGCACTGAGGGGGCCTTTGATGGAAACCACAAACTCTTTGAGAGCCGCCAAAGTTTCAGATGGCAAATACACATCGTGTCCATAAAGCTGCGTTGCTTTTTGACCTGCAAAAACCTCCATCCATTGAATTTCACGCTGACCTTGATAGGCTTGTTTGACCGCTGCATTGACCACATTGATCATGACGGGCGTCGTGTCTACGCCAGTGCCATCTCCTTCGATGAAAGGGATGATAGGGTTTAGGGGCACATTCAATGAATTGTCGACATTGACCGTAATTTTGGCGCCTTGCGTTGGAACTTGAATGTGTTGGTACATGGACGAAATCTCCGTTGATTCATTCTAGGACAAAATAAGTCACAATTAACAAGTCACATTTGACCTCAACTCTGGTTCTGTTCAGCCGCCCTATGACTCATCCTTTACGCCTTCAAGCCGGACAATTGACATCGAGATTCAAAAAGATTTTAGGCAGCCTCTTGCTTGCAGTGATGTCCTTTTTTGCAAGCGCACAAGCTATCGCTCAGGGTAGTCCTCAAACTAATTTGCCCCGAGCCAACCTGAGTGCAGGCATGCACCTCATTCAAGTTCAGTTGGCGCAAAATTTTGAGCAACGCCAAATTGGCCTCATGTGGCGCAAAGAAATGCCTCAAAACGAGGGCATGCTTTTTATTTTTGAGCAGCCTGCGGAGCAGTGTTTTTGGATGCGCAATACCCTGCTGCCATTGACGGCAGCTTTTGTGGCAGACGACGGCACCATTGTCAATTTGGTTGACATGAAACCGATGAGCGATGATTCACATTGCTCTAAAAAACCAGTCCGCTTTGTTTTGGAAATGAACCAAGCTTGGTTTGCAAAAAGAAATATTCAAGCAGGTTTCAAGCTCACTGGACCGATGTTTACCAAGTGAACAATCAGACAGTTGTAGGTTTGAATTTAGACCCCCCAAACCACATCTTCTGATTGATCTTGGCACTGCTTTAACATTTTTAGCATGGGCATACTTCTCTGCCGCAAGCTCACTTGTTTGGGATCTTGGATGCCTTCGCCTTCTTCATGGGCAATTGCTTTTTCAATGGCCGCCATGGCATCGGCAATTTGCGCCGCCAGCAAAATGCCTTTGGTTTGATCTGTTTTGCCCATGATGTGAAGAAGTCTTTTTGCGTCAGGCTCCAGCATGATGAGGTCACCTGTCACTTTGGATTTGAATTTGTAAATCACAGTATCTTTCAAGTGGGTTGGTTGACCAGAAGCTTTCCGAGCCAAAGGCTATCGCTAGAAAACAGCATGCAGTTTCTCAAAGCTGAGATCTATCAGCAGCAAATCAATATACAGCAATGCCCTCAAAATGCATTGACATTGGTCAAGCCCAATGACAAGAAGCTTGATTAGGCTGAAATGAAATCCTGCCGATAGCTCAGAGGCTAGCCCGAATTAAGTGGATAGCTGAAAACTGTCGGGGCTAGACGCTTCCCAGTATTTGGCAAACAGGCCATCCAAGCTTTTCGATTCAAGCAAAGCACCGCCTGGCACACTTTGCATCAGATCGGATAAGTTTTGAATTTCATGCTCACTCACACGGCGCATGATGTGATGCAACCTCAATTCTGAGGGTGATTGCAATCCAGTCGCTTGGAGCATTTCTTTGACCGACTCCAAGGTCTGATGATGGAAATTAAAAACCCGATCAGCTTTGCTTGGAACAACCAAGGCAATTTGACGCTTTGGATCTTGTGTGGTCACCCCTGTTGGACAATTGCCTGTGTGGCATGTTTGGGCTTGAATACAACCAAGCGCAAACATAAAGCCCCGTGCACTGTTGCACCAGTCTGCGCCCAGTGCCAAGGTGCGCATGACGTCAAAGCCGCTGATAATTTTGCCGCTGGCACCCAGGCGAATTTGTTTGCGCAATTTCAAGCCCACCAGGGTGTTGTGAACCAAACGCAAGCCTTCCAGCATGGGCATTCCCATGTGGTCGGTGAACTCTACGGGGGCAGCGCCAGTACCCCCCTCAGATCCATCCACCACAATGAAGTCGGGGTAGATTTCGGTTTTCTGCATGGCTTTGGCAATTCCAAACCACTCCCAAGGGTGCCCCACACACAACTTGAAGCCAACAGGCTTGCCGCCGCTGAGATCTCTTAACTTTTGTATAAATTGCAAGAGTTCGGTGGGTGTGGAAAAACTGCTGTGTGCTGCAGGTGATACGCAATCGACCCCCACTGGCACGCCCCTCGCCTCTGCAATCTCAGGCGTCACCTTGGGTCCGGGTAAGACACCCCCATGACCGGGCTTGGCGCCTTGGCTCAGCTTGATCTCAATCATTTTGACTTGTGGCGACAAGGCATTTTGAACAAAGCGCTCGGCACTGAAAGTGCCATCCTCATTGCGACATCCAAAATAGCCTGAACCAATTTCCCAAATCAAATCACCACCATGTTCACGGTGATACCTTGAAATTGAACCCTCACCAGTATCGTGTGCAAAACCACCTTTTTTGGCGCCTTTGTTCAATGCCATGATGGCGTTGGCACTCAAGGCGCCAAAACTCATTGCAGACACATTGAACAAGCTGATTTGATACGGTTGTTTGCATTGCGCGCCGCCTACCGCCACTCTAAAGTCATGCGACTCAATCTCAGACGGGCTCATTGAGTGCGTTAGCCATTCATAGCCCACAGAGCGAACATCCAATTGAGTGCCGAAAGGTCGTTTGTCGGAATCGCCTTTGGCTCTGGCGTAAACCAAGGAGCGCTGTGAGCGTGAAAATGGCACAGCTTCGCTGTCGCCCTCAATAAAATACTGACGCAGTTCTGGGCGAATGAATTCCAGCAAAAAACGCAGGTGGCCGATGATAGGGTAATTGCGCAATATCGCATGCCTGGTTTGCTGTAGGTCATGCACACCCACAATGACCAGCGCAGACAAGAGCAGAACCCAAATCAAGCTGGCCTGCCCCACGACCAATTGCAATGCCGATATAACCCAAAGCGCAACGACGACAAAGAATGCCATATAGCGCAAAGGTATCCGTTCATCAATCCAATTCAACATCGCTTTTATTCCTTAAGTGGTAGGCGCACATGGTGCCAAAAAATCAATCGTTTAAATGGCAGGCAGCTTGATGCTGATCGCCCACAAATTTCAAAACAGGTTCTTCCGTACGACATCTGTCCATGGCCTTCGGACAACGGGGGTGGAAGTGACAACCACTGGGCCGATTGACCGGATTGGGCACATCACCCGTGAGCACTATTCGTTTTTTCTTGGCAGTGGGATCTGGAATAGGGACTGCAGACAACAAAGCTTCTGTATATGGGTGCTTGGGCTGGGTGTAGAGCTGACGCGATGGCGCAATTTCAACAATGCGGCCCAAGTACATCACCGCCACTCGATTGCTGATGTGTTCAACCACCGACAAATCGTGCGCTATGAACAAGTAGGTCAAACCCATTTTGGCTTGCAGATCTTCCAACAAGTTGATCACTTGCGCCTGAATGGACACATCGAGCGCCGAAACGGGTTCGTCGCACACAATGAGTTTGGGTGACACCGCAAGCGCGCGAGCAATGCCAATTCGCTGTCGCTGTCCGCCCGAAAACTCATGTGGGAAACGCTTCATGTGATCGGCGTTCAGGCCAACGGTTTCCAACAATTCGACGATGCGTGCGCGATAACTTTCAGGGGAAGGCGTGAGCTTGTGAATCGTGAGGGCTTCGCCAATGATGGCCTCAACAGTCATGCGTGGATTCAAAGACGCATAAGGGTCTTGAAAAATAATTTGCATGTCTCGCCGCACTTCGCGCAAGGCATCAGAGCCCATTGCTGAGACGTTTTGACCATTGAAATGAACTTTTCCGGAGCTGGGTTCAATCAACCGCAGAATGCACCGCCCTGTGGTCGATTTGCCGCATCCAGACTCCCCCACCATGCCCAGTGTTTCACCTGCTGCAATGTCAAAGCTTACCCCATCGACTGCATGCAGCCGGTCCACTTCTCGACCAAAGATACCGCCCTTGATGGGAAAGTACTTGGTCAGTCCTTTGACTTCTAAAAGCGGCGCAGAACTGGCGGTGATTGGGGGCGTATCGGTCATTTGATTTAGAGAGAGAAGTGGCAAGCCACAGAATGGCCAGCCGAAATTTCACGCAGTTCAGGCATTTCTTGCGTACAACGATCGTTGGCGTATTGGCAACGGGGCGCAAAACGGCAACCCATGGGAGGATTGATCAATTTGGGAACTGAGCCAGGAATCGCTTCAAGTCGCTGCTTGTGATCACTGTCAAAGTCAATGCGAGGAATGGATCGAATAAGCCCTTTTGTGTAGGGGTGTGCCGGTGTTGCAAACAGTTTTTCAACACTGGCTTCTTCAACCACACGTCCGGCATACATCACCACCACGCGTTGAGCGGTTTCGGCAACCACCCCCATGGCGTGCGTGATGAGCATGATGGACATGCCCATTTGAGATTTCAAATCGTTCAACAAATCCAAAATCTGCGCTTGAATGGTCACATCCAAAGCGGTGGTGGGCTCATCTGCGATGAGCAATTTGGGCTTGCAGGCCAATGCCATGGCAATCATCACGCGCTGGCGCATGCCACCCGAAAATTGATGCGGGTAGTCATTCACCCGCTGGTCTGGTTTAGGAATGTTCACCAAACGCAACATGTCGGTGGCTTTCACCAAAGCTTGTTTGGGTGTGAGGCCCTCATGCAAACGCAGAGACTCTGCAATTTGCTCACCCACGCTCAACACGGGATTGAGCGAAGTCATCGGCTCTTGGAAAATCATGGCAATTTCTTTGGCTCTCAAATTGCGCATGGTTTGCGCGTCTGCTTGAACCAAATCTTGCGCTTCAAACCAAATTTGACCCTTGGCAATGCGTCCGGGGGGCATCGCCAAAAGTTTCATGATGGTCATAGCCGTGACACTTTTCCCACAACCAGACTCACCCACAACGCCCAAGGTTTCGCTGCGGTCGATGTGAAAATTCACACCATCGACCGCATGCAAAACGCCTGCATCGGTATCGAAGTGCACTTGCAGGTCACGAACTCTCAACAAGGGGTTGGTCATTCAGTCACCTCTTAAAGCACACGGCGTGGGTCATAGGCATCGCGCAAACCGTCACCGATGTAATTGATGGTGAGCACAGTGATGAAGATCAATGCACCAGGGAAAAGTGCCCAGTGAACTGCAACGTCCATGTGGTCTTTGGCATCAAACAAAATGCGGCCCCAAGTAGGGATATCGGGGGGAAAGCCAAGCCCCAAAAAGGACAACGTGGACTCTGCAATGATGGCCGCAGCCACATCGATGGTTGCCGCCACAATCACAGGCCCCATGGCATTGGGCAAAATATGCACAGTGACTTGGCGCCAAGGACTTGCACCAAGCGCGCGCGCAGCCTCCACAAATTCTTTTTCACGGAGCGTTAAAAACTGAGCTCGAACCAAACGTGCCACAGGCATCCAGCGCAAGCCCCCAATCACTGCCACCACCAATACGAAAACGCCCGCCTCAGGTCCGATCATTTTTTTGAGCGTGTCGTTAAACAAATAAAAAATCAACAGCAAGAGGGGTAGTTGAGGCAAAGACAAGAAAAGGTCTGTGACCCACATGAGAAATGCGTCAACGGGTCCCTTGGACATGCCCGCAATGGCCCCAACCACAACCCCCACACTGATGGCAATGAGCATGGCAGCCAAACCAACAGCCAGCGAAATGCGACCGCCGTACAGCATGCGAGCCAGCAAATCTTGGCCAAGATCGTCGGTGCCCAGCGGGTGCGCCCATGAGGGCCCCTGCATGCGTGCATTGAAGTCAATTTCATTGATGGGAACACGCCATACCCAGGGCCCCAACAAAACCGCCAGAACGATGAAACCTAGGACAACGCTGCAAACGACTGCCAATTTGTGACGCTTAAAGCGCCGCCAAGCCTCTCGCCCAGGCGAGTGATTGGAGGGTGTCACTGCAGGCTTCTTGCCTTCAGTGGTAGGAGATGCGAGGGTCGAGCCAGCCATACAAAATATCTGCCAAAAGATTGCACGCAATCACCAACGTGGAAAACACAAACGTGACGGCCATGACAACAGGCGTGTCGTTGGCCAGCATAGAACTGATAATGAGAGAGCCAATGCCAGGCACACGGAAAATTTGCTCCGTGACAATGGCGCCACCAAAGATGGCGGGCATTTGCAGTGCCACCAAAGTGACCACTGGAATCAAGGCGTTGCGGAGCACGTGCTTTGTGATGACCACTTTTTCTGACAAGCCCTTTGAGCGCGCTGTGGTGACGTAATCCAAACGAATGACGTCCAATACAGCGGACCGCACATAGCGGGTCCAAGCGCCCGCTTGGAACATGCCCAAGACCATCACAGGCATGATCATTTGCTTAAAGTGCTCCCAAAAGAAGCGCCATCCCGTTTCGGGAATGTCGGCTCGATAGACGAACGGCAACCAGTCTAGATGGATGCTGAAAAACAGAATGAGCAAAATACCCGTGAAAAACGTAGGCAGTGAAAAACCAATGAATGCTAAGGTGCTGGCAATTTGGTCAAAGATGGAATAAGGGCGAGTTGCCGCATACACGCCAACTGGAATGGCAATGCACAAAGCCAGCAACTGTGAAGAGCCAATGACCAGCAAGGTGACTGGAATGCGCTGCATGATGAGCGTTTCGACATTGATCCGGCTGATGAACGAATATCCCCAATCGCCCTGGAGCATGGCTGTGAGCCAATTCCAATAGCGAACCATGAGGGGGTCATCTAAGCCAAACTTCTGGCGCAAGGCCAAAGCCACTTCAGGTGGGATGTTGGGGTTGGATACCAATTCCGAAAATGGATCGCCCGGCGCCATGGCCAAAACCGTGAACAACACCAAGCTGATGCCCAGCAGACTGGGGACGGCGATCATCAATCGCCGCAAAATATAACGAAACATAGCGTCTCAATTAAGTGGTTTTGTACCAATCTTTCAATAGCCACAAATCGTTGTCCCAGCCTGACAGCGGAGCAACCAAGTTGTTGACGATACCGGCGGTTCTGGGGCGATACACCAAAGGAATGATGGCAATGTCGTTGATGGGCATGTCGTTCATTCTGATGAACATAGCTGCACGCTTGACAGGGTCCATTTCAGATTGAGCCGCCAAATACACTTTGTCATATTCAGGGTTGTTGTAACGGGTTGAATTGCGCCCCAACCACTTGTTGGCCTTGGTTGCAAATTGGGAGCTCTGGTATTGGTTCATGAACACTTCAGGATCAGGCTGTGGCATGGTCGTTGTGAACATTTGAATGTCGGCAAAAAACTTGGTGTAGGTGTCGGGATTGGCTGGGTCGGAAGAGAAAAACACCGACGCAGGCACCGACTTCAACTCCATGTCAATACCGGCCTTTTGAGCCGCTTGCTTGATAATTTGCTGCGTTTTTTGGCGAGGACCATTGATGGAGGTTTGGAACACCAACTTCAGTTTTCTGCCACCTTTTTCTCGAATGCCGTCTGAGCCTCTTCTCCACCCTGCTGCTTCCAAAATTTGAGCTGCCTTGTCAGGATTGAATTCAAATTTTGTGTTGGGCGACACAAACCGTTTGGGGTTGTTCAGGAAGTTGGACGTGGCAATCCCAGTGCGACCATAAATGAACTTTTGAACACCGGCTCGATCGACCACCAAGCTGATGGCTTCTCTCACGGCCTTGTCGGACAAAATGGGATGCTTAGAGCTGGCGTGTGCTCGCTCGCCTTCAATTTCTGTCCATGGGTCAGCCATGTTCAATTGAATAAATTCAATGTTGCCGCCAGGGGTGATGCTGGTACGGCCTTTGCCACCTTGCTCCAAGCGCAACAACAACTCATCTTCCACCTGCAAATTCCAGGCATAGTCGTATTCACCCGTTTGCAACACAGCACGGGCAGCCGATACGGCATCGCCGCCGCCCTTCATTTCTATGCTGTCAAAGTAAGGGCGGTTGGGTTCGTGGTAATCGTTGTTGATCACACCGCGCAACATGTCACCTGGTTTGAAGTCGGTGAATTTGTAAGGGCCAGTGCCCACCGGTCTGAGGTTGGCGGGTGCATCGCGCGATGTTGCGCCCTTGAAAGACTCAAATATATGCTTGGGTATGATCATTCCCGCTGCGCTGACCAAAGGATCTGCCCAAAATGGCGAGGCTTTTTGATACTCCACTCGCACCGTATGGCTGTCCACTTTGCTGACCTTGACATCACTGTAAGAGCCCTTGGTGTAAGCAGAGGTTGCTGGATCGGCTGCATAGGCTGCAGTAAACACCACATCGTCTGCCGTGAAGGGTTTGCCGTCGTGCCAAAGAACGTTTCTCTTGAGCTTCCAGGTAATGGTCTTGCCATCACGGGAAACACCGCCATTGGAGGAGGTGGGAACTTCTGCCGCCAAAATGGGCACCATGTTGCCGTCGTTGTCCCAGGCAGCCAAAGGTTCGTAAAAAATCCGCGATCCTTCTTGATCTTTGGTACCGCTGGCAAAGTGGGGTTGCAAAAGCGTGGCGCCTTGCCACCACAATAATTTCAAAGCACCGCCACCGCCGCGTTTGGTGGGCTTGTAGCTGGAACTGGTTTGGGCTTGGGCAAGTCCTGATGTGAGAAGCATTTGAGCCGCCATTGGAACGCTCAAACCAACGCCCACCATCCGACGAATAAACTGTTGGCGAGTCATGTCATTGCCGCGAACTTTGTCAAGCAGGCTGCTGATCTCAATGTCTTTCATGAACTTCTCCCAAAAATATGAGTTGTAGATACAAAGCGCACACTAACTCGAATCTGTCAATTTCGCATTAGGGTTTTGATTTAGACGGAATCGGCATAAACTAAATTCTTTCGCTTCAAGGTTCAAAAATGGCCATCAAAAAGAAAGTTATCACTTTGCCAAGCATGACGCCTGGTACCCACCGCACAGTTTCGGTGCTTAGCTTTGGCAAGTCGGGTGCTCGGCCTAAGGTGTATATGCAGGCGGCCATTCATGCCAATGAAATGCCTGGCACCATGGCTTTGCACCATTTGATGCCCATGTTGGCTGAGGCAGACAAAAAAGGCTTGATCAAGGGTGAGATCGTTTTGGTGCCAACCGTCAATCCCATTGGCCAGTCGCAGCTGGTTGGCAACTCCCATGCCGGCCGATACAACCACCTCAGTCTCGAAAACTTCAATCGCAATTGGATTGATTTGTCTGAACCCGTTGCAGAAAAAGTATGGAAGAAAATTGGCAACCGTGCTGAAGCCAATGTCAAGATGATTCGCAAGGCAGCATTGGAAGCCCTGAACGAGATGAAGCCCGCCAATGAGCTGCAGACCTTGCGCGTTGAAATGCAAAAACTCAGTACAGATGCCGATTACGTTCTCGATTTGCATTGCGATATTTATGCAGCACTGCATTTGTTCACGGCGAAGAACGATTGGTTAAAGGGTCCTACAGGCCCCCTAGGCAACCAAGGTGCTTTGGCTGCTTTGGCCGCAGACCTGGGCGTTGAAGCCACGATGTACAACGACCCCTACCCCAGCACCCTCACCTTTTCAGGCGTCAACAGCTCTTTGTGGGCCCGCTTGCAAGACAAATTTCCGCACGCCCAAATTCCCCAAGCTTGCATGTCGGTCACTTTGGAAATGCGCAGTCAGCACGATGTGAGTGATGCGCTTGGCCAATCCGACGCTAAAAATCTCTACCGCTGGCTGGTCAGACAAGGGGTATTGGACGGCAAAGCTTCGCCCCTCCCCAAAATGAAAACCCCTGCCTCCCCCATCAGCGGCATGGATGTGGGTTACAGCACTGGCACCGGTTTCTTGGTGTTCCATGTTAAACCCGGTGCCAAGGTTAAAAAAGGACAAGCCATTTGCGATGTCATTGATCCTGCCAACCCCAATGGCCCCAAGGCCCGAACCACCTACAAAAGCCAAACCGATGGCGTCTTGTTCTCACGCAGGCTCGACGGCTATCTGTCATGGCCTGGTCAGGTGATGTACCGCATTGCCGGCCCCAAACCCTTGGCACACCGAATTGGTATGTCGGGCTTAGACGACTGAAGCGGTTGTGCCACAGCGCTGATCAAGCAAGGCTTAGATTTTCCCCAAGTAATCGGCCTTGCCCAGTTCTACGCCACTGGCCCTGAGCATGCTGTAAGTGGTGGTGGTGTGGAAATGCAAATTGGGCAAGCCATGGCCCAATAAAAACTGCATGCCTTTGTAGTGGGTTTCTTTGTCGCCGCGCTTGACCACAATGTCTTTGTCTTCTGTGCCATCTATTTGCTCAGGCTTGAAGGTTTCTAAGAAAGCAATGGTTTTGGCAATCCGAGCCTGCAGGTCTTTCAAGTCTTTTTCAGTGTCTTCGTGGTTTGGAATCTCAACGCCCGCCAGCCTGGCCACAAGTCCTTTGCTAACGTCGCAAGCAATTTGAACCTGACGGCTTAAGGGAAACATATCGGGGTAAAGACGCATCGAAGCAAAGACGGTTGGGTCAATTTTTTTAGCTTCAGCATGAGCTTGGGCCTTGCCCAAAATGTGGGATAAATTGGTCAAACCATTGATCAAGCGTGGCACGCTGGCTTGGAACATAGAAATGGTCATCGGGTCTCCGGTAGGTCAGTTTTAAAAAGGTTTTTGGTTTCAAGCTTCTTCTAGGAAGCGCTCTACGAGTCGTGTCCAGTAGGCAGCACCATAGGACAAGTTTTGATCATTGAAATCGTATTTGGGGTTGTGCAACAAGGCACTGTCGCGCCCATTGCCTAGTCTTAAGAAGCAACCTGGCTTGTGCATCAAGTAATAGGCAAAATCTTCGCTGCCCGTGACAGGACCAAAGGGGAAAACGACCTTCTCCTCTCCCACCAATTCGATGGCCACTTGACGCGCAAATTCAGTTTCAGGCACTGAGTTGATCACGACGGGATAACCGCGTTCATAAATGATTTCAACCTCACCGCCATAGGACTCAACCTGCGAACGAACCAAGCTTGTAATTCTCTGCTCTAACAATTCACGCACCTCAGGGCTGAAAGAACGAATGCTCAGAGACAGACTGGCAGAGTCGGGAATCACATTGGACACACTGCCAGCATGAGCGGTGCCAATGGTGACCACGGCGGTTTCCAGGGGATTGATGTTGCGAGACACCACAGATTGCAAGGCCATGATCAAGCTGCCCATGATGACAACAGGGTCAACCGTTTGGTGCGGCCGGGCGGCATGCCCACCCTTCCCTTTGATTTTGATTTTACAGGTATCGGAGGCAGACATGAACGGGCCTGTGCCAAACATGAAAGTACCAACGTCCACACCCGGATGATTGTGAAGGCCAAAAATAGCATCACAAGGAAAACGTTCAAACAAGCCATCGGCAATCATTTGTTGTGCGCCACTGTTTTTGCCGGCCTCCTCTGCCGGTTGAAAAACCAAGTGCACTGTGCCTTTGAATTGACGGGTTTTGGCCAATTGCTGAGCAGCGCCCAACAACATGGTCGTGTGGCCATCATGTCCGCAGGCATGCATGGTGCCGCTGTGCTCACTGGCGTAAGGCTTTTGGGTCTCTTCCTGTATGGGGAGCGCATCCATGTCGGCGCGCAATGCAATGCCTTTGCCCTCACCATTTTTCAAAGTGGCCACCAAGCCATGACCGCCCACATTGCGTGTAACCTCATAACCCCATGCCTGGAGTTTGTCGGCCACCCACTGCGCCGTTGATTTTTCTTGAAATGAAAGTTCAGGATATCTGTGCAAATGACGTCTGGCTTCGCTCAAGGACTCTTGCGCATCAAGCAGATCTGTCAATTTACAAAAACAATCGTAACGAGCATTCATGGCGTGTCCTTTGAAATCCTGGTTCGGGCCTATGGCAACAGTTTAATGGTCGTGTGGGGTATTGCCCGCGCCCAAATCCCAATAAAGACCTGTCATCACCTGCAGTGCTTCTTTCAAAAGCTCAGGAGGCAGGTGTTCATTGGGGGCATGTTGAGAGCAACCAGGATACGAATGAGGTACCCAGATGGTCTTCAAGCCCAGCACCTCTGTGAAGATATCGTTGGGCAATGAGCCCCCCAAGTTGGGCAAAATAGCGGGCGTTTTGTGGGTGGTCTGTTGCAATGAATTGGCAGCCCACGTTACCCAAGCATCGTCTGGGTCAATGCGCGTTGCTTTGAAAATTTCATCGCGCGCTGCCGTAATGTTCACATAAGAAAATCCATGCTGGTCTAAATGCCGGCGCAGGGCGCCCAAGATGTCTGTGCTGTCAATGCCCACCACAAACCGCAACTGGCAGGTGGCTTTGGCTCTGGGCGGAATGGCGTTGACCGGATTGTCGGGATTGCCCGTTTTGAAGGCCAGCACTTCGAACGAACACCAGCCAAAAACACGCTCGGCGGGACTCAGGCCCGGTTGCCCCCAATCGGACTCAATTTGAGGGCCATTGGCACCACCATCAACTTCGCAGTCAGCCAACACGCGACGCACGGCATCGGGCAATGACTTTGGCTTCCATTCGGGCACCAAAATTTCGCCATGGTCTGTGACCAAGCAGGCGATGGCGTGGGCCAGTTGAATGCCTGGATTGGAGATCAGCCCGCCCCAATTGCCAGAGTGGTGAGCGCCTGTCCTGGCTTCGATGCTGAGGTCAAAATTGAGACAACCGCGCGATCCTAAAAAGATGGTGGGACGGTCTGCTCGCAGCCGAGGCCCGTCTGAGGCCACCAACAAGTCAGCTTTCAGCAACTCAGCATGCTCAGCGCAAACATCTCTCAATCCAGGAGACCCTGTTTCTTCGCCCATTTCAATGATGAACTTGGCATTGAAACCCAAACAACCTCGCTCAGCCAACACACAAGCCATCGCCTTTAAATTGACAGAATGCTGGCCTTTGTTGTCTGCGATGCCTCGGCCATACCAGCGTCCTTCCAACTCAGTCAGTGTCCAAGGCGAAACGCCTTCTCGCCATTCAGACTCTAGTCCTCGAATGACATCACCATGGCCATAGCCCAAAACAGTTGGCAAACCAGGGGCTTCTAATCGCTCGGCATACAAAAATGGCGCTTTTGCTTTGGGGTGTTCAATGAGGCGGCAATCAAAACCCATGGCTTGCAGTGCAGGCTGCAGTTCTTCGCTCAAATAGGCCAAAAGTTCAGCAGATCTGGCTGGATTTTGGCTTTCTGTCGGCCTGGAAATTCTTTTTTGAAGAATTGCACGAAAGGCTCCATTGTCAAATTCTTTTGACGCTCGATCGATGGCAGCTTGTCTGGTCATTTTGAATTGTTTTTAAAAAATGTCAGACTAACCCAAAATGCCAGATTAGGTGCAATAAAACTGTACAAACACGCAATGACTGAAGCAAAATAGGCGTAGTTTTCACTTCAAATACACACACATTCAAACGACATATTGTTTAACGACCTATAGTTGACTAACAATATGTTTAATAACATTAAGTTAATATGTCAAACCACCACCATTCAGACGAAGACAAAGCAGAAACCCCCGCATGGAAACACGACGGCGTGCGTGTGGTGCCCGGCAACCAATTGGATGGGAATGTCCCTTCTACCCCCGGCATGGACAGAAAAGCCGCGATTAACTTTGCAAGGGTTGGCGCAGAAAAGCTCTGGGCCGGCACCGTCACCATTCATGCCAATGCCAAAACTGGCGCTCACCATCATGGCCCGCTAGAAAGCGTGATTTACGTGATCAAAGGCAGAGCCCGCATGCGATGGGGCGATCGTCTGGAGTTCACGGCCGAAGCAGGCCCTGGCGACTTCATTTATGTGCCACCCTATGTGCCACATCAAGAAATCAATGCAAGCCCCACAGAAGTATTGGAATGTGTGCTGTGCAGGAGTGACGGGCAAGCCGTCTCGGTCAACTTGGACATTGATCCCATTGAGAAACCTGAAAAGGTGCTGTGGATTGACCCCACCCATCCGCACGGTGGGGTTTGATCCATCTCAGTCAATCTTGGCGCCAGAATCTTTCACAATTTTGGCCCAACGCACCAAATCAGATCTCACGATTTGGGCCAGCTGATCGGAGGTGCCTTTGAATGGCTCGCACCCCAAAGTCGCCAAACGATCCTGAACTTCCTTGGCGTCTAGCACTTTGGCCACGTCATTCTGAATTTGAAGCAGGATGTTTTTAGGCGTGCCAACTGGGGCAAACATGCCATACCAAGGCGTTGCGCCAAATCCAGGTACCGTTTCTCCAATGGTGGGCGAGTCAGGTAACGCAGCAAGACGCTTTTCATTCACAACACCCAGCACTTTGAGCTTGCCAGATCGAATCAAGGCAATGGAGGAAGGCATGCTCTGGACCGACAAAGGAACCTGACCGCCCGCCACATCTGTGGCGGCGGCAGCCGCCGCTTTGTAAGGGATGTGCTGCAGTTGAATATCGGTAGCCTTTTGGAGCATTTCTCCAATCAGATGGTTCAATGTGCCGTTGCCCGCAGAGGCAATAGACAAAGCGCCTGGCTTCGATTTGGCCAAGGCAATGAGTTCAGCCACATTGTTGGCTGGCACATTGGGGTTGGCCACCAACACATAACCCGCCTTGGCCAAAGGTGCGATGGGGTCAAAGTCTTTGACGGGATCGAAGCCTGTTTTGGCATACAAAGCTGGATTGATCACTTGCGCGCTGTCCGCATTTACCAACAGGGTGTAACCGTCATTTTTGGCTTTGGCAGCAAATGCTGTTCCAACATTGCCACCTGCACCAGGCCGGTTTTCAACCAAAACCGTTTGGCCCCATTGTTCTGAGAGCTTTTGCGCAATAACACGAGCAATGGCATCGTTGGCGCCACCTGCCGCTTGAGGGACCACCAAAGTGACTGGCCTAGAGGGAAATTTGTCTTGTGCAATGGCTTGTGCTGTGAAAGACATCCCTAAACCCAGCAGCGTCATTTTCAAAATAGCGAATCTGCGATCAGTCATAGCCAACCTTTAAAAAATTGAAACAAACCCATTGTTCCTAGAAATCAAAACTTCTCCAAGTCGGGTTTGCCATAATCAAACCTCACCCCACATTCTGAATGACCTTTCGCGCAAGGAGCGCAGACCACCTCATGACCACGCCATTGCCCGCCTCACCCCGACTCACCAGCCTGTCCCACGGGGGTGGCTGCGGCTGCAAAATTGCCCCAGGCGTTTTAAGCGAAATTCTGCGCTCAACCACGGCCATGCCCCTTCCGCCTGAATTGCTGGTCGGCATTGAAACTTCAGACGACGCTGCCGTTTATCTGCTGAACAAATCGCAAGCTTTGGTGGCCACGACAGACTTCTTCATGCCCATCGTTGACGATCCCTTTCAATTTGGTCGAATTGCTGCCACCAATGCCATCTCAGATGTATACGCCATGGGCGCACAACCCATCATGGCCTTGGCCTTGGTCGGCATGCCCGTCAATGTGCTGCCCTTGAGTGTGATTGGTCAAATTTTGGATGGCGGTCAAAGCGTTTGCAGAGACGCAGGAATCCCCATTGCCGGTGGTCACACCATCGACTCCGTTGAACCCATTTATGGCTTGGTTGCATTGGGCCTGGTTCACCCCGATCACATCAAGCGCAATGCAGATGCCCAAGTGGGCGATGTATTGATTTTGGGCAAACCCATTGGCGTGGGCATCATGTCGGCAGCATTGAAAAAAGAAATGCTGAACGATGAAGGCTACCAAGCCATGATCGCCAACACAACCAAGTTAAATACGGCGGGTCCCGACTTAGCCAAACTCAAAGGTGTTCACGCCCTGACGGACATCACAGGATTTGGCTTAGCCGGTCACCTGCTAGAGATGGCGCGAGGTGCCAAGTGCACCATTCACCTTGCTTGGGACAAGGTTCCTTTGTTGCCAGGTGTTGCTGCGCTGGCAGAACAGGGATGCATCACGGGGGCATCGGGTCGCAACTGGCAAGGCTATGGCAATGAAGTTTCTTTGCCAACGCAGTTTTCTGCCGTTGATCAAAGTCTGCTCACAGATCCACAAACCAGTGGTGGATTGTTGGTTTCATGTTCGAAAGATGCCGTGATGGAAGTCATGACCATCTTCAAGCAACATGGCTTTGAGCATGCAACTGTCATTGGTGATGTTGAAGCCAAACAAGCCCATGGGCTGAAAGTCAGCACGAAAGGTGTTTTGTGAGCGTGAACCCTGTCAGTGCCAAGGAAGCCATGGCCCGAATGGCCATTTCATTGGGCCAACCTGGGGGCTACAGTGCCATCATTGACGCCCGCAGCGAGGATGAATTTGCACTGGATCATTTGCCAGGATCTGTCAATTGGCCTTCTTTGAACAACGAAGAACGCATTGTGATTGGCACACTGTACAAGCAAGTCGGTCCTTTCGAAGCCAAGAAAAAAGGCGCCGGCCTGGTGGCCGCCAACATTGCAAAGCACATTGAAAAGCATGTCATCGATCTGCCCAAAGACTGGCAACCCCTGGTCTACTGCTGGCGCGGTGGAAAACGCAGCGGATCCTTGGCGCTCATCCTGGGACAAATTGGCTTCAAGGTGAACCTCATTGAAGGCGGCTACAAAGCCTTTCGGAGTGAGTTAATTCTTGCCATTCCGCCTTTGGCTGAGCGTCTTCAATGGCGCGTCATTTGCGGCCCCACAGGCTCTGGCAAAACCAGACTCCTGCACTGCTTGAAAGCCCAAGGGGCGCAAGTCTTGGACTTAGAAGGCCTTGCCAAGCACCGCAGTTCAGTACTTGGTTTCATACCTGGTGAGCCCCAACCCAGCCAGAAAAACTTTGACACCCTCCTATGGGATGCCTTGCGACAAATGGACCCCTCAAGGCCTGTTTATGTCGAATCGGAAAGTCGCAAGGTGGGCAATTTGGCCGTTCCCGAGTCCTTGATCTTGGCCATCCGTTCTGGACAATGCTATCAACTCGAACTCTCTGATAGCGAGCGGGTCAAACTATTGCTTGAAGACTACGATTTTTTTGTCAAAGATCCTGCACTTTTCTCTAGACGTCTCGATGCATTGGTGTCTATTCGTGGCAAGCAAGTTGTTGAGGCTTGGCAAACTCAAATTCAAAATGATCAAATTGATTTGGTGGTCCAAGACCTTCTGACACTGCACTACGATCCCACCTACTTTGCATCGATGAAGAGAAATTTTGAGCACATCCAAAACGCACAGACACTTCATGCGAAAGACAGAACACATGAATGCCTTACTTCGATAGCGCAAGAAATAATAGGTTCATGACTTTTTCTATGCACTAGCAAATTGAACCTGTTGACATATCTTCTAACAAGTAGGCGAGAGATTTTCTCAAGCATTTCTGCGGATAATCTGGTTTATTTCATTGAAAAATCCTCAAAATGCCACACCAACCCGCCTCTTCTGCTCTGGCCAGATTTCGAGTCATCGATCTCACACAGGTTAGGGCTGGCCCCACAGCGTGCCGCCAATTGGCCGACTGGGGTGCCGATGTCGTTCAAGTTCAGATGCCAGAACACATGCGCGGCGACGACACCTTGGGCGGTCAAGAGGGATCTGACTACCAATACACCCACAGAAACAAGCGCTCTATCACCCTGAACTTGAAAGAGCCTGAAGGCATTCAGCTGCTGAAAAAGCTCATCGATCAAGCCGACGTGGTGGTTGAAAACTTCAGGCCCGATGTGAAGTTTCGTTTGGGCATTGACTATGAGAGTTTGAAAGTCAGCAACCCTGGCTTGGTCTATGCCAGCATTTCTGGCTTTGGCCAAACCGGTCCTTTGGCCAACAGGCCCGGCTTCGATCAAATTGCACAAGGCATGGGCGGCTTGATGTCAGTCACAGGCATGGCGGAGCAAGGGCCCATGCGCGTTGGCATTCCCATCGCCGATTTGTGTGCAGGCATCTTTGCAGCTCAAGGTATCTTGGTCGCTCTGCTTGAGCGAGAAAAGTCAGGCCAAGGACAGTGGCTTCACACTTCTTTGCTGGAGTCCATGGTTTACATGATGGACTTTCAAACCTCCAGATGGCTCATCGATCAAGAAGTGGCCACCCAAGCCGGCAACTTTCATCCCACCAGCATTCCCACTGGCGTCTACAAAGCCCGCGACGGCTACATGAACATCGCCGTTTTTGGCTCCAAGATTTGGGAGCGTTTCTGCGATATCTTGGAAGCACCGCAGTGGGTCACCGATCCACGTTATCACGACAAACCCAGTCGCTCCGTGAACCGCGACGCATTGAATCAAGAAATCAATGAGCGCTTGGCCAAAAAAGACTGTGCTTATTGGATTGAGCAGCTCAATCAAGGTGGCGTGGCTTGCGGTTTGATCAACAGCATGGACCAAGTGTTTGAAGAACCTCAAATCAAACACCTGAACATGGTCAAAGATGTGGTGTCAGTCCACCAAGGACCTCAGCGCATGGTGGGGCAACCTGTACAGCTTGAACGCACACCCAGCAGCATTGCTCGCGCCGCACCACGGCGAGGTGAGCACAGCGAAGAGATATTGAAAGAAATTGGCGTTCAAGCTGAAGACTTGGTGCGCCTCAAATCGACAGGAGTTTATTGATGAGTGACATTGCCTATCAGTCCCCCACTGATCGCGTTGAAACATGGTTAGACCAAACCACCTTGCACATTCGATTCAACAATGTGGCGCGGCACAATGCTTTGTCGGTTGACATGTGGGAGGCTGTTCCCGCGCTTTTAGCGCAAGCTGAACAAGACATGCGCGTGCGCTTGGTTGTTTTTTCAGGAGCAGGCGAAAAAGCCTTTGTTTCTGGCGCAGACATCTCTCAATTTGAAGACATGCGAGCCGCTAAGGAAGCCGTCACACGCTACGAGCACATGGCTGAAACGGCCCTAATGAGTATTTACAATTTTCCGAAACCTACGCTGGCTTGCATCCGCGGATATTGCATTGGCGGCGGTGTGAATGTGGCCATCAGCTGCGACATGCGCATTGCGGCCAGTGATGCTGTTTTTTCAGTCCCTGCGGCCAAGCTTGGCCTAGGCTATCGCTATTCCGCCATGAAGAATTTGGTGGACTTGATTGGCCCGGGCGCTGCCAAAGATCTGTTTTTCACGGCCAGGCGTTTAGACGCCAAAGAGGCCCTTCAGTTGGGCTTGGTCAGCCGAGTGTGTGAAACAGAAAAATTGCCGGAGCTGTTGGCCGAATACACGTCGGCTTTGGCCGCCAATGCGCCGATCACCATCGCAGCCGCCAAAGCCATCACCAAGGAAATTTTGAAACCATCCCCAGAATTGGACATGGCGCTTTGTCAACAGCTCATTCGCAACTGTTTTGAATCTGCCGATTACGCCGAAGGTCGAAAAGCCTTCATGGAAAAACGCAAACCTATTTTCAAAGGCATCTGATCATGAAATCTTACTGGATGCACATCGAGGATGTGCCAAACCCTATCGAACTTCGCGAGGTTCCCATGCCTGTCGCAGGGCCCACCCAGGCCTTGGTCAAAGTGCATGCTGCTGGCTTGAACAGGGGTGAATTCATCAAAGGCCACGGCTTGCATGGCAGCCAGGGCGCCAAGGCCATCGGCATGGAAGCTGCTGGTGAAATTGTGGCTGTTGGGGACAAAGTCAGTACCCTGTCTTCCTTCAAAGTGGGCGATCGGGTCATGGCCCGATGCGGTGCAAGTTTCTCTGAATATGCCCTGATGAACGTCCAAGAAATGATGGCCATACCCGACACGCTGTCATGGGAACAAGCTGCCAGCATTCCAATTACATTCTTGGTGACCTATGACTTGTTGGTGCAACAAGGCAAACTGAAAAACAACGATTGGATGCTGATCAATGGCGTCTCCTCGGGCGTGGGCGTGGCCTCCCTGCAAATGGGCAAAGCACTAGGCGCCAAAGTGATTGGCACTTCAGGGTCTGCAGACAAGCTCAATCAGTTGGCGCCTTTGGATTTGGACCTCGGCATCTGTTCAAGATCACCCGACTTTCACGCTGAGGTCATGCGTATTACCGATGGCAAAGGCGTTCAGTTGGTCGTGAACACCGTGGGCGGCTCTGTGTTTGAAGAAAGCTTCAAGTGCCTTTCTTTTCAAGGGCGCTTGGGCACAGTGGGTTATGTTGACGGCGTGTTGCATGCACCTTTAGACATTGAAGCCCTGCATGCCAAGAGACTCACCCTGTTTGGTGTCTCCAACAAAATGCGTACGCCCGACCAACGTGCTGAACCCGTTATAGGGTTCATCAAAGACATCCTGCCAAGCTTTGTCAATGGCAAAATTCGCCCATGCGTCGATTCAGTTTTTGAATTCAAGGACTTGGAAGCCGCCAAAGCGCGAATGGAAAGCAACGCTCACGTTGGAAAAATTATTTTGAAAGTGATCTCATGAAAAACCATCACCTTTTATCTCTTTTGTGTTCAACCGCTTTGGGCTTTGGCACTCTGGCACAAGCCCAGACACCTGCCAACTACCCCAACAAACCTGTCAAATTGGTGGTCGGTTTTGCGCCCGGCGGAGCGGCAGACTATGTGGCACGCAACATCAGCGATGCCATGGGCAAGTCATTGGGACAAGCCATCATTGTGGAAAACAAAGCTGGCGCAGGCTCAAGCATTGCCGCCGAATTTGTGTCTAAAGCAGCACCCGATGGCTACACCGTTTTGATTGCCAGCCCAAGCAGTATCTCAGTCAATCCTGCCCTCAATGCCAAGCTGGGTTACACACCCAAAGACTTGTTCCCGGTCACCAAAATCACCACCTCGCCATTGGTCATTGCTGCCAACCCCAATGCAGGTTTGAACAGCTTGACCGAACTGGTGGCCAAAGCCAAAAAAGCACCTGGCAGCATCAACTACGCCACATCGGGCAACGGCTCGGCACCCCACTTGGGCGCGGCCTTGTTTGCTCAAATCACAGGCATTGAAATGACGCACATTCCCTTTAGAGGAGGTGCACCGGCTGTTCAATCGGTGGTGGCTGGCGATACACAAATTACTTTTGGCACACCCCCTTCTGTGTTGCCCATGATTCAAGCAGGTCGACTCAAGGGCCTGGGCGTGAGCACCAAAGAAAAATCCAGTTTGGTTCCTGGCATACCTGGCTCTGTTGAAGCAGGCTTTCCCGACTACGCCATTGAGTTTTGGTACGGCATTTTCTTGCCCAACGGAACACCGCCTGCGGTTGTGAAAAAGATTTTTGACGCAGCTCAATTTGCGATGTCGCAAGCTTCTGTCAAAACAGCCTTGGCGCGTGAAGGTACCGATGTGGATGTCTCAAAATCACCCGAACAATTCGCCGCTTTTCTCAACGAAGATTCCAAATTCTGGGTCAAGCTTGTGAAAAGCGCTGGCGTTAAATTAGATTGAAATCAGCAAACCAAAGGGCAACATCAACGTGAATGTTGCCCTTAAGTTGACACAAATAATTAAATATTTTGGTCAACAAGTGTGTGTTCCTTGCCGTTGAATGAACACTCCCGATCGGTGGAGTTTTCAAACAACATGAAGGAAACATCATGACTAAACTTCTCGCTACCTTGATCATTGGCGCATTCTCAGCAGCCGCTTTCGCCACCACACCTGCCGCAGCACCAGCGGCAGCTCCCGCCACTGCAAGTGTGAAGGCAGAAGCTAAAACGGATGTCAAAGCAGATGCAAAAGCAGCGGCTAAATCTGATGTGAAAACTGAAGCCAAAGCAGATGGCAAAAAAGCTGAAAAAGTAGCCAAAGAAGCCGCCAAAGACGGCGCTAAAAAGTAAGCTCACTCCCAAGGCGTCAACTACACATGGGTGTGTTGGCGCCTTTTCAATCTTTTTTTGACGCCACCATTGTGCGAAAATCAGTTTTTCGGACATTGAAAGAGCGCATTGACACCTGCTTTAAACGGGCAACTCCAAACCATCTCCAGTGGCACCGGTCACCTTTGTGCTTACGTGAAGGGGGAAGGTCGTCCTGTTATTTTGGTACACACCATCAATGCCGCTGCCAGCGCTGCCGAAGTTCGCCCCCTATTTGAATCTTTAAGCCAGTACCGAACTGTCTACGCCATCGATCTGCCCGGTTACGGCCTATCAGAGCGTGCCAATCGCTTGTACACACCACGGCTCATGACCGATGCCATTCATGACTTGGTTCGACACATTCAGGCCATACACGGCAAGCAAGCAATCGACGCATTGGCCGTTTCTTTGTCATGCGAATTCTTAGCTCGAGCTGCTGCTGAAAAACCTGCCCACTTTGAAACCATTACGTTGGTCAGCCCCACTGGTTTTACAGGCTTGAAACTTCGACAAGCGCCAGAAGGTCAAACCTATGGACTCAATTGGCTATGGACGTTACTTAAGGGCCCTGGATGGGGTCTTTCCATCTTCAATTTGCTTACTCGACCCAAAGTCATTCGATATTTTTTGAACAAGACTTGGGGCTCCAAAAACATTGATGAAGAAATGTACCGCTATGCTGTGTGGACCTCACGCCAGCCAGGCGCACAGCATGCCCCTTTGTGTTTTTTGTCGGCGCAACTTTTTAGCGCGGACATCACCCATGTCTACGACAGGCTAACCATGAAAGTTTGGATGAGCCACGGCACCCGCGGTGATTTTGTTGATTACCGTGGCAAGCAACGCTATGCCCATTGCGCAAACTGGCGCTTCACGGTTTACCAAAGTGGCGCGTTGCCCTACTTTGAAATGCCCGATCAATTTTCCAAAGACTTGCTTCACTTTATCAACCAAACATGAAACTCTTTCCCAGCATGAATCAGCCAGGCGTATGGGTCACCACGCTCATGGCAGCCTCCATTCTCATGATCACCATGGGAACTCGCCAATCGATGGGCTTGTATGTGGGCCCCTTAAATACCGACACCGGCTTGGGCATTGTGAGCATCAGTTTGGCAATGGCCATCGGTCAATTTGTGTGGGGGGCGGTTCAACCCATTGCCGGCGCCTTTGCCGACAAATACGGTCCACGGCCTGTCTTGTTGTATGGCTTGCTCATTTTGGTGGTGGGCACTGCCGTCACCCCTTTTGTGAACAGCCAAATGGGCCTCATTCTCACCATGGGTATATTGACTGCCATGGGCGCGGGTGCTTGTAGCTTCTCTGTTTTGCTAGGTGCTGCGGCACAGCGCATGCCAGCGACATCGCGCGGTGCGGCATCAGGCATCATCAATGCCGGTGGCTCTTTCGGGCAATTTGTTTTTGCGCCCATCATTGGCAAACTGATTCAATGGGTAGGCTGGATGGGCACCATGTGGTCTATGGCAGCCGTGGCACTGCTGGCAATTCCCTTGCTCAACCGTTTGACCAGCGACACCCATGCTCCGACTGCTGCACCCACAACACCGGAAGGAGGGTTGAAAAAAGCCGTCTCAGAGGCAATGCGCAATCCCAGTTACTTGCTTTTGCACCTCGGTTTTTTTACGTGTGGTTTTCACATTGCATTTTTAGTCACGCATTTACCTACTGAGGTTGGTTTGTGCGGGCTGTCCCCTACCGTTGCCAGTTGGTCATTGGCGCTCATTGGCTTGGCCAATATCGTTGGCAGCTTGATTGCAGGCTCATGCGTCAATTTGTACCGGAGCAAGTACGTGTTGGCCGTCATGTACGGTTCACGTGCAGTGCTCATTGCTTTGTACTTGCTTGCACCTAAAACAGAATGGACGTTCTATGCATTTGCTGTGGGCCTGGGCTTAACTTGGTTGGCCACAGTCCCACCCACAGCTGCCTTGGTGGGCAAACTGTTTGGCATCCGTTACTTGGCCACTTTGTTCGGCCTAACCCTGCTGTCGCATCAAATAGGCGGATTTTTAGGCGCTTATTTAGGCGGTTTGGTGTTTGATGCACAAGGCGACTACCACTGGATGTGGTGGGCAGACATTGCTTTGTCAGCCATGGCAGCCCTCATCAATTTGCCCATCAAGGAAGCGCCTATCCAGAAACTGCAGGCCGCATGAAGCTTCAGCGCTGCGGCATGTCTTTGTTGGAGAAGCCCAAACTGACTGTCGCATCGGCTGGAATGGGCGGCATCGTGGCATTCCAGTCTTCCCAGAGCGTTTTCAAGGCCTTGAGTTTGTCTGGCATCTGCTTGCCTAGATTTGCCCGTTCACGCGCATCTTCTTCTAGGTTGAACAAGTAGTCATTGCCATCCACACACAAGTACTTCCAATCGCCCACCCGCACGGCACGTTGTCCCCTGTGGTTCATGCGCCAAAACAGCGGCCTATTAAACGTCGCTTGTGGATTTTGAAACAAAGGCAAAAGAGAAACACCGTCAAAGGGGTAATCAATGTGGGCCTGCCCACCACCTAGCGCCACCATGGTGGCGGACCAGTCCATGGTCATGCAATGTTGAGTGGTCAGGGTTCCTGGCGCAATGCCTTCAGGCCAGTGTGCAATCCAAGGCACCCGTATTCCACCTTCTGTGAGATCCATTTTGCCGCCCACCAATGGCCAGTTGTCACTGAATCTTTCACCGCCGTTGTCGCTGGTGAAAACAATCAAGGTGTTGTCAAGTTGCCCTGTTTCTTTCAGCGCCTGCACTACCCAGCCAATGCCTTCGTCCATGTGATGAATCATGCGGTGGTAGGTGTGAATGTTGCCGCCTTGCAGATGAAAGATATTGTCTTTGATGGTTTGCGCAAGCGCATGGTCTTCTCGAGTTTCCCAGGGCCAATGCGGCGCCGTGTAATGCATGCTTAAAAAGAATGGTTGTGTGGTGACTTGCGCCATGCGTTTTACAAAATCAACCGATTTGTTGGAGATCAAATCGGTCAAATAGCCCTCATGCGGCTGCTCTTCTTCGCCAACCCACAAATCGTGAGCTCCCGTAGAAGCACAATGCGTGAAGTAATCAACACCGCCTGCCATGGGGCCAAAAAACTCATCGTAGCCAGACCTCAAAGGACCAAAGGCTGGCGGATATCCCAAATGCCACTTGCCAATCAAGGCCGTGCGATATCCCTGCTCTTTGAGTAGCGAGGGCAATGTGGGGTGGTCGGGGGGCAATCCCAAGGTGGTGCTGGTTCTGGCTTTGCTGTTGATGGGCTCTTCCGCTGCGCCCCGCAAACGATACTGATACCTGGCCGTCATGAGCCCAAATCGGGTGGGAGAGCACACAGGAGAATTGGCATAGCCATTGGCAAACTTCAAGCCCTTGGCCGCCAGTTCGTCAAGGACGGGCGACACTTTGCCAAAATGCGCATCTCGACCGCCGTAGCAACCTAAATCGGCAAATCCCAAATCGTCGGCCACGATGAAAATGATATTGGGTCGTTTCATGCGCTCTATCCTTGTCATTGAGGGTCTCAATTTTCACACGATTCAGAATCTACAGTTGAAACTGTAGATCTGGCAATGAAGGCGCATCAGGTCAAAAAGCTAGTCGGACATTCAGTGTTTCATGCCAGAGTGGCCGCCATGAGGCGACTGCGCAGGCGTATTCATGGCGCGCGCTGGCGCCTTCACTTCCAGAGTTTGGCGTTTGCCATCCTTGGTTTCAAAGGTGAGCGTGAGCGGCACAGCGTCACCCTCTTTCACTTGCGACTTGAGGTCCATCAACATGACGTGGTAGCCACCAGGTTTTAACTCAACCGCCTTGCCCATGGGCAAGGCCAAGCCTTCAATGGCACGCATTTTCATCACGCCACCGTCCATGGCCATCTCGTGCACTTCCACAATACCAGCCGCAGGCGATTTGGCGCTGATCAATTTGGCATCTTGGGTTGCTTGCAACTTCATAAATGCACCGGTCGCCTTTTGTTGAGCAACTGTGGCACGCACCCAAGGGTCGGACACAGTCACTTGGGCTGATACTGAAAAGGAGGCCAAGGCTGAGGCCAAAGTCAAAGTCAAACTCGAGGCCATCGACAATGTAAAACGCATCATGAAAATTCTCCGTCTGTGAGTTGGGCGCATCGCACCTACTCTTTGAAACTGAAACTGAAATTATTTGATTTCGGAAAAGACCCAAGGGTCTGATCACACCCTGCGGAAGGGTTCAGACGGCAGGCGGCCCGCGGGAAGGCAGTGGCGGAGCCGTAAGGGAGACAATGAGCGCCGCCGCAACAGGATGCAGGGCATGGGCCAAAGGGCTGAGAATCTCAAGCGGCGCGGAACAAGCTGGCAATACAGGGGCGACAGGCGAGCACAAAGGGCAATCCATGTTGGTAGCAACGGGTGAATCACCACCTTCTTGGCTAGAACTGACCATTTTCATACCGCCCGAACTGGAACAAACCATTTGGGTTTCGGTGGGGTTGAAAATGGGTGACGCTACTGCCACGCCGATGAACAAAGCAAACCAGACCAGCACAAGGCGAGCCAGAGATTGGTGAGTTTGAACTTTGAACATGTGGCATATTATCTACGAAGTCATTTCAAAGTCGTTAATCCACATTATGAAAAAAATACTGCTTTTGGGCTCCGGTGAACTAGGCAAAGAGTTCGTCATCAGTGCGAAACGCCTTGGCTGCTACGTCATCGCCTGCGACAGCTATGCCCACGCACCCGCCATGCAAGTCGCCGACGAATGTGAAATTTTCAGCATGTTGGATGAAACACCCTTGCGCGCTGCCATCGCCAAGCACCGGCCCGACTTGATCGTTCCAGAAATTGAAGCCATTCGGACCGAAGTCTTGATCGATGTTGAAAAAGAAGGATTTGAAGTTATTCCTAGCGCCCGTGCAGCCAACCTCACCATGAACCGCGATCGAATTCGCGATGTCGCAGTGGGTTTAGGTGTTCGCACAGCCAAGTTCAATTACGCAGAGTCCAGCAACGAGTTGATGGCTCAAGCCAAGGCCATTGGCTTCCCCGTGGTGATCAAACCCGTCATGAGTTCTTCTGGCAAGGGTCAAAGCGTTGCAAAAACAGAAGCAGATATCCAAGCCAGTTGGGATTACGCCTGTGCCGGTATGCGTGGCGATCGCAAAAAAGTGATCGTCGAAGAATTCATCAAGTTTGAGTTTGAAATTACCCTGCTCACCATCCGCCAACGTAGTGGCCCAACTTTGTTTTGCTCACCCATTGGCCATGTTCAAGAACGCGGCGACTATCAATACAGCTGGCAGCCCCAGGCCATGAAGCCAGATTTTTTGCAAGCTGCACAAGACATGGCCGAAAAAGTCACGGCCGATTTAGGCGGCGCAGGCTTGTTTGGCGTGGAATTTTTTGTCACCGCCAACGAAGTCATCTTCAGTGAACTGAGCCCGCGCCCTCACGACACAGGCATGGTCACTTTGATCAGTCAAAACTTAAGTGAATTTGATTTGCATGCTCGGGCTATTTTGGGCTTGCCCATTCCCGTCATTGACGCCAAAGAAGGTGCCAGTGCCGTGGTGCTCGCCGACCGCGAAGGCAAAAATCCGAGTTATGCGGGTGTCTCAGAGGCCCTGCAAGAACCAGGCGTTGATGTCAGAATTTTTGGCAAGCCCACCACCCGTCCATTTCGCCGCATGGCCGTTGCTTTGGCCCACGGTCAGAATGCCCTGCAACGCGCACGCGCAGCAGCCAACAAAATCAGTGTGCACGTTGAATGAAAAAAGGCTCTGACACGTGTGTCAGAGCCCTTCGTTGAAATCAGATTTATTTGATTTCAGTGATGAAGTTTTCAGTGGTACGACGCACCTTTTTCATGTTGACCAACCAATCTTTGTCGGCTTCACGATAACCCAGTGGCAGCAAAACTGTGCTGCGCAGACCGCGTGATGCCAAATCCAAAATTTCATCGACTGCCTTGGGGTTAAAGCCTTCCATGGGCGTGGCATCCACTTCTTGCTCTGCTGCCGCAATCAAGGCCGTACCCAAAGCAATGTAAGACTGTTTGGCTGCATGCTGGAAGTTAACTTCAGGGCCTTTGGCTGGATAGTTCTTGAGCAACATTTGACGATAGGCTTCAGCGCCTTCGTTCACAAATCCACGCACCTCGTTGTTGTAGTCAAACATCATGTTGATGCGCTCTGCGGTGTAATCGTGCCATGCGGCAAACACAAGAAGGTGTGAACCTTCTGTGATTTGCGCCTGGTTGTTGGCCGCAGCTTGAATTTTGGTGCGAACTTCTTTGTTGGTCACCAGAATAATTTCGTAGGGCTGCAAACCACTTGAAGTGGCAGTCATGCGAATGGCTTCCAAAATTCGTTGCACTTTCGCTTCAGGAACGGACTTGGTGGGGTCCATTTTTTTGGTGGCATATCGCCAATTGAGGGCTTGAAGCAAATCCATGATGAGGTTTCCAATTTTTTTAAACAGCCTCTGAGTTTAAACCATCCATCTGCGCCGCCTGCGGTTAGGATTGACCCATGTCGAACTGGCTCCCCCTTATCGCAACTCTGTTCATCCAAGCCATGGTCGCCATGGCATTGCTCAGCTTGCCGGTCATGGCACCCGTCGCAGCCAAAGCTTTGGACATTTCACCCACTTTGGTGGGCATTTACATCTCACTCACCTATGCAGGTGCGATGTTTGGAAGCCTAACTTCTGGCACAACGGTGAGCCGCCTAGGACCCATCCGCGTCAGCCAACTAGGCCTGTTGTTTTGCGCCCTAGGTTTAAGCTTGTGTGCAGTGCCCTCTTTGCCAGTGATTGCCATCGGCGCTCTTTTGATTGGTTTAGGTTACGGCCCCATCACGCCAGCCAGCTCCCAAATTCTGGCTCGCACAACCAAACCCTCTCAAATGGCTCTGGTTTTTTCGATCAAACAATCTGGCGTTCCCTTGGGCGCCATGATGGCAGGTGCCATCATTCCCACAATGATGCTTAACATCGATTGGCAACTGAGTCTGATTGCCGTTGCCTTGGCATGCTTGGTTTTTGCGGCTTTGTCCCAGCCCCTGCGCCCATCTTTGGATGATCTGAGACAGGCTGGCTTGCCTTTTAAAATAGGCACTCTGACTCGGCCAATTCGAATGGTGTTGGGTCATCGCACTTTGGCCACCATGGCCATTTGCTCCTTCATGTTTTCAATGGTCCAGTTGTCACTGACCACTTATTTGGTCACCTACTTGCACGAGGACCTTAGCTACGGCATGGTCAGTGCGGGACTCCTGCTTTCAGTCACTCAAATTGGGGGCATTGGCGGTCGCATTGCATGGGGCGTCATATCAGATCGATGGCTAGGCGCACAAAAAACCCTCATGCTGCTGGCATGTTTGATGGCCTTGAGCGCCCTGGTCACTGCCCTTCTCCTACCCCAACTGCCTCTTTGGGCAATTTGGATCACGCTGGTTGTTTTTGGTGCATCTGCCATTGGCTGGAATGGCGTTTATTTGGCAGAGGTGGCACGCCAAGCACCCGAAGGTCAGGCAGGGGTGGCCACTGGCGGTACCCTGACATTCACGTTTTTAGGTGCAGTCATTGGCGCGCCGATCTTCGGCATGCTGTCTTCGGTATTTGGCACTTACCAGGCTGGCTTTTTAGCTCTGGTGGTGACTTCAAGTCTGTGCGCTGGCGTGCTGTTCAGATTGAAAAGCACGCCACGCTTGTCTAGCGCCGCATAAGGTCAACCGCTTTCTCGGCAATCATGAAAGTGGGCGCATTGGTGTTGCCTGTGACCAGCTGGGGCATCACTGAAGCGTCAATGACTCGCAAGGATGACAAACCATGCACTCGAAGTTCAGAGTCGACCACGGCCAGAGGGTCTTGCGCTGGCCCCATTTTGCAAGTACCGACTGGGTGGTACTCCGTATCCGAATGGTCTTTTAAAAAATCGCGAATTCGACCAGGTTGGTTGTGATCAACCTCATACAACATCTCGCCCCGATAGGCATTTAAAGCGGGCGATGCCATGACCCTCAAGCCCAATTGAGTGGCCGTCAGCAGTGTCTCAAGATCATCGGGGTGTTTGAAAAACGCTGGGTCAATGAGGGGCTTGTCCATGGGATTGCGGCTTGCCAAAGTCAGCGTGCCACGGCTCTTGGGTCGCATGAGGGTGACATGCAAGGTATAGCCATGCCCAAGATGCATCTTGCGCGCATGGTCGTCGACGATGCCAGTGCAAAGCGCCAATTGAATATTGGGATGCGCTGTATTGCCCTCGGTCGACACAAAGCCTTGTGTTTCAGACACATTGGAAGTGATCCATCCTGTGCGCTTGGATCGCCACTCTAGGATGGACTTGACCAAGTTCAAAGCGCCCTTCAAAGAAAAGCCCATAGCCTCATTGACTTTAGAGGTTTTGTAAATCAAGACCGTGGTGATGTGATCTTGTAAATTTTGCCCAACCCCTGGCAATTCATGCACCAACGGAATGCCCAATTCTTGCAGGTGGTCTGCCGGCCCCACACCAGACAACATGAGCAACTGGGGGGATCCAAAAGCACCACCAGACACAATGACTTCCTTGCGCGCACGAACCTCGTGTGTCACGCCATTGGTGATGTACTTCACCCCAATGGCGCGCTTGCCGTCAAACATGATTTGCGAAGCATGGGCTTGTGAGATGACATGCAGGTTGGCCTGATGGCGATGCGGGTCTAGATAGGCGCGAGCGGCATTCCAACGCTCTCCGCCTTTTTGAGTGACTTGAGCAGGTGAGACGCCAAATTGTTGCGCACCGTTGTAATCTGGATTGAACGGAATACCCTGCTCATTGCATGCCTGAATAAATGCTTGATTGAGTGGGCTGGGGCTTCTCAAATAGCTCACATTGACTGGCCCATTGATGCCGCGATAAGCATTCTCACCAAAGCACTCGTTGTGCTCCGATTTTTTGAAATAGGGCAACACCTCTTGGTAGGACCAGCCTTCATTGCCAAGTGCAGACCAATTGTCATAGTCAAGCGGGTTGCCGCGTGTGTAAACCATGGCATTGACTGAGGAACTGCCACCCATCACTTTGCCGCGGGGTTGAAAACCTTTGCGGCCGTTAAAGCCAGCTTGAGGCACAGTTTCATAGCCCCAACTGTTGATGTTCAAAGAAGCTGTAGCGGCAAAACCAAGTGGCGCTTTGACGAACACAGAATTGTCTGGGCCACCGGCCTCGAGCAAGCAGACCGATGTATTCAAATCTTCCGATAACCTGCCGGCAACACAGCAGCCTGCTGAGCCGCCACCCACAATCACATAATCAAATTCTTGCTGAGTCACCACAATCACCTTGCATCTTCAAGGCGAAAACAAACCGCCTTGAGCTGTTTATAAGTGAATCAAATGCAAGCGCATAGGGGTAATACCCTGTTCATTTCAACGGCAAACGCCATACTTGAGTCATTCTTCAACATGGCATGAATCCATTGAACCCTGCCGTCCAAAATCTACCGCAGCAAAGCCATCCCTATGTCGATCGAAAACGATGGGCCTGGTTGCTTTCCGTGATTGGCCCTGCTATTTCAATGGTTGGTACTATCGCCGTTTCTGTCTTCGGCGTTGGCACCTGGGTTTTGTTTTTCCCATTGGTTTTCTTTTACGGTTTGGTCCCCCTTTTAGACTTTGTCATTGGCGAGGACACCAGCAATCCACCGGAGTCTAGTATTGCGGCCCTAGAAGCCGATCCCTATTACCGTTGGATCACATACGCCACCATTCCTGTTTTGTGGGTTTCGGTTATTTTCAATTGCATCTTTCTTTGCTCTTTCTCATTGAGTGCCATGGAATGGATGGCCACCGTCATTACCACCGGTTCGGTTTTAGGATTTGGCTTGAATGTCAGCCACGAACTTGGCCACAAACTTCAAAAAGCACCCCGAAAAATTGCACTGTTCAACACAGCCCTAGGCTTGTACGGTCACTTCTCCATTGAACACAACCGAGGTCATCACCGGCATGTGAGTACCCCCGAAGATCCTGCTTCTTCCAAAATGGGTGAGAACATTTACCAATTCGCTTGCAGAGAAATTCCAGGTGGTGCATTCAGGGCATGGCAACTGGAATCCGATCGACTCCATCGTCAAAACAAATCTGCTTGGCACTTTGAGAATGAAATCCTTCAGGCTCTTTGCCTCAGCATTTTGGTCCACGGCTCTTTGATTGCTTTTTATGGCATCGAAATGCTCATGGTTTTGGTGCCCGTGGCCTTGTGGGGCGCCTTCCAATTGACGTCTGCCAACTATGTAGAGCACTACGGCATCCAAAGGTTGAAAACACCCCAAGGCAGCTATGAAAGTTGCCAACCCCATCATTCCTGGAACAGCAATCACTTAGTGTCTAACTTGGTACTGTTTCAACTTCAGCGTCACTCTGACCACCACGCTTATCCCGGCCGTAGCTACCAGTCCCTCAGAGATTTCCCCCAACTCCCTAGGTTGCCTTCTGGTTATTTTGGGATGTTTTTCTTAGCTTACTTGCCACCACTTTGGTTTCGAGTGATGGACCCCTTGTTGGTCAAAACACTCCAAGGCGATGCATCGCGCATCAACTTTCTGCCAAGCGCCAAAAATCGGTTGACCAAAAAGTATGGCTTGGTGCCGCCATCTGAATCGACCAATTAACTGTTTGCACCCATTGCAACTTGGAGATCAGCTTCTCCCAGCTTTGCATGATTGGCCAAAATCGGCACCAGACACAGCAAGGCGTCCCTCAGGGTGGTGGATGACATACTCGACAAAGTGGTACCCGAACGTTTTGCAGCCTGACTTGGCAGCAAGGGGACATGGATAAATCCGCTGGCCACTTTTTGATCTTTCAGGGCGTGTTGCAGGCCGTAAAAAACTTGATTGCACACAAAAGTGCCAGCCGTTTGAGACACAGAGGCTGGGTATCCATTGGACTTCAATGTGGTCACCATTTTTTTAATGGGCAGCGTTGAAAAGTAAGCAGCAGGACCACCTTGTACCACTGCAACATCCACAGGCAGTGCGCCTTCATTGTCCGGAATTCTGGCGTCGCAAACGTTGATGGCCACTCGCTCAATTGACACATCACTTCGACCATCGGCTTGCCCCATTGCAATCACCATTTGGGGCTGATGCAATTTCAAAGCAATCTCAAGAGCCTCAAGTGATTTAGAAAACACGCAAGGCAGTTGAACACTCACCAAATCACATTCGCCGACCCTCATGCCGTGTAGTAGACGTGCCGCCTCCCAAGAGGGGTTTTCCGTTTCACCCCCAAAGGGTTCAAAACCAGTGATGAGTATTTTCAATCTTGACTCCACAGCTAACAACTCATGTTAAAGCGCATTGTTTGCCACGGAATGTCGGTCCCACAATGCTCGTCGCCAGTAAAACGTCAGCGCCAAGGTCAGTATCAAACCGAGGGCAGAATACAGCCCGGCCGTAGCGACATAGCCAATACTTTCGACCAACGGGCCGCTGCCCAACAAACCAATGGGCAAACCCCAAATAGCCAGCATGCGCATGCCCATGACTCGGCCGTGATAAGCGGGCTCGGTGGCACGCAGCATGACCGCAGCCAAAGGCGTCATGCACAAGCTTTGTACAAAACCGGCCATCATCAAAATAAACATGCCAAAGTACAAATTTTGTGTGAATGCAAAGACAAGATCCAACATAAACCAGGCACTTGAAGCAATGATCATGGTCTGCGACGCGCGAAGTTTGAATTTGTGCGAACTCAGGGTGAGAGAAGCCAGCAAGCCACCAAACGCAAAGCTAGCACCTAAAAAACCAAGCCCAGTCTGGTTGGTGAGGAATATGTTTTTGGCAACATAAGGCAACAATCCCAATGAAAAGGGAAACGCCAACAAGTTCACCAAAAACGCCACGGCCATCGCACCCATCAGAATCGGTTTGTGCCAAACATAGGTGAATGCGGATTTCAAGTCCTCAAGCGGACTGGCCAAAGCCACAGCACTTGGCGCGGGTTGAACATTGTCAACACCCCTTGAAAGCCAAAAGCTGATGACATACAAAATAGTGACTACAAGGTAAGCAGATGTCATTCCCAGAAAAGCAACAATACCTGCGCCGGCCAATGCGCCTGCAATTCTGGCCGAATCCGAGGTCATTCTGGAAATTCCAAGCGCGGCCATCAGTTGTTCTGGCGGCAATGTTTTAGCGATCAAGGCATTGCGCATCATTTGGTCTGAGGGCCTGATCATGCCCACGATGGCCGACAGAATAAGCACCCTCTCCGGCGTCAATGCTTCAAAATAAGAGAGCAGCATGATGACAAATGCCATCAGTGCGTAGGTGGCTCGGGTGGACCACAGCATTCGCCTGTAGCCCATGCGATCGCACACCACACCAAAAATGGGGGCCACCAAAGAACCTAAAAATTGCAAGGCGCCATAAAACACCAGCATCAAGACAGAGCCAGAGGCCGACAAGATGTACCAACCCAACAGGATGGTCTCCATCTCAAAGGCCCAAGAGGTGGCCAGATCAGCAGGCCACTGGTATCTGAAGCTTTTAACGCGAAAAGAATCACGCCAATTCAATTGCGCTGGCGTTGAAGAATTTGTCATCTCATTTCATTTTAGGCAAAAGTCAACGAGCAACAGCCCCATCGATGCCTCGCGCATAGGGTTAATACTTATCAGTGGGTTGCCTTGAAGCACTAGCATCGACGCAAAGGAAAACCAAAATGGCTCTCAAATTCAATTTATCCCGCGCTCTGAATAGCAAACTCAAGCACTTGTTGGTTATTGGCAGCATCTTGCCAATGTTGGCATTTGCCCAAGCCTGGCCCACCAAGCAGCCCATCAAATTGGTCGCTGTCTTTCCGCCTGGCGGCTCAGTCGATCAGGTTTCTCGCATCATCGCACCCGTCTTGTCACAGCAACTGGGCCAAAGTGTCATTGTGGAAAACAGAGGTGGCGCATCTGGCGTCATTGGCACTGCTGCTGTTTTGTCTGCACCCGCCGATGGTTATACGTTTGCTGTTGTGTTTGACACGCATGGCGTCAATCAAAGCCTGATGCCCAACATGCCTTACGACAGTAAAAGAGACTTGGTGCCATTGATTTTGGTGGGCACCTCGGCCATGGTACTGACCTCCAATGTTGGCAACGAATACAAAACATTTGCCGATGTCGTGGCTGCCGCAAAAGCCAAAAAGAATGTTTCCTTTGGCACTATTGGCAATGGCAGCTTAGGTCACTTGGCCATGGCCTTGCTTGGCAAAAATGCCAACTTAGAGTTCAACCATATTCCCTACAAAGGGGGCGGTCCTCTGATGACAGACGCTGTGGCAGGTCATGTGCCGTTGGCCATGGGCACTGTGTTCTTGAGCAAACCCCACATTGACAACAAACGCATTCGGCCCTTGGCTGTGACGTCCTTGAAACGCGTGCCCGAGTTTCCTGAAGTGCCCACCATTGCCGAAGCTGGATTTCCGGGCTTTGAAGCGCCCGCTTGGTGGGCTTTGTTGGCCTCTAGCAAAACGCCGCCTGACATTGTGAAGCGCATGAACGAGGAACTGAACAAAGTTTTGCAAAACCCTGAGGTGGCTCAAAAACTCAGCGCCCAGGGTATTGAGCTCTCTGGCGGTAGTGTCGAGAAAGCCAAAACCTTCATTGACAAACAAATTGACACATGGGCCAAGGTGGTTCGTGACAACGGCATCAAACCCGATTGAAATGAATCTGTTTGAAGAGGCCTGAACGGCCCCTTCAAAACTTATTCTTCAGGTGAAACTTCAAGCGCAACCAGAAGTCTGGCCACCATGTTGTAAGCCGCAATGGCGGTGGTCAACTCTACAATTTCTGTGGTGTTCAGTTGGGTTTGCAATTGCTTGAACAAATCAGCATCTACTTTCACATTCAAAGTCATTTGGGCCGCATACTGCACCACCCATCTTGACATCAGGTCTAGAGCTTCGTCATGCACGCCCTTGTCTGGCACATTGGCCACCGCTCTATTTAAGCCATCCAACTCAGCCTGAGTGCCACCCGCTTTGAGGTAGTCGGGGGCATGGTGGTGGTACTCATAATGCGCCCCTGTGAGAAGCGCTACCGTGCAAATGCCAAGCTCACACAATTTGCGAGATGCAGACAAACCCGTCCTGACATTGCGCATGTAAACATTCCACCCAGATGCAATGGGGTAGCTCCACAACAGGGCTTTGTCTATATTCAGCAGTTCCCCGCCTCTGCGTGCCAAAATGGCTTCAACCAATTCTTTGGGTTGACTCAGTTGCTCTGGGGTCCAGTCGGGAATGCGCATGAGAGAGTCCTTGTCTGTTTATCGGTAAAAGGCTTCGACCTTGCCTTTGAGTTTCATCAACAAAGGATTGCCTTTGCGGTCAAGGGCCTTGCCTGCGGGCACTTTAATCCATGACTCACTGATGCAGTATTCCTCCACATCCTTTCTTTCTTTGCCATTGAAACGAATGCCAATGTCAAATTCGAAGATGGCTGCGTTGTAAAAAGGGCTTTTGGCGTCAATCGACAGATGATCGGGCAATTCGGGGCGGGAGTGGGTGTCGCTCATATTCTTTTCAATTTGATAAAACTGCTATGGACTGCAATTCTCCCCCAATTCAGGGGGGGGTCAGTTTGAAAATTTGGTCTGACCAATTAGGGTTACTTTGGATAAGAAACACCGCCTAAGAGTGTGATACTGACACCCAATTCGAGTAGTTAGTACCTGCCCCTTCAATGCAGGTCTGTTTTATCAGGGAATTTCTAATGGCCAGTGTATCGATCCGATCCGTCAAAAAGAATTTTGGCGATGTGCCCATCCTTCACGGTGTCGATATTGAAATCGTAGACGGTTCCTTCACCGTATTGGTAGGCCCCTCCGGCTGTGGCAAATCAACTTTGTTGAGAATGATTGCGGGGCTTGAAGAAATCAGCAGCGGCCAAATTCACATTGGCACACGTCAAGTCAACGACCTGCCCCCCAAAGAACGCGATATCGCCATGGTTTTCCAAAACTATGCGTTGTACCCACACATGACTGTTGGCGAGAACATGGCCTTCTCGCTCACCTTGGCCAAAAGACCTCAAGCCGAAATCGATACCAAAGTAGCCCGGGCCGCCGATATTTTGGCGCTTGGATCGCTGCTCGACCGCTACCCACGTCAGCTCTCTGGCGGTCAGCGGCAGCGTGTGGCCATGGGACGCGCCATTGTTCGCGACCCCCAAGTCTTCTTGTTTGACGAACCCTTGTCCAACCTCGATGCCAAGTTGCGCGTTGCCATGCGCAGCGAAATCAAAGAGTTGCACCAGCGCCTCAAAACCACCTCCATTTACGTCACGCACGACCAAATTGAAGCCATGACCATGGGCGATCAAATTGTGGTCATGCGCGATGGCCGCATCGAGCAAACAGGCTCTCCCCTCGACCTCTATGACATGCCAGCCAATCAGTTTGTAGCGGGCTTCATTGGATCGCCCGCCATGAATTTTTTACCCGGCAAATTGTTGGTCAATGGTGGTCAGTGCCAAGTCCAATTGAACGATGGACTTTTGTTGAACCTGCCAAGCCCAGTACAAGGGCAAAACGGACAGCCTGTCGTTTTTGGCACTCGCCCTGAGCACCTCACTTTGGTTGACAGCGGAGGCATCAACGCCAATGTCACCGTACTTGAGCCCACCGGCATGGACACCTTCGTTGCTTGCCGGCATGAGGGCGTCGAGTTCTCTGCGGTTTTCCGCGAGCGTCACGAATTTCAATTAGGCAGCACCATCCACCTACAGCCCGACATGTCGCGTGCGCACGTCTTTGACGCAGCATCGGGCAACAGGCTCGCCGCTTAATGCTGGAAACTTTTTAACCGCTTTTTCTCGTCGCTAACCCACTCAACACAGGAGACTTATCATGACAAAACTGAATCGTCGCGACTTCCTCGAAAGCTCAGCCGGCGCTGCTGCAGCTTCAACCACCATCGGTATGGGCGCTTTGGCGGTCAGCCCGGCGGTGCAAGCTCAAAACCTGGCCTTCAAGCCAGAAAAAGGCGCCAAACTGCGCGTATTGCGTTGGAGCCGATTTGTGCAAGGCGACATTGACGCCTACATGGCCAACGTCAAGAAGTTCACTGAAGCCACAGGTGTTGAAGTGCGAGTCGACAACGAAGGCTGGGAAGATGTTCGACCCAAAGCCGCTGTAGCTGCCAACACTGGCGCTGGCCCCGACATCATTTTGTCGACCAACGACGATGCCAACTTGTACCCAGAAAAATTGCTAGACGTTACCGATCTGTGCGAGTACCTCGGCAAGAAATATGGTGGCTTCTTCCCTTCATGCCACGCCTACCTCAAACCCGACGGCAAACGTTGGATCGGCGTGCCCCTGGGTGCTGCAGGTGCCATGTTGGTGTACCGCCAAAGCCAAGTGAAAGCTGCTGGCTTTGACACATTCCCCAAAGACACAGACGGCTTCATGAGACTCTTGAAGGCCCTGAAAGAAAAAGGCACACCAGCAGGTTTTGCATTAGGCAATGCCACAGGTGATGGCCTCTGGTGCAATTGGTTAATTTGGGCCTTCGGCGGCAAATTGGTTGACACCAACAACAAAGTGGTCATTGACAGCCCAGAGACCATCAAAGCTTTGGAATACGCCAAAGAAATGTATGCCCAGTTCATTCCTGGCACGCTGTCTTGGCTCGACCCCAACAACAACAAAGCCTTCTTGGACGGCCAAATTAGCTTGACCAACAACGGCATCTCCATTTACTACGCTACCAAAACATCACCCGATGAAAAAGTGCGTGCATTGAATGCAGACGTGCACCATGCACCTTACCCTGTCGGCCCTGTTGGCACGCCTACCGAGTCACACCTGTTCTTCAACCAAATGGTCATGAAGTACACCAAGTTCCCCAATGCAGCCAAAGAGTTCTTGCGCTTCATGATGGAAAAAGAGCAATACGATCCATGGCTCAATGCGTCAGGTGGTTACATTGCGCCTCCTTTGGACTTCTACACCAAGTCTGCCGTCTGGACCTCAGATCCAAAGCACACTGCCTACCGCGATTGCGTGAAAAACATGCGTCCTGCAGGCTTTGCTGGCAAGCTGGGTTACGCCTCAGCTGGCGCCGGTGCCGACTTCATTGTGGTCAACATGGTGGCCGAGGCGGCCAGCGGTTCTAGAACACCGAAAGAAGCTGCAGAACGCGCACAGAAACGTGCCGAGCGTTATTACAAAGTTTGATCTTTGCTCACCACTGAAAAGAACCCATGACACCCTTGATCGAGAGAATTCAGAACAGCCGCAATGTGCTCGGCCTGATCTTTATGATGCCGGCAGCGCTCTTGTTGCTGCTGTTTCTGACATACCCTCTCGGCTTGGGTGTTTGGCTTGGCTTTACCGACACCAAAATTGGCCGCGGAGGCCAATGGATCGGTTTAGAAAACTACATCTTCCTTCTGAGTGACAGCGTCACTCAGTTGGCGTTGTTCAATACCATGTTCTACACCACTGTAGCCAGCGCGCTCAAGTTTTTCTTGGGTTTGTGGCTTGCCTTGTTGCTGAACAAAAATTTAGCATTCAAATCGTTTTTCAGGGCCGTTATTTTGCTGCCCTACATTGTGCCTACCGCACTTTCCGCCATTGCTTTTTGGTGGATTTTTGACTCGCAGTTTTCCATCATCAGTTGGGCCCTGGTCAAAATGGGCTGGATTGACGGCTACATCGACTTTTTGGGCTCACCTTGGAACGCCCGTTTGTCGACCTTAGCGGCCAACGTCTGGCGCGGCGTTCCCTTTGTGGCCATTACCCTGTTGGCAGGTTTGCAAACCATTTCGCCGTCTTACTATGAGGCTTCCGCCATCGATGGCGCCACACCTTGGCAGCAGTTTTGGCATGTGACATTGCCATTGCTCACCCCCATCATTGCGGTCACCATGACCTTCTCTGTGCTCTTCACGTTCACAGACTTCCAACTTATTTATGTGCTCACCCGAGGCGGCCCGCTCAACGCCACCCACCTCATGGCCACCCTCTCCTTCCAGCGTGCCATTCCTGGTGGCGCTCTGGGTGAAGGAGCCGCCATTGCCATCGCCATGGTGCCCTTCTTGTTGGCTGCCATTCTCTTCAGTTATTTCGGATTACAACGCCGCACATGGCAACAAGGCGGCAGCGACAAATGAGCAAAGACACACAAGACAATGTTGGCATGTCCTATTTGGACACCAATGCCAACAAAATTTTCAAAATCTACTTACCGCTTTTGATTTTTTTGTTCGTGTTGCTCTTTCCGTTTTACTGGATGGGCATCACGGCGTTCAAACCCGACAACGAATTGCTCTCGCGTGATGGCAACCCCTTTTGGATCGTTGCCCCCACACTGGCCCACATTGAAAAATTGTTGTTCCGCACCGCTTACCCACAGTGGATGTGGAACACTGTGGTGGTGTCTGTCACGGCCACTTTCTTTTCGCTGTTTGCTTCCGTCTTAGCGGCGTACGCCATTGAGCGTTTGCGTTTCAAGGGCGCCAAACACACGGGCCTGGCCATTTTCTTGGCTTATCTGGTGCCGCCTTCTATTTTGTTTATTCCCTTGGCATCGGTGGTATTCCAGTTGGGATTGTTTGACACCCGTCTGGCGCTCATTCTCACCTACCCCACTTTCTTGATACCTTTTTGCACATGGTTGCTCATGGGCTACTTCCGCTCCATTCCCTTTGAGCTGGAAGAGTGCGCCATGATTGACGGCGCCAACCGTTGGGAAATTTTGGTCAAAATCATTTTGCCTTTGTCGGTCCCAGGCCTTATTTCCGCTGGCATCTTTGCGTTCACATTGTCGTGGAATGAGTTCATCTACGCCCTCACCTTTGTCTCTTCCAGTGAAGTTAAAACCGTGCCTGTGGGTGTGGTCACAGAACTGGTGGAAGGTGACGTGTATCACTGGGGCGCCCTCATGGCCGGCGCGCTTTTAGGTTCCCTGCCCGTTGCCTTCGTTTACTCCTTCTTTGTGGAGTATTACGTTTCTGGCATGACGGGGTCGGTCAAAGAATAAACATCGAAGAGGAAGTCAGATGCAACACACCTTTTTAAGCAGCTTACTTTCTCTTCTTCTCGGTTTGACCAGTACAAGCTTGGCCTATGCTCAAGCTTGGCCCAGCAAACCCATCAAGCTCATCACTTCAGCAGCACCTGGCGGTGTGGTTGACATTTATGCCAGACGCCACCAGCCGCATCTTCAAGCCGAGCTTGGCCAAGCCATCATGGTGGAGAACCGGCCTGGCGCCTCTGGGGCCATTGCAGCCGATGCTGGTGCCAAAGCAGACCCCGATGGCCATACCTTGTTCATGGGCAGCCAAAATGAAATGGGCTTGATTGGACAGCTTGGGGTTCCTGTTCGCTACGATGCCAGCAAAGACTTCTCTGCAGTGGGCCTGACCATTGCAGGCTATCCCATTTTGATGGTCAATGCGCAGTTGGGCGTCAAAAATGTGGCCGAATTGCTGGCCTATGTCAAAGCCAAGAACACCACTTTAGATTGCGGTGGCAGTGGCACTGCCACAGTGGGCCATTTTGTTTGCGCAGCATTTGCCGTTCGAACGGGTACCAAAATTCAATACGTGCCTTACAAGGCCAACGTGCCAGCCATGACCGATGCAGCCTCAGGGCAAGTTCAGTTGGTCTCCGCTTTTTACAGCGAAGTTGCCCCCTTCATCGCTACGGGCAAACTCATTCCCTTGGGTGTGTTTGGCGCCAATCGCTTGCCCTTGCTACCCAACGTGCCCACCATGGCCGAGCAAGGCTTGAAGGATCTTGAGCTTCAAAGTTATACCGTTTACGCAGTGCCCACTGGCACACCCATTGATGTGCAGCGAAGGCTCAATGCCGCCATTCTCAAAGCAGCCAACCACCCCGATGTCATGGACAAGGTCAAAGCGGCTGGCGGCGTTTACTTCGATATGAACTTAGAAGAAACACAGGCTTGGCAAAAACGCATTCAATCGCGCTGGAACAACATTGTTCAAGAGACTGGCATCAAGCTAGAGAAATAAGTCTTGATTTACATCAAGGCGTTCAAGCACTGAAAGCCTAATATCAATTCTTCACTTTGAAGGATTGATATGAAATACCTGATCGCAGTCGATGGCTCTAAAGCCTCTGAAAGTGCCGTCAAATATGCGGCCAGCCTTATCCAAAACATGAAGGGCGAGAATCACATCACTGTGATCACAGTCCAAGACAACACCGCACTCAAAATGTTTAAAAAATTCACACCCAAGGGCGCAGTGGATGACTACCTGCGCGAAGGTGCAGACACCAACCTCGCTTGGACCGAGCGGTTTCTTGGCAAAGCCAATGTATCGCATGACATGTCCATCAAATTTGGCCACCCTAGCGAGCAAATTCTCAAAGAAGCCAAAGCAGGTGGATTTGACATGATCATCATGGGCACCAAGGGGCGTTCTGGATGGGCCGATACGGTGTTGGGTTCGGTTACTCAGCGAGTGGCCGGCGCCTCTAAGGTCCCAGTGCTCTTGATAAAGCCTTAATCCAACGCGTGGCATTGGGGGTTTGCTAGGGAGTTCGTGTAAATTCAGCTCATCACCCAAACGAGGTGAACACATGCCTTATGAGCTTTTGAGAACATGAAACTCTCTAGAATTTTTCAACCCCGCAATCCATTGTTTTGGATCATGGTGGCCTTGAACCTATTGTCATTGGCGCTGTCGCACATCACCCAAACATTCAATTTGAATTTTTGGGGAAGCCTGATTGTCATTGTTTTTGCCATTTTCAATGCTCTCATCGGTGTGGTGATTGCCTGGCGCTTGGTCAATTCTTGATCTTGGCTTTGCGAGCGGTTTTCTTTTCTTTTTGAAGCGCTTCCTTGCGCAGTGTTTTCTCGGCATCTGCCTTCATGCCAGAAGCCAACCATTCAGAGAATTCTGTGGGGGTCTCTAAAGTCAGGCGGCCCAAAGCAGCCGATCGGAAATCGTGAATCACTATTTCTGCAGCTTTGGTGGTGTTGATCCTGCCACCACTTTGAATGGCACCCCGAAATCGAGCAATGGCATCCAGCATGGTTTCATCGGTGTGCTCAAGCACATTTTGAATTTTGTAGCGAGCTGTCAACGCCGCTGGATAGTTTGAAATCAAGTAATTCAGCAGCTCGAGTGCCACCTCCTCATCGTCAAAGGCATTGACCCCAATGGCGCCACTGGCGGCCAAGTTGTAGCCGCTTTTTTCTACAATGATTCGAGGCCACAACACACCTGGCGTGTCATACAAATAAAAATCATCGGCCAAGGTGATGCGTTGTTCCAGCTTGGTCACACCCGCTTCATCGCCCGTCTTGGCTGCTTTTTTTCCCTTGAGCGTATTAATCAAGGTTGACTTACCCACATTGGGAATGCCACAGATGAGTACGCGCATGGGTTTGGCCATGCCGCCGCGGTTGGGCGCCAACTGATGACAGGCCTCGATCAAAGCCTTCGCCGGGGACACCATGCTGGTATCGAGTCCGATGGCTTTGACGTTGGGCAAGGCGTTGTAATGTGCCAACCACAAGGCCGTACGCGCTGGATCGGCCAAATCTTGTTTGCTGAGCACTTTCAAGCCAGGTTTGCCTTGAATGAGCTGTGCCAACATGGGGTTGGCACTGGAGCCCGGCAGACGGGCATCGAGCATTTCAATCACTACGTCAATGTCTTTGATGCGCTCCTCAATGGCCTTTCGGGTGAGGTGCATGTGACCGGGAAACCATTGAATTGCCATAGCGCTGTAAAAACCAAACTAAAAGTAATAGCGCTATTGTCCAATACTTCTAGCCGACCCGGCTTTAAGTTCCAATGATGCCGCCATCATTCTTTCGAATGGCAACCAAGGCAGAACGGGGTCGGCCGTTAGGGGCATAGTTGGGCCAGTTGGAATACTGAGAAGGATTGGCTGGATCGCTTCGGTCTGAAGGCGTTTCACCAGGATGCTGAATGCTGATAAACATGGTGGTGTTGTCGGGGGTTAGGCCAACACCCGTGACTTCGCAGTTGGTCGGTCCCGTCAAAAACCGACGGGTTTCGCCTGTAGCAGGATCGCAGGCCAGCATTTGGTTGTTGCCAATGCGCGCCAATTCACCCTTGTACATTTGCGTGGCATGAGCGTCAGTTTGAATCCACAACACACCTTGCTTGTCAAACGCAATGCCATCGGGACAGGCATAGATGTCACCCTTGATGTTGCCTTTGGCCTCGGCACGTACATTGGCAGGATCACCCGCCAAAACCAAGTGATTCCACACAAATGTCTTGCCATCAAAATCACCCGCATCTTTCCAACGAATGATTTGACCCATCACATTGTTGGCTCTGGGATTTGCCGCATCAACGCCGGGTCTGCCGGCAGTACCGCGTTGGCTGTTGTTGGTCAGGGTGCAATAGACCCAGCCCGACAGCGGATCAATGGTGAGCCATTCGGGGCGGTCCATTTTGGTGGCACCCAACAGGTCGCTGGCTTGCCTACTTTTGATGAGGATTTCACCTTGATCGGCAAAACCGTTGGCAGCCGTCAAAGGACCTTGTCCATGAATCATGGGAATCCATTGGCCTTTTCCGTCTGCATCAAATCGCGCAACATGCAACACACCATGGTCTAACAAATCTTTGTTGGCTTGCGCCTGTGTCAAGCCGTTGCCAGCAGGCTTGATTTTGTCGCGACTCACAAATTTGTAGATGTATTCAAAGCGCGCATCTTCACCGGAGTACACAACAGCACGACCATCTTTGGTCACACCCACCCAAGCGCCTTCGTGAGCAGCACGGCCAAGAGCAGTGCGTTTCACAGGCGTGCTGTTGGGGTCCATCGGATCGAGCTCAACCACCCATCCAAAACGATGGAGTTCATTCGGATTTTTTTGCAAGTCAAAACGAGGATCATGTTTGTCCCACGCGTAAAAACCAGCTTTAGGAGCACCCCAGCGCTGTTGGTCTGGCGTGGGCTTGTCGCCCGCCCCAAAATAAAATGCGAAGTTCTCTTCACCCGACAAATAAGTGCCCCAAGGCGTTTTGCTGCTTGCACAATTGTTCAAGGTTCCCAAAACAGTTTGGCCCTGAGGGTCGGCGCTGGTTCGCATCAGCGGATGGCCCGCAGCGGGGCCAGACACTCTGAAAGGCGTGCTCATGGTCACCCGTCGCGCAAAGCGCGATGGCCTCACCATGTCCCATTTGCCATTTTTCATTTCTACTTCAATGACAGACAGGCCATGGGCATTTTGGGCTTTTCGAACTTTTTCAATGTTCATGTTGTTAAAACCGCCCACATGCAACAAGCCATCGTCGGTGTACTCGTGATTGATGGCCAGCAGGCCCCGGTTTGAACCTTGAAGCGGAAAAAATTCAAGACCATCGTGGTGCATGCCTAATTGAACAGCCTGCTCGTCTGCAGTGTTGCTGCCATCCATTTTGAATGCGGGCATATTTCCTGCAATTCCCACAGGCTCGCCCCAGGGTGCCAAGGGTGTAGCGGTATAACCCTCTGGCACCACAAGTTTGTCACCCATGCCAACAGGAATGGCTTTGAAACCGAGTTTGTTTTGACGAGTGGCCAGTGAAGCGCAGCCGGCCAACGGCGCCAATACAGAAGCCAATGTCACTGCTGATCCACCCTTCAAGAAGGACCTGCGTGAAGTTTCAATGACTTCGTGAATAGTTAAATTGGAAGAGCGATTGCTGTCTTCCATTGCGCTGAAATCTTTAGCCATGATCAATCCAAAAAAGAGTTACCAATAACCTTATCACTTTATTGCGAAATTTGCGTGACACGTTAGCACATACCCCAATCACTGCTGTGGTGTTGAGCCTATGTCACTTTGCTTAGGTCCAACTGGCTCGCATTGGCATCAACCAACTCAATTCGAGCGGTGCCCAGCATGATAGGTTTGACCAATATTTTGTAGGTGTCTAAATCGAAGCTTTGTTGAACGCTGACCTGCAGCGAGCCAGATTTTGAACAAGCCGTATTCAAATAGCGCCAATCTTGAATACGATGACGCTGAGTCCAATTGTCATTTTGCTCAACCAAATCAATGGCGCCAGAAAACGGCCATGCGTGAACCTTCAAATCGGCCAATGCCCTCATCAAACGCTCATCGTGGGCTTCACGTTGCTCTAAGCCCACACAGGCACCCAAACAAGTTTTGACTTGAAGCCCAAAGCATCCCCGTTGGCTGATTTTTTCCAAACCCAAAAGACCCAGACACAAACAGTGTTGGTCACTCAATTCACGCAGCTTGCTTTGAGCAGAATGCACAGAGCTGAACAGACCATACAGGCCATCCACTTGTCCAAGGCCCAAGTCTTGGCCGCTCACAATGAGGGGGGTCAAGCCTTCTCCCTTGGCCTCCATTTGAATAGCGCAGAGCTTGCGCAAACGCCTGAGCCGGACATTGAAAATGGGGTTTAAAGTCTTGATAAGGTTGGATTCAAGCAAGAGTGCGCCAATTTCGCCAGCCGTTTCAATGAAGTCAACCTGCAAGGTTTGTGACATCATCTCGCGCTCATACTCTGCCCTCATGTGGGCCATGACCCTGCTTCGAATGTCGACGCTTTTTCCAATATAAAGAGGCAAAGTACCAGCCCCCTTGAAAATGTAGACACCCGATGACTTTGGCAAACTTGACAAGGAACTGGGGTGAAGGGGAAGACTAAATGTCACAAGGGTTGCACAGTTAAGGGTTACGCCGCTTGAATTCTAATCAGCTTGGAGTAATCTCACTGAACTTTCACCTTTCAATTTGAAGTTTTATGTCTGTTCACGCCATTCACACATCCAGTACTCAAGATGCCGTTCAACAAGTCAAAGTCCATTTGGCCGCCGCATTGCGCATGGCCGTCTTGGATGGCTTTGAAGAAGGCATTGACAATCATTTCACGGTCTGTGTCCCTGGGCGCACGGATCAGTATTTTGTGTTGCCTTTTGGCCTGCATTGGTCGGAAGCCAGAGCCAGTGACATGATGATTTTCAATGAAGCTGGACAAACTCTGGAGGGCCGCGGCGTGGTCGAACTCTCCGCTCAAAGCATTCATGCACCACTGCACCGGCTCACGGGCGCAAAAGTTGTGTTGCACACCCATCAGCCATGGGCCACTGCCCTCAACATGCTTCAAGACAATCGCCTTTTACCGGCCACCCAAACGGCGGCATTTTTTCATGGCCGCATTGCCTACGACGACACCTACACCGGCCTGGCCTCCTCCATCGAAGAAGGAGAGCGCTTGGCCCATTTAATGGGCGACAAAACCGTGTTGTTCATGAAAAACCATGGCGTTGTCACAGTGGGAGATACGGTCGCACAGGCTTATCGCCGCTTGTACAAACTGGAAAAAGCATGCCAAACCCAAGTTTTGGCCATGAGCACTGGCAAGGCACTCAACATCTTGAGCGACGATGTGATCCAACGCGTTCTCACACCCTCAGGAGATGACCGTCATCCGCGCGGCGATCGCGAGAGGCTTTACTTTGAAGCCATGATGCGCATCCTTGATCGCACCAATCCTGGGTATGCTGATTGAGCCTTGAGGCCAATTAATGTTGATCTGACCCCAATTGTTCAATTGTTTAGGTGGCCAATTGGTTTCTGATTCTTTCAGAAGGCTGGGTGTTCATGGTCATTTGGAAGAGGCCAGCGGCTAGGCCGATGGCGACGGCCAGCTTCCAGGCCAGGTCGTAGTTGCCAAACAGGTTGAAGATATAACCACCGCCCCATGCCCCTAAAAACGAGCCTACCTGGTGGCTCATGAAGGCAATGCCAGACAGGGTGGCCATAAAGCGCAGGCCAAACAGATGCACGATGAGACCTGAGACCAAGGGCACCACGCCCAACCAAAGTGTGCCCAATACGGCTCTGAAGATCAAAGTGGTGGTTGGCGATGGTGGGTAGGAAAAAAACATGAACAAGGCCAATGACCTGAGCATGTAAATACCGCCCAGCAACATGCGCTTGGAATACCGATCGCCAAGCCAGCCAAACAAATAAGAGCCAATGACATTGAACAATCCGACCAGGGCCAAAGTGTTGCTACCCACGGTGGGGTCCATGCCGCAAATATCTAGGTAGGCAGGCAAATGGGTGGTGATAAACACCAGCTGCAAGCCACAGACAAAAAACGCAATGGCCAAAACCCGATAACCTTTGTGGCCCAAGGCTTCAGTGATGGCATCTGTGGCTGATTGCGGCTTACCCACCACCGCCTCTGGCTCAATTTGATCGGCCTTGGAGCCCCAAAAAGCCGCGGGCAACATCACGCAAGCCAAACCCAAAAAACCAACGGCAGCCATCTGCCAATTGACATTCGTGATGAGAGACTGCGTCATAGGAGAAGCAATGGTCAAACCTAAGGAGCCGATGGCAGAAACCGCCCCCATGGCAGCGCCCCGCTTGATAGGACTGACTGTTCGTGCGGTGATATTCATGGCAATGTTGGATGCTGTGCATGACAAGGCAATACCCACGCAAAAGCCAATGCCTAGCGTGACCATCCAAGCCGAATCGGCAAACCTCAAAAAGAGCAATCCAACGAAGTAAATCAACACACCCACCAGCGCCACAGGCCGGGTGCCATATTTATCAGCCCATATGCCAACGACGGGCTGTGTTGCGCCCCATACAATATTCTGCAAAGCCACAGCCATTGAAAAATCTGCGGCAGTAATACCAATATCGCGAATCATGTGCGGCTGCAACAAACCAAAACTCTGCCGCATCCCCATCGCCAGACTGAGCATGATGGCCGCGCCACCCAAAATGCCCCATATTTGAAATTGTGAAAGTTCTGTTTTTTTCATATTGATCATCAAATTATGGAGCAGATCAAACAATTGGGGTCAACAATTGTTCTAACTCATGGCTGCGCCCCTGGAATGGATGATGGCTTGGCTTCTTATTTGGGGCGTGACAGTGGCAGGCGATTCACCACAGTTTTCCACTTTCACAGCAAGCAATGCACCACCCCATGCCGTAGGCAGCGTACTGACCCTCACCAACTGCATTGGCTTTGGTATTTCTATTGTGAGCATTGAGTTGTTTACCAACTTGGCCAAGTGGCATGACTTGTCCACCCTGCTGCCATGGTTGGGATTGGGTCCTCTGCTGGGCATTTGGGCCATGCGGCCGCTTTTGAAAAAGTCAGCGCCTTCTCTCGGTCCTTAAATGGCTCGACAAGCGTGTTCCAAAAATTGCAACGCTTCGCCCTGTAAATAGGGGCTTAGTTTGTCAAACACCCTCGAGTGATAAGCATTCAAATAAGCTGTTTCTTCAACGCCTAATAAGTCTTTTTGAACCACACTCGTGTCTATAGGGCACAGGGTCAATGGTTCAAACTGGTAAAACTTGCCATGCTCGGTGGCGCAGTGTTCTTTGCAAAGCAAAATGTTTTCGATGCGAATGCCATAACGGCCCGATAAGTAAACACCTGGTTCGTTGGTAACCACCATCCCGGGCTCTATGGCTTGGTCTATCAAACCCACACCGATGCTGTGCGGGCCTTCATGCACATTGTTGAAATAGCCCACGCCATGCCCTGTGCCACAAGCGTAATTCACACCTTCATTCCACAAAGCCTGGCGGGCCAAAATATCCAATTGCAAACCCCGCGTACCCTGCATGAAAATAGCGGCAGACAAACGCAGCATACCCTTCAATACCAAGGTGTAATGGCGCTTTTGCTCATCGGTGCACGGGCCACAAACAAAGGTGCGCGTGATGTCTGTGGTGCCATCGTCATATTGCCCGCCTGAATCGAGCAAAAAGAAACCTTCTGGCTTAACGGGCGTATCGGTACCGTCTTTCAAACCATAGTGCATCATGGCCGCATTGGGGCCATAGGCTGGAATGGTTGTGAAACTCAGACCCCGAAATAAATTCAACTTGGCCCGCTCGCCATCAATCTGGTCGGAAACCATACGCTCTGTCAATTGACCAGCGCCAACGTGCTTGTAGAACCAATTCAAAAATTGGACCATGGCAATGCCATCGCGAACAAAACAGTTTTTCCAATTGTCCAATTCAACTGTGTTTTTAACAGCCTTCATGGCAATCGAGGGGGCGCGTTTTTCAATGAGTCTGCAATTGAAACTGCGAAGTTGTTTGAATGTGAGCAAATTGCTTTGCGCTGGATCAACCAACACTGCTTGCCCAGACAAAGCCTTCAAATCGACGAAAAAGATGTCGTAGGGCTTTAACTCAACGCCCTGCTCTTTCAAACTCTGTACCAAGTCGGCAGAAAAACGTGGGAGGTGTGCATACAGAATGGCACTCTGCTGTGTCACCACCAAATAAGCATGGAAGTAAGGCGATGTGGGGACATCTGTACCGCGAAGATTGAGCAAATAACCAATATCGTCAAGGGCGTTCAAGACATGCGCCTGCGCGTCCAGCTTGCGCATTTGATCACGCACCCGATTGAGTTTGTCTTTCGCACTTTCTCCGGCATAGGCCATGGCATGTGCAAAGACAGGTGCCATCGGAAAATCAGGTCGATCGACCCAAACGGCGTCGACCAAGTCGTGTTCTGTGTGAACACTGATGCGTTTGGATTTCAGTTTTTCTTCAATATCGGCTACAGCCTTGACCATCATGGTGGCCCCATAGAATCCCAGCCGAGCGCCTTCAGGCAAATGCTCGGCCAACCATTGATTCCAAGGCAAGACATCGGGACGCCCCAAGTACACAATTTGGATATCGGTGCCGGCCAACTCTTGCTCCGATTGAAGCCAATATCGACCATCGGCCCAAACATACGCTGCGTCTTTTAAAACCACCATGGTAGACACAGACGCCGTAAAGCCGGACATAAACTGCCGCACCTTCCAGCGCAAAGGCATGTATTCAGAATTGTGTGGATCTGAAGACGGCAAAACCCAAGCATCTAATTGATGCTTTTCCATTTCAACGCGCAAAGCCTTCAGCCGAGCCTTCACATCCACATGAGTCATATATTTAATTGGGGTCAGATCAACATTATTTTCTTGCCAGCACTTTACACAAAATACTGGCGAACCTATTTTTAACTAACAAATTGCGTCAATCTGATGGGACTGCTCTAAAATCAGATCATGACCCCCTCCAAATCACCCAAGATTTTCAGAACGCTCGTGTTCATCCTAGCAGGCGCCGTTGCCCTGTTTGCCCTTTACATCTACATTGCGCTCAACTGGAGCTATTCAACGGGTGAGCGTGCTGGCTTCCTGCAAAAAGTGTCCAACAAAGGTTGGATTTGCAAAACTTGGGAGGGCGAACTTTCTTTGGTGGCCATGCCAGGAGCAGCACCTGAGAAATTTCTTTTTACAGTTCGCGATGAGGCCATCGCCCAAAAAGTAAGCGCAGCGGCAGGCAAGCGAGTCACTCTCAATTATGAGCAACACAAGGGCTTACCCACCACCTGCTTTGGTGACACAGATTATTTTGTGGTGGGGCTGACTGAAATTGAATAATTGGGATTAGTTCAACTGGGGCACAAAGCCCAACACTTCGCCATAAAAGCTGAGTTCTGTTTCTAGCGAAGACACAATGGTGCTGGCCTGCCTAAACCCATGGCCCTCACCTTCATAAGCCACATAGGCATGCTTCAGACCATTGGCCACACAGGCATCCCGCACAGCTTCAGATTGCGAGGGCGGAACCACTTTGTCTTCCAAACCTTGAAAGATAACCAAAGGCGAACTTAGTCGGCTCAAGTGCGTCAAGGGAGAGCGTTCAATGTACAAGGCTTTCTCTGCCGGGTATGCGCCAATCATGGTGTCCAAATACCTCGATTCAAAATCGTGGGTATCGGTGGCCAGTGTGGTGCAGTCTGCTACGCCATAGTAAGAAGCACCTGCAGCAAATTGTTGGCTGCTGACCAACGCATTCAGAACGGTAAAGCCCCCTGCACTGCCGCCCCGAATCAGAACCTGGTTGTGCGCGCAGACACCCTGCGCAATGAGCGAGTCAACCACAGCCAAAACGTCCTCACAATCCACCACGCCCCATTGCCCCCGCAGCAAATTGCGATATTCACGGCCATAGCCCGTTGAACCCCCATAGTTCACATCGACAACCGAAATACCGCGTGATGTGAAATAGGCATACTTCATCGACAAAGTGGCTGTTGAATTGGCTGTTGGCCCTCCATGCACCACCACCATCAGGGGCGGCTTTTCTGAAGGCTCAAATTGCGGGTGATGCGCTGCGTGCAAAATGGCAAACACTTCCCGACCATCTTTTCGCACCGCTTTTATTTCATGCGGCTTGGGAAAAAATGCCGCATCGATTGGCGCATTGATTGAGGTAACTACCGTAGCAATTTGCCAGCTGCGCAAATCAATTTCTATGAGCTGCGAAACCACATTGTCACTGGAACCCACAACATAAGCCATCTGACCAGAAGCACTGATAGATGGTTTGAAATCGGTCAAGTCGCAAAGCAAGTCTTGCATCTGGCAAGTCTGGGGATTGACTCGCACCACTTTTCGAGCATCGACAGGGCCATGCACAGACAAAATTTGACCATCATCTAGAACCGACAAGGCCCTCATTCCCAACTGCCAAAGCGGGAAGCCCCATTCGCTGTTGTCTTGAATGAGGTGGCTCAATTGCCCGGTCAAATCTGCTTGCCAAAGATTCCACCAGCCACTGGCATCACTGATGAAATAGAGTTGGTTCTTGGGACCCCATTCAGGTGACAAGCAAGACGTATTTGTATTTCCCGCCAATACTCGGACATTGTGCAATTTTCCGTCTTGCACATCGGCCACACGCACCTCAGTACCATCCCACGGCATTTGGGGATGCTCCCATGCCACCCAACACAAATACCGACCATCGGCCGATAGCCTTGGATGCGCATAGAAATGAGAAGAAGACTCAAGGCATCGCAAACCTTGTGGCCCCACCGCCACCAAATCTCTTTGAACTCTAGACTCGGCGTGCACTTCCCTGATGCACCAAATTTCTTCACCCACCGCAATCATGTCGATATAGCGATGGCTTTGACCAACGGGCGGTTCTGGACTGAAGGGAATAGGCTCCCCCATGGGCTCGGTGATGTAAATGCGCTGGTCTGACTTGTTCACAAAAGCCAGCATGGGCTGGCCATTTTGAATAAAGCCCAACCAACTGATGCCGCCATATTCGTGCACCTGGCTTTTGGCACTCCAAGGCGCTTTCAAAATATCGCCATGCTCCCGGCTCACCACCAACGTCCGCCCGCTCTCGCTGGGCCTCACCTCATCCCACCATAAATCTTGCCCCACCGACTGAGACCACATGATGCTGCTGCCAGCCTGCGCTAACAAACTGGCAGACAAAGGGGAAGGCCAAGTACCGGCTTGCTTTTTTTGTTTCATGTCCCCATTTTATATTGGGGGTCAGATCAACATTGATTTTTCCAGAGCAAGCTGGATTGATCCAATCACATTTGATCAATAGCCGTATTGACGTTAGGCAATTCACCCTCGTTGTCTGAGATTGCAAAACGGTCATCTGTGCGGGTATAAAAACTGGCACCAAAACGAGCCACAGGCCGGTAATCTTTGAGATTCACGCGCCAAGCTTTTGTGTCGATCAAACCATCGCGTGCAGCCAGCCACTGAATGCGGCCAATGAAAACATAGCGACTGGGCGTTTCAAGTTTTTCATGCAACACACATTCAAACGCAATGGGAGCTTCCAAAATTCTGGGAGGCTTGACCGTGTGCGAAGGACCGGGCGTCAGCCCCACAGCGGTTAATTCACTGACATCCGATGGAAACGCCTTGCCACACGCGTGCATCTTTTGAGCCATGGGCTCATCGGACATGTGAACCACAAATTCGCGGTTGTGCAAAATATTGGCGGCGGTGTCTTTCAGTTGACCATCTTGCAACCGGTTGATGCTGATCATCAAAATAGGTGGGTCTTCGCCAATCATGTTGAACATGGAGAATGGCGCCGCATTGACCACCCCATTGGCACCCAAACTTGTCACCAACGCAATGGGCCTAGGCACAATCAGGCTGGCCATGAGCTTGTAACGCTCGTAACTCGTAATTTGATCAAAATTCACTTCTGTCATAAATCGCTTGGTAAATGTTAAATGGCATCTTAACCAAAACAAAAAAGCGGCACTGCCCCACTCCATGGACAGCGCCGCCCCTTAGATCAATGAGCTCAAACTGAGCTCAAACTTGAATTAAACAATCACCTCAACTTTGGCGCGTTTGGCCACCGCAGTCCAGGTGTTGATTTGCGATTGCATGAGCTTGACAAATTCATCGCCCACCACTGGCGTTCTGCGAGGCAAGGTTTGAACCTCTTCCAAGCGCGCCATGACGTCCGGCTTTGCCAGCAACTCAGGAATGAGTGCTGTGATGCGCTGCGCTATGGGGGTTGGCAAACCTTTGGGCGCAGAGAGACCCAACCACTGAGAACCTGTGAGTGAGTTGTATCCCAATTCAGCAAAGGTTGGAATATTGGGCAAGGCTGGCAGACGGTTCGGCGTTGAAATAGCCAAAGCGCGCAATGAGCCAGCTTTCAGTTGGTTGACGTTGGTTGTGACAGGGTCAAACACGCTGTCAATTTGGCCGCCCAACAAGTCTTGCATGGCAGGCGCACTGCCTTGATAAGGCACGTGATCATGCTCATTGGCTTGGCCTTCAATTTTGAGCAGTTCGCCATACAAATGGTTGGCCGAGCCAATACCCGAGGTGCCGTAGCGAACTGGCTTGGATTTGGCGGCACTGACATACTGCGCCAAGGTTTGATAAGGCGATTGTGCACGGACCAACAACAACATAGGCGCCTCAACCAACATCCCCATGTGGGTAAAGTCGTTAACAGGGTCAAAGGGCATGGAGCGGCGGGTTGCAGTTGCATAAATATGCACTGAGGCATGGCTGACCAACAGCGTGTAGCCATCTGCAGGCTGGCGTGAAGCGTATTCAGTTCCAATCAGGCCACCAGCGCCGGCTCTGTTTTCAACAACCACTGTTTGCGATAGCGCTTGCGACAAATGGGGAGCCAACAACCGAGCCACCGTATCAACCAAGCCACCTGGTGGATACTGGCAGATCAGACGAATGGGGCCTCTTGTTGGCCATGCGCCAGATTGGGCATGGACCCAAGGGGCTGCGACTGTTGCGGCAGCTGCTGTCAATAAATCACGACGCTTCATGAGTTCTCCTTGAAGTCATATTTTGAAAAAGATAAGATCAACCTCAGGACTGAAGGATCTGAAATTGCTTCAGCACAAACCATGCCCAAGTACGAAGACTTGACTTGCATCAAGATGGGGGGCAGCCAAACCACAAGGCACCAAGCCTGTGATCTACGCACCAAAAAAGTGAATTAAGCCCAAAGGATGTGAAATTGATGGACGCAAAAAATCCTGCTCGATACCTGGTGATCAATCCAAACACCAACAGGCTGACCACAGAGCGGCTTCAAGAAGTGCTGCAACCCAAGTTGCCTCAAAATGCCGCATTGGTTTTTTCCACCGCCGCCTTTGGCGCAAGCTACATCGCCTGTGAGGCCAGTCATGCGGTGGCCGCACATGCTTGCATCGGCGCCTGGGCCGACCATTTGCACCAAAACAATCAGCCTTTGAACGGCGTACTCATTGGCTGCTTTGGCGATCCAGGACTTTTTGCCTTGAGAGAAATGTCGGATTGCCCCGTCACTGGGCTGGCCGAAGCATCCTTCATTCAAGCAGCAGTGCACGGGCCCTTCTCCATCGTGACTGGCGGAGAACGCTGGAAACCCATGCTTGAAAGGTTGGCCGTCAGTTTAGGCTACGGACAGCACTTAAGACACATTGAAACAGTGGTTCCCAGCGGCGCTGAGCTTCAAGCCAACCCTCAAATGGCCATGGAGTGCCTTCAGGCAGCCTGCCAAAAAGCCTCTAAGGCTGGCGTGAAATCGATTATTTTGGGAGGCGCTGGCTTGGCTGGTTATGCCGCGCAAATTCAATCTTTGGTGGCGCTGCCCATCATTGACAGTGCCACGGCAGGCCTGGAAGTTTTGCTCCACCAACAAGCGCCAAAAACAGATGTCAAAGCCAACCGCAGCTTTGCCAACTGGACAGGCATGCCCGAGGCTATTGAAGCACTCAAGATTCAGTAACTGTGGTTTGAAAGCAATCGCGACGAAATTTGCTTGGCAAGCAAAGGCCTCAAATTGGCATGCACATACCGACCAAAGTAAGTGTCTTTTTGACCTTGCTTGAGTTGAATCAATTGGTTCATGTGATCCAACGTGTCTACTCGGGTTAGGGCACTCACAAACTGCATGTGGTTCAGCTTCAAACCAATCTTGCTTTCAACTTGAATCACATTGCCATTCAGCGTGAGAGTTTCATAGTCGTTGGCGTGGATGGCGTTGTAAAAATAAGCGACCAGCAGTGCCGTGATTTCAAACAGCGAAAACGGCAGTATGAGCGATGCACCCACCCAATAAAAAGCAAAGCCAATGATCAAAGAAACAAGCCCCAAGGCGCCAAAAATCAAGGCCAACTGAGTTGGTGATATAGAAATGTTTCGCTTCAGATGCCAGCTCCAACTTGAGCCGTCGTAGTTGCCAAGCACAGCTTGAGGAATGGGAGCGGTTTTCATGTTTGTTTCTGATCTTTGAGACGCTCTCATTATCTGGAAGTCCAAAAGAAAGGATGCCAGTAGGGTAATTGATCTAGACCCAAAGCGCGAAACCGGAATCGACCAGGCGTTGGTGTAAACCCTAATCCTATAGCCAGTTTTAATGAAGGCCATTGAATATCTCAATTAGACGTTGGGTTGGCTGACCTATAAAGTTCAAGAGTCTTTGACAAATCGGTCAAAGCATTTGTTTCAAATTTAAGGAGATGAACCATGGCAGCACTCAAAGGCTCGCGCACGGAACAATGCCTGAAAGACGCCTTCGCAGGCGAATCCCAGGCCAACCGTCGTTATTTGTATTTCGCAAACAAGGCTGACGTTGAAGGACAAAATGATGTCGCAGCGCTTTTCCGTTCAACCGCCGAAGGCGAGACCGGTCACGCACACGGCCACTTAGAGTTCCTCGAGCAGTCTGGTGACCCAGCCACCGGCATGCCCATTGGCTCTACACGTCAAAACCTGGCATCTGCTGTTGCAGGCGAAACCCACGAGTACACCGACATGTACCCTGGCATGGCCAAAACAGCTCGCGATGAAGGCTTTGATGAAATTGCCGACTGGTTTGAGACACTCGCCAAGGCTGAGCGTTCACACGCCAACCGCTATCAAAAAGCTTTGACCGAATTGGTCGATTGATTTGATGTGCTGAGTTACTGCACCTTTGGGTGCAGTAATTTCACAAACAGTTTTATCCAGACTGTTTGTGAAATTAACAATTGAATGAGGAAGTAGCATGGCCAAAGAAGGCAATCTAGAAGCCCCCACACGCCATCCCCTAGATTGGCAAAGTGCAGATTTCTACAACGAAGAATCTTGCTTCAATGAACTAGAAAGAATTTTTGACATCTGTCACGGTTGCCGCCGCTGTGTCAGCTTGTGCGGCTCTTTTCCCACCTTGTTCGACCTTGTCGATGAAAGCTCGACCATGGAAGTCGACGGTGTCGACAAAAAGGATTACTGGAAAGTGGTCGATCAGTGCTTCATGTGCGACCTATGCTACATGACCAAGTGCCCCTACACGCCGCCTCATGAATGGAACCTTGATTTCCCTCACACCATGCTGCGTGCCAAGGCTATCAAGTTCAAAAAAGGCGATGTTGGCACTGCAGAAAAGTTGCTCGCCTCCACAGATGTGCACGGCTCCTTGGCTGGCATTCCCATTGTGGTTCAAGCTGTCAATGCCATTAACAACAACAAGACCACGCGTGGCATCATGGAATCTACCCTGGGGGTAGATCAAAACGCATGGCTGCCATCTTTGGCAACCCGTAAATTCCGATCCAGTGCCGAAGAATCAAGCAGCGTGAAAGTGGTGGACGGCGAAAAAACACCAGGCAAAGTAGCCATCTATTCAACGTGCTACATCAACTACAACGAGCCAGGCATTGGCCATGATCTTCTTAAAATTCTGGATCACAACGAGATCCCCTATGTCTTGGTCGAAAAAGAGAAATGCTGCGGCATGCCCAAGCTCGAACTGGGCGACCTAGACTCTGTCAAAGAATCGAAAGAAGCCAACATTCCTGTTTTGGCCAAGTACGCCAAAGACGGCTTTGCCATCATGGCTGCTGTACCCAGTTGCTCACTGATGTTCAAACAAGAAATTCCGCTCATGTTCCCCGATTGTGCTGACACCCAATTGGTGAAAGACAGCATGTGGGATCCCTTTGAATATTTCATCGCTCGCAAGCGCGACGGTTTGCTCAAAACCGAATTTCCACAAGCATTGGGCAATGTGAGCTATCAAATTCCATGTCACGGTCGCGTTCAAAATATTGGCCGCAAAACCGAAGAGATGCTGAAAATGATTCCTGACACAGAAATCAACACGATTGAACGGTGCTCAGGTCACGCTGGCACTTATGGCGTTAAAAAAGCTTCTCACGAAACTGCCATGAAAATTGGCAAGCCCGTTTTCAAGGCCATGGCCACCATGAAAGATGGCAGCAAGCCCGACTTCATCAGCTCAGATTGCCCTTTGGGTGGCCATCACATTGCGCAAGGTTTTGAGGTCAACAACTTGGGTGCACCCGAACTCAATCACCCTCTCACGCTGGTGCGCAAAGCATACGGTTTGAAATAAAAGGAACAATCATGCAATTGACTGGAAACATCACTGCTGAAAATTTGATGACGCTGGAAGCCTACACCAAATGGCGCAAAGCCAACAAGGCTAACGTCATTGCGCATCGCAAACTCAGAAACGTTCGTTTGGGCGAGCACTTGTCATTGCACTTTGAAAGCGAAACCACCATTCGCTATCAAATTCAAGAGATGTTGCGCATTGAAAAGGTCTTCGAAGAAGAAGGCATTCAAGATGAAATTGAGGCTTATGCGCCCTTGGTGCCAGACGGCACCAACTGGAAAGCCACCATGATGCTGGAGTACACCGACATCAATGAAAGAAAACGTGAGCTCGCCAGACTCATCGGCATTGAGGACCGCATGTTCATTGAAATTGAAGGTCATCCCCGCGTGTATGCCATTGCCGATGAAGACCTCGACCGTGAAAATGATGAAAAAACTTCAGCAGTTCACTTTGTACGTTTTGAATTTTCTCCCGCTATGTGCCAAGCTTTGAAGGCTGGAGCGGCTGCAAAAATGGGTTGTGATCATACCAACTACCCTGCTCACATCGAAATTCCTGCAGACACTTTGGCCAGCCTAGCTGGTGACATTCGCTGATTCAAGCAACTGAACTAGAAGCTTGTCTTTCAAGCAAAGTGAAAAGGGGCCAGCGGCCCCTTTTTCAATGACAAACGAATTCTCCATTAGAAAACTCAATTTAAGTAATTACCCCATTCAACGCTCAAGTCAATTTAGATAGCATGAATAAATTGATATCTAGAATTGGTTTGAATGTCACACCGCTTGTATTCAGCTTTTAAGTTTGCAATACCTTTGCTCGTGCTGTTATTGATTTGGGAATCTAGCGTTCAGTTCTTCCAAGTCAACGCACGCATTTTTCCAAGCATCGAATCCGTTTACAAGGCTGGCCTCGAAGCCGTTCACGATGGCAGTATCTTTAACCACGTAGCGGCAAGCCTAGGCCGCGTGGCCGTTGGCACCTTACTGGCAGTTCTCGTCAGCATTCCGCTGGGCGTGGCCATGGGCTTAAATCCCATCGTTTCAGATTTTCTATCGCCACTGTTCAGATTTTTTTCTGTCTTAGCCGGTATTGCTTGGATCCCCATCGCTACTTTGTGGTTTGGCTATGGGTTTGGCGCCATCACGTTTGTCATTTTCAATGCGGTGTTCTTTGTGGTCACCTACAACACGCTGCTGGGTGTTGCCAGTATCCCAATGCCTCTTAGAAATGCAGCGGCTTCTTTAGGCGCCAATGGCTGGACTTTACTGACACAAGTTATTTTGCCCGGCGCTTTGCCCAACATCGTGACGGGTATTAGAACCGGACTTGGCTTTGCTTGGCGGGGCTTGATTGCCGCTGAAATGATTGCCACCAACGTTGGGCTTGGTTACATGTTGTTTTTGGCTCGCGATTTTTACAAAACAGAAGTCATTGTTCTGGGCATGATCATCATCGGACTGATCTGGCTGGCCATTGATCGACTCATTTTGGCGCCAGTTGAGCGCGCCACCATTGAGCGCTGGGGCATGGTGAGGCGAGCATGATGATTCTTTTAAAAGCCTGGTCTTTTTACCTGCGGATTGCAGTCAGATTTCCCATTGTTCAAACCATTCTGCCTTTTATTCCACTGGTCATTGCATGGGCTCTGGTCACCGAATATGAGGTCTTCCCAAGAGCGTTTCTGCCTGGCCCTGTTGACGTCATCAACGCCTTTGGCACCCTCACCTACAAAGGTGTTTTAACCCAATACTTAGAAGACAGTGTGGTGCGTTTGGCCGTCGGCGCCTCCGTTGGGGTAGCCATTGGCATTCCCTTGGGTCTTTTAATTGGCTTGAGTGATCGCGTCCGAGAAGCGGTATGGCCTATTTTGTTGTTCTTCCAAGCCATTGGCGACATTGCTTGGCTTCCCATTCTGTTGGTTTGGTTTGGATTTAGCTTAACCACAATGACTTTGATCATTGTCTACACGGTTCTCTTTCCAATTGTTTTGAACACCTCCCTTGGGGTGCGATCTGTTTCAACGGATCTCCATCGCGCAGCGCTGAGCTTGGGCGCTTCCAAACTCAGAGTGGTGTGGGAAGTTGTTTTGCCAGGTGCTCTGCCCAACATCATGACGGGTCTGCGAAATGGCCTGGGTTATGGATGGCGTGCACTCATCGCGACTGAAATTATTGTGGGCACCAGTGGCATCGGATTCATGATGTTTGATGCCCGTCGCGCGGGTTCGGTGGTGGAAATTCTGCTGGGCATGGTTGTCTTGGGCACACTTTGGTATGTGGTCGACAGCTGGGTTCTTGCGCCAATTGAGCGCGCAACAGGAAAAAGATGGGGTCTGGTTACTCAATGAAAAATTTGACAATTCAAAACGTTTCCAAAACGTATTTTGATCCGTACGCCGGCGCCAACGTCACAGCTGTGCACGACATTTCCTTGAAGGTCAATCAAGGTGAATTCATCTCGATTGTGGGACCATCGGGCTGTGGCAAAACGACCTTGCTCAACATGATTGCAGGCTTTCTGCCAATTTCTGGTGGCTCTATCACCATTGACGACAAGCCCATCAAAGGGCCCGGTGCAGACCGAGGCGTCGTGTTCCAAACCTTTGCCTTGTTCCCTTGGAAAACAGTTGGCGAAAACGTTGGCTTTGGTCCGCGCATGCGGGGTCTTCCCCAAAAAGAGTGCGATCAAATTGCACTTGAATTTTTGTCACTTGTGGGTTTAGAGCACGTGGCGCAAAAGTATCCCAACGAATTGTCGGGTGGCATGCAACAACGTGTTGGTGTGGTGCGTGCTTTGGCCAACAATCCAGACGTGCTTTTGATGGACGAGCCGTTTGCCAGTGTGGATGCTCAAACACGCATGACCCTGCAAGAGGAACTGACCAAAATTTGGCAGGCTCGGCGTCCAACCATCCTCTTCATCACACACGATGTGCCCGAGTCAGTTTTTTTGGCAGATCGCGTTGTGGTTCTGAGCAAAGGGCGCGTCCTCGAAGACATGCCCATTCAATTGCAGCGTCCTCGTGTTTGGGACCAATTGATTGAAGACGACACATTCAAATCATTGAGCTCTCAAGTGCTTAGCAAGGTGCGATCAGCATGATGATTTGGCATTCAATTTGGCAGTCACGGCGCGGGCAAATTGTCATTGCCAGCTTGGTATTGTTTGCTGTCTGGCAAATCTATTTGGAGTATGCAGCACCAGGCAAAGTGGATGCAAGCCTTCGTGAAGGCAAAAACAAAGTGAATGTGCAAGTTGTTTTGCCTTTTACGCCAGATCGCTTTCATGTCATGGCCATGCAGCAGTTTGGCCGAGTCTCGGGTACAGAAGATACTTCAATTGAAGTTCGTGGGGTGAAGCGGGATGATTTATCAAGCCTTGCTCGCCCTTTTTGGGTAAAGCGGATAGAACCACTTAAAGGAGACTGAAAATGTTACTTAGGAAGTTTTTGCTGTGTCTTTGCTTGTTAGCACCAGGGCTAACCATAGGACAAAATCTCGTCAAGATGAAGGCCGGCATGGTTGCTGGCATCGATCAAATTGGTCTGCCCATTGCACTAGAGCGTGGATTCTTTGAAAAGTGGGGCTTGGATGTCACCATCTCGCGCCCCTACGCTACAGGTGTTGATGCCCTCAACTCTTTGCAAGCCGGTGAGAACGATATTTTGCAAGTTGGCGTGCCCATGATTGGTGCTGTGATACGCGGTATGGATTTGGTCGCTTTAGGCAATTACAGCGGCAGCGCCCATAAATTAGGCGGTGATGCCACCATCTCCTTGATTGCCGGCTCAGCGTCTGGCATTGTGAAGGGCGACCTCAAAACACTCAAAGGCAAAAAGATTGCTGCCTCATTTGGCACGATCAACCACCTTTATGTTTTGGGCCTGCTCGAAAAAGCAGGTTTAACACCTGCTGACGTCACGCTTGTGAACACCCCTCCACCCGACATGACTGTGGCATTGCTTGCTAAGGGCATTGATGCCTTCGCATGCTGGGATCCAGTGCCGATCATTGCTTTGAAAGATGTTCCCGGTGCTTTTGAAGTTATTCGCGGCGGCGATGTCATTTCTTACGTTGGTTTCAATGTCGCTCTGAGACCCTGGGTTGAAAAGAATGGTGCCACCATTGAAAAGTTTTTAGCGGCTGTTTCAGAAGCTGATCAATGGATGCGGGCCAACCCCAAAGCAGCAGCTCAAGTTGCAACTCGCTGGATTCCGGGTCTCAAACAAGATGTGGCAGAGGCTGCCATGCAATTTAACATTCAGCAAGCTGATCGCCGTTTGTCCATCAACAACTACAAAGCATTGTGGGCAGCTCAAGATCGTTTGAATCGCTTGGGAATTCTCAAAGCAACTTTTGATGTGAACAAACACATTGAGCCAAAGCACATGCTCAAAGTGATGAAAGAAAACCCCAAGCTGTTTTCTGATTTGCCAGCCATCCCTGCCAATGTGATGATTGCGCCGGGTTATGTCTTCAAACCTTAAAGTTTGAAATCCAAAAAAAGGGGCCTAAGGCCCCTTTTTTTATCGGATGAACTGATCGATGTAGTCAGCCCCTAGGCCCACCGCTGCGTAATGCTTTCGGCACATCTCAATTTTGGTGAAAACATCTTCATAGCCTGTGGTCTGTCCTTTGTCGTCAAGGTAAATCATGGCGCCATGGATATTGAACTGCGTGATCATTTCTGGCTCACCCACCACTTCGTCTACCACCAGCGTGTGAATTTCACCAGGCGGCTCATAGACAAATGACCCAGCCTTGGCAACCCAATCGTGCTCTAAATAGCGCCATGCACCTTTGATGACATACCCCGTCACCCAAGAGGGGTGAATATGGCGAGACAACACACCCGACTTGCGCACGCGCAACAGGTTGCACCAGCTGCCCGTGACAGTATTCATCAGCAAGGGCCTGAACCAAACATCTGGCGCTTGGGGCACCCAAACACGCTCGTCTTCTGGGATGGCAGGAACAGCAATTTCAGCTCTGATACCTGGATGTTGGGTAATGGGTGTCATGGTTCAAATCTTTCATGCTTAGGAAATGAGATAACCGCCATCAACAGGCAATACAACACCTGTGACAAATTGGGCTTGCGGGCTTGCCAAAAACAACACAGGGCCAGCGACATCGGTGGGTGTGCCCCAGCGCTTCATGGGCGTACGCGCCAAGATGGGTGCGGCGCGCAGAGGGTCGTCTTGCAAGGCTTGCGTGAGAGGCGTGGCAATCCATCCGGGAGCCACTGCGTTGACTCGAATACCATCGTCTGCATAAGCAATGGCCAGAGATTTGGTCAGTTGGGCAACGCCGCCTTTGCTAGCGCTGTAACCGGGCACCAAGCCGCCACCGAAAAAACTTAGCATGGAGGCCGTGTTGACAATACAACCTTTGCGGGCCTTAAGACCTTCGCGAGCAGCAGCACAAACTCGCATGGTGCCATTGAGGTTGATATCAACTGTGCGCGCAAACGCTTCAGGCTCTAATTCAAGGGCTCGCTGAATCACACCTGCGCAGTTGACCACCACGTCAAGCTCTGACAACGCGCTCACCATCAATTGCACAGCCGAAAGATCGCGAACATCGAGAACCCGAAAATCAATGCCGGAATTGCTAGATTTTTGGCTTGCAGCTTCTACTTCCTGCGCCGTAGCACCTGTGGCCACAACCTGTGCACCTTCAGCGTGAAAAGCTTTGGCAATGGCTTCACCAATACCGCTTGTGGCACCCGTGATAAAGACTCTACGCACCATATTGTTCATTCCTTCCAGATTTTTTGAATGATGACTCGATGATGGCAAGAACACATTGTCAAAAGGCGCTCTGAAGGCCATTCAAATTAACGCGTGTTCTGGCCACCGCACTCACACCCTGTTCGTTGAGCATCCATTGAACCGGTTGGGAGGCGACTTGCAATGCCAGCCTGCGCGCTTGAATGCGCAAACATCCATTCGATGTTTTTTGCAGTTTTTGCAAGACCCAATCGGGAATGATGTCAAACGATGATCGCAAAATCAAATCAAAAAATGGTCTTTCGGTGAAATCAACAGAGTAGGACTCAATCGACTGAAGGGTTTCACGCGTTCGATGATCAAAAACCAATTCACACTCATATTGCTGCATTGCAGTTTTGGCGTCCGTGAAAGTGAGAGGTAAATTGTTTGCACCCAACATCTCACCTACTTTGTTCATCTCAACAATGTAGCGGTCGCAGTCTACGCTAGACAATGGACGCAAGCTGAGGTGTTGATAGGCTGTTAAAAAGGAGATGGTTTCCACCAAATGAACCCATCGAATGAGATGCGGTTCGTTGGCACAGTAGGCCTGCCCATTGAGATCAATGCCACGAATTTTGGCGTGAATGGCATTGACGCGTTGAATATGTTGGTTGGCAAGCTCGACACCGCCGTAGGTTGTCGCTGCTACAAACATGGCCGTGCGGCCCAATCTGGCTTTGAGCTGATGCCTGAAGTTGGAATGATCCCAAACAGCTGCCAAGGCTCTTGGATGAAGAGCCTGAATCATCAAAGAAGATAAGCCTCCCACCATCATGGCGGAGAAATGGGCGTGGACCTTCCAGACCACCGACTGAGGGCCAAAGAGTCCAGGGTCGCCAACGGGTAACTTGAATTCCTCTAGTGAGGAAGAAGCACCCGTCATGTTTTGAAGCCCTTTTCCAATGGCTTCAAACAACAAAGGCTTGAAGGTTTGATGCAAATTTGAAATCACGAACAAAATCCAGCTGAGCGCTGAGCGGCAAAAGTCATGATGAGCCCCATAAAGTCAGGGTTTTTGGCTTTGTGGAAATTTGAAATAAAACGTTCACCAGTACATTCTAATTTGACGTACGCTATTTTGCACAAGCGTGTTGGTTTCTCATCCATTCGAATTTCACCCCTCAATGCGAACAATTGATCTGGCATTGAGTTCCCCTTTTAAAAAGAGGTCATATGGCTAAAGTAGGCAAACTGAGCAGTCCCTTTGAGCAGTCCTTCATGTTTCACATGATTCGCGACTTTTTTCTATTGCTGGTGCTGGTGGCTACCGTTGAAATGGGCATTCGCTATGCCGTGGTGAGATATGACTTTGCTAGCAAGGAGCAAGCCCGCGTCGATCTGGCGGCACAACAACTTGCCAACGATGTGAAATCGATCATGCTCAATTCGGGCGGACCTTTGGCCGCTCAAACTGTTTACCCCATCCTCAACCGCAACTACGACGATTTGGGCCTCTCTATAGCCGTGATCCCCTCCGACGTGACTGTGCAATCCATGAAGGAGTCTTTTAAGTTAGACATCAAAGGCCTTCAGCCCACTTGGAAAGTTGGCGCGCATCTGGAATCTTCAGTCAATCTGACGGCTGAACAGTTTTGTCTAAATTGTCACGTCAAAGCAAAAGTAGGTGATGTCTTGGGTACCGTCAAAGTTGGCAGCTATCTAGACCGCAAAGAGGCCGCTTGGTGGACAGAGGTGAAACTTACAGCAGGCGCCTTAAGTCTGAAAATTTTGGTGCACACCATTCTGCTTTTCTTTCTTCTCAAAGTTCGCATGGCCCCTCTCTTGTCTTTGCGCAGCACAGTCTCTCGATTGGCTCGTGGCCTGATGGACTTGTCGCCCAGAGCCAAGGTCAATGGCGCCGACGAATTTGGTGAACTTGCGCAAGACCTCAACCACTTCCTGGATCGCATCAATGTGGTGGTGACAGATCTGGATCAGATCTTGAACAAAGTGGTAGATGCCAGCGGGCGTTTGGGAAATTTAAATCGCGAATTGGAACAGACCGTTGACGGCTTGCGCGAGACTTCTGTGCGCAATGCTGATTCGCAAAGAGAGGATCAAGTTGCGCAATATCGTGCGCTGGCACAAACACTTCGAGAAATGGCCTTGTTAGAAGCCAATATGCAAAACATTGCGCAATCAGGTCAGCAGGTGTTGCACCGTTTGACGAACGTCGGGAAAAACTGATTGAAGCATCTGTGATACGATAAATTTAAGTTCTTACTCAAGGTGAATTTCAATGTCTTTTTACCGTGTTGTTGCCTTTGCATTTCTCATTCTTGCTCACGTGGGTCTGCATGCGCAGACATGGCCATCACGTCCTCTGAAACTGATTGTGCCTTTTCCACCTGGCGGCACCGGCGACCTTCTTGGACGCCTTGCAGCCAAAGAAATGGAAACCACATTGGGTCAGCCCGTTGTGGTCGAGAATCGTGCAGGCGCTGGCGGTCTAATTGGCAGTGATGCTGTGGCCAAGTCCCCAGCCGACGGTCACACGCTGGTCTTGTCCAATGTGGCATCGCATGCCATTGGCCCAGCTGTGTATCCCAAAATGCCCTACGACGCTGTCAAAGACTTCACTCACATCGGATTGATTGCAGGTGTGCCCAGTGGCGTGGCTGTGGCAGCCAGCAGTCCCTACACCTCCATGGAAGTTCTTCTGGCCAAGGCGCGTACTGCACCTGGTGCCGTTCGCTTTGGCTCCAATGGCAACGGCACATCGTCCCACGTCAAGCTCGCTATCCTTAACAGGGCCGCCAAAGTTGACATCACACACATTCCATACAAAGGCTCTGCCCCCGCTACAGTCGATTTGCTGGGTGGACAAATTGACGGCCTGATTGCCGCTGTGCCAGATGTAGGTCGCAACCCCCTGCTCCGACTGGTTGCCATCACTTCCGACAAACGCGCTGCGCGCTGGCCAGATGTACCCACCGTTGCCGAATTAGGCCTTGCGCCCATGGTCGCCAGCAACTGGTTTGGCATCTCTGGCCCCGCAGGTATCCCTGCCCCTATTGCAGACCGATTGAATGCGGCACTCACAGCAGCGCTCAACACCCCAGATCTGGCCAACCGCCTGCGCGATTTAGGTGCCGAACCCAACCGCATGACGCGTGCCGACTACACAGCCTTGGTCACTTCTGACTTTGCACGCTGGGCCGCAGTGGCCAAGTCTGCCGACATTCGCGTTGACTGATTGAAAGAACTCACATGAAAACTCTAAAGGCACTGGTCAGTGGTCTGATGGCTGTCATGGCACTGTCGGGCATCAGCGCTACTGCGCAAGAATTCCCAAACAAGCCCATTCGCATCGTTGTGCCTTATAGCCCTGGCGGCGGCACAGATGCCGTCGCAAGAATGATGGCGCAGCGTCTGTCCATCACGCTGGGTCAATCAGTGGTCGTGGAAAACAAGCCTGGCGCCTCCGCCAACATCGGCTCGGAATTCGTCGCGCGCGCACCTGCAGACGGCTACACCATTTTGGTCACTGCGCCCAACTTCACCACCAGCGAAGCGCTTTACGACAAACTCAGCTGGCGCTTTGATGATTTCATTCCCGTGATTCATCTGGTGCGCTACGCCAACGTTTTGGTGTCGGCCCCCGACTCCAAAATGGCCACAGTGCCCGAAATGATTGCGCGTGCCAAGGCAGCGCCAGGCATGATGACCTACGGCTCAGCAGGCACGGGATCCAACTCTCATTTGGCCATGGAGCTGCTCAAGCAACGCGTTGGCATCAACCCCGAACACGTGCCTTACAAAGGCTCCGGCCCGCTTAAAACAGATTTGTTAGGCAACCACTTGTTGCTGGGTGTAGACGGTCTGGGTGGGATGGCCGAACTGATCAAGAACGGACAAGTTAAAGCATTGGCTGTGCTTGCACCCAGGCGCACGCCTTTGTGGCCTGACGTGCCCAGCCTAGGCGACTTTGGCATCAACGATGTCGATGGCAATGGCTGGTACGGCGCATTGTTGCCAGCCGGCACGCCTCCAGCTGTGGTGGCCAAGTTGCACTCGGCGTTTGCTGCGGCGTTGGCCATGCCAGAAATGCGTGAGCGCCTGATGGCCATGGGTGTTGAGCCTGTGGGTGGCTCGAGTGAATCGTTTAGGAACTACTTGCTGGGTGAGCGTCGCAAATGGGCAGACGTGATCAACACAGCCAAAATCAAAGTCAATTGAAGCCAGAAGCAGCCCAACTCAAGTTGGCTGCGTTTTGATTCAATAAGGGCCTGGAATCTCCAGCTCTTGTGCAGCCTTTTCCCAGCAGGCCACAGCCTCCACCATGGTAGGTCCACCCCGGTGTAGCAACACATAAGAAAGCGCCTCGGCCATCTGGGCGCGGGTGGCGCCTTTTTCAAATGCGCGCTGAAGATGGATGCGCATGCCATTTGCATTTCGAAGGCCTGCATGACAAACAGCTGCAGCAATTTCAGCCGTGGCTGGCAGTGTGCGGCCCCGTGCGGCATCGAAAACGCGTGAGTAGCGCTTCATTGCCATTTTTTCGGGCACCCACTTTTCAAATGCTGAATAGCCAAAGAAAAACGCGTTGAACGATTCGCAGGCAGCAGCAATTGCCAAAGCGTCGCTGATGGCGCTGTTGCTCATGCCAGCTGAAGCAGCTCGCTCAAAGTGAAAGAAAGCCAGCTTTTCCCGCGTGGTGGCAATCAGCGCGATCCAAACCGTTTCTTTCTCAACCGCCGAAAGAATGCGCTCGTCAAGCGTTAGTCGTGTGTAGAGTGCGTCATAGGTCGCAAGAAGCTTGGGGTCTGATGCCCCAAGCATTCGGTGATAAGGAAGCAAGTATCCGCGTTTGGCGAACATGGCTTCAAGCAATTTCGCGCCTTCATCTTTTGATTTCTCTTTGGCCACCGTTTGTCTCCAGACTTTGATTGATTTGGTTAAGGCTAATTTAGTTAAATGAACGTTTTCGGATTTGCATCATCAGACTCCAAAGAATCTTCAAAACGACTGCGCCAATGCACGCCTGCAATCCAACTTTTAAGCGAGTCAGAAGACAACTCGTTGCCTTGCACTGCACTCACACATCGCCAAGCAAGTGCCAGTGTGCATGAAAATACAGGTGCGCCGTTCAAGCTGGGCAAATGCAAAATGGATTTCAAACTCGGCATGCCCGTACCCAACAACACGATGGCATCCAAAGATCTGTCACGCAGTTTGTCGATGGCATCCATGACTGAATTTGAGCCGACGGCATAAATTGGGTTGGACTGAGCAGATCGTGTCCGATCGGCTTCACTCAGCACCACTTTGGCAACGGCTTCCACTTGAAATCCCCGCGACTGCCAATAGGAAATGCTGTGCTGAAGCAAGCTATCGGGATAAGGTGACACCAGGCCAATTCGCTGAGCATTGAGCGCATGAAGCGCATCCACCACAGAAAGTGCCGAGCTGGTGACATGAGTCCCTGTTCGCTGACGCAACTCATCGAATAAAACATCTTCCCGATCACAACCCACCAAATAGGAAGAGCCAGTACAAGCCACGCCCAAAGATCTCAAGGGTGCTTCAGCAAATTGCGCAGCAGATTGCGTCAATTGATCAAAATACGCCAGCAATCTGCTCTCTAAAGTTGCTTGCTTGCTAACCAGTCGGGCCGTGAGAAGGCTCATGCCTTTGGGCAACAAAATGCCAAATTCTGGTTCGACCGTCGAGTTGGATTGTGGCGTCAAGACACCAACAAAGCCACGTGGAGCGTATTCAAAAGACATGCAATCAGTATAAAGCTTGACAATGAGCCCGCAAGGTTTAGCGCTGCTTAAACTTCATGTCACAGGTCAGGTCAACATGGGAGACAAACTCAATGCCAGTGCCTTGAGTGCTGGCGCCACTTCATTGAGCAACTTGGCTTTGCTCACCGAACTCTTGGCGCCACCACTGGTCAATGCCATCACTTTTTTTCCATCAGGCGATACCACGGGAACACCCACGGCATTGATATCAGGGTGCGAGCGTCCAAGGTTAAAGACCAGGCCCCATTGCGAAAATTCTTTGGCAGCGATGGCCAAATCAAGGCGAATTTTGTCGAAGCCATCAGGGTCTCGTTTTTTCAGTTGCTTCAAAGCGGCTTCACGGGTAGAGGCATCGACTGCGCAAAGGTAAGTCCAACCCAAAGATGAATTCCCAAGGTCCAAGTTGGTGCCCACGTGTAAATTCAAAGTGAGAATGCTGGGCACCTCAACGCGCTGCAAAATGAGCATGTCCGTGCCATTGCGCTCTGCCAGAGTGACTGAAATTTGGTGCTGCACTGCCACTTGACGCATGAGCGGCAACGCAAAAGCACTTAAGCCAGTTCGAGTGATTGCCGCATGCCCCAGAAGCAACACGCCTGAACCCACGCGCAACTTGTTGGGTGTGGCATCCGGCACCAAATAACCGAGTTTCAAGAGGGTGTGACAAAGGCGCCAAACGGTGGGTTGAGGCAAGCCTGTCAACCTGGCAATTTCTCGACTCCCCAAAACCTCACGTTCGGGTGTGAAACAGCAAAGAATGTCGAGACCCCTGGCAAGCGCTGTCACAAAGAGAGGGTCTTTGACCTCTGAATCATCAAGTCCACTTTGAGTGGCCATCGATTCTTTTTTCGCCTTGACACTTGCAGAATTGACTTTCATAATGATTTCACAATTCAATTTATTGATTCATCTGATGAATCATACTAGTTGAATCGGATCTTGGATACGCAAACACTTAATTTTGAAAGAAAGAACTCTCCATGAATTTTTCTCTGTCACCAAAACGAACACTGTTGCGTCATCTCGTTATGGGATTTCTTGCCCTCGGGGTTGGTATTTCCCATGCAGCCGACCCTTATCCAACGAAGAGTGTCACCATCATCAACCCCTGGGCACCTGGGGGTCCTTCTGATGCCATCATCCGACCCATTGCTCAGCAACTCGCCCAACGGCTAGGCCAAGCAGTCGTTGTAGAAAACAGAGCGGGTGCAACCGGCACCATTGGCGCAGCAGCAGTGGCCAGGGCAACGCCTGACGGACATACATTGTTCTTTGCCCATGTGAATCCGATTGCCATCAGTCCCTCATTGCCACAGAAGTTGCCCTACGATCCTGTCAAAGATTTCGCACCCATCACATTGATTTCTTCGGGTCCTGCCGTGCTGGTGGTCAGAAGCGATTTTCCTGCCAAAAATCTGGCCGAATTCATCGCTTATGCACGCGCCAACCCCGGCAAAATCAGCTACGGCTCGGTGGGCATTGGCAGCAATACACACTTGGCAGGCTCTCTGCTTGGCCACATGGCCAAAGTTGACATGCTGCATGTGCCCTATAAAGGGTCAGCCACCATTCAGACCGACATTTTGGGCGGATCACTCACCACTGGCTTCGTCACGCTCAGTGGCGCTCAAGGTTTGATCCAAGATGGCCGTATGCGTGCCTTGGCTGTGAGCACAGCCAAGCGTTCAAGCGTGTTACCCGATGTGCCAGCGGTGGCAGAAATGCTACCTGGCTTTGAAATCAGTGGCTGGTATGGATTGATGGCTCCAGCCAACACGCCACCCGAAGTCATTCGCCGCCTCAACACCGAGGTCACCGCCATCTTGCGCACACCCGATATTGCAAATCGCTTGCGCGATGGCGGCATGGAATCCTCACCCACAACGCCTGAAGCATTTGGTGACTACATCAAAGCTGAATTGAGCCGTTGGGTGAATGCCATCAAAGTGGCCAACATCAAAGAATGATTTCCGCCTAACGGGTCTCTAACCGGACCCCTACTGACTGACGCCCATGAAGCCCTACGAAATTCAAGCCATTGATGCAGTGGTCAACCTGTGGACGCCAGAGATGCTGGCCATTCGGCCCAATCGAGACGCTTTTTACGGCGGCAAGATGAAGGTCACCCAGCAAGACCTCAAAGGGGTTAGCCACGAGGAAATGCTTCGTCGCATGGATGCGGCAGGCATTGAGAAGTCTTTCTTGATCGCCGCCAAAGTGGGCCCCATCATGCACAAGGCCAGCTACCACACCCCCTATGAAATGGTGGCCGAAGCCGTCAACCGTTATCCAGATCGGTTTTATGGCCTAGCGGGCCTAGACGCTACCGAGGGTATGGACGGTGTGCGTCAGCTCGAAAAAGCCGTGAAGGAATACGGCTTCATTGGCGCTCATTTTTATCCCCATTGGTTTGAATTGGCACCAGACCATGCCAAGTGGTACCCCTTCTATGCAAAGTGCGTAGAGTTGAATGTGCCAGTTCAGTTGCAAGTGGGACAGTCGATGCTTTATGACCCTCAACACCGCCTTCGCAGTGTGGGCCGACCGATTGCACTCGATGCTGTTGCCTGCGACTTCCCCGAACTCAAGATCATTGGCATCCATGTGGGCATTCCATGGACCGATGAAATGATTGCGATGGCATGGAAACACCCCAATGTGTTCATTGGCACCGATGCTCACAGTCCCAAGTATTGGCCCGAAAGTTTTGTGAAATACATCAATTCCTACGGTCAAGACAAAGTCATTTTCGGAACCGATTTTCCAGTGCTTGAATTTCAGCGCACCCGCGAAGAAATAGAAAATTTGAACCTGCGCGCAGAACCCAAACGCAAACTGCTGCGAGACAATGTGTTGCGGATTTATGGTTTAAATCCTTCGTCTTAAGGCAGGCCCATGTCCATCCCCAATATTGCTGACATGCTTGCTTTGCATGGCCGCCAAAGACCTCAACACATCGCCATCATCCATGGCGAAAAGCAAATCAACTACCAAGAACTAGACCTGCAAGTGAGCCAACGAGCGAGCACGCTCCAGACACTGGGCGTTAAAGCGGGTGATGTCGTTGGCATTGCATTGGAAGACTCCATCGAGCATTTGCTCATGATGTATGCCGTAGCGCGAGCTGGTGCGGTTATCTTGCCACTAGACTGCCGCTGGAAGATTTTTGAAAAACAACGCGTCACTGAGCACTTCAAACCCAGCTTGGTCATGGTGGAAAGCGAACAAGCTTTTGAAGGGGTGCACTGCGTTGAAGCCAACAGTGCATGGGGCAACACGGTGAAAGCCGCCCAAATACCCAATTCGTTTCCAGACGGAAACCGCGGACTCTTAATGTCCCTCTCGTCTGGCACCACAGGGCGCCCAAAAGGGCCCATGCTGACACACCAGCAATTGGTTTATCGTTTTTACATGCACTGGGCCGAACTGGGTTTGGGAAGCCGTGAACGTTATATCAATGCCACCCCACTCTACTTTGGTGGCGGCCGTGCGTTTTCGATGTCTTCGCTTTATGCTGGCTCAACCGTTGTATTGTGTCCGCCACCTTACACACCTGCAGAATTGGTGGCTGAAGTTGCACGAACCAAGTCGAGTGTTTTGTTTTTGGTGCCAACTCTGTTGCGTCGTTTGCTCGATGAAGAAGCCGACACTTTGGCCCCGATGCAAGCACTCAAAACTTTGATCTCCTCAGGCTCTGCATTAACCCCTGATGATAGAAATCAAATCCGCAACCGCATTTGTCCTAATTTTCTTGAGTATTACAGCTCGACCGAAGGTGGCGGTGTGTCCACACTGTCTCCCGAAGACCAATTGAAATACACCGATTCGGTTGGACGCCCTGCCCTCAGTGTTGATGTGGAAATTGTGGACTCCGAAGACCAGCTCCAGCCCCGAAACACCATTGGCCGAATTCGCTATCGCGGCCCCGCTGTTGCGGATGGTTTTTACGCCGACCCCGAAGCCACTAAAGAATCATTCAAGAACGGATGGTTCTACCCAGGCGATCTGGGCACCATGAATGAAGAGGGCTACCTGTTTCTCAAAGGGCGCTCCAAAGACATGATCATTCGAGGCGGTGTCAACATTTACCCGCAAGAAATTGAAGCCACCTTGATGGCTCACCCCGCTGTGGCCGAAGCTGCGGTGGTTGGCTGGCCGTCCAAAGAATTCAATGAAGAAATTGCAGCATTTGTTATTCTAAAAACCGAGTTAGACCTTGCCGACTTGACACTTTGGTGCAACGAGCGTTTGGCACGCTACAAAGTACCCAAGCAAATCTTCTCATTGAAAGAATTTCCAAGAACCTCCTTGGGCAAGGTCATCAAAGCCGACTTGAGCAATCAGCTAGAGCCTTTGTAAAGCCACACCGACATTTTCTCAACCGATATGGGCCTTCGATGATCGATTTTGAAATTCCCGAAGAAGACAGCATGCTGCTGTCGACGATCGATCGGATGATGGCCCGGGAGTTTCCACCGGAAGCTTATCGCGCCGCCGATCGTGCGCACACAACGCCTTGGCATTTGTTGCCGCGCATGGGGGAATTGGGCTTGCTGGGTTTGCCGTTTCCAGCCCGTTATGGCGGCATGGACAAAGACTGGCGAAGCGTGGCACTGGTGAACGAGCGGCTGGCTTATCACGCAGGCATTGCCTCTACCCTGTTTGCCACCACCGTCAGTTTTGGTGGCATGTCGCTCATGACATTTGCCAGCGAGCAACAACGACAAACGCTTTTGCCGCGCTTGATCGAAGGTCAGGCGAGGTTTGCTTTGGCTTTGACTGAATCAGGGGCTGGCAGCGACGCGGCAGCCTTGAGCACCCACGCCAAGAAAATAAACGGTGGCTGGCTCATCAATGGCCGCAAAATCTGGATCAGCAATGCAGATGCTGCCGACCACTTGGTTGTCGCTTGCAGAACCACGCAAGGCAGCACAGGGACCAACGGCATCTCTTTGATATTGGTACCTCGCCATACAGCAGGCATCAGCATGAGCCCGCTTGAGAAATTGGGGCACAACTGCATGCCATCTTGGGACATTGGTTTTGACGATGTGATGGTGCCAGAAGATGCGCTTTTTGGACAAGAGGGCACGGGGTTCAAGCACGTGCTTTCTACGCTTCAGTACAGCCGGGCTGGCCAAGCCGCCAATTCAGTTGGCCAAGCGCAACGGGCTGTTGAGTTGGCTCGTGATTTTGCGCAACAGCGTATTCAATTCGGCAGACCCATTGGCAACTTTCAGGCCATTCAGCACAAATTGGCCGACATGCAAGTGCGCGTGAATCAGGCTCGCTTGTGTTTGTATCAACTCGCTTGGTTGATTGCACGCAATCGACCCTGCCGATTAGAAGCTGCGCAAGCCAAGCTTGTGGCCAGTGAAGCTTTTCAGTTTGTCACTCGCGAGGGATTGCAAATCATGGCAAGCCATGGCTATGCCATGGAAAGCGACATGCAGCGCATGTGGCGTGACGCTGGCTTGTTCACTTTTGGTGAAGGCACGAGTGAAATTCAACGCAATCTGATTGCAAGGGAGATGGGGCTTTGAAGCAGACGGCTGTCAAAATCGTTCGAGGATTTGTGTCCATTGACGAAGGACAGGTGCATTACCGCCAGGCTGGAACAAGCCAACCCGGCCAAGTGCCCTTGGTGATGTTTCATGCCTCGCCCGGCTCAGCCAAATCATTGGAGCCTCTCATTCAAGTGCTGGCCCAGGGTCGCAAGGTCATTGCACTAGACACCTTGGGCAATGGCGATTCTTGCGCCCCCGGCCAAGATGCTCCTGATCTGGCGTATTTCGCGCAAGCCCATCTGCGAGCCATCACCGCAATGGGCATTGCCCAATTTGACGCCTGGGGTGCACACACAGGCGCCAACATCGCTTGCGAATTGGCCATTGAAAATTCTGATCGAGTTCGCAGCCTGATCGTTGATGGCATTGGCTTGTACAGCCCGCAAGAGCAAGCCGAATTGCTACAACATTATTTGCCTTTAGTTCACATTGATCAGCAAGGCAGCCAGTTTCACTTGCTCTGGAATTTTGTGCGCGACGCTTATTTGTTCTGGCCTTGGTATCAAAAAGACAGCCAACACCGCCGCGCCATCGGCTTACCTCAAGCCGCTGAGTTGCACGACAAAGCCGTCGAGGTCTTCAAAGCAGCTCGCACGTTTCATCTCTCCTACAAGGCCGCTTTGAGTTATCCAAAAGAGCAAAGGTTGCCCTTGATCAAAGTACCCACACTGCTCACCTGCTCTCGACATGACATGCTGCATGTGTATTTTGAAAAGGTAGCCGCTTTGGTGAAGCCCACCAGAGTCCAAAGTACGGCTGGATTGGCTACACCCGAGGCACTCCAAGAAACGGCGGCCTTGTTTGAACGCTTTTTAAACGACTTGGCTTGAATCTTAGAAGCGCCTATTTGTTGTGGAATTGGCGTCCACCGTTTTTAAGCGGAAACTTCTTCGGTGGTTGCGCGGCGCAGTTCGCGCCTTTCGGCAAAATCAAACCAACGGCCTCGGTGCACTGTGGCGGTGTTGTCCCACATCACAAGGTCACCCACTTGCCATTGATGCGCATACACATATTGGCGCTGGGTTGCATGCTCCAAAAGATCTAACAAAAGCATGCGCCCTTCAGCCAAGGTCATGCCCTGAATTTCACAGGCATGAATGCCCACAAACAAAATTTTGCGGCCGGTGCGAGGATCGGTTTGAACCAAGGGCCATGTTGCGGGTGGAATGGTTTGACGTTGCTCTTCGGTGTATTGGGTATCGCCAAGCAAGAAGCGGGAGTGAAGCGCGTAGTGCACCGCCTTGAGGCCTTCAACCTGCTTTTTAAGCCATTCAGGCAGACCATCCCAAGCCATGCGCAAGTCTGCAAACTCAGTGTCACCGCCGAAATTGGGCAGCGTGACGGCAGAGAGCATGGAGTATTTGGCACGGGGATTTTGGAACGAACTGTCGCTGTGCCAAAGTTGATTGGCAACATTGCCAACAATTTTGGCATGCTCACGATCGGCCACCTCACCATCGACCTTGACGTTTGAAATGTCTGCAAGCTCAGCGTACTCCAAACGGTGTGGGCCACCTTTGAGCTTGCGCAGGCCCATGTCCAAAGGTCCCAATGATTTGGCGAATGCAATTTGCTGGCTTTGAGTCAATGGCTGATTGCGAAACACCAGAACCGCGTGCTGATCCATTGCATCTTCCACCGATTTGATTTGCGCAGGCGTGAGTGGGTTGCGCAAGTCAATGCCCGTGGCTTCGGCGGCGAAGGGGTGAAGTGGTTTTAGCTGAAGTATGCTCATTTTGAGTCCTTTCACTCTAGCTTGATGCCAGCAGACTTGACAATGGCGGCCCACTTGTCAATGTCTTGACGAATCTGATTGGTGTACTGTTCGGAGCTAGATCCCACTGGCTCCATACCAAGCTGCTGCATGCGGGCAACCACCTCGGCACTGCGGACCACTTGGCCAATGTCTGCACTGATTTTTTGCAACAGCGCAGGCGGCATACCGGCTGGCGCAATGATGCCAATAGCGCTGACTGCGCTGAAACCGGGCACGGTCTCGGCTATCAATGGAATTTCTGGGTTGGACACGGCGCGTTTGGGGCTGGAAAGGGCGATCACTTTCATGCGGTTGTCTTTGACAAACGGCATGGAAGAAAACAAAACATCAAACAGCAGGGGAACTCGGCCACCAATCATGTCCTGCTGCGCTGGCGCACTGCCCTTGTAGGGAATGTGCAAGAGTTTGATACCAGCCATACTAGCCAACATTTCGCCGGCCAAATGCGTCCCAGTGCCGGTGCCAGGAGTGGCATAACTCAGTGCATTTGGATTTTTCTTGGCGTAGGCAATCAGCTCGGGCATTGTGTTGAAAGGCTGCGAGGGATGTGCAAAAAGTCCAAAGTGCGCCTGTGCCACTTGAGAGACGCCAACCAAATCTTTTTTGGTGTCATAAGACATATTGGCTTGCAGACTTGGATTGATCGTAAGCGCTGTGATGGCCATGCCAAGCGTATACCCGTCAGGGGGCGATTTGGCCACTAGGCTTGTACCCAGCATGGTTCCTGCACCAGGTTTGTAGTCAAGCACCACTGGCTGCTTCCAAATTGTTTGCAGTCCCGAAGAAATAATTCGAGCCACGGTGTCAGTGGGCCCACCAGAAGTGAATGGCACGATCAGTTTGACTGGCTTGTCGGGCCAAGCCTCTACTGCTTGAGCAGACACCATGGTTGGTGTGAACAACAGCGTTGCGGCGGTCAATACCCAGCGGCGTTGATATTTGATAAACATGGAAAAGACTCCTGTGGACGCATGGTTTTCTTCGATCAACATCAATCGTTTAAACCCTACTCCAAATCATATTCACAGAAAGCAACGATGTCCAATCATGCCGCGAGCGAAAAATTCATGCCGATGGAAAAGCTTTGTTTTCAATTCTCAAAAACAGGTCACACGAGCCATCACTTCAAGATGCTGGAATTACAGGGTATTCACTGATGAAGGAATAAAAAATCAACTTTTATAGGAAATGTCATTCAAGTTTGATTAATCTAATGCTTTTACAAGAGGCTGTGATTGTCAGCAGCCATTGAACCCAAGCCGATGAGTCAAATAAGGAGTTGATCATGAAGTTATCTCGAATTTTATTGTCTGCACTGCTGATCAGTGGGATGAATCTGGCCTACTCAACCACGCCCGCCGCACCCAACTACACCCCCGTGCAAGGTCAAGCTGGCAAGGACGTAATCTGGATCCCTACACCAGAGGCATTGATCGACAAAATGCTCACTGCGGCCCAAGTAACCGACAAAGACAAAGTGTTTGATTTAGGCGCAGGGGACGGCATCATTGCCATCACTGCGGCCCGCAAATTTGGCGCGCAAGCGGTTGGCATTGAATTCAACCCCGACATGGCTCAATTTGCCCGCCGCAAAGTGGCAGAAGCTGGCATGACTGACAAGGTCAAGATCATCACGGGCGACATCTTTCAAGAAGACTTCAGTTCTGCAACCGTGGTCACCCTTTACCTCATGCCTCACCTCAACATGAAGCTGCGCCCAACCTTGCTCAAGATGAAGCCCGGCACCCGTGTGGTCTCGCACGCCTTCACCATGGGCGATTGGGAACCCGACGAAACCATGTCTTCCGGTTACGCGCAAGGCTATTTTTGGGTGGTTCCCGCTCAAATTGAAGGCTCTTGGGTCATGAATGGCTTAGATGGCGGTCCCATTCGAGTGAACTTGAGTCAATCGTTTCAAAACATTGGCGGCACCCTCACACGAGGTGGTCAAACCTTCGCGATGCTGGGCGCCAAGTTGCGCGGCGATGAAGTGAAGTTTCAATTCATCACGCCCGACCGCAAAGTACATGCCTTCTCAGGTCGAGTGGAAGGGGGCCGCTTATCGGGCAAAGTTGTGACAGATTACATGCACACCTCCGTTGAATTGACGCGCCCTTGATACAAACTTGAACCACTCTGATTTCTTGGATGATCCAGATGAAACCTGATAGCTCCGCCCCCGCCACAATGCTCCGTCTGCTACACCCTCTTTCAGCCGTGGCGCTGATTGTGGGCATCGTGATTGGTGCCGGCATTTTTAAAACGCCTTCACTGGTTGCCGGCATTAGTGGCGATGCAGGCTGGGCACTGGTTTTGTGGCTCGCAGGTGCCCTGATTTCCATTGTGGGCGCGCTCTGCTATGCAGAGCTCTGCACCACTTACCCCAATGCGGGGGGTGACTATCACTTCCTGCACAGGGCTTTTGGGCGCAACATTTCTTTCATCTACGGTTGGTCACGTGCCACGATCATCAACACAGGCTCTATCGCTTTGCTGGCCTTTGTTTTTGGCGATTACATGAGCACACTGCTGAGCTTAGGGGCTTACTCAAGCGCCATTTGGGCACTGCTCATTGTGGTTTTCCTCACAGCCGTCAACCTTGCCGGTATTCATGCCTCTTCCAGAATGCAAACCTGGTTGACCGTCACTGAAGTGCTTGGCTTGTTGGCCGTGGTGGTTGCAGGATTTTGGGTCGATGCGCCCTCTTCTGGTGCCATTCAGTGGTTTGCCCAAGCGCCTGCGCCTGCGCAGTGGGGTCTGTGCCTGGTATTCGTTTTGCTCACCTTCGGCGGCTGGAATGAGTCGGCCTACATTTCGGCAGAATTAAAGGGCGGCCCCCGCACCATGGTCAGGGTTATCTTGGCCAGCATGGTCACTTTGACTGTCATTTATCTGTTGGTCAACATGGCTTTGTTGTTGGGCCTTGGATTGAGTGGATTAAGCCAAAGCAAAACCGCTGCAGGCGACTTGTTGGGTATTGCCTTCGGTCCGTGGGCGCAAAAATCTTTGGGCTTGTTTGTGGCCGTCGCCGCCCTCACCAGCATCAACGCCACCATGTTTGTTGGCGCTCGAACCAACTTTGCGGTTGGCAGCGACTGGAAAGCTTTGCGCAAGCTCGGCCAATGGCAAATGGACATTGGCAGCCCCAAACCGGCCTTGCTAATGCAAGCCTTCATCAGCATTGGCTTGATTGCTTTGGGTACTCAAGAGGCCGACGGATTTTCTGCCATGGTTGAATTTACCGCGCCTGTTTTCTGGGGCTTCTTGTTCATGGTTGGGCTGTCCGTGCTTTGGCTAAGGCAAACAGATGCCCAAGCAACACGCCCGTTCAAAGTACCGCTATACCCTGTAATGCCTCTGATTTTTTGCGCAGTCTGTGCATGGCTCACCTACTCCAGCATCAACTACGCCATCTCTCAAAAAGCCATCCATGTCTCCATGTGGCTCATTGCCAGTGGTGTTTTGGCCTTGCTCATTTTGCGTGCCAGAGAGAAAACGCTGGAACAAGCAAGTAAGCAAACTTGAGCTCATCAAAACCTCTTTTACTGATTTTGTTGAAGAGGTAGTTCAAACCAATTATTTATTACACAGTCATTTTCAATGGCTGTGTTGGTTGTCGGACTTCAACAAGGTATGCAGCATCAAGCCAAGGAATCCCCCCACCACCTGTGCCAGGACAAATGCAGGGACATCTGAGGGTGAAATGCCCGCGAATGTATTGGTGAACATCCGTCCAAAGGCCGCAGCAGGATTGGCAAAAGAGGTGCTTGCTGTGAACCAATAGGCGGCGCCAATATAGCAAGCCACCAAAGAAGAAGCCTTGCCTTCAGGCGAACGCAAGATCACAAACAACAGACCTGCAGTTGCAACTGCTTCAGCCAGCCACTGAGCAGATCCCGTTCTGACTTTGGTAGACCATTGAAATATTTCAAGGTCAAACATGGCATGGGCAACCCAGGCACCAACAGCAGCGCCGGCCAACTGGGCTAACACATAGCCCATTAAATGATGGCGCGCTAAGTCTTTGCGATAGGCCATCACCATCGACACCACTGGATTGAAATGTGCACCACTGATGGGGCCAAGCGTTTCAATCAAGACATACAGCGCAAAGACTGTGGCAAGTGTGTTGGCCAAAAGCGCCACAGCCACATTGCCATCGGCCAATTGCTCGGCCATGATGCCTGAGCCAATCACGGCGCAGAATAGCGCCGCTGTGCCCACCAGCTCAGCAAAGTATCTTTTCCAATGAATCATGTTTTGGCAAGTTCTCGCGCCGTATTTTCGATAGCCATTTTGTTCAAACTGGTCAAAGGCAGACTGGTAAAAATTTCAAGACGCCTTTTAATTTGATGCAGGGTTTGAGTGAAAGCCTCCAACTTCTCTGCATCACTGCCCTCACCTGCAGAGGGATCGGCATACCCCCAATGCGCGGTTGCAGGCTGACCTGGCCAATAGGGGCAAACTTCACCGGCAGCGTTGTCACAAACCGTGATGACCAAATCCATGTGGGGTGCGTTGGGCTCTGCAAAAACATCCCAGCTTTTGCTGCTCAAGCCCTCAGTTGAAATGCCCGCCTTTTCCAAAGTGACAATGGCCATTGGGTTGGGCGTTTGATTTTCTCTGGGGCTACTGCCAGCAGAGAAGGCTTTGAATTTGCCTTTGCCTAAATGATTGAGCAATGCTTCGGCCAAGATGCTGCGAGCCGAGTTGTGTGTGCACAAGAAAAGAACATTCAATGGTTTTGCTTCAGACACTCGGACCTCCTGGGCGTTAACAGGTTTGACAGATTGTTGGGGAGCTAACTTCGCAGACCTCACCTTGGCAACAGTTTTGAGAGAGATAAGTCAACACCGCATTCATACGGTCAAACTGCGCCCGATAAATCAGATTGCGGCCACTGCGCTCCTGAGATATCAAATCGGCATTCATCAGCTCTTTCAAATGGAATGAAAGCGTGTTTGCGGGGATACCCAATTGCTCAGCGAGCAGCGCAGGAGTTAGGCCATCGCGGCCCTTCTCGACCAGCATGCGAAAAATTTGGAGCCGATTGGACTGAGCCAAGGCTGCCAAGGCTTTGATAACGATTTTCTCTTCCATATTTCGACTTTAATGGAAATATATGACAATTTAATGTCAATGTTTGATGGCTTTGCTTAACTAAAGCTCAGCCTGGCCAGACTTCAATCTCGCCATTGATTTCAACGGCAATACCCCGGGGCAAAGTTGACATTCCAACGGCAGATCGTGCGTGGCACCCAGCTTCAGGACCAAAGAGCTCAAAGAGCAAGTCGGAGGCACCATCGATGATTTGTGGCATGGCCGTAAATTGTGGGCTTGCGTTGCACATGCCAAATATGCGAACGATCTGTTTGACGCGGTCTAAGGAGCCGACTTCTGCCTTCACAGTGGCCAGCATGGTGAGCATCACAGCCCGAGCTGTTGCATAGCCTTCGGCTTCAGTGATGTTTTCACCAAAGCGTCCAGTTTGCCTCACCCCTTCAAGCAAGGGCAAATCTAAACCGTGCCCCGAAAGATACAACATGTTATCGACTCGAACACAGCCACGACGATTCTTTTTGGGAAACACAAACGCTGGGGGCAGTGAATAGCCCATTGCCTTGAGGCGCTCTTCTATGGAATGCATTGTTTCTCCATCATGCGTTTTGTAGATTGGCTTTCTTTTGCTGCCACCATTGACTCAACCAAGCCGTGGTGCCACCACTGGACAGGACATCTTGCAAAGCCGAAGGAACGGGCTCAAATTGATATTCCCGATTCTGGGTGATGTTGAGAAACACCCCAGTCTGAAAGTTAACGCTGAGCTCATCCATTTGATTGCAAGCGCTGGAAATACCGGTGCATCCGGTAAGAACTGGCAAGCCAATACCGATGGCTTCACGGTAGGCCAAAAAAGACATTGACTCACTCACCAATCCAAGACCCAAAGCTTTCATCGCAATATAGCCTTGCATTTTGGCGCCCATGCCGAAGTTACGGCCTGTCACGATCAAATCACCCGGGCGGCAAAGTTTGTGAAAGTCGGGTATAGAACCTTCAAACAGATGTTCGATGATGTCTTTGGGATCTGTTCGCATTTCAGAAACAATGCGCATGGGCACGACCCCCCCCATGTGGGGAATGTCATGCCCGAATTGCCAACAGCGCCCTCTCATTGACCAAGCAAAATCTTGCAAAATTATTCTGCCTTGATGCCCGCGTTGCGAATGACCGTGCCCCATTTGTCCAGCTCACGGCGAATATGACCCGCAAAGGCCTCTGGCGTGCTGGCAACAACTTCTGAGCCATCGTTGCTCAAACGTGTTTTGATTTCAGGGCTGGTAATGATGGCCGCAATTTCCTTGTTCAAGCGCTGCACAATAGCATCTGGCGTGCCTGCTGGCATCATCAAACCTACCCAAGCGTTGACATCAAAACCAGGAACACCCGACTCTTGAATGGTGGGTACGTTGGGCAGTTGAGACATGCGCTTAGCGCCTGTGACAAAAACCGCTTTGATTTTTCCATCGCGAATGGTGCTCATCACCTGAGCAGGAGAAGTGCATAAAAGTTGCAGACGGCCACTGATGAGGTCTGTCATGGCTGGCGGTATGCCCTTGTAGGGCACATGGGTGAACTTGATGCCTGCGGCGCTGTTCAACAATTCCATGCCAATGTGAGCGGCTGTGCCCATGCCAGAATTGCCCATGGTCACCTCACCTGGCTTTTGTTTGGCCAACGCCATCACTTCAGTGAAGTTTTTAGGTGCAAAACCATTGGAAGAAACCACCACCAGAGGAATGGCTGTGGTTTGAATGAGGGGCACAAAATCTTTGATGGGGTCGTAGGGAACTTTGTCTCGCAATGTGGGGTTAATTGCGTAAGTGGTAGTGACCAACAAAATGGTGTAGCCATCGCCGGGCGATTTGGCGGCTGCTTCAACACCAATCAAAGTTCCTGCACCAGGCTTGTTGTCAATGATGACGGGCTGACCCAAACGCTCAGAAAGCTTTTGACCAATGGTTCTGGCTTGGATGTCTAAGCCATCTCCAGCGGGAAATGGAACGATGATGCGGATAGGACGATCGGGGTATTGCGCGTGAGCAGAAAAGCTCAGCAAACAAAATAAAGCAACGATAAACCGAACAAACATTGAAAGACTCCTTGCAAAGGTAATTAAAGATGCCGCGGGTCGGTGATACGACCAGCAACAGCAGAAGCTGCGACTGTCAAAGGATTGCCAAGATACAGCTTAGCATCTTTGGCGCCAAAACGTCCGTGGTTGTTGTTGGTGGCCGTAGAGATAGACACTTCGCCAGAATGCAAAGGGCCAACAACTGCATCATTGCAGGGCCCGCAGCCAGGGGGCAATACGACCGCACCCGATTCAATCAAAACTTGCATGAGATCGCTTGAAGCCAGCCTTTGCATGGTTTCTTCCGAACCAGGAACCACAAAAAGTCGGACGCCAGCAGAAACTTTGCGCGAGCGCAAGACTTCGGCTGCTGCAGAAATATCTTCAAACATGGAGGAACCACAGGAGCCAATGAATGCATGGTCAATGGCGAGCCCTGCCACCTCTGATATGGGCACTGCATTTTGAATGCCACCCGGCAAAGAAACCAGAGGCTCCAACTTTTCTAAATCAATTTCGGCCCGCATTTGGTAATGGGCCGATGGGTCTGAATATTCAGCCACAAAAGGCGATTTAGCAACCTTGTTGGCATGCGTCAAAACTTCGTCGGAAGGCGGAAAGAAAACGCCATATGCACCAAGTTCGGTGGGCGTACTGCAAAGCGCCACCCGAGCTGCCAAGGGAAACTGATCGAGATCACCTGCAAACTCGAGGATTTTGTAATCTAGATCAAAAGGAATCTGGCCAGACTTAATCAGTCGTCCAATGTGCGTGCCCAGATCTCTGGCATGAACATAGGGCGGCAACCGGCCTTTCAAGGTCAGTTGCAGGGAATGTGGCACCATGATCCAGTTGGTACCCGTAGCCAGCACTCGCGAGATTTCAAGCCCTACGCGAAAACCCACAGCGCCTATGGCGCCCACGTTGGTGCAGTGTCGGTCGTTGTCAAAGACAAAATGACCAGGACTCACGAGCCCCATTTCCATCGGAAAAATGTGCCCGTGGCCACCACGACCCACATCAAAAAAATGCCCCACCTTCCAAGCTTTTGCGGCTTGTCGATTGGTCGCCCCATAAAGTGCGGCTCTGGGGCTTCCGTACAAAACCTCATGGTCGGTGACCAACACCACTTTCTCAGGGTTAGCCAGTTGATCGATGCCGATGCTGTCGAGTGCTTTTTTGATGCTTGGCAAAACATTGTCATGCACCATCACCATGTGAGGATTGGGAAACACAATGTCCCCTGGCGCGACGCTACTCAGGCCACAGGCTTTGGCAATGATTTTCTCTGGGCCTGTCATCGGCCGAACTGCATTGCTAGCCTGTACCTGAGTGTTCATGTGCGCTTGATTGCCGGTCAGTCGAGCTTAAGGCCAATGGTCTTGACGACTTTGGTGTAACGCGAAGCCTCCTCAGCAACCAACTTAGCAAACTGCTCGGGATTGTTGCTGATGGGATCGGCACCGTTGCGTTCCATCGCTTGCTTGAAGTCTGCCGTTGGCACAATGGCCATCAGTTCCTTGTGGAGTCTATCGATGATGGGACGAGGCGTGCCAGCGGGCGCAAATACGCCGAGCCACAGGCTCACTTCAAATCCAGGATAGCCCGACTCAGCCACTGTGGGCACATCAGGCAATGCAGGAGAGCGCTGGCTGCTGCCCACTGCAAGCGGGCGTAGTTTGCCAGCCTTGGTGTGTTGCAAAAGCGCTGGCATAGAGCCAAACACGCTTTGCACCTCATTGGCGAGCAAGGCCAAGTCAGCCTGCGCATTTCCTTTGTAGGGAACGTGCTGCAAGTTAACTTGCGCCACGTCTTTGAGCATCTCCATGGCCAAATGCGTTGTTGAGCCATTGCCAGCAGAGGCGAAGTTCATCTTGCCAGGGTTTGCTTTGGCAAGATCAACAAGTTCTTTGAGGTTGTTGGCCTTGACTTGGGGATTGACGACCAGCAGGTAAGGTGTGATGGCCACCAAGGAAATCGGTGCAAAGTCTCTGATTGGGTTGTAGCCCAACTTTGAATAAGCCGCTGGCGCAACCGCATGCGTACTGGTGGTGCCGATGCTGATGGTGTAGCCGTCGGGTGCCGCTTTGGCTGCCACATCAGCGCCGATGGTTCCGCCTGCGCCGCCTCGGTTGTCAACGATGACTTGCTGGCCCAGACGCTCGGAAAGCTTCTGCGCCACAACACGGCCAACAATGTCAGTTGAACCACCCGCCGGGAAAGGTACGATCAAGCGTATGGGCTTGTTGGGGTAATCAGACTGCGCCAGGAGTGTAGCTGGTGCAGCTAGCAAAGCGGCAGTCAAGGCGACAGCCAGCCTGCGGATCGAACTTGTGGTTTGCGATTTCATGAGTAGATTCCTTCCAATTAAAAATTGATCAAGCTACGCTCAATGTCACTTATCCAATAAAAGCACATCACGAAATTTTTATTCAAAAAAATTCTAGCACCCTCATTTTTAAAACGCTAACTGGAAGACCCTAATAAAACTCACATGGATTAACGAATTGATACCATTATTTGAATCAGTCAGCTGATTTTTTGCAAAAGAGAAGGTTAAGCCGATTTATGGGATAAGCTGTTTATTTGGCTCAAGTTGTCCCACACGGATAGCTTGGCTATCTCACAAAGGAGCCCCTCATGCTTGTGCGCCTCTTGTATGTCAGTCAGCCCGTGGGGCCCATTACCACCACCATGACCACGCTCATCTTGGAAAAATCGGATGCGAACAACAAGAAAGAAAACATCACAGGTGTGTTATGTCAGGGCTCAGGCTTGTGGATGCAAGTTTTAGAAGGCGAGCGTTCCAAAGTCAATTTGCTTTATTCAAAAATAATGGCAGATCGAAATCACCACAACGTTCAGCTGCTTTCAATGGAGGAAATTGCGCAAAGACGGTTTGGCCAATGGTCTATGGCGCTTGTCTATTTGTCGAAAGATGATCCCATGGTTCAAATGGCTCATCCAGAATTTGACCCCTACACAGCCTCCTCCAAAGATGCTTTTTTCATCTTGGAAGAACTGATAAAGACAGGCTGTCCTATTTTGAACACGCCATCCTAATTTGAGAATCAATCCTGCGCACAGTTTCTTGCCGAAACCAAATGAATCAATAAAGGAGTTGATCGTGAATTTATTCTTTGTTTTATTGGCACTGTTCCTGACCTGTTGTTTAAATTTAGTTTTCGCGTCTACTCTTTCCAACAACAACGCCAAGCCACAAAGCTCTTTAGAGCTTAGCAATCAAAGTTTGCAAAATGCTTTGGCAGCTTCCGTTCAAATTACAAGTCGTGCCATTGAAGATGCATCATCTGCCAGAACCCTGGGTAAAGAGCGTCAAGGTTCCGGCGTCGTCATTGGATCCGACGGCTTAATTTTGACAATAGGCTATCTCATTTTAGAAACCGAACAAATAGAGATTAAAACTTCACAGCAAAAAACTTACCCAGCTCAAGTTGTTGCATACGACCAAGCTACAGGATTTGGATTGATTAAATCGCTGGTGCCTCTTCAAGGTATAGAGCCAGTTAAATTGGGTAAAGTCAATGAGGCAAAAATTGACAGTGCGCTTTGGGTAGTCGCTGCTGGTCAGTTGGCATTTTCATCGCCAACAAAACTAATTGATATTCGCTCTTTCACGGGTTATTGGGAATACCACCTTGATAGCGCCATTTATACAAGTCCACCTGTCACCAATCACTCTGGCGCTGGTCTTTTCAATCAAAAGGGAGAGTTAATTGGCATTGGAAGCCTCTTTGTTCAAGACGTGATGCCTGCCAATCAATCATCCAGGATGGCGGGTAACATGTTTGTTCCAGTTGATTTACTAGAGCCTATTTTTAAACATCTGTTACAAGATGGCGTCGGTCCAAATAGTCAAAGGGCTTGGCTGGGCGTCAACGCAGTTGAAAGACAAGGTCGTATTCAGATTGTGCGAGTCACACCTGAAAGTCCCGCTCAATTGGCAGGTATTGTTCCTGGTCTTTGGCTGCTTGGATTGAATGGAAAACCGGTAGAGAGTCTGGCCGCTTTTTACAAACAACTTTGGGCAATACCCATCAATTCAGGATCGGCTCAGTTAACTCTTTTCGATGGTAAGACCATTTATCAAATTCCTGTTCCCATCGTAGACCGCTCAACCAACATCAAAAAACCATTAGGTATTTAGTGAACGTCATTTTTCAATTCTCATTTGTTGCGCAAGTTTGATATGACCCTACAAGGCACCAAACGCAAGATCACTTACGTTGCCACTTACGAGACCATCGCATTCTTGCTCGGCACGCTTGGCTTTTTTAGTTTCAGTGACAGCAGTCTCGAGCGCGCAGGTGCCCTAGCCATCTTTGCTTCACTTTTTGCGGTGAGCTGGAACTTTGCTTACAACGCCATGTTTGAGCGCTGGGAGTCTAAAAGGCTGGTCCGTGGTCGCAACTTGGTTCGCAGAGTGCTGCATGCGGTAGGTTTCGAACTGGGCTTTCTGGTGGTCCTACTGCCAGCAGCGGCATGGTGGCTAAACATCAGTTATCTGCACTCATTCACCCTCAACCTTGGCCTGAACATTTTCTTTTTTGTTTACACATTTGCGTTTACATGGTGCTTTGATCGTGTGTTTGGGCTGCCAGAATCTGCGGCAACGCCTTCAATGTGAAGACATCTTTAACTAAGTACCGTTTTGTCTTAAACTCTTTGACGTAAGACAGGCAGTGCCCTCTTGTCGTACACACCCCAACTTCAAAGGAGTTTTCATGCAACGTCGCACCCTTCACCTCAGCCTAATGGCTGGCTTATTGGCTGTTTCCGGCTTGGTGTCGGCCCAAACCAAATGGGACTTGCCCGCCGCCTACCCGGCCACCAACTTCCATACCGTCAACATGACCCAGTTTGCTGCCGATATCGACAAAGCCACAGCAGGCAAGCTCAAAATCACGGTGCACGCCAATGCGTCTTTGTTCAAGGCCCCGGAAATTAAGCGCGCTGTTCAAGGCGGCCAAGCCCAATTGGGCGAGATTTTGCTAGTGAACTTCCAGAACGAATGGCAACCCTTTGGCGTGGATGGCCTGCCCTTTTTGGCCGACAGTTACGACGAGTCCATGAAGCTCTACCAAGCGCAAAAGCCGCTGTTAGAGAAGAAGCTGGCCGACCAAGGCATGATGCTTTTGTACTCGGTGGCTTGGCCACCTCAGGGCATTTACAGCAAAAAGCCGATCAACAGCGTAGCCGACTTGAAGGGCATCAAGTGGCGCGCATACAGCCCCACCACCGCCCGCATTGCTGAACTGATAGGCGCTCAGCCCGTGACCGTGCAAGCTGCCGAGTTTTCGCAGGCACTGGCCACCGGTGTGGTTGAGTCCACCATGACGTCGGGTGCAACAGGTGTAGACAGCAAACTGTTTGAACACCTCAAGTTTTATTATGACGTGCAAGCATGGCTTCCCAAAAATGCTGTGATTGCCAACAAAAGAGCCTTTGATGCGCTGGACAAGGCCACCCAAGACGCTGTCCTGAAAGCCGCAGCCGATGCCGAAAGACGTGGCTGGACCGAATCGCGCAAGGTCAACACCAGCACACTGGAAACCCTCAAGGCCAATGGCATGACAGTGGCGCCACCTTCAGCGCAACTTAAAGCCGACATGAAAAAAGTTGGTGACACCATCATGAGAGAGTGGCTTGAAAAGTCAGGTGCTGAAGGCAAGTCCATCGTCGACGCTTTCAATCGTTGAGTTGATGAGAAGACTGCTTAACGCCATCTATGCCAGCACCGCCGCTTTGGCGGCGCTGTGCATGTGCGGTCTGCTGGTCATGGTGTTGCTGTCCATCTTGAGTCGACAGATTCATGTGCATGTGCCTGGTACCGATGCCTATGCAGGCTACCTCATGGCTGGCGCTGGTTTTTTGGCGCTGGCCCACACCTTGAAACGAGGTGAACACATACGAGTCACCTTGGTGCTGGGTTTGTTCAAGGGAGGCGCACGCAAAGGCATGGAGATTTTCAGTCTCGGGCTTGCTAGCCTGTTGGCTGGCTTGTTTGCTTTTTACAGTTGCCGCCTGGTGATGCAATCGATCGAGTTTCACGACATCTCCACCGGCAACGACGCAACTCCGCTGTGGATACCACAATTGGTCATGGCGCTGGGCACAGTGATATTTGCAGTGGCCTTTGTCGACGAGCTGATCTTAGAAATCCGAGGTCAACGCCAAGCCCCAGACAGCAGCGAATCGCTGCGCAACGAATGACCGGCCATGAATGACATGATGATCACAGGGCTTTTGGTCCTGACTTTGTTTTTGATTTTGGGCAGCGGAGTGTGGATTGGGCTGACGCTCTCGGGCGTGGCTTGGGTGGGCATGCAAATGTTTTCTGCCAGACCCGCTGGTGATGCCATGGCCATGACCATCTGGGGATCAGCATCGAGCTGGACCCTCACAGCACTGCCCCTTTTCATCTGGATGGGCGAGATTTTGTTTCGCACACGCCTAAGCCAAGACATGTTCAAAGGCCTCGCGCCTTGGATGCAGGCTTTGCCTGGCCGCTTGTTGCACACCAATGTGGTGGGATGCGCCATATTTGCGGCGGTGTCTGGGTCGAGTGCGGCCACCTGCGCCACGATTGGCAAAATGACCCTGCCTGAGCTGCAAAGGCGAGGCTATCCCGAAGACATGGTGATTGGCACTTTATCGGGATCGGGCACGCTGGGCCTGCTGATTCCGCCCTCCATTATCATGATCGTCTACGGCGTGGCAGCCGATGTCTCAATCGCTCAACTTTTCATTGCCGGCGTCTTGCCGGGCTTGTTGCTGGCGGGGCTGTTTTCGGGCTACATCATTTTTTGGTCGCTGCGTCACCCAGACCAAATTCCGCCGCGTGATGCACCTATGAGCTTCATGCAAAAAATTCGAGAATCCAGCAGCTTGATCCCCGTGATCTTGCTAATTGGGGCTGTTTTGGGCTCCATTTACACTGGCTTTGCAACCGCCACCGAAGCGGCCGCAGTGGGCGTGGTGGGTGCATTGATTTTGTCCAGCTTTCAAGGCTCTATGAGCTGGTCGGTGTTCAAAGAAGCCTTGATGGGAGCTACGCGCCTGTACTGCATGATCGCGCTAATTTTGGCGGGTGCGGCCTTCTTAACCTTGTCCATGGGCTACATCGGCCTGCCGCGCCACTTGGCCGAGTGGATTGGCGGCTTGGGTCTTAGCCCCTTTGCGCTCATCATGGCCTTGATGGTGTTTTTCATCATCTTGGGTTGCTTTTTAGACGGCATCTCTATGGTGGTGCTGACCATGGGCGTGCTCATGCCAACGGTTCAAAAAGCGGGCATTGACCCAATCTGGTTTGGTATCTTCATTGTCTTTGTCGTCGAGATGGCGCAAATTACGCCACCAGTGGGCTTCAACCTGCTTGTGCTGCAGGGCATGACGGGCAAGCAGCTGCCCTATATCGCACGCGTGTCTATGCCCATGTTCTTCCTCATGGTGGGTGCGGTGGTGCTGATTTACTTTGTACCCGGCATCGTGACCTGGCTGCCCACTCAGATGAAGCTCTGATGAACCTCTAATGAACCTCTGTTGAAGTACTTTTAATCTTCACCTTGTGGAACTCTGAAGAGGACCACAGGTGTTGATCGTATTCAAGAAATGGTGTGGTGGTGGGCGATGCAAGTTTCGAACTTGCCACCCCTGCAGTATGAAGACTCCTTCAGACCACTACTTTCCTCAATGCATTCATTGACTTAGCAGTTTTCTGGTAACTCAAAGTAATATAGAAGTAGTATGGTTGTGAAATAAAATTACTGCTGATTTCGCTCGAGTATTCTCTGCTTGTTACAGATCGGCCAGCCTTAGTTAAAGCACCGTAAAAAAATTAATTTCTTAAGTACTAATTATTTTCAAAAATTTGTACTTTTGTAAGTTGGAGCGTCAAGACTCTTTACGCTTGTGCGTTTTAAGGATTGTCAAATATCAATTAGTTGAGTTGAAACGATCATCAATGTGCCTGGACTTTTGATTGCTACGACAACTTGATCTAAATCAACTGAAATTAAACCAAGGGATTTCCTTTGTTGCTTGTGCTCAAAATATATATACATTGATCAAAGGTCAACTACTCGCCAGAGGATTTCGCTATGAAAACCATCAGCCAATTCTTAGACCAAAGTCAGCGAGCCATTTACTCAGTAAGTCCGGATGACACAGTTAGGCAAGCCCTAGAAGTGATGGCGGTTCACAACATTGGGGCGTTGCTGGTTTTGAAAGAGCAAAAGTTAGTGGGCATTTTCTCGGAGCGTGACTACGCAAGGAAAGTTTTCCTCAAAGGAAAAAGTAGCAACGATGCCAAGGTGAGTGACGTCATGACCTCTAAGGTCATCACCATCGATACAAAACACTCTATTGATCAATGCATGCAAATAATGACTGACAATCACATCAGACACCTGCCCATTGTCAATGAACAGAAAGTGATGGGACTCATTTCTATTGGCGATGTAGTTCGTGAAATGATTGCCTATCAGAAATCAATGATAGAACAGTTACAAAGTTATATCGCTGGTTAGAAACTTTGCTAAGGAATGTCCCATACTTGAATTTGAATGAGACATTCAAAATAAAGCACTGATTTGAGAAATCCATGCGCTTCACAGTTAAAAGGCGTTCACCTCTGAGTGCTTCCAATGCAAAGAAGCTAGATGAACTTTGCGCTTGGATTTCTGAAAATTCACAGCAAACACTTGGATGGTCGAAATTGACACATCAGAGCGGATTTACAAAAGAACAGTTAATTGAATTATTTCAAATTTACAAACAAGTAACACCATTAGCCTTCGTTAAACAAGTGCGGCAGCATTATAAAAACAGTAAGTCAGGCGATAAACAACCGCAGTTATTTGAAAATATCAAAAATTTAAAAAACGATAGTGATCGCTTAATTTAAACACGCTCCCCTAACTGCAAAAAAGGAGTCACTGAATGTATCAAACTATTATTCTGGCCTACGACGGATCGCTTGAAAGTCAGCAGGCATTGCTCAATTGCAAAGATTTCTCGCAATGGGTTCATGCATCGGTCCATCTACTTTCAGTAGTTCCCTACGAAACGATTTCAATGGGTCATGAAACCTCTTACTACAGCGAACCTGAAAACAAAATTGAGGAAGAAAGGCGCTTAAAAATTCTCAACGAAGGTGTTGAACAACTTAAGGCTGCAGGAATAGAGGCAACTGGAAAATTACTTAAGGGGGATGCCGTTGATAAGATCGTTGAGTACGCGCATACCATTGGCGCAGACCTGATCATGCTTGGTCATCAGCATCGTGACAATTGGTTGGAGAGATGGTGGGCTGGCTCAATTCCAAAAGCTTTGATTGAGCACTCGCCTTGTAGTGTTTTGGTGGTCATCATCAAATAGAAATGATGACGAGTGATTGAGCCAGTCAGTTTTCTATTTTATCTTTTACTGACGCATCGTTTGCAGCCGATGCCGGGTTCTCTGGCTTGTGATCGCCCAGCACTTCTTTCAGAGGACAAATGCCTACAGCAGGACATTTGTTGCAAGTAGCCATTAAGGCAATTGGGCAAAGAGTCATATAACTCTCTTGAAAGTGAGCGGTTTGCTCACGGATCGTCAGCGTAGTCTCTTTGGTAATCAAACGCTATTCTGCTGAACCCTTAGAAAGAATCTAGCCGATCTCATTACCTTTAGACTGGATTTTTAGCAAGATGACGCTCAAAAGGTGGTTGCTCAATCATTGACAACGTATGAAAAAAAATATACGTTACCCACTCAGACTTTATGAAAATTTATCTAAGTGTTTTCGCCTTGTCCTAGTCATTGATTTTTCGTCAGTTGTCAGATGAGGCATATGTTTTTTGATCAAAGCCTGGATGTTTATCAAGTTATGTCTTCCTTCCGGAGGTACTCATGGAGCAAATTAGGCAATTTCGATTCGAAGATTTCAAAGCTGAAAAGCTGGAACAGGGCTACAAAGAAGTCCTAGAGCGGCGTTGGGACCCTAACACCGAAAATGAAATACACCATCACGAATTTACAGCCGATGCGATCGTCATTGAAGGTGAGTTTTGGTTGACAACTGAAGGCAAGACCCAGCACTTGTATCCTGGAGACTCTTTTCACATTCCGGCTATGGTCAAGCACAAGGAAAAATACGGTCCTGAGGGATGTGTATTTTGGGTCGCGAGAATTTGATTGATTCAAGTTGGGGGCTGGCCACAAATGTTCTTACTCAACTCAATTGCTCACATTAGCAATTCGAACACCAATGCAGTTGTCATATCAGGCTCGCATGGAGGTCGCTCTTCTGCAGAATTTGTAATTGCGCTTAAGCGAAAACCTAGTTGTGTTTTCTTCAATGATGCGGGCGGTGGAAAAGAAGACGCGGGCAAAGTGGCACTTAGTATTTTGGAAGCTCATGGAGTGCCTTGTGCTTGCTACTCGCACATGTCTGCGAGGATTGGGGATGCGCAAGATGGGTATGAGAACGGCATCGTCACAGGAATGAATAATCTGGCACGCCTAAAAGGTGTTGGGTTGGCCATGACGGTCAAAGATGCTGCAAACCTACTCAATCAATTATGAATTTACCTATTTTGAAACGGCTTGCAATTTAAATATGAACTCCTGAACAATTCGTTACAAGTTAGAAGGGCTAAAAATGGAAATTCGCGGTTTGTTTTACCAAAAGCTCAAAATACAAAAATAATTATCTAAAGCCCTCTCATGAATCCTGCAGAAAAAGTAGCTTTACCAACCGATCAAGAACTGGTGCTCAAGGTCATCCCCATGCCCGCCGACTGTAACGCCAATGGCGACATTTTTGGGGGCTGGGTCATGGCGCAGGTTGACTTGGCGGGTGCGGTGTTGCCTGCCAGGCGAGTTCGCGGTCGCATGGCAACTGTGGCGGTCAATGAATTTATTTTCAAGCAACCCGTCAAAGTCGGTGACTTACTGTCGTTCTTTTCAAAGATCACGCGTGTGGGAAAAACATCCATCACCGTACAAGTGGAAGTGTTTGCAGAGCGCTTTTCCAACCAAGGTGAATTCATCAAGGTGACAGAAGCACGTTTGACATATGTGGCCATTGACGCAAACGGCAAACCCACGCCCGTGCCTCTGGCTTAAGACGTTAGGAAAGTTGCAGTGTCCGTAATGCAGCACGGGCATCAATCATAATAATTTATGTGGGTTTGGCCTGCACCCTCCCATACTAAAAAAATTACCACCACCAAGATGGCAATGGTCATAACCTACCCACCCCCTAGCCCAATTTATTGGCGATGGAACTTCTGAAAGTCCAGAACTGGTTTGAATTTTAGTAACTCTCCGCTTCAGAGCGGCAAATAATTGCCGCTCTGTCGGCTGGCATTGTTTATGCTTTATTTCCGGTGATTGGCTGATTTTTTGACATTCAATTTTTATTGAGCATTTTTGCCACAGGTCTAACAAACAGCCAATCACTTATTTTGAATTTGAAATCGTAAAAAAAGAGGTTTAGACACACAGTTTTAAAGATCGAAAGGAGTCCTCATCATGGACACTTCAATTTCTCTTCGCATTAACGACAATTCTCGCCAGTTGGGTGGCAACAATTCATCGCAGGGTGAAAGGCAAAACCGCCGCAAGCAAAAGCTGCAAGCATTGCTTCAAAGCATCAGTGTTGGCGATTTGGATTCTGCGCGACAAGCATTCATTGCACTTGTCAATTTCGATCTTTCCGTGTCCGCTGACCCATATATAAACAAGATAGGCTCAGCTTTGCAAAGCAGTAACTTGTATGCTGCCAAACACTTTGCGCAGGAACTACTAAACCGTGGCGGACTGCTTCAGTCTTTTCCATCTGATGGTTATGTTGTCAAAAAAATGGATGGGAACTTAATCTCTCAAAAAGCTTACTCAGGCACTCTCAAAATCGATTTGTCAGTTTGAGTCATCCTGTAACTCAGACTAGATCATCATCATTAATTTGATTGATCCCAAAATATTTTTATAGTGAATTGGGGAAATTCTTATTAGCCTGAAGTTTCAAAAGAAAGCTACTTACGCATGAGTGTGCTTTTGCCAAAAAGACTTTCAATCAATTCGACCGCAACATTTGCTGTTCCGTTTTGTGTGTCGAGCGCAGGGTTGAGCTCCATGACATCTAGACTCCCCAAACATCCGCTATCTGCAATCATCTCCATGCACAATTGGGCCTCCCGATACGTCGGGCCACCAGGCACTCTGGTTCCAACACCCGGTGCAATTTCGGGATCCAGAAAGTCCAAATCAAAGCTCACATGCAGGTGAGTATTTGCATCCAAATTAGATAATGCCAGCGCCATCGCAGAGCGCATTCCCATTTCATCAATGTAGCGCATATCAAAGACTTCGATATTTTGTTCATGAACGAGGAGCTTTTCACCCTCATCCACACTGCGAATTCCGATCTGACGTATCCATTTTGGGGAAATCGCTGGAACATGGCCGCCGATTTCAATGAGTTCCTGAGGACCAAGACCGCACAGACAAGCCACAGGCATGCCATGGATATTTCCACTTGGGGTTAGAGTGCTGGTATTGAAGTCGGCGTGTGCGTCGAGCCAAAGAATGCGTAGCTTTTTGCTGGTATCACGACAGCGGCGGGCCACGGCAGAGATGGAGCCAATCGCAAGGCTGTGATCTCCGCCCAGAGTTATAGGTAAGCGCTCCAAACAGAATTCGGCGTAAACTGCTTCATGCAGCAAGCGACTCCATTTGACAACTTCGGCAAGGTGGCGATAGCCATCCACCGGCGGTAGACAAGGATTAGAAGGGCCACGAAGGTTGCCACGGTCGACTACTTCAAGGCCTTGGTTGGCCAGCGCCGCGGCAACATTTGCCACGCGCATTGCTTCAGGCCCCATGCTTGAGCCCCGAGAGCCAGCGCCAATGTCGGTTGGGACACCAATCAAACTAACAGAGGAATACAGGGCTGTGTTCATTTTGCTAATTTCTCAACTATGAAAATTTAACCAAGTTGCCACAACTTGAGATGTTAATTTACTTTAGTGTTACAAGAAATAAAAGAACCAACAAACACCACAGGCCCTCGCATGAATCCTGCAGAAAAAGTAGCTTTACCAACCGATCAAGAACTGGTGCTCAAGGTCATCCCCATGCCCGCCGACTGTAACGCCAATGGCGACATTTTTGGCGGCTGGGTCATGGCGCAGGTTGACTTGGCGGGTGCGGTGTTGCCTGCCAGGCGAGTTCGCGGTCGAATGGCCACCGTGGCGGTCAATGAATTTATTTTCAAGCAACCCGTCAAAGTCGGTGACTTACTGTCGTTCTTTTCAAAGATCACGCGTGTGGGAAAA
>JACCDG011763338.1_pt1 | contig 118317 bp, 123 predicted proteins | sample 7442471 | NCBI WGS metagenome assembly JACCDG01 (sample SAMN15323444, study PRJNA562643) | freshwater metagenome | isolation source: river surface water | place: USA:Blue River Watershed | collected 2017-08-17
AGGTCTTTATACCGAAGGGAATGTGGTTTGTGCAAGAAAAAAATCATAAGTATTTATCATACAGATTCAGTAATTCAAAAAGTTTACTGCCCAGAGTGTTGGTGGAGTGATAATTGGGATCCATCAGAAAGTGGATTTGATTATGATTTTAATAAAGATTTTTTCACTCAATATTTCCAATTCAAGAATCAGGTTCCGCATCAGTCTGTTTATCAATCCAAATTTGTTGATAGCGAATATTGTAATTTTGGAACAGAATACAGGAATTGTTATCTAGTTTTTGGTGGTTATAAAAATGAAAATGTATCATACAGTACTTTTATAGGAGACACTAGGGAGTCTATTGATATTACGCTTTCCCTTAATATTGAATTGTCTGCGGAGGCCATCAATTGTTTTCGTAGCTCGAAGCTTGCACATTGCCATAGCTGTGAAGATTCCAGTGAATTGACCATGTGTGTGGATTGTCATGGTTGTATATCATGTTTCGGCTGTGTTGGTTTACGTAATAAACAGCATTGTATTTTCAACGAGCAATATACAAAGACTGAATATGAAAACAAAATCAAAGAATTGAATATTGGGAATTATAATAATTTTATTGAAATTAAAAAATCATTTAATGAATTTATTTTAAAATATCCTTTTAAATACAATCGAAATAAAAATTCTGTATATTGCGATGGTGATGATGTGAGGAATTCAAAGAACTCTCATGAAGTATTTTGGGGGAGTAATCTCGAGGACGTTAAATATACTTTTTTTGTTGTTAATTCAAAAGACTCATACGATTTAACAGGTATAGGTAGCACCTCAGGGATATCTGAACAGCTCTATGAAATCTCGAGTTCTTTTGGGGGATACAATCAAATCGTTGGAATTCGTACACTATTCGACCGGAACTCTTTTTATAGCGAAGATTGCCACAATTGTAATGATATATTTGGTTGTATTGGACTCAAGAAGAAGTCTTATTGTATTTTTAATAAACAATACTCTAAAGAAGAATATGAAATACTATTACCAAAAATTTTAAAACAGATAAATGATATGCCGTATATAGATAAAAAGGGTAGGCAATATACATTTGGAGATTTTTGGCCAATAGAATTTTCACCTTTTGGATACAACGAGACAAAAGGTCAAGAATATTTTTATTTAACAAAAGAGGAGATAATAGATCAAGGTTATAATTTTTACAACAAAGAAGATTCAAATTATAATATTACTATTAGAAATTCAGAAATCCCAGTTGATATTAAATTTGTAAACGAAGATATTACAAAAGAAATTATAGAGTGCGAGCACAAAGCGAACTGCAAACACCTATGTACAAAAGCTTTCAAGATTATTTCGAGCGAGCTCCAAGTATTGAAAAACTTGAATTTGCCATTGCCACGGACTTGCCCGAATTGTAGGTATTACGAAAGATTGGCAAAACAAAATCCAATCAAACTATGGCATCGTTCGTGCATGTGTGAATTAAATAACCATGGACACGAAGGGAAATGCCAAGTAGAATTCGAAACTTCGTATGCTCCCGATCGGCCGGAAAAAATCTATTGTGAAAAATGTTATCAGCAAGAAGTGGTGTAAAATTAAAACAACGCACATAATTTATGGCGTTGGTTTAAAGGAAAGATTTTAGATAATCAAACAAAGAGAACCCTGTATAGATTATTGCATTCCACCAAATATTGATGGAAAGTGCGCTTGCGAAGAACAATAACTTTATTCTAGTTTCTTGGAAACCGTCGTAAAGAAATGCTCCCTTTCGGAAGTAAATTACAGTTACGAACGCATCCCTGAGAAAAAAGAATAAGAAAAGCAATTTTTTATTGCTTTCTGCCCATTTGATTATAAGCTGGAGAGCTTTGTTTTCAGAATGGAGTTGATTTTTATCTTGATGAGCTTTTTTGAGAGACTCAAGTAAAAACCAATCGACCTTGAAAAGGTCATAGAGTTTGAGCATTATTATGCCGATAACAATCGTTACAATTGTTGAGGCGACTACACTTATGGTATAGCCCAGAAGGTACACAAAGGCTGGGTTTATTATCACTCCTTGAGTGCTATTTACTATGTATCGTATAGCAATTCCCGCGCCAAATCCGGTAAGTTTTTTGGTGCTCATTTCAATTTATTTTGATTGAGTATAGCATAAACTTACAATTTTGATACATATGTAATTTAAGGTATTATGTTTGTATGGAATACGTAAGTTATGAAGAATTTAAAAAGATGGATATGCGGGTGGGGACTATCCGCTCGGTAGAGCCTGTGCCCGATACTGATAAATTGCTTAAATGCATGATTGATTTTGGCGAAACAGAAGAGGTAGGGGAAGAAGGGGAAGAGAAGACAACAATACCGAAATTACGCCAGATTGTTTCCGGAATCAGAGAATTTTATCCTGAGTATGAGAAATTGGTTGGCAAGCAAGTTTTATATATTGTAAATTTAGAACCACGCAAAATCAAAGGCTTTGAAAGTAATGGAATGCTCATGGCAGTGGACGGCAAAGATGGGAACCCTGTATTTCTAATCCCTGAAGTTGAGGTAGATTCCGGAACAAAAGTTCGATAAAAATGGCAACTATCTGCTATACTGGGTTAGTAAATGCTTGATCCTATAACAATAATTCAAACAGTAGGCCTTGTCGGAATATTTCTTATTATTTTCGCGGAGAGCGGACTTTTCTTTGGTTTTTTTCTTCCAGGAGACTCGCTTCTTTTTACCGCAGGGCTTTTTGCTTCGACCGGATTTTTCCCTCTTACTTCTCTTATTGTTGGCTGTATTATTGCTGCTATTCTTGGTGACAGTGTTGGGTATTTTACGGGTAAAAAAATTGGGCCAAGACTTTTCACAAAAGATTCATCATTTTTCTTTAATAAAAAGCATGCCATTACTGCAGAAAAATTTTACAAGAAGTATGGGAGCAAAACAATTGTCTTGGCAAGATTTATACCGATTATAAGAACTTTTGCCCCTATTGTGGCAGGGGTTGGCCAGATGAAATACAAGAAGTTTGTATTCTTTAACATATTTAGTGGTATATTGTGGCCACTCGTTATGATTTTGGCAGGGTATTATGTTGGGAGATATATCCCGAACGCCGAAGAATATTTATTGCCGATCACTCTGGGGATAATTTTTGTCTCTCTTGCCCCAATCTTTTTACGAGTTCTTTTTCGAAAGAAGCATTCTTCTGTTTAAGTGTTCAATATTGTATAATAGGAGTTGATGAAAAATATCTATAACAATCATCTGTCTGCCCCAAAGTATCTTATGATGTCTTCATATGCTTTGGATATTTCTGATCAATCAATCAGATACGGGAAGCTTGTTCCATCTCGTAATGGTTTCCAAATAGTGCACGCAACTGAAGTCTTTTTATCCGGCGGAGTTGTTGTTTCTGGAAAAATTGAAGATGACCGAGCACTAGTCAAAGCACTAACCGAAATACGAATTAAAGAAAAAATGCTTTTTGTGAGGATATCCCTTCCAGAAGAACAAATGTATCTTTTCAATTTGGTTCTTCCAATAATGCCTTATAAAGATATAAGGGAAACTATCTTGCTTCAAATTGAGGAGCATGTTCCACTTTTAGCATCTGACATAGTTTTTGATTTCGATCTTGTAAGGGAAAGTGAGACACATATTACTGTTCAAGTGTCGGCATCTTCCGCTATTTTAATAGAAAGTTATCTTTCGGTTTTTGAACAAGCGGGGCTCGTGCCACTATCCTTTGAGATAGAAGCTCAGTCTATAGCACGAGCCGTAATACCTGCAGACTATAAAGGCACAGCGATGATTGTTGATTTCGGTCAAACTCGCACTGGGATTTCGATTGCGGATGCAGGGCGTGTTCTGTTCACTTCGACATTTAGTATTGGGGGCAGGGATTTATCGGAGATGATTGCCAAAAATTTTAATGTGTCTATTTCAGAAGCCGAAAAAATGAAAATGATTTACAGTCAGGGGAATAGTATTGATAGCGAAATATTTCCAATCATACTGAACGGGATTTCTGTTTTGCGTGATGAGCTCAACAAACATTATAGTTATTGGCATACACACGAAGCCGAAGACGGCAAATTGCGTCCTAAAATTGAAAAAATAATTCTTTGTGGAGGGAACGCAAATCTCAGTGGGGTAGCGGAATATTTCGAGGCAAGCCTCCATTTGCCAGTAGAGCATGCTGATGTTTGGGTGAATATTTTAGACATTAAAAATGAGATACCTCAAGTGGCTTTTCGTGATTCTCTTTCGTATGCGACAGTGCTTGGGCTTTCACTTCTGGATTTTAATTTAGAATAATATATGCTTATCAATATTTTACCATCAGACGAAAAAAAGTTGATCCGCAAAGAGTACAGACTCCGACTGTCTTCAATATGTTTATTTTTCCTTGCTACTCTTTTTGTAATAGCGACATTTTTATTAGTACCTCTCTATGTATCATCTCAATACAAGCTTGATGCTTTAACTAAAAATTTAAATTCTTTGGATAAAAATAACATAGACACTTCGTTGGCCGATTACAAAAAGTTGGTTCTCGATGTTAATTCAACTTTAGCAATTCTCGAAAAAGGCCAAACTTCTCGCAGTGCACCTGCTGATATGATAGAAAGGATTGTCGTTTCACGCCCAAAAGGCATAAGATTTTCACAGATTGTCTATACTGTTGTGTCTCCAGAGGTTTCTACTCTTCGGATAAATGGTACGGCCTCAGATAGGGCGTCGCTTCGAGCGCTCGAAACAACACTTGAATCTGACCCGCAGGTAAAGAAGGTGATCTTACCTGTCTCGAGTTTTACCAAGCGAACTGATATTGGCTTTAATATAATCTTAAATTTGTAAAATTATGCCACGAAAAAAAACATACTACATATTTTCTATATCACTACTCTTTGCTCTGGCTTCGATTGCTGTTTTTACATTGATGTTCATGGCTTTAAAGAAAAAAAATGAGAGCGCTTCTGCACTTTCCCAAAATATACAAAGTAGCTCAAATCAGGAAGAGAATATTGCAACATTAAAGAAAAATATTCAAACAACTAATGAGGCACGAAACAGGGTCAACTCATTCATTGTAAATGAAAATAGTATAGAAACCTTTGTCTCTTGGATGGAAGATCAAGGTAATAACATTGCACTCGATGTTACAGTAAAAAATGTTGATCTACTGCCTAAAAAGAAAAACACCCTTGCTGTCTCAATGGAAACGAAAGGTAGCTTTGATCAAGTTATGCATTTTATCAATATGATTCAATACGCCCCTTATCAAATTTTGATAACTAGTACTTCTTTGACTTCAGCAGTCAAGGCTCCGACTTTAGCGAGTCAGTCAACGCCTGAAAGTAAAAAAGAAGAACCTGTGTATGAATGGAATCTCCAGATAGGGTTTGAAGTTACAAGTTATAATCCTGTAAAAAATTAATTATGAATATTCCTTTTCTTAAAAAAATAACTTCCAAGTTCAAGAAAGAATCTTTTAAAAATGAATTTTCTTTTCGACCTCATCACGATTGGCGGATTGTGATAAGAGCTTTCTTCGTGTGTGGTATAGGATTGATTCTAATGAGTTTTTATTTATCATATAAAATCAACAACGAGGAAATTTTTAATTCTAATAACAAAGGGGGAGGGGAAGGGTTGGTTACCATAAATCAAAAATCTCTGGAAAAAGTTCTGGCTTCCTTCCAGGCTAATGAAGAAAAGATAAAAAAAATAAAAACAGGGCAATTCACTGACCTTGACCCAAGTAAACAAAATTAGTTTGTGCCCCTGGTAGGAATCGAACCTACATCGACGGCTTAGAAGTCCGCTGTTCTATCCATTGAACTACAAGGGCAATGCTATAAAGATACCACTAGAAAGCTCTTTTTCCAAGGGCTTTTTATTTACCCCTTGCTTTTTTTAAAAAATAATGTATAATATGTACAAATTATTCGAAAATGAAAACGATAAAAATAAGTATCTTAGTAGCCATTTTGGGCTTTTTTGTGGGCTGTAAATCCAGTTCAAATTCTGTAGATAATGATGATGTCTATGCATCAAAATCTAGTGGTAGTAAAAAGGGGAGTGATTTAGGAACTGCCCTAAACTTCCAGCGTAACATTAAAGGCAAACTATCACCTGAACAACTTAAACTTGTTCATTTTACATTACCTTACACTTTAGTTTTTACTGGTTCAGTTTTTATTCCCGACATATCTGTTGTTAATGGTAAAGTTATAGACAATAGTAAAACTGAAATTCGCTCCGGGAAGATTCCCAAAGGTGTGAAAGGAACTATTAAAGCCTATACTTTTAATGTAGATGGAGAAATTGATAGAATAATGATTTCTTTTTCTAAAAAACATACCAAATACCAACGGTTATGGTTTAGGCGGGTAGATGGAGGAAGTGGAAACCCTGGTGGCGGTTACTTTTACTTGGAAGGCAGTTACGTTGAAGATAGCAATGTTTTTTGGTATTTTTCTCCTGGATATCTTTACCCGGGTTGGGATCTCTGGAACCAATGGCCTTGCTTTGACTATACAGACAATACTTCTACTGTAATAATAGAAGAAGGTGACGCCGAAGGGGATTACTAATAACCCCAAAACTATTTTTTTTGTTCTAAATTTCTATAACATAAAAGGCCTCGTACTATTTATAGCGCGAGGCCAATTATTTTATTTAATTTTTAGTATTGGTAATCACCAAACCCTGTTGATTCTGTATCGTTACCATCTAGATTCAATCTCGTATCAGATTCATCATACATCATAGTATTTTCTGGATATAGGATATCGTTCTCAAGGTCTCCTTGTTTGTTTAGAACACTCATAATGATTCCTCCAATAAATAGTGGGACCATAATCCATCCAAGGATTGTGATAACTGCAGTCCATGTCCCTGTACCTTTCTTTGGGGCTGGGGCAGATCCACCGTGGAGAGCTTTCAAATTCTTATAGAGGACGAACACATAAGTCATCATGAATGGTGTTAGGAATAGCATTGCAATCGGTGATGCAAGAATTAACAAAAATGGAATGATTGATAACACCACATTGAGTAATAGAGAAACTATGAGGTACAAGAGGGTCATAAATAGTAACCGTCCAAGGATACCCCACCATCGGCCTCGTACATATTCTCGACTTGCGAGCATTGCGCCCATATACTTTTTATCTTCAATCACAATAATATATGTAGCGAACATGAACCAAACTGAAAAAATGATTCCTGGAATTATGAAGAAGAAAAATCCACCCATAATAATTAGCCCCATGAGTATTCCTGTTAGGAAAAAAGGAAGGATGAATCTTTTCGCCTTTCGGTATGATTCTTTTACTCCCATATTTTCACCACTATTTTGGATGGCAACTACTAGTGCCGCTTGGGCCCAGATGTAGAATATCATTATGATAACAATGAAAATCACTGCCAGTATTCCTACCATCATTATTCCACTAGCCATGGACACACTTCCACTTACTACTCCTAGAATGCCTGCCCCAATCCCACCCACCATAGCCATTATTATTATGAGTACCATTGGCAACAGCATAACCATTGCAAAGGTTTTGAATCTTGATTTATAGATTACCCAAGTTTCTTGTAATGTATCCACAGGACCAGGGAAAGACCCTGAGGCTGTTGGCGCCGACATCGGTGTTGAAACGGGTGTCGACATTTCTTGATCATTCATTTTATTTTTTAATTAAATTAATATTATAGCGACCGAGCTACTTTATATATTGTACAACAATTTAGAATTTTTTGCGTCATTTTTTACCCAGCTTGAAAAAATGGGGGAAATAAGGTATTCTTTGGTTTAGTTGCGCGATTAGCTCAGTTGGTAGAGCAACCCGTTTACACCGGGAAGGTCGCAGGTTCGAGTCCTGCATCGCGCACAAAATCTGGGAGATTTTGTGCGAGACGGAGCGTGTCGACGCGAGTCCGGGTCGGGCAAATTTTTACCAAAAAATTATGCCTGACCACAAAGTCTATTGATTTTTTGTGCGCCAACAATTATATGAAAATAACTATTTTATACGAAGATGCGAATGTACTGGTTCTCAACAAGCCAGCAGGTATTTCTGTGCATGGTGATGGCAAGGGGAATGGCGAATACACTGTAGCAGATTTTATTTTAGAAAATTATCCAAAATTGAAAAATGTTGGGGAGAAGATGGAAATTCCTCGAACTGGCGGAGGTAAAGTAGATATCCCACGCCCGGGTATTGTGCATCGCTTGGACAAAGAGACATCTGGCGCACTGATTGTGGCTAAAAATAAAAAAACTTTTGAATTTCTAAAAGAGCAATTTCAAAATCACAAAATTCAAAAAACATACAGAGCGTTTGTGTATGGCAAAGTTGCGGATCCAAAGGCCTCACTTGCAAGTGGAGGGAAGGGGATTATAAATGCACCGATTGGCCGGAGCCCAAATGATGTCCGGATGTGGACAGCAGGGCGTGGGGCACGAGGTAATAATGGCGAACTTCGCGATGCTGTTACTGAATACAGTGTGCTCGATAGATTTTATGATACCGACGACGAGAGTGATATGAAAAAAGTTGAACATCAATTTTCATATATAGAAGCACATCCAAAAACTGGCCGAACTCACCAAATCCGCGTCCACTTCCGGTACATTAATCATCCAATAGTTTCCGATCCGCTTTATTCAGGCAAAAAAGAAAAATCATTAGGCATGAAGCGCCTTGCACTTCACGCATACAAAATAACTTTCGAATTACCAAAAGGAGAGAAAATCACAATCGAATCCCCACTACCTGCTGACTTCAAAAAGGTTATAAAAGAATACAAACTAAGACAATAAATTACGAAGTTGCGGAAAAGGCTCATATATGCTAAAGTGGTGCCTATGACAAATACGATGATAAAATTGACTCCTGTTGATATGGGATCTCGAAAAAAGCTTGATTTTAAAGCTGGGGATACTGTTCGCGTATGGAGCAAAATTCAAGAAAAGGGCAAGACTCGTCTTCAGGCTTTTGAAGGTCTTGTATTGGCTCGTAAGCATGGTGCAGAAATTGGGGGGACATTTACAGTTCGTAAAGTTGCAAGTGGTGTGGGGGTTGAGCGTATCTTTCCACTGTATTCTCCAAACGTAGACAAAATTGAAATCCTTCGCCGTTCAAAAACTCGTCGTAGTAAGCTATACTTCATCCGTACAAAGGCTGTGAAGGAAGTAAAGAAGAGATTAAAGAGTATAACTCTTTCAAAAGAAGAATCAAACGAAGAATCACTCCAATCAGAAAAATCAGAAAGCTAAATCAAAAATCCGACGTAAGTCGGATTTTTGATTGGGATTGAAAAATACTATATATTCTGTATACTTGGTTTGGGTTTAATAATGCGCGGGTGTTGAAATTGGTAGACAAGCACCCTTGAGGTGGGTGTGCCGTAAGGTGTGGAGGTTCAAGTCCTCTCCCGCGCACAATATGAAAGACACTTCACCATATATTGTAAAAGTAGATGCACATATAACATTGCGGATTCGTACGAAACGCGATGCTCTTCAAATTTTTACCCTTGTGAAACAAAATAAAGATCATCTTTCAAAATTTCTATCTTGGGTGAGTAAGACAAAGACTGTTTCTGATAGCGAGAATTTTATTGCACGAAAGTTGAAAGATTTTAAAAGTGGGGACAGTTGTGATTTCGGAGTATTTTATGATAATAAAATGATTGGCTCCGCTGGGTATAATAAAATTAATAATATTGATAAAATTGGAGACATTGGGTATTGGGTCTCAAAAGAATATGAAGGCAGGGGTATAATGAGTAAGGTGATTGCTAAAGTAATTGAAATTGGAAAGAAAAAGTATAAATTACATCGTATACAAATCAGAATGGATGTAAAAAATAAGAAAAGCCAAGCAATTCCAAAAAGGCTCGGCTTCATTTATGAAAGTACAATGAAAGACGCAACTCTCAGAGATGGTAAATTCCATGATATGGAAATGTGGGTTCTGATTGTGTAAACGCTCATAGGCATAAGAAATTATTTTTATGTTATAATTTCCGCATGTCTTTAATTTTATTTCTTGAACTAATTTTTATTGTTTTTTTTGCGTGTATCCTCGGTATTCTTTTTTATTGGATGATAAGTGCAATGCGTGCCAAGGTACCTTTTATTTGCGTGCCCAACACAATCTTACCTGATATTGAGAAAGCCTTAGATATAAAAGGGGATACTGCCATTGTTTATGATCTAGGTTGTGGTGATGCGAGGATATTGCGACATTTAGCCCGGAAACATCCAAAAAGTAATTTTATAGGGATAGAGAATAGTTCTTTTCCGTATCACGTTGCCAAAACAATTTCTTGGTGGAATAAAAAACGCGGGTATCCGGATAATGTACAAATTTTGCGCCAGGATTTCTTTGATCATGACTTATCAAAAGCGACACATGTTTTTACATATCTTTTCCCAAAAGTGATGGATGATATGCTCGGCAAACTTGAAAGAGAATTACCAAAAGGCGCTCGGCTCGTTTCTGCGAGTTTTGAATTTACTCACAAGCGTCCTTTAATGGAAATTGATCTCGGGCGTAGGAAATATCAGCTTGCACGCAAACTTTTTGTTTATGAATTTTAAAATAGGTGATATAATGTACATATGGTAAATGCTGACTTACTCAAATATATAACAACTCAAAAATCTCGAGGTCTAAAGCGTGAAGATATATCAAACAAGCTTGTATCTGCTGGTTGGAATGTTGCTGATGTTGAAGAAGGGTTGGAACAGGTTTTTAGTATTGTAAATGAAATATCTCAAATTTCTGATACTCAACCTTCTTCTGGTATCGCATCACTGAAAGATAAATATCGTGAGCCAGTTGTGAAGCCTGTTGACTCTACTCCTGTATATAACCCAGAAGTCGTATCGTCAATGGCGCAAGCATGGCGTAAACCAGAGCCGTTATCAGCGGACCCCAAACAACCATCTTTTGGAGGTGGGACAACTTTTAAGATTCCCCCAACAATCAAAGAAGAATTTATGCCGAAGATTGCCCCAAAGCCGTATAGTCCCGCTTCTTCTATGAATAATGCACCTATGAATATTCCATCTAGTATGCCTCGGGTTCAAAGTGATGGACCTGTGAAAATTCCTGAAACAATTCCTAATATTATGTTCAATGATTTCAAGCCTGCCTCGACTCAGGTGCCCCCGTCTTCGGCTCAAGTCCTCACTCCAAATGCCTACTCTACCAACCCGCTTTCTACTATTACTTCATCTTATAAAAAAGATGTAACTATGATGGAGATGCAAATGCCTCAGTCAAGTAATTCTTTTAAGTGGGTTAAGCCACTGATTATAGTTGTACTTTTATTTATGATAATAGGGGGAGGAGTTTTTGCTTATAATAAAGGCCTGATATCAGCGCTTCCTTTTGAGATTCCGTTTATGACTAAAAGTCCTCAGAAAGTATTGGCAGGAGTAGCTCTCGCACAAAGCAAGGTATCGTCTTGGAAAGGTGAAGGTGAAGTCAAAATAGAAATGCCTAATTACTCTGGTTCATTTGGGACCGCTCCTACCAAAGATACTTTCCTATTTACATTTAACTCACTTTTTAATCGCGCAGAAGATCTACAAAAAAATGTTTCTACCAAATTTAATTTGATAACTCCGTATACTTCAGAGGCTATAAATTCTGAATTTCGAGCTCTGGGTGGAAAAGAGTATCTTTATATACCAAAGTTTTCTGATCCGTTACTTTCTTTACTATTCTTGGAATCAGGTTGGGTTTCTGTGGAAGAGAATTCTGCAGATTCCTTAATGGAATATCTACCCGAGAATCTTTCGAGTGAGAGCTTGACCCAAAAAAGGAATGCTCTTCTTTCTGTCGCACAACAAAAGCAATACACAGATGTCGTGATGTCAGTACTAGAAGATGCGTTTACTAAAATTCAAATCACAAAAAATCCAAATACAAATTTGAAAGGGGTGCCAGTTTATCATTATTCATTAATATTGGACAAAGAAACAATCAAGCACCTGATGACTAAAATTTTTGAAGTTGATAAGGTACTTTCAGCGCAACAAAAAGAAAAAGCTCTTGCCTCTATAGATGATGTATCCATGAGCCCGGTTGAAGTTTGGGTGGGGACAAAAGACAATCTTTTGTATAAATTTACAACGACTATGGCACTTAGTATTCCTAACCTTTATTTTGTCCCAGGTGGAACTATCCCCGAAAAAGATGTTATAGCTTTTGATTTGAAAGGGGAGTTTTATGATTACAATGTTCCTGTAACGATAGAAGCTCCAGGCACATCAATGTCGATGTCTTCTATGGTAAATGGGAATTCTATGACTGGGGACACATTGGATACTACTCTCCCTTCATCTCCAACCAATGTTGAAGTTGTGAGTGTGCCTGCGGAAAATCCGATTGATGCAGAAAACAAGAAGATATTAATTAATCAATTTGTTCCTAATACTGTTGCGGTCATGGCTCTTGAAGGAGGTTATGGATTAAAGCCAAATACAACAGGTAGTTGTAAAGCACCAGCCACTGGCTCACTTTTCAATCCATACGGTCACAAGGAAGAGGCATTCAATAAAATGATAGAAACTTCAGCAAATGTTTTCCAGCTGGTACTTTCTACAGACTCAAAAGCTGTTTGTTATTCAACATTAAAAACTTGGGCGGTAGCCTTTCCTCTAGTCGATAAGACAGGCAAGTGGTTCTGCGCGGATAACACAGGCGCACAAATTGAAATAGATAAACCTATTAAAGGTCCAATTTGCAAATGATAAACTCCAGTTTTACAATTGAGCTTGCAATAATAGTGCTTGGACTTTTTGGGTTTTTGTTAGCTTCTTATATTCATAATAAAAAAATTGGCAACACCAAACTTGTTTGCCCCCTACGTTCAGATTGCGATACTGTTATAAATAGTGACTATTCTAAAGTTCTTGGTATCCCAGTGGAAGTCCTTGGGATGTTTTACTATGCGTTTATTTCTATTGCTTATGGTATGCAACACCTCTATTCTTTACCTATAATTTTCCCAAAAATTTTAATGTATATCAGTATCTTGGCCACCGTATTTTCTATATACCTCATTTGCATTCAAGCCTTTAAGATTAAGGAATGGTGTATGTGGTGTATGGGGTCCGCCTTTGTTTCATTTCTAATTTGTATTTTATCTTTCTATAAAAATTTTATCTTAGTTTAATAACTTTGATTTATAAGCATTTTTCTGCTAAACTGAGAATCGCTCCTTCGTAAGGAGTCGTATATGGGGGCTATGGTGTAACGGTTAACACTGAGGTTTGTGGAACCTTCGATCTGGGTTCGATTCCCAGTAGCCCCCCAAGTAAAAAAGAAACCCGAAAGGGTCTTTTTTTTTGGGGGGGGCTAAGCAAGCAAACTTCTTTGCTTGTGTCTGGGAAGCGAAAAGCTTTTGCTTATTTTTAAAAAGTTTTGCTTTTGAAAAATGCAAAAGGTATACTGTTCTTGTAAGGAAAGATTACCCCAGTAGCCCCCCAATTTATCTTATGGAAATTGAAAAACCACAATCAAATCAGCCAATACCTCCGAATGCTAAAAAAGTTTTCGAAGGAGTGATTTTTGATGTTTATCAATGGGAACAGGACATGTACGATGGAACAAAAGCAACTTTTGAGAAATTAAAGAGGCCAGACACCGTGGTTATTTTCCCAATTTTAGACAATGGAGATATTTTGCTTATAGAGGAAGAACAGCCAGGCCTTGCTTTGTCGGTGGGTGCCCCTTGTGGACGCATCGAGAAGGATGAAGATGTTTTGCAAGCAGCGAAACGCGAGCTTTTAGAAGAGACAGGCTATGAGGCAAAAGAATTTATTCTTTGGAAAGCTTGCCACGTAACCAATAAAATTGATTGGGTTGTGTATACATTTTTTGCAAAAGGGCTTACAAAAGTTGCCGATCAGAAGCTAGATAACGGAGAGAGGATAAGTCTTAAGCCGATGAGTTTTGATGAATTTTTAAAAATTGCCCAAGGTGCTCGTTTTTCGGGGCAAGAGATACTAGTCGACCTTCTTAAAGCCCAAATTGATCCAAGTGAAAAAAGTGATTTAAGAGAACTGTTTAAACCATTATGATAAGAGAAAATTTAAAAAACATAAGAGGGTGGTTACGAAAGTATAATAAAATTTTAATGCCGGCCTCACTTATATTGGGATTTTTTATTGATTCAATCACTTTGCATAGAATCGATCGTCCTTTTGAAAATATTGTTTTTATTTCATATTTATTTTTAGCTATTCTAGGGATTTTCTTTTTTAATATTTTGAGAGAAAAAACTTCCAGGGGTAAAACTCTCGATAGATTGTATATTTTCCTTCCATACACTATTCAATTTATGTTTGGGGGACTTTTTAGTGGATTTGCTGTCTTTTATTTAAGAAGTGGGGCGCTCTCTTCGTCTTGGTTTTTTATCTTACTGTTGCTATTCTTGATGCTTGGGAATGAGGTCTTCAAAAAACGCTATGAAAACTTTGTATTACAAATTTCCATCTTCTTTGTAGGAATGTTTTTTTACTTTATTTTTGCAGTACCTATTATAGTGCATATGATGGGGCCAAAAATTTTTATTGCAAGTGGAATTTTGAGTTTGATTTTTATTTTCCTAATCCTTTATATTTTTTATATATTTCTGCGTTCTGAAATAAAAAAAAGTTTCTATAAACTAATATTCTCTATATTAGGTATTTTTGTATTTATAAATATTTTATACTTTGGCAATATTATCCCACCAATTCCACTTTCCTTGAAGGCCGGTGGCATTTATCACTCTTTAGAAAAAGTTAATGGGACATATATAGCAAAAGTAGAAAATGAAAGATCTTTCCTTGTTCCTACGACAGTTCATATCATTGCTGGAGAACCAGTCTATGCATTTAGCTCTATCTTTGCCCCAGCTAAAATAGATACGAATGTTGTTCATCACTGGCAGTATTTTGATGAAAAAGAAAATAAATGGCAAAGTATAACACGCGTAAACTTTCCGATTTCAGGAGGCAGGCTCAGTGGTTATCGGGGGTATTCTTACAAATCGAATTTACAAGAGGGTCGCTGGCGCATATTAGTTGAAACAATCCATGGGCAAGTAATAGGGAAGATGTCTTTTAAAGTTTTGTACACACAAACACAACCTCAGCTTAAGGAAAAAGTGTTATGATATAGTTTAATGACACAAGATGATGCTATCAAAATTCTGAAAACTGGAGCCAATGTATTCCTGACCGGAGAGCCTGGCGCTGGCAAAACGCATACTGTAAATACTTATGTAAAATATCTAAGATACCAGGGGATAGAGCCTGCGATTACCGCAAGTACTGGAATTGCCGCGACTCACATCGGAGGCATGACAATACATTCTTGGAGTGGAATTGGTATTAGGAATAAATTAGACCCATACGAGCTTGATAAAATTGCGAGTAATGAATACGTAGTAAAAAGAATTAGCAAAACAAAAGTTCTGATAATCGACGAGATTTCAATGCTTGGGCCTGAAACATTGTCGATGATAGACGCAGTGTGCAGAGAGGTCAAACATAGTAGTGAGCCCTTTGGTGGTTTACAGGTTGTTTTGGTTGGAGACTTTTTCCAACTACCACCGATTGTAAAAAATAATTTTCAAAATAAAAATACAGATGAATTTAATCAAGATTCATTTTTTGAAAAAGAGGAGATTGGAGTTTTTGCGTATCAGTCACAAGCGTGGCAGAGGATGTCGCCGATAGTTTGCTATCTTACCGAGCAACACAGACAAGACGACGATATTTTCCTCGATATATTGTCGGCAATACGTAGCGATAGTGTAAATATAGATCATATAAATAAAATCAATGAACGTCAGGTGCAAAAAGGTGGCGTTTATGAGAACGTAACAAGATTATTTTCTCATAATGCTGATGTAGACAAGCTCAATCATCAAGCTCTATCCAAGATAAATAGTGATGAATCTGTACACAAAATGCATTCGTCTGGCAAGGAGGCATTGGTAAGTGTATTGGTCAAAGGTTGTTTGTCTCCAGAGACGCTGGCCCTAAAGCGGGGGGCTGTAGTTATGTTTACCAAAAATAATATAAAAGAAGGTTTTGTGAATGGCACACTTGGAGAGGTGATAGATTTCGATAGTAATACTCGATATCCAATCGTACGCACAAATAGTGGTAAGGTGATAAAAGTTGAGCCGATGGATTGGATTGTAGAAGAGAATGGCAAGATCAAAGCGCAGGTGACGCAGATCCCATTACGATTAGCATGGGCTATTACCGTGCACAAGAGTCAGGGTATGAGCTTGGATAGTGCTGTGATGGATTTATCACAAGTGTTTGAGTACGGGCAGGGCTATGTGGCACTTTCGCGCGTGCGTAGATTGTCGGGGCTTCACATTCTCGGCATAAATGAGCAAGCACTCAAGGTTCATCCTCAAATACTTGAACAAGACAGAATTTTTCATGCAGAAACTGAAAATGCAGAAATTGTTTTTGGAAAAATTGAACCAGAAGATATTTTGAAAATGCAGAAAAATTTTGTATTGGCTTGTGGTGGTGTATGGCGCGAGAAAAACCTGGGGGATAAGCCGAAAGATTCCGAGAAAACCCCTTTCCAAAAAATGCGAGAGAAGCACCCAAAGGCCTATGCTCGATGGAGTACAGAAGAAGAGCAAGAATTGGTTAAGCTATTTAACGAAGGTAAAACTCAAAAAGAAATAGCTCAAATAATGGAAAGAAAGCTTGGTGGAATCCGTGCCCGCCTAGTAAAACTCGGCCTAATAGAGGAAGAGTAGATTTCTCTATTATTTAAAATCTTTGGTATAATACACTCGTATGGTTAAAAAAGTTGTAAAAAAAACAACTAAAAAAAAGGTTACTAAAATAGCTAAAAAAGTTACTCCCAAAAAAATTGTTCGAAAAGTAATTAAAAAAAGGGTGATTAAAAAAGCCCAACTTTCTAAAATAAAAAAGAAAGTTATTTCACGCAAGCCAACAAAAAAAGTTTTGTCTAAAAAACCACAGATCAAGAAACGCAAACTTGTTCCAGAATTAAAGCGCTCAACTCAAAATCCAATTTTACAACCAAACACAAATAATTTTTGGGAATCTCAAGGAGTTCTCAATCCTGGGGTAGTTTTGTCGGGGGGGCGAGTTCACCTTTTTTATCGAGCAATGGGGGATGACGGCGTTTCGAGGATCGGGTATGCATCGAGTAGCGATGGAGTTAATTTTACAGACAAGCTTATGTATCCTGTGTATGTTGCACCGAGTTTTGAAGCATATGCCAATCATTCACCATATACTTCTCCTGCCCGAATATTTAATCCCCAGGTCTATACTTCCGGTGGTGGCTGGGGTGGGTGTGAGGACCCTCGTGCTGTAATAATAGAAGGTAAAGTTTATATTACAATAAATATGTTCAATGGTTGGCACTCTATGAGAGTGGCTTACATTTCAATCGAAGAGAGTGACCTTTTAAGTATGAAGTGGAGATGGAGTGACCTTGTGTATCTATCACGACCAGGGGATCGGCAAAAAAATTGGGTACTTTTTCCTGAAAAAATAAATGGAAGGTTTGCACTTTTCCATAATCTTGATATGGGTGATCCTACCCGCGTTCATATCGCATTTGTTGACCATCTTGATATGTCACAAACTCCTTCAATGGTTGATGCTCCTGATCCCCAATTATTACCCGACCACGAAGTGGCCTGGCACAATAGGACTCGTAGCGCATCGGCTCCGCCCATAAAGACAAAATATGGTTGGCTACTTTTGTATCATGCAATGGATAAAAATGATCATAGTAAATATAAAGTTGGGGCGTTATTGCTTGATTTAAAAGATCCAACAAAAATTCTTTATCGTTCACAAACTCCAATCCTAGAGCCAGATGAATGGTATGAAAATGATTATAAACCAGGGATTGTTTATGCAAGTGGTGTAATAGTTAAGGATGGGATATTATTTGTTTATTACGGAGGAGGTGACAAATATATAGGAGTAGCCCAAGCCAATTTGGAATTGTTTCTCCAAGAATTAATGAGCCAAAAGATTTCAAAATTATCATTTAGGAAGATAAAAATATAAATATATGTATGTAGCTAAAAGATCTTCACATAACCCTATTTTAATCCCTGACCGTCAGCATCCTTGGGAAGCGCTAGCTACTTTTAATTGGTGTCCAGTAAAGAAAGGCCAAACAACATATGTACTTTATAGAGCAGTATCCCATCCCGATCCTCTGACTCGTCCGGAAAGTATGTCTACTATCGGAATTGCAAAAACTACAGATGGTATTCACCTAAAAGATAGGACTTGTTTTGTTTATCCAGAAAATGAATGGGAGAAATTTGGATGCGAAGATCCGCGGGTCACATTTTTTGAAGGTAGGTATTACACATTTTATACGGCCCTTTCAGAATTTCCATTCAACGCAAATGGTATCAAAGTGGCTGTCGCTGTTAGTGATGATTTAAAAACAGTAACAGAAAAGCATCTTATCACACCATTTAATGCAAAAGCGATGGCACTTTTCCCAGAGCGAATAAATGGCAAGATTACTGTTGTCTTTAGCTTTCATACTGACAATCCACCATCGTCTATGGCTATAGCTCAATGCGATAAAATTGAAGAGTTGTGGTCTCCAAAATTTTGGGAAAATTGGCAGAAGAATCTCAGCAAAAACACGATTGAAAATATCCAAAGAACTCCGCGTGACCATGTAGAGGTAGGAGCTGTCCCAATAAAAACACCTAAAGGCTGGTTGTTTGTTTATTCGCATATTCAAAATTATTTTGAATCTTCACATAGCGATCCTCGTGTTTTTGGAATTGAAGCTTTGTTACTAGATATTAAAAACCCACAAAAAATTGTTGCAAGAACTCGTGGGCCAATTCTTGTTCCTGAAGAATCATACGAACTTTCTGGTTTCGCTTCCAATATTGTTTTTCCAAGTGGGGCACTTATTGAAAAACCGAATCGTTTAGGAGGCGGGGATCGACTCCATATTTATTATGGAGCATCGGATACTACGTCGTGTCGTGCAAGTGTTGTCTTGAGTGATTTATTAAAAACAATCCTTCCTTCAGATTCAGATTTGGATGTATTCACTCGGTTCAAAGGTAACCCTATCATATCTCCAATACAAGAGAATTCATGGGAGGCAACTGCAACATTTAATCCGGCCTGCATTATGATAAATAATACGATACATATTCTTTATCGAACATTAGCGAATGACAATACTTCTTATATAGGCTATGCGACGACTAAAAATGGATTTGATTTAGATGAAAGATTGCAAGTACCAATCTATTCTCCTCGTGAGGATTTTGAAATCAAAAAGATTTCAAATGGAAATTCCGGATGCGAGGACCCAAGATTAATAAAAGTTGGGTCATTAATATATATGTGTTATACCGCATATGATAGCATTGGACCACCCAAAGTTGCGGTAACTTCGATTAAAGAAAAAGATTTTCTAAAAAGAAATTGGGTTTGGTCCAAGCCGATCATCCTTACTCCAAATGGTATCGATGATAAAGACACTTGTTTCCTTCCAGAAAAAATTGGAGGTCAATATATGATAATGCATAGAATAGGCACTGATATATGTGCTGATTATATTAAAACACTCAATTTCGAAAAAGATACGGTTAAGAGGTGTATAAAAATTTTAGGGCCACGAATTAACGGCTGGGATAGTGCCAAAGTTGGGATTACCGCTCCTCCGATAAAAACAAAATATGGGTGGCTTTTGCTATATCACGGGGTTTCAAAGAGTCGTAGCACATATAGAGTGGGGGCAGTGCTCCTTTCTCTGAAGGACCCAACAATTGTGTTGTCTAGAATCACAGACCCAATTTTTGAACCGGAGATGGATTATGAGAAAAATGGTATTGTAAACAATGTAGTCTTCCCTTGTGGGATGGTGGTAAAAAAAGGTATATTATTCATTTATTACGGTGGTGCAGATAAGGTGGTAGGAGTTGCTTCAATGAAGCTAGACTCATTACTTGGCGTTCTGAAGAGGGGGATTAAATTATAATGTATGAAAAAAAAATCGAAAAATATAAAGAATAAAAAACTCGTAGTTGCTGTTTCGGGGGGTTTTGACCCTATCCATATTGGCCACGTTCGTATGATTAAAGAAGCCAAAAAGATTGCAGGACCAAATGGGAAACTGGTGGTGATTTTGAATAATGATAATTGGTTAGTTTATAAAAAGGGTTTTGTATTTATGCCACAGTCTGAACGCAGGGAAATTCTTGAACACATAAATGGTGTTGATGAGGTTATTATTACAAGTCACAAAAAGAACACAAAAGATATAAGTGTTTGTGAGGATATTTGTAAGTTAAAGCCACATATTTTTGCAAACGGTGGAGATAGAACAAAAAATAATATTCCTGAGCTTGAAGTCGGTGCCCAGTGGGGAATGAAGATGATTTTTGGGGTAGGGAAGGGTGGCAAAGTTCAATCGAGTTCTGACCTTGTAAAGAAGATTAAAAAAGCAAAAGTTTAAAAAATAATAATTATATTACATGAATCCTGAAATAAAAAACTGTCAGAACTGCAAAAATGATTTTACCATCGAACCCGATGACTTTGGGTTTTATGCTCAAATTGGGGTACCTGCTCCAACTTTATGTTTTACTTGCCGACAAAAGAGGCGATATGCTTGGCGTAACGAGCGCAACCTTTACAGACGAAATTGTGACTTGTGTGGAAAGAGTACAGTTACAATCTATTCCTCAAATAAACCTTACAAAGTTTATTGTGTGCCATGCTGGTGGGGGGATGGATGGGACGCAAGCTCATATGGAAAAGATTTTGATTTCACCCGACCATTTTTTGAACAATTTTCTGAATTGCAACACGAGGTCCCTCGTATGGCACTGCTCTCAAAAAATAGTATTAATTCTGAATACACAAATCATTCCGGAGATAACAAAAATGTATACTTATCTTTTTCATCTTTTGGAAATGAAAATGTTATGTATAGCACTTGGGTTATGAAGTCGCGTGATTGTATGGATTGTGGTTTCATTATTGAGAAAGGGGAGCGTTTATACAACGTGCTTGATTCAAGATCTTCATATCAATGTCAGTATGGAATGTTCCTGAAGGATTGTTCATCTTCATATTACCTTTATGATTGTCATGGATGTACTGATTGCTTTATGTCCTCAAACTTACGCAACAAGAGCTATGTATTTCGTAATGTTAAATATTCTCGCGAAGAGTATTTAGAAAAAATGAAAAGTGTTGACCTTTCTTCATTTAAGGAAAGACAGAAATTGAATCAAGAATTCGATGACTTGATGAAAAATCATTCTATTCATCGGTATGTAATCAGCGAAAGGAATGCGAATTCTGTTGGGTCATTGGTATATGATTGCAAAAATGTGCATGATTCTTTTGAAGTAAATAAATGCGAAGATGCAAAATATATTTACGGGGGAATTGAAAATCGAAATTGCATGGACATATATCACGTTGGTTACAATGTAGAGCTTTGTTATGAAATGCATGGCTGTACTCGAGTATCTAATTGTATGTTCTGCCACCTATGCTACGACAATTCATTTGTGACTTATGGTGACTCATGCCAAAATAGCCAGAATTTATTTGGCTGTGTTTCGGTGAAAAAAGGTGAATACATGATATTGAATAAAAAGTATTCAAAGGAGGAATATACAGAATTGAAAAATAAAATAATTGAGCACATGAAAAGGACAGGGGAATATGGAGAATTTTTTCCACCCGAGATAGCCCCAGTTTATTACAATGAAACTCAAGGCAATTTATATATACCAATGACAAAAGAAGAAACTCTTGCTCTAGGCTGGCAATGGGAAGATCAGACAACAGGAACATATGGAAAAGAGACAATTAACCCCGATCAAATTCCAGATACAATTGAAGAAGTAGGGGACGAGATGCTCAAACAAATCTTCAAATGCCAAACTTGTACCAAAAATTACAATATAGTTCCCGATGAGCTTACATTTTATAGAAGAGAGAAAATTCCACTCCCACGTGATTGCGCAGAGTGCCGTTACAGAGTGCGTTTCTCGCTCCGCCCAGCAAGAAGTCTGTGGTACCGAGAGTGTATGTGCGATAAAGCCGGCCACGACCATGAAAGAAAATGCAAAGTAGAATTCGAAACAAGCTATGCCCCCGAAAGAACAGAGAGGGTGTATTGTGAAAGCTGTTATCAGAAAGAAATAATTTAAAATGATTACCCACTCGCAACAACAAAAAATTTGGGATGAGGAGCATACAAATCCTTATGCGCTTTTGCAAATGGATTCCGGCAAGCCTTCTGGTGGGGTTGTTAAATTTTGGGATTTTATAAAAGATAAAGGGGAAAATTTTGTTGGGATCGAAATGGGTTGTGGCAAAGGGCGCAATTCTATTTGGCTTGCAGAGCAAAATGAAGTAAAAAAAATGACTGGTTTTGATTTCTCTCCAAAAGCTGTAGAGATCGCCCTTGGGCGCGCGAAAGAAAAAAGTTTAAATGAAAAAGTAAACTTTTTTGTTGGAGATGCAACTGTAGCTTGGCCGTATGAAGATAATTCTTTTGATTTTGCCATTGATTGCTTTGCATCGACGGATATTGAATCAAGAGAGGGGAGAGAATTTGCAATTGGAGAAATTTATAGAATTTTGAAACCAAAAGGATATTTGCTCGCTTACGTTCTGACTCCAGAAAATGAATTCCACAATGAAATGATTACCACAAATCCCGCTGAAGAAAAAAATGCTTTTTATCATAAAACAGGCAAATTCGAAAAAACTTTTGATATTGAGGAAAGGAAAGAGTTATATAAAAATTTTAATCTTATTTCTGAGAAAATAATAGAAAAAACCACACAATTTTTCGACAAAGATTATAAGTGCTATGATTGTTGTATGATTCTCAAAAAACCGTAAATATATGGAAACAAAAAATTGCCAAAACTGTAAAAATGATTTCACCATCGAACCTGATGATTTTTCTTTTTATGAAAAAATCAAAGTTCCTCCACCGACCTTTTGCCCAGAATGTCGTATGGTTCGACGATTAATTTGGAGGAATGAACGATCACTCAAAAAGCGTGGATGCGGGCTTTGCAAGAAAATACTTATCAGCATGTACTCTGATGACGGGGCGCCTGTTTATTGTGTGGATTGCTGGAACGGTGGATGGGACCAGTTTGTAAATGCGCGCGAGTACGATTTCACAAAGCCTTTCTTTGTGCAACTTAAAGAATTGTTTGCAATCAATCCGCGTTTCTATGCCTATAAATTCGGGACTTTTGTAAATTCTGAATTTGTAAATTTTGCTAAAGATGACAAGAATGCTTATCTTTCATACTCTGTAATTGATTGCGAGGATATTTTATACTCAACGATAATAGATAAATCAAAAAATAGCACGGATTGCTTCAATGTCATGAAGCTTGATGGTTGTTATCAAAATGTGTACGGAGAAGGGAATTACAACTCGCATTATATGTTGCAATCCCAAAACTGTATTGATTCATATTTTTTGTTTGATTGTGTAAATTGTCAAAATTGTTGTTTGTCTTCAAACTTAAGAAACAAGCAATATTATTTTAAAAATCAGAAATTATCAAAAGAAGAATATCAGCAAGCTGTTGCCGAATTGAAAATGGAAACATACACAGGCACAGAGAAAATAAAGAAGGAATTTGAGAGAATGGTAAAGAATGATGCAATTCACAAGTATGCTTTTATTTATGCTTCACAAAATGCAGTAGGGGATTATATTCACCATGCGAAAAATATTAAAAATTGTTTTGATACTTATGAAGCCGAAAATATTTCTTATGGTAATCGGGTTCTGTTTGCAAAAGATAGTATGGATTTATCCGGCTCTGGGTATGCAGAAAATACATATGAATCGATGGCAGCTACTATGAATACATCTTTGGACTTCTTTTGCTACATAACCATCCAAGGTTGTAGTCGTTGCGAGTATTCTTTAATTTTGAAAAATTGCTCAGATTGTTTTGGCTGTGTTGGTTTAACAAATGCAAAGTATTGTATTTTTAACAAACAATACGAGAAGAATGAATATTTTGAAATGGTAGAAAAAATAAAAAACCACATGAGTGCGTTGCCATACGTTGATGTGAAGGGAAGAGTATATAAATACGGTGAATTTTTTCCATACGATATGTGCCCGTTTGGATACAATGAAACAAATGCTCACGACCAATTTTTCCCGATGACAAAAGTTGAGGCAATTGCAAAAGGTTATCCATGGCAAGATCGAGAGAAGCGAGATTATGCAACTACTATTAATTCAAATGAATTGCCGGACAGTATAAATGAAGTAGGGGATGAGATTTTGAATGAAATTATTAAATGCCCTAATGATGGGAATCAAGATTTCCAATGTACTGGTGCTTTTAAAATTGTTCCAGACGAATTGCAGTTCTATCGACAGAAAAAGTTGCCATTACCAAGACTTTGCCCAAATTGTAGACACTACGACAGGCTTAAGTATCGCAATCCGATGAAATTATATGAGCGTTTTTGTTCAAATGGTTGTGGAAATACTTTCAAGACTACATACGCCCCAGAGAGAACAGAGAAGTTGTATTGTGAGAGTTGTTACAGTCGAGAGGTATTATAATTTATTATTGATATAATAGTACTATGCCCAAAGAATTTTTGGATAGCCAAAGCACAAATAAAGAAAATCTACTTCCTCAAGGTAGACTCGACCAGACACTTGTTGAGTACTTCAAGGAAAATAAAATTGAAATGCCTCCAATTGAAACTACAATGCTTTTTTCTCGTCACTATACTGCTTCAGATGTAGAGTGGATGGAACCTCATTATAAGGAAACAGATATTTTTATTCCTGAAACAGTAAGTTGGACACCAGAAGGATTGGAGATGTATCAGAAGATTGCTCAAGGAGGAAGTGAAGGCTATACGGCTTCAGGAAGATTCTTTTCAAATCTCATGAGTGAGATGCAAAAGAATCCAAAGGCAACTTTTAGATTCAGTGGAGCAATAGTGGAAATGATGCAAAAATTTCCAGGTAAAAAAATTTGTTACATAGATTTGCCTGCTGGTACAGAATTGCAAGTACAACACAAAAAAGATATAGAAAATTTATTTAAACGTATCGACTTAATTCCACCTACCGCTTCTTTGGCAGAAAGGGCAGAGATTGAAGAAAAGCTAAGTGGAGAATTTTCAAAAAGTCTGGCTCTTCGAGAAGAAGAAATTACAAAATCATTACCAAGAGAGCTTGGAAAATTAGTTAAACAGTATCCTGGATTATTAAAGAAAGAAAAATTAAAGGTGTTAATTCAATTGGGGTCAAATCATACTAGAATTTACCAATGGTTAAAGAGTAGGGGTGAAAATGTTTCACGATTTTTTCCAAATAAACCATATAATTATATGGGAGGGTTGCATAGTCGAGCGGATCTTTTTGGGAAATCTTTTAGTGGGTTGGATAATAAAAAAATTACATTCGCAGATACAATTTGTTTCAAAACATTTCTTCACCATGCAGTACTTTTTATCCCAGAGGGGTTGTATTCTGAGTATGTTCGTAGAATTGTGGCACTTTTTTCAGAAAAAGAAATGGAGGAGGTCTATGCCGGGCTTCAGTCAGAGGATGAAAAAATTCAGAACGAAGCACAGAACACTTTTGAGCATTTACTACAAAAAAATAAGATACCGATAGTCAAAAATCGCATGGATATTCCAATCCTCGAGAAATATTTGCAATCTTAACTGTGGATAAGTTTGCTATTCCTGCGGAAGAAAAATTTGATTTTTCTTCCGCAGGAATTCTGCATTTTTTGGCTTCAAAAATGTCCTTATATTGTCGGCTCTAACAGGATTTTACATTCTTGATATTGACGAAGTCTACACAACTTTCTCTTATATTATTTCTGTAACCTTTTATTTGCCATACCATCGAGATAGATATATAATATATACCCAAATACATTTTTATTATTAAATTTTTAGCTATATATTATGTCCATAAATATCACAAAACGCGACGGTTCCCGAGAGCCATTTAATGCAGACCGAATTAATCGATCTATCGAACGTGCGTGTTATGGACTTACTAATCCTATAGAAAAAGTTACCCAAATTGCTTCGGAAACAGAGCTCACACTCTATGATGGCATTACAACAGATGAAATGGACCAAGCAACAGTAAACGCTGCCCTCCAAAACGTCCAATTTGATCTCGAATTTGATAAAATTGCCACTCGGTTACTTCTAAAAATTATTTACAAGAAGGTTTTAGGAGATTTTGACACTGAAGAAGAGCTTAAAACACTACACAGAGAGAGTTTCGCTAAATATATTGCTCATGGGATAGAGCTTGGCCAGCTAGATCCACGGCTTGGTGAGCTTTTTGACCTAGAGCAACTTTCAAAAGATTTACGATTAGAGCGCGATGAGCTGTACAAGTACTCTGGCGTGTCTACAATGCAGAACCGCTACCTTTTAAAGAGTAAAACTTTTGATGCTTTAGAGACTCCGCAATATTTCTGGATGCGTGTTGCGATGGGCATGTCACTGACTGAAAAAAATCCTACAGAATATGCAAAGAAATTCTACGACAAAATGTCTAAGCTCGAATATCTTTCTGCTGGATCGACAAATATTGGAGCGGGGACAACTCGACCATCATTATCCAACTGTTTTCTTATGCAAATCGAGGATGACATGGCTCATATCGGCAAAACCGTTTCTGATGTTTTGATGCTTTCTAAAGCAACAGGAGGAATTGGTTTAGCGGTTACAAAGTTGCGAGCTAATGGATCAGTGCTTAAATCCAACAACACTGTTTCATCAGGTCCTGTACCGTTCCTTCATATAATAGACTCTGCTGTTCGTGCAGTTCAGCGTGGTGGAAAGAAAAAGGGTGCGCTCTGTTTCTATATGGAAAATTGGCACATTGATTTCCAAGATTTCCTTGATCTTAAACAAAACGCTGGTGATGATTATCGTCGTGCTCGTACAGCTAATACTGCAGTTTACATATCGGATGAATTTATGAAGCGTGTGAATAACGATGAAATGTGGTATCTCTTTGACCCAAAAGAAACAATGGATCTAATCGAATTATACGGTTTAGAATTTTCAAAACGTTACAATGAATATTGCCAAATGGCTGAAGAGGGTAAGATCGCAATGTGGAAGAAATTACCAGCACGCGAACAATACAAGCATATTCTAGTGTCACTTGAGACAACATCACACCCATGGCTGACTTGGAAGGACACTATTAATGTTCGCGCTCTTAACAACAATACTGGGACAATCCACGCATCGAACCTTTGTACCGAGGTGACCCTCCCTCAAAACAAAGAAAATGTTGCAGTGTGTAATTTAGTATCTATTAATTTACCTCGTCACTTGGTTGGGGTCCAGATTGATTGGATGCGATTAGAGGAATCTGTTCGCCTTGCGATTCGTCAGCTTGATAATTTGATAGATGTAAACAAATTACCAATCCCTGAAGCTATTAAAGCTGATAGTGAGAACCGGGCCGTGGGATTGGGGTTGATGGGATTCTCAGACACTATTGAACAGTTAGGGTTTTCTTATGAAGATAAGGAAGCTTTTGAATTTGCCGATAAAGTTTTTGAATTTATTTCTTATATGGCCATCGATGAAAGTACAAAGTTGGCAGAAGAGCGTGGAGCATATAAAAATTTCAAAGGTTCGGGTTGGAGCAAGGGGATGGTGCCAATTGATACCTTCAAAGATTTATTAGTAGAGCGTGGCGGAGATCATATTACTGTTAAATTAGAAAGTGCAGATTTGGTACCGAGTCTGGATTGGGATGGATTAAGAGAAAAAGTGAAGAAAGGAGTTCGTAATGCAACAGTACTTGCGATTGCGCCGAATGCAAATATTGGATTAGTCGCTGGGACAAGTCCTGGAATTGATCCACGCTTTGCGCAAATGTTCTCTCGAAATAAAATTTCAGGAAAATATTTAGAAGTGAATGCTAATCTTGTACGCGACATGATCAATCTCGGGCTTTGGGAGACACACCGCGAAGCAATACTGACAGCGCACGGAGACCTTTCTGAAATTGCAGAAATTCCAGAAAATATAAAAAGAATTTATAAAACATCATTCTCTACATCCCCATATGCATTCGTAGAAGTTGCAGCTCGTGCACAGAAATGGGTAGATCAAGGAATTTCTCGAAATATGTACTTGGACGTCCGTGATGTTGATGAAGTGATGAAGATTTATACAAGTGCATGGGAAAAAGGTTTGAAAACTACATACTACTTGCACATGAAGCCAAAGCATTCTGCAGAGCAATCAACAACAAAGGTCAACAAATCTGAAGCAATGGGCAAGAAAGGTTTTGCATCTGTGTTCAATAAAGCTCCAGTTGCAGAGATTTTTACCATTGAAGATAAAAGCGAAGATCCAGTTATAAAAATTGATCAGCCTACAAAAACTCCAGTTCATGCAAGTTCCGAAATGGTTGTACATTTACCAGATGATCCAATGGATGCATTATTGTGTGAGGGTTGTCAGTAGTATTTATTATTAAAATTAAAAACAGAATTATTTATGTTAGTAGGAAAAGCAACACCTGAAGATACAAGTTTACACCCAATGCATTACAAATGGGCGTATGAATTATACAACCAAGCAGTGCGTAACACTTGGTTTCCACATGAAATTCCCCTTGGGGAAGATCTGAAAGACTGGAAAGATATGACAGAAGACGAACGCCATGCTGTTAAATTCCTGATGTCATTTTTCAACCCTGGGGAGCTTATTGTTAATCGATCTCTTGCACTTGGAGTATATCCGTACATCAAATCTCCAGAATGTCACCTGTATTTAGCAAAGCAAATGTGGGAAGAGGCCAATCACTGCGTAGCTTTTGAGTATGTGCTCGAGACTTTCCCAATGGATCGTGAGACAATATATAAAGTACACACTGAAACGCAATCAATGGTCAAGAAAGAAGCCTATATTACGAATTACCTCAAGCGTATGACGGAAGTCACACTTGATATTGAAACAAACGAAGGTAAGAAAGATTTCATCCGCAACCTCGTCGCGACAAATATCGTGATGGAGGGGATATGGTTCTACTCTGGATTTATGGTGGTGCTTTCTTTCCGCCAGAGAAATAAACTTCGCAACTTCGCATCGATGATCAACTGGGTAATCCGCGATGAATCATTGCATTTGAAATTCGGAATGACGCTTATCATGAGTATATTGGAAGAGAATCCAGAATTACTTACTGAAGATTTCGCAAATGAAATCCGCCAGATTGTGGTGGATGGAGTGGATTTGGAAGTTGAATATAATAAAGATCTTTTCCCAAATGGAATTCTCGGGTTAAATTCTGATTATGTAAATCAATATGTGAAATATGTTGCAGATCGTCGCCTTGAAGAGCTCGGAATGCCTGCCCACTACAAAGTGACCAATCCTGCAAAATGGATGGCTGGAGCAACTGATGTCTTTGAACTCGTGAATTTCTTTGAAGCACAAAACACGAACTACGAAGTCGACGCCCACGGCCACAGCGAAAAAAAGGAAGAAAAATAATTTACAAAATCCCCCTAGCTAAGTCTTGGGGGATTTTGTATAATGTGGGTATGAAATCAAATAAAGCAAAATTTGCAGTTTTTATTATCATTCTCGTTGTTGTTATTGTGGGTGGGGGGATTTTTATGAATAGTAGGCCACAGCCTGTGGGGAAGCTTGATTCCTTTGCTCAATGTCTCGGTACAAATGGTGCAAAGTTCTACGGCGCATTCTGGTGTCCACATTGTCAGGATCAAAAAGCAATGTTTGGCCCATCCAAAAAGTATTTACCTTATATAGAATGTTCAACTCCTGATAGACAAATGCTTCAAATCTGTAAAGATAACAATATTCAAGGATTCCCAACATGGGTTTTCCAAGACGAGTCACGCTTATCTGGGGCAGTTGATCTTGCGACCTTAGCAGATAAGACCCAATGTGTACTTCCAGAATAATATATGCCATCTTACCTAAACACATTTAATCAATTTGTATCTGGGGGCGCAGTGGCAATGCAGGTACTTTGTTTACTGCTTGTTGTGGTTTTGCTTTTTGTTCCAGATCGCAATAACGTGATTCGTAAATTTTTTAAGAGTAATGCATTTTTCTTGGGATTTTTGATCTCTCTTGGGGCTGTGGCGATTAGTTTGTTTTACTCTAATGTCATCGGATTTCCTCCATGCGAACTTTGCTGGATACAACGGATATTTATCTACCCACAATTAATTTTGTTTGCAATGGAATTGTACAAGCGTGACAAAACAATTATAGATTTTTCTATGGTATTTGCATTACTTGGAATTCTGACCTCTATATATCATATCTATATCGAATATGGGGGCCAATCAGCATTGCCATGTGCAGTTCCAGGAGCCGAGACCGTTTCTTGTGCAACTCGATATGTTTTTGAATTCAGCTATGTAACAATCCCTGTAATGTCTTTGACTGTTTCGTTATTGTTGTTACTATTGATGGTTAATTACAAATATGTTTCTCGAATAAAATAACTATATGCTAGTAGAAAAAGTTGGACATTCAGGAGAAAAAATTGTTTTTGTCTATACAACAGTCAGCTCTCGCGACGAGGCAAAGTCTCTATCTTTTTCTGTTGTAGAGGAAAAGCTTGCTGTGTGTGCAGATTTTTGGCCAATTGAGTCAATCTATCCTTGGCAGGGAGTCCTTCAGGAAGTTGAGCAATATATGGTTATGTTTACAACCGAAAGTGCACTTTCTAAAAAACTTACTGAATTTATAAATGAGCTACATTCATACAGTGTGCCTGTCTTGGCTGTCCTTGAGACAAAATTTGTTAACGGCTCCTATTCTTTTTGGGTAGACAAAACTCTAAATAGTAAAGAAGAGTATCTTTCAGAAGAAGAAAAAGAAAAACAGCTTCAATATGAATCAGAAGGTGGATTCCACCCTGGACACTTAAAATAATTTTATGGGTTTGATCCATACTACATTTGAGTGGATTATGAAATCTCGGCTCTTAGAGATCGAGAATCTAAAGCGTGACCCAGTGCAAGCTCAAAAGAAAGTGTTTATTGATTTGGTTAATCATGGGGAAAATACAAAATGGGGGATAGAGCATCAATATTCCAATATCAGTTCGATTGCTGATTTTAAAAAAAATGTACCCATCTCTTCTTATGAAGATTTGTTTCCATATATTGAAAGAATGCTAAAAGGGGAAATTAATGTCCTATGGCCATCGCAAATTTCTTGGTTTGCTAAATCTTCTGGTACAACCAACGCTCGGAGTAAATTTATCCCTGTATCGAAAGAATCGTTGGAGGATTGTCATTTTCAAGGAGGCAAGGATGAGCTTGCTTTATATATAAAGAACTTTCCTGAAACGAAGCTATTTAGTGGGAAAAGTTTGTGTGTCGGGGGAAGTCTTGAAGAAACAAATAAAGACGAGGAAATATTTTGCGGAGATGTTTCGGGTATCATAATGAAAAATCTTCCACTTTGGGCACAATATTTACGCACACCGAGCTTACAGACGGCGCTTATGAGCGAATGGGAAGAAAAGATTGATAAGTTGGCTCGTGAATCATCCAAGGAAAATGTTACAAGTATTGCTGGAGTACCAACGTGGACCATTATTTTAATCAGAAAAGTTTTAGAGCAAACAGGGGCAAAGGATATTTTTGAAGTTTGGCCCAACTTAGAAGTTTTTTTTCATGGAGCCGTTTCCTTCGAACCATATAGAGAGATATTCAAAGAACTTTTTCCTCGACCAGATATGCGTTATATGGAAGCCTATAATGCATCTGAAGGGTTTTTTGCCATTCAAGATGATCTATCACGAAATAGTGAAATGTTGTTGATGCCTGATTACGGTGTTTTTTATGAATTTATTCCTATGAGTTTTTTTAATAAGTCCAATCCAGACACTTTGACTATTGGTGAGGTTGAACTTGGAGTTGAGTATGCAATTGTCATATCAACTAATGGTGGTTTGTGGAGATATGTAATAGGGGATACTGTGATGTTTACAAGTTTATATCCACATAGGATAAAAATAACTGGCCGGACCAAACATTTTATAAATGCTTTCGGCGAAGAGGTTGTAGTACACAATACAGATAATGCAATAAAAGAAGCATGCAATAAAACAAATGCAGTAATTAAAGAGTACACAGTTGCCCCAGTTTTTATGGAAGGTGGTGATAGGGGATATCACGAATGGATTATTGAGTTTGAGAAGGAACCTGAGGATTTGGGGCTATTCCAAAAATATCTTGATGAACATTTACGTTCGATAAATTCAGATTACGATGCAAAAAGGTATAAAGATATCGCTCTCTCTACTTTAATAATAAAAGTAGCCCCAACAGGAACTTTCTATACTTGGATGAAATCTCGGGGGAAGCTCGGAGGTCAGCATAAAGTTCCTCGTCTATCAAATGATCGGAAGTATGTGGAAGAAATTTTGAATTTAATGTAATTTTCACCTGCTTTCATAAATTCCATTATTGTGCTATAGTAGCCTTATATTAAAAGGGGATTTTAGCAGTATACACAAAATACATACATTATATGCAATTAAAAGCCAGAATAAGAAAGATAATAGAGATTATTAAAAGTTGGAGTTTACGCAGGAAGATTTTTTCCGGGCTATTGGCCGTATTAGTAATTTTATTTTTAGGGAACTTGATACTTCCAAATGATAACAGTGGAAATTTTATTACAAAAGCGGTAGAACGTACTAATTTGACTCAGACAGTTCTCGCAACAGGGCAGGTGACTTCAAGTACCGATTTATCTTTATCTTTTGAAGCAAGTGGTATTGTGAGGTCTCTACGCGTACAGGTAGGAGATAAAGTATACAAGGGTCAAGTTTTAGCAACAATTGACCAAGATGGGGAGCTGGCATCGCTTCTTCAAGCTCAAGGTGCCCTTAATGTTGCGAAAGCTAAATATAATAAAGTCGTTGAAGGTACAAGTAGTGAGGAGATAAAACTTGCTAGAATTCTTGTAGAAAATGCAAAATCAGAATACGAAAGTACAAAAAAACAGCAGGATGTTGTGGTGGATAATGCTTTAAATGAATTAAATAAACGAACTTATGATGTTGAAGATTATGAAAAAAACAAGTTTGCCTATGATAGTGCTGTCAAAACTCGTGATACGACTCTCGCAAATTTACAAGGTTCCATAAATCAACGCCAAGCTGAGCTTGATGTAAAATTAGCTTCTGCAAAAAATTATGAAGTAGATTTAGCCAAAGCTGATATTCTTTCTGCGGAGGGGCAAGTTGCACTAGCTCAGGCTAATCTCGAGAGTCGGATTCTTCGAGCCCCGTCAAATGGTACAGTTACAAAAGTAGATATAAAACTTGGGGAACTTGCACAATCTTTAAAGCAAGCATTTATTATTCAAGATATTGGGAACCTATATATAGAAGCCAATATTAATGAAGCAAACATTGCACTTCTCAATGTTGGGCAAACTGCCACAATCACTTATGATGCACTTGGCCCGACAAATATATTTACAGCTAAAGTTGTAGTTATCGAGCCATCTTCCACAACTACTGATGGGATCGTAAATTACAAAATTAAACTAGGGATAGATAAATTAAACGAAAATATCCGTCCCGGAATGAATGCCAACGTTACAATAAACACTCTAAACAAAGATAATGTTCTTGTTGTACCGTATACAGCTATTCGGTATGCAGATGGGAAATCCTTTGTGAAAAAAATAACAAATTTGCAGAAAGGTACTTATGATGAAGTTGAAGTAAAAGCTGGGGCAACCGGAGATGGTAATCTTGTAGAAATCGAAAATGGTCTTGTTGAAGGGGATATTGTTGTTGTAACCCTTAAAAAATAATATGGTTAATAGTAAGAAAGCTTTGAGTTCCTTTTCACGAAATGTAAAAGTTGGGTGGTTTTTGGCCAAACGTGATATTAAGCGTGCCAATATTTGGACAACAACACTAATTATTTCTGTGATGACTTTAACATTTCTCAATCTTGTCGTGGTTTCGGGAATACTGGTTGGGTTAATTCAAGGCTCGGAAGATGCCCAGAAGAAATATGGTATTGGGGATATTATCGTCTCTTCTTTTTTGAACCGGTCATATATATTAGACACCCCAAAAGTTGTAGAAATTGTAAAAACAATTCCAGGATACAAATCTCACACTGTACGATTTACAGGGTCCGCTCGAGTTGAGTCCGATTATCGCAAGACAATCAAGCCGGGGGAATTGCGTGATGGAGCTGGGGGATCATTCCTCGGGATTGATCCAATTCAAGAAGAAGCATTTTCTGGTGTTTCGAAATTTGTGATTCAAGGTGAGTATCTTACACCTCGTGACCAAGATAGTATTTTAATTGGGAAAAATTTACTCTACGAGTTTACTCCAATTGAAGCCCCTGGATTCCAGACATTAAAAAATGTTTCAGTAGGCTCTCGTATTAAAGTCACAGTAGGGGAGAACACTAAAGAATATATTTTAAAAGGCATTGTCTCGAGTAAGGTAGATGAATTTGATACTTCAGTTATTGCTCTTGATAGCGAGGTCCGCAAAATGATTGGTCGTGATGACTACAATGCTAATTCAATTGCGATTCAAATATTACCCGGCACTGATCCAGGTCTCGTAAAACAATATCTTCTTGATAACGGGGTAGGTTCTTATGCTCGCGTGCAGACAGCCGAAGATGCTTTCCCTAAATTCCTTAAGGATATTAAGGCCACCTTTGGAATACTTGGAAGTGCTATTTCAGGAATTGGTCTCGTTGTTGCATCTATCACAATTTTTATTGTCATTTTCGTAAATGCGATTACGCGCCGACGTTACATTGGAATATTAAAAGGTATTGGCATCAACAGGCGTGCGGTGCTGTACTCGTATATTTACCAAGCGGTGATTTATGCATTATCGGGGATAATTTTAGGAATGATATTAATATTTGGGTTGATCAAGCCGTATTTTGCACAACATCCGATTAATTTTCCTTTTTCTGATGGGATATTAGTAGCAACACTTACAGGGACACTATTTCGTGGAGGTATCCTCCTTGTAGCTACAATGATTGCAGGTTTTATTCCAGCTCGAATTGTTATCAAGCAAAATACATTAAGCGCGATTTTAGGTCGCTAATAAAAAATGATACAAGTAAAAAATTTAACAAAAAAGTTTAAAAATGGGGATCAGGAAATTATTGCACTTAATAATGTCTCTTTCTCTGTGCCCGAAGGTCAATTTTTGACAGTCTCTGGGCGTTCTGGATCTGGTAAATCAACTCTCCTTTATCAATTAGGCTTACTCGATATACCAACAAGTGGCGAAGTTTGGATAGATGGTCAAGATTATGTTCAAGTCAATGAAAATGAACGCACTGATGTAAGACTTAATGACCTAGGATATATTTTCCAAGATTACGCTATCCTTCCTTCACTAACTGCTCTTGAAAATACAATGCTCCCACTTTTAATGCAAGGAGATAGTAAAAGTGTAGCAGAGCAAAAAGCGAAAAATGCTCTAGAACGTTTGGGAGTAATTGATCGTATGAATAATTTACCAAGCCAACTTTCTGGCGGGCAACAACAGCGAGTAGCTATTGCTCGTGCTATTGCTCATGGCCCAAAGATTATTTTCGCTGATGAGCCAACAGCCAATCTCGATTCCGAGACTTCTGAACAGGTTATAAAAGCTTTCTTAGATTTAAATAAAGATGGCCAGACAATCATTATGGTCACCCACGAACCTGAATATGCAAAGCTTGCTGATCGCACTATTTTTATGACAGATGGGGCAATAACAAGCGATGTCCTGAATAAGTAAAATATGCTATAATGGGCTTATGGAAACAATAATAACAAATAAAAGGTTTATAAAATTTACTACTATATTAATGGGTTTATTGTGTCTTTTGGTTGTCGCTAAAATTATTAATACATTTGATAATGATAGAAAAGGTGGGTTCAATCAACCCCAAAATATGATTTCTGTGTCTGCTGAGGGAGAAGTGATGGCTGTACCTGATGTAGCAGTCATAACGCTCAATATTGAGAAAGAAGGTAAGACAGCAAAAGAGGCTCAAAATTTAACAAACGAGATGTTAAATAAAGTTCTTGCTTATGCAAAAACTCAAAAGATCGAGGACAAAGATGTAAAGGCTGAATACGGCGGAGTCAATCCAAAGTATAAAAATAATCAGATTTACTGTATCTCATATCCTTGTCCAACAGGGGAGACAGTTATCGTAGGTTATACAGCAAATCAGTCAATTACAATTAAAGTGCGTGAAGCAGATAATGCAAACGAAGTTCGTACAGGATTAGCAAATTTAGGAATTACAAATATTTCAGGTCCTACCTTTAGTATTGATGATGAAGATAAACTCAAAGACGAAGCTCGCGCCCTTGCGATCAAAGAGGCTCGTGAAAAGGCCAAAGTTTTAGCAAAAGAATTAAATGTTAGACTCGGCGATGTGGTTAGCTTCTCTGAAAATTCTGGAGGTTATTATCCAACAATGTATAAGAGTGCCACAATGGATATGGCAGTTTCTTCTGCAATGCCAGAAAGAGCTCCGACTTTACCAAAAGGGGAGAACAAGATAACTTCAAGCGTTACAATAACTTACGAAATAAAATAAACCATAAAAAACAAAAAACCCTTTCTAATTAAAGAAGGGTTTTTTGTTGTCTTGACAATACCCCCTAGGGGGTATATACTTTAACTATGAATACAAATAAGCAAAAATTAATACGGAGATTAAAAATTATTGAAGGTCAAGTGCGAGGATTACAAAATATGATTGATCAGGATAAATATTGTATTGATGTAATTACGCAAACCTCTGCTATAAAGCAGGGGCTCTCCAACGTTGAAGATATCTTGATGGAGGGCCATTTAGGGCATTGTGTGGTGAATCAAATCAAAAAAGGCGAGACAGGTAAAGCTACAAAAGAAATTTTGAAAGTTTATCAACTTAAACGAAAATAATATGGAACCAAAAATTTACAAAGTAAAAGGAATGCATTGCGCGAGTTGCGCAAGTATCATAGAAAGAGCTATCAAAAAAATTGATGGCGTAGATGAGATAGCCGTAAATAATGGTACAGAAAATGCAAAAATTTCCTTTGATGAAAACAAAACAAACCCAGATGATTTTAATAAAAAATTAGAGCCTCTAGGTTACTCTTTGTTAATACCTAAGGCTACAGATCACAGTGCTCATAATGCATCTCTAGGAAAGGGAAGTATGACAGCAAGCCAAATGGGTATGAGTGAAAATGAACATGCCGAGCACTTAGGATTAAATCAATCAAAGCAAGAAAAATTAAAAGAGATATCTGATATTAAAAAAGCGGTATTTAAGGCAATCCCTCTCGCAATTATAAGTATACTTATAATGACTTGGGAGATACTTGGTAAATACAATTTAGTCCCTCCAATGTCTGAAACTTTATATGAATTTTTTCACCACCTACTTCCAATTTTTGCTACATACATTTTTATAACTATTGGCAAGCCGTATTTACTCGGAGTGTATAGATTTTTCCGTTACGGCAAGGCTAATATGGATACACTGATTGGTCTTGGGACATCGGTTGCATTTATTTATAGTTTTATTGTTACCGCTTTTGAAGAAGCCCTAGCCCCATATCTAAATGTCCAATACAATTTTTATGATATAACAATCGTTGTTATAACATTTATAGCCTTAGGTAAATATTTGGAAGCAAAATCAAAATTGAAAACTGGTGATGCGATAGAAAAGTTGCTCGGACTTCAAGCAAAAACTGCGCTGGTAATTCGCGACGGTAAAGAAATTGAAATTTCAATTGATCTTGTATTAGTGGGTGATATTTTAATTGTAAAACCTGGGCAGAAAATCCCCGTCGATGGTGTTGTGGTAGCAGGCACTTCATATGTTGATGAATCAATGATAACTGGCGAGCCAATACCAGTTGAAAAAAATATAGATGCGCAAGTAGTCGCAGGGACAATCAATACCACAGGCACATTTAATTTTAAAGCAACAAAAGTTGGTTCGGAAACCCTACTTGCCCACATTATTAAAATGGTTGAGGAGGCACAGGGGAGCAAGGCACCGATACAAGCTCTGGCCGACAAAATTTCTGCTATTTTTGTGCCTATTGTACTTGTGATTGCATTTTTGGCATTTGGCTTGTGGATGTACTTTGGGGTACCGACACTTGGAGTTTCCCTTGCGCTTTCGTATGCGCTGACTTCATTTGTGGGGGTACTGGTTATTGCTTGCCCTTGCGCGCTAGGTTTGGCGACCCCAACGGCTATTATTGTGGGGGTTGGCAAGGGAGCAAAGGAAGGAATCTTGGTCAAAGATGCGACTGCACTTGAAACACTACACAAAGCAAATATCATTGTGGTTGATAAAACAGGGACGATTACAAAAGGCAAACCAGAACTTTCAAAGATTGAAAATTTGAGTAAATTAAAAGACGATGAAATTCTTGCAATTCTCGCAACGCTTGAGAGTAAATCTGAACACCCGATAGCTGGCGCCATAGTAAATTATGCCAAAGAAAAAAACATTGCAACTTTAGATATTTCAAACTTTGAAATTATAAAAGGCAAAGGCTTGAAAGGGGTAATTAATGGTGTAGAATATTTTGCCGGTAATACAAAAATTATAACTGACCTAAACATATCTTTTGACATCAAAAACTTAGAAATCGAAACAGTGCAAGGTAAAACTCCAGTTATGCTTCTAAGTAAAAGTGAAATACTTGCAATTGTGTATGTTGCAGATCAAATCAAGCCTGAAGCTATCGAGATGGTCAAGGAATTACACAAGCTAAACAAGAAAGTAATAATGCTGACTGGTGATAATAAAAATACAGGCGAATATATTGCCAAACTTGTAGGTATTGATGAAGTAATTGCCGAAGTTATGCCAGAAGATAAATTAAATGTCATAAAAGATTTGCAAAGCAAAGGCAATATTGTGGTTATGGCAGGCGACGGGGTCAATGATGCACCAGCGCTCGCCCAAGCAAATGTTGGTATCGCGATGGGCACAGGAACAGATGTAGCAATAGAATCAGCAGGAATAACGCTACTTGGTGGGGATATTTCAAAAATTGTAAAAGCTGTAAGATTATCAAAAATTACAATGAATGGCATCAAACAAAATCTATTCTGGGCATTTATTTACAATGTTGTCGGTATTCCTCTTGCGGCAGGACTATTCTATCCAATTTTTGGCTGGCTCCTTTCACCCGTCTTTGCAGGATTTGCGATGGCAATGTCGAGTGTATCTGTCGTCGGTAATTCATTGCGAATTAAAAGTAAAAAATTATAAAATTTATGTCTAAATACATCTTTCATGTTTCAGGTACTCATTGCCCATCATGTAAAATCTTGATCGAGGATATTTTAGGTGAGCAAGAGATAGTAGGCAAGGTACAAGTAAATTTAAAAAATCAAACTGTAGAGGTAGAGACTGACAGCGATAAATCACAAGAGCAGATTCTTGAGATTTTAAATCCAGAAATAAATTCACATAAATATTTTTTAACCATCGATAAAAATATAGTAGAAAAGAAAAATGATGATGTGATCTGGAAGGCCGTACCAATTGGGCTACTATTTTTGATTCTCTTTTTTATTTTACAAAAATCAGGCATTCTAAATCTGGGTATTGGCGGTAGAACAACACCTACAACTAGCTTTATCATTGGCCTTATTGCGTCAGTTTCAAGTTGTCTTGCGATCGTGGGGGGATTAGTTTTATCACTTTCAGCAAAAATTTCACAAGATAATGTCAGTGATACAAAAACTTTTCTCCTCTTCCATACTGGTAGGCTTGTTTCTTTTGCTGTACTTGGCGGATTGTTAGGATTACTTGGTAGTGCCATTGGTATTAATTTTACTCTTACTGCCATACTAGGGATTATTGCATCTGTAGTAATGCTACTACTGGGATTAAATTTAGTTGGCGTATTTACAAAAAATAAGATTGTACTACATTCAGGGATTTTTAACTTTTTCCGTAAGATTGAACATAAAACTTTCACGCCACTTATAATAGGATTCGCAACATTCTTTTTACCGTGTGGATTTACCCAATCAATGCAGGTAGTAGCACTCTCTAGCGGGTCCTTTATTTCGGGATCTTTGATTATGTCAGCATTTGCTCTGGGAACATTACCAGTTCTTCTGCTTTTATCATTTGGCTCAGCTTCATTTGCACATGGCAAACACGCTCCATTGTTTTTCAAATCTGCTGGGGTCGTCGTTATAGGCCTTGGAGTATTTGCACTTTTATCAGGGCTTGCGGGCTTAGGTATTATTAATCCTTTATTTAATATATAATCAATGTATGAATAAAACAGCCTCAATTATAATTACAGTTGGCCTGCTTATCGGTATCGGTATAATTTTTTTTGGTAGCTCAAAATCCAAAAATAATATAGATGGAACTGTTGTGCAAAATACTGAAATAAAAGATGGTGTACAATATATAACCATTGATGCAAAAAGTGGCTATTCTCCGAAAATATCTCAAGCTAAAGCTGGAGTTCCAACCAAGCTTATCATGAAAACTGATGGTACTTACGACTGTTCATCGTCACTTGTTATTACATCTTTGAACTATAAAAAAATCTTATCTCAAACAGGAGAAGAGATTATTGATATTGGAATTCCAAAAGTTGGTGTTCCATTGCAAGGAGTGTGTGGTATGGGAATGTACAGTTTTGTGATTAATTTTGCATAGAATAGAGTCAGTCGCATATTATAAAAACAACTTACTCGCCGAAAGCGAATAAAATAAAAAATTTATGAAAAATATAGATAAAAGTGTGTTATATGGGGTTATTGGTTTTTTGGTTGGAATAATTATTACAAGTAGTTTCTGTATGTTTAATCATCATAGAGGTTGGAACTACGATGGTTATTCTAGAAAAGATAAAAGTTCAATGATGCACAAAATGTCTAATGGAAATATGATGAATAATGTTGGTATGGATATGCACAGTATGATGAGTGGCATGATGGCAGGACTTGAAGGTAAGACAGGGGATGAGTTCGACAAAGCATTTCTGTCTGAAATGGTTGTTCATCACCAAGGTGCAGTAGAGATGGCCGAGGCAGTTTTGAGTACATCAAAAAGACCAGAGTTGATTAAGCTCGCGAATGAAATTATCAGTGCTCAGACAAAGGAGATAAAGATGATGCAAGATTGGCAGAAAGCTTGGTTTAAATAAAGATGGATCTACATCAAAAAACCCTCTATTTAGAGGGTTTTTTGATGGTTGACTTTTCATAGGAAAAAGAGTATTATCCTTTTATATACACCCGCGGGGTGTTTTTTAATAGAAGTCAAAATATATGAAAAAAATCACTAATTTTATCAAAGAAACATATACTGAAATGAAGAATGTTAAATGGCCAACTCGTCGTCAGGCTATCGGGTTTACCCTAGCTGTGATAATAATTTCAGTTGTAATCGCATACTTGTTAGGTTTTTTTGATTACGTTTTCAAAACTGGTCTTGAGCAAATTATTAATAAATAACCTACCTGCCGGTAGGCAGGGTTTAAATTTTCTATGGCAAAACAAGAATTAAAAGGCGAGAGGAATTGGTACGCAATTCACACTTACGCGGGTTATGAAAATGCCGTTTTGCGTAACTTGCGTCAGCGTATTGATTCACTTGGTATGAATGATAAAATTTTCAATGTGATGGTGCCTACTGAAAAAAAGATTAAAATCAAAGGAGGCAAGCGCGTTGAAGTTGAAGAAAAAGTCTATCCGGGGTATGTGCTAGTTGATATGATTGTGGATGACAATTCTTGGTATGTTGTGCGTAATACTCCACGTGTTACAGGTTTCGTGGGGGCAGGGGTTAATCCAGTTCCATTGGAAAAGTCTGAAGTAGATGAACTTTTCAATAAAATGGAAGGTACAGATAAGGTTAAACACCAGATTGATTTGGTGGTTGAGGAAATTGTCCGTATTGCGGATGGTCCATTCAAGGATTTGGAAGGCAAGGTTAGTGAGATTGATCAGGATCGTGGAAAGGTTAAAGTTCTTGTCTCAATGTTCGGTCGCGAGACACCAGTGGAACTTGATTTCCTTCAGATAAAAAAGATATAAACGGATTGCTTATCTAGGGTGCTTCTCCCGAAGTGAGCATATGAAAAAATTACAATTTTAAATTTTAAAATATATGGCAAAGAAAATAATGAAAAAGGTTAAGTTACAAATCCAAGCGGCGAAAGCAACTCCTGCTCCACCACTTGGACCTGCTCTTGGACAAGCCGGAGTTAATATTGCAGAGTTCTGTCAAAAGTTCAATGCAGCAACTCAAAGTATGGCAGGGGATGTGGTTGGTGTACAAATTTTTGTATACGAAGACCGCACATATGATTTCGTCGTAAAGACCCCACCAGTAGCAGGATTGATCCAAAAGGCTGCAGGTGTTGAGAAAGGCTCAGGTAAACCAAATACTTCAAAGGTTGGTAAAATTACAAAAGCACAAGTTCGTGCAATCGCCGAGAAGAAGATGCCTGATTTAAACGCAAAGGACATCGAAGGAGCAATGAAGATCGTAGAAGGGTCTGCTCGTTCAGCTGGAATCACAGTAGTCGAATAATAAAATGCCCTGCCTTGCAGGGTGTTTTATATTTAAAAGTTAATTTTTAAAAAATATGAGTAAAAATTATTCTGAACGTGAGGTGGTTATCATAGCGATTTGCCTAGCTATATATTTGTCATCTTTGTTTGCTGCAAATACTCTAGGGCTTAAATTGATGCCGTTCTTGTTTGGTACACATTTGTCTGTATCTATATTTTGGTTTCCTCTCGTCTTTATCGGCACAGATGTGATCGGAGAAGTCTTTGGTAAAAAGGTGGCAAAAGGTTTCGTGTACGCAGGGATTACAAGTACTGCATTATTTATTGCATACACGTTCTTATCAAATGTTTTTCCTTGGTCTGAGGCTGCAATGTGGGTCAAAGATAGTTATGGTACAGTATTTGGCTTGTCGGTTCGTATTGCAATTGCATCATTAGTTGCATTTGCTGTTGGAGAGTACCAAGACTATTTAATTTTTTGGAAAGTTACTGATAAATTAGGTAAGAAACTTTTCTGGGTTAGATCACTTATATCAAATATCTGGTCACAATTTCTTGATACAGCGCTATTTATGATTATTGCATTTGCTGGTGTGTATTCCTTAAAGACAATACTTTTGATGTCTATTCCGTGGTTCTTTTATAAAATCATTATGGGCTTTTTCTACACGCCACTTTCATATGGGGCAATAAAGATTATGAGAAAATTTATAAATAATGATAAAGAAAAAATCACTCAGTAGTACAAAATATACTGCATTTATTGCATCTAGTATCGATGGGAAGATTTCCCTTGTTTCAAAGGTAATGCCAGATTGGACAAGCAGGGAAGATTGGAACTTTCTCCAAAACTCACTTTCAGTAATGGATGCTGTAATCGTAGGGCGTAATACTTATGTTTCAGCTAAAGCTCGATTGGATAAGAGAAATACATATGTACTATCAAGTAAGTTTACTGGAATAAAAAAAGTTGGAAAAGTAAAATTTGTAAATCCTAAAAATGTCAAATTGGATGAAGAGTTCAAAAATTATAAAAAAGTCGCAATTTTGGGTGGGGGAAGAGTTTTCCAAACAATGCTAAATCTGAATTTGTTGGATGATGTATACTTAACAATAGAACCATTAATTTTCGGCCGAGGCAAAGAAATGTTTGTTGGTGGAAAGAAAATAGTGAAAATCAAACTTATTTCAACCAAAACTTTAAATAAAAAAGGAAGTTTATTGTTACATTATAAAATTCTCAAATCATTAAAATGAAAATCAAAGCTTATAAAACAAAAGTTTTTAAAGAGAATGAAAATCTCCTCGAATTTATTTTGAAGTATATTCCGAAAGCGAGAAATGGAGATGCTATTGTGATCACATCAAAAATTGTCGCATTGTCTGAAGGGCGCACAGCATCGTTGGGCGATGAAAAATCTCGCGAGAAATTAATCAAACAGGAAAGTGATTTTGCCATACGGACAAAATATACATGGCTGACAATCAAAGATGGTATGGTAATGTCTTCTGCTGGGATAGATGAATCTAATGCCAATGGCAAGATTGTGTTATTGCCGAAAGATTCATTTAAATCCGCAAAATCCTTACACACACAATTGTGTAAAGTCTATAAGGTGCAACATTTAGGGATTCTTATTACTGATAGCCGGTTGTTACCATTACGTGCGGGGGTGGTTGGTATAGCTCTTGGTTATGCCGGGTTTAAGGGGGTCAGAGATTATCGTGGGAAGAAAGATATGTTTGGGCGGGTATTGAAATTTTCTCGTACGGATGTTGTAGACTCACTTGCAACATCTGCTGTACTATTAATGGGTGAAGGAAGCGAGCAACAACCGCTCGCAAAAATTTCCGATGCCCCCGTTGAATTTGTCAAAAATATAAATCGTAAAGAACTGATAATGGACCCGCGCGAGGATGTGTACGCACCAATATTTCAAGCATTAGGCAAAAAAAGTTAAAACATAGTATACTATTTCTATGGTAGATTTAAAGGAATTACAAAAAGAAGTAATGCGAAATAAGGTTGAAAAAGGCTTCAATCTAGATAATATGGCGCTGGAATTTTGTCGTGCTCACGAAGAGCTTTCGGAAGCATTTTCAAAATACAATAAAAATCAAGATGGTGTCGCTGAGGAGTTTGCCGACGTGGCGATATTCCTCCTTGGTATGTGCGAATCACTTGGGTATGATTTAGAGCAGGAAATTGTTAAAAAAATTGAAATAAATAAAAATCGAAAATACATAAAGAGCAAATCTCCCGACGGTAAAGATGTCTTCATAAGAGTTAAAAGTGATATTGATCCTTAAAGAAAAACAGCCTAGTGGCTGTTTTTTTCATAGAGTACAAAATCCATCGGCAAATTATTTTCTGCATCAGATTCGTGGTGTTCTTTTCTTTTTTCTTTCCAAAAGTTCATATCAATCGCAGGGAAAAATGTGTCTGCCTCAAATGCATTATCTACATGTGTAATATATAATCGATCAGCTAGATCAATCGCTTGTTTATAAATTTCTGCACCACCAATAATAAAAATTTCTTCACCTGCTGGGAGGGGAGTGACATCGTATTTAAATAAGTCTATTGCTTCTTCAAGTGAATGCACAACCTCTATTCCTGCAGGGTGGTAAGACATATCTCGAGTGATGACAACATTGCGACGATTTGGGAGTGGCTTACCAATCGATTCAAAAGTTTTACGCCCCATGATCACAGGATGACCTTTTGTTGTATCCCGAAAGTGTTTCATGTCGCGTGGCAAATCCCAGAGCAATTTGTTTCCAAGCCCTAGTTCATTATTTTTACCAATACCTGCGATTAAGGATAATATCATTTTATTTGTACATTTTTTTCAACACCTTAATAAACCCGCCATTTTTGTCTTTGAGTTCATTGGCTCCGCGAGTGACTGTACCAATCCCAATTTTTAAATCCTTCGCTATCCCAGTATGGACTTCACCTTTATAAAGCCTTCGAACAATCTCCCAGCGGACTGGGATTTCTTGTAGTTCTTTCTGGGTCAATAAGTCTTCTAAGAAAGCCCTTAACAAGGCCTTGTCTTTAGAGGCTACAACAAGGATTTTTAATAGTTCATCCATTTGTGAATTTTGCATAAACCCATTATAACCCAAATAATAAATTATTAAAATATAAAAAATCCCCCGCAAGCGGAGCCTGCAAGGGATTCAATTTTTAAAAGGAACAAATTACTTTTTTGGAGCGTGAAATAAAATTAATTGTTGTAGCATAAAAAGATTTACAAGAACAACAATAAAATCACCACTATCCATAGAGTGGAAGAAAATCTGAACAACACTACCGCCAGTCATCAGAATAAAGATAAAGACGGAAGCAATCTGGGTTTTAGTGAAATGTTTTTTCATTTTAATTTTTTTATAAAAGAACTAAATTTAACGCATACACGCTGGTGAATAATTTTTCTTCATCTTTCGAATGATAAAAATCATTCACCAGCGTATAGCTAGAGAGCTTTTAGCATTTCTCGGATTGAGGCATTGATTAGGATTTCCGTGGTGTCTATTAAAGGGATAGAAGTCACCATTCCTGAGGCAATTAGCTGAATATCAGTACAAGCAAGAAGGAGCACTTCTGCACCACGCCCTTGAAGAGCTTTAAAGATTTGCTGTATTTTTTCTTCTTGAATAGCATTCTTTGTTCCATTCAGAACTTCTACGATCATACTATTGATTACTATTTGTTCATTGTCTGAGGGGTACAAAATATGGATACCATCATTTTTTAATAAATCACCATAAATATTACTTTTAATGGTTGTTTCTGTGGCCAGTATGCCAACATTTTTTATTTTTTTTTCTTTTAAAATTAATGTGGTTTCTTCTAGGATACTCAGAAAGGGGAATTGCACAGCACTACGAATATCTTCAATATATTTATGTAATGTATTACAAGGTAATATACCAAAGTCTACTCCTGAATTTTGTAAAATTTTTGCCCCGTCAATAAGGTAAGGAATCATTTTTTCTGAATTAATCCCCTGAACTATCGCTTCATGTTCAATAATAAAAGGGAAAGGAAGGTTGTATATTACTATGGGTGGGTATTTTTCCCCTCCTCCTTTATTTATTAAATCAATAATCGAAAGATATATTTTTGAAGTTGTTTGTGGGCCAAGACCACCTAAGATTCCTAAGGTTTTCATATAATGTGTTCAATGTTAATAATTAATGTTAAAAAGTTGCCCAAAAATATATTATTATTTATTTTTGGGCAAGATTTTTTTAAGATGCACCCAGTCTTGTAAAGGAAACCAATGATTCAAAATCTTTCAATGCACGCCGGTGATTACCACTTTTATGTTTTAGCTCTCGATAGCGTTGATGACACCATTCATAACCATGAAGAGTGAGTTCTGAAAAAGTAGGTTCATCCTGAAGAGGGATGTAACACGGAGTGTTGCAGATTTTCATGTAGTGGTTAGTTGCATTGATTCCTGAGAGTAGATCTGGTCTTTTTCCCTTTAGATAATCTCTGATTATGGTAAACCGTGATTCTGGTTTACTCATTAGATTCACAAATTGGTGGCTGTCAGGAGAGTAGGTATTACTCCAAATCAAAGGGTGATGCATATCCAACCATGAAAATGGATGAGCTGCCATATACAAAATGGCATTATTTGCTCCCGATTCACCCCCATGTTGTCTTCCAGACTCTTTGATTCTTCCAACAATGTCAGTAATAATCAAATTGTTTGATGCTTCAAGCTCAGAACCCAATACGCCAAGAATTTCAACAGCACTGTCTGTCACCTGCTCAGCTTCGTCAAAGAAAAAATTGACTTTATTGTCTGTCAGAAATTTACTAATCGCACCTTTGAATTGTGATTCAATGGTTTGCCATCCATTGCAGTAGTTTGCAATCGGAGATGGATCGATTACTCGTATGGTTGATTTCACACCTTTCATTGCAAGTTGCCTTGAAAGAGTAATCGCAGGAATTAATCCAGCGCAGAGTCTTGCAGGCATAGCCACGAAATGTTCGTAGGCAACAACACTAATGCAAACTTCTTTGTCTTTCTCACAGTAAAGATCGTTTTCTAGCCAAGGGCAATTAATTGAAATATTCATATCATGTGGTTTTTTAAGAACTAGTTTAAAGAACAAAAAAAGAACGCATTCCTGCGCTCATGAGTAATTTCCTTTATATTTTTGGGGAGGGGAAGGCACTCATCAACGCATATACGTAAATGAGTTTTGCCAAGTAATTCTTGAAGAAACGGAATATTTATTTGTCGTTCGATATACTATCATACTAGTATGCTAGTATATAGTGAAAATAAAGTCAAGTGGGGATGGTAGAACACCTGTGGAAAACATAGACAGCGCTTAAAGCGCTGTCTATAAAGCGATCTCGAGGCCGTTGATCGCGGGGAGGGGATTGTATTGGGATTGGAGGTTGGCTAATATTTCGCCTACTAGGTTTTCGTCTTTTGCTTCGGCGCGCTTAAAGGAATTTTCTGGCAGATGTAATGTAATATTTTGATGATCGTTTGTGCGTGAAATAATTTCTTTTGCGCCTTCGTAGTGGTTGTCGTAAATATGGGCGTTGGAAATTGAATGTGTGTAGATACCTGGGCGCACACCAAGCCGTTGGGCAAGCATACATTGAAGCAGTGCAAAACCAAAAGTGTCGAATGGGCATCCTAGCATCATATCGTTAGATCGCAAGATATTGTGCATATTTAATCTCCCCCCAATAATATTTACGGTGAAAGTGTATGGGCATGGAATATTCTTTTTTGTCGTGCCACCATAGCCATCATCTTTTGGATCCCAAGTTACCACGACTCCGTGGCGAGAAGTTGGATCTTTCTCGAGAAGTTCGATAATGCTACCGAGTTGGTCGCGTTCGAAATGATGCCTCCAGCGCCATCCGTATGCAGAAGCGAGCGTGCCATCTTCTTCCATAAAGGGATCCCACATTTTTGTAAATTTGCGCAAGAAATCTGTACCTTTTTCCCCCTGCACAAACCAGACTTGCTCGGCAATCGGTGACTTGAGAGGATTCTTACGAAGTGTTAATACTGGGAACCCGTCGCGTTCGATATCGAGCTGGAATGTGAGCCCTGCTAATGCTTTTGTCTTGTGGCCAGTGCGAGCGTTCAATTCCTCGACACCTTCGTCCATAATCTTCCGAATCATTCCTTGATAAATCTTATCGAAATTTGTCATATAGTAGATTATACAATAGAATAGCTATATATGAAAAATGTTATTTATCCCTATCTTCCGATAGGTCGCACAATCAAATATGTTGAAGGGGATAACAAGTTTATGGCTCTGGCCAAAGAGGAGGCCCGGAAATCAAATGAGAAACAACAGCCAACAGGTGCGGTAATTGTGCTGGGGGATAAAGTTCTCTCTGGGGCTAGTAATATGAATCCATTAAAAAGCGATAAACTAATTCAACTTCACAAAAAATTTTGCATTAGGCATTTATTGAAAATTCCTTCCGGAGAAAAGTATTGGATGTGTCCTGGCTGTGCAGGGAAAGAGAGTCATGCTGAATCCCGGGCAATTCATAAATTAAATAAAGTTGGACTTCCAAATGAAGCTGTTGATATATATTTATGGGGTCATTGGTGGTGCTGTGATGTATGTTGGGGGAATATGTTACGACTTCCAAATTTGAGAGATGTTTATCTGCTTGAAAATAGCGAAATTTTATTCAACATGAAGGAATCAGGCAATATTATTGGGCACCAATTTGAGTAAAAAATGCTTTACACAGAATTATTTATTTTTATTGCGGGGATAGTAGCTTCCTTTATCGGGAGTGTTGCTGCGGGCTCTGGGATTGTTGCGATTTCTGCACTAGTTTTTCTTGGTATTCCACCGCACATTGCACTCGGCACAATTAATTTTGGTGATGTGGGTTCTAAAATTGGAAACATAATTCGTTTTGCTAAAAGCAAGAATATGGGTGTATTAAGAAAAGACATAATTATCCTCACCCTAATCAGTGTGCCCGCTGCAATACTTGGTAGTCGAATTGCAGTTTCAGTTAAGCCAGAAATTTTTGAGAAGGCGATAGGAATTATTTTACTCGTTATATTACCACTTTTCTTTTTACAGAAAAATTTAGGGATAAAAGCCGATAGGGCGGTTGGCAAGCGCCGAGTGCTTTCTCACATTACATATTTTTTATCACAAGCATGGTCTGGGTTTTTTGCACCAGGGTCAGGATTTATTGATCTTTATGTTCGTACAAAGGGCTACGGATTTACTATATTACAAGGGAAAGCAGTTACTCGTATTCCATTGCTTGCCTCAAGTATTGGTATTGTTGTTGTTTTTGCGTTTTCCGGACTAATTAATTATAGATATGCAATAATCATGTTCTTTGGGATGATGATTGGAGGTTATCTTGGGACAGCTTTCTCGATCAAAAAAGGGGATGCGTGGCTGAAGCCACTTATCGGAATTCTTATTCTTGGTACAGCTTTTAAGCTCCTTTTCATACAATGATAAAACGTGCTAAAATGAGCTTATTATTACTTAACTTTTACAATTATGAGTACACACGACAAAGAGGTTTTTGATGCAATTGCTGGGGAAGCCATTCGCCAGCGCGATGGTTTGGAGCTTATTCCTTCAGAGAACTATGTTTCCAAGGCTGTCTTGGAGGCCAATGGTTCTATAATGACTAACAAATATTCCGAAGGCTACCCAGGCCGTCGCTATTATGGCGGGCAGGAGTATACAGATATCGTGGAGAGAATTGCTATCGAGCGTGTGTGTAAACTTTTTGATTGTAAATTTGCCAATGTTCAGCCTCACTCTGGTGCCCCAGCGAACTTGGCTGTGTATGCGGCACTTTTGGAACCAGGCGACACAGTGATGGGGATGGATCTATCACATGGAGGGCACCTTACTCATGGCCACCCGATGACATTACCAGCCAAGATTTATAAGTTCGTAACTTACAAAATGAAGGATCCGGAGACTGGCGAGATTGATTACGAAGATATGCTACGCGTTGCAAAAGAAGAGAAGCCAAAATTAATTATTGCAGGATTCTCTGCGTACCCACGAACACTCGATTATAAAAAGTTTGTTGATATAGCACGCGAGGTAGGTGCTATCACCATGGCAGACATGGCACACATTGCAGGACTCATCGCAGCAAAAGCATTACGTAATCCATTCGACGACGGCTTCGATATAATTACATCTACAACTCACAAGACACTTCGTGGTCCACGCGGAGGAATAATACTAACTCGTGAGAGTGAAGAGATAGCAAAGAAAATAGACAAAGCAATTTTCCCAGGAATCCAAGGTGGGCCACACATGCACACAATTGCAGCCAAGGCTGTAGCATTTGGCGAAGCAATGACCCCTGCATATCAAGAGTACGCACAACAAATTTTGAAGAATGCCAAAGCGATGGAGAAAGTTTTCAAAGATAATAATGTCCGAATGATTGGAGGGGGGACAGATAACCACCTCATCCTTGCAGATGTCTTTGGGTCACTTGGAGTGACTGGCAAAGAGGCGCAGACAGTACTCGACGAAGTAGGAATTACCCTCAACATGAATTCAATCGCAGGCGATACTCGCAAGCCATTGGATCCATCTGGAATTCGATTTGGTACACCAGCGATTACTACACGTGGATTCAAAGAAGCTGATTGTGCACAAGTTGCAGAACTACTGCTCGAAACTTTGAAGAATAAAGATGATGCAGGGAAGAAAGAAGAAATAAAAATAAAAATAAAAGCATTAGCATCCAAATTCCCAATACCAGAAAGTTTTGTATAGTTAAATTTATGGATGAAGGCTGGAAAAACAATGAAATAAAAAAAGTAGAAACGGTTACTGGGGATCAAAAAACTCAAGATGACTATTCGCAGTTTTCTGAAAAAGATAGAGAGGCCCTTTCTCAATCTTTCATGAATATTTTAAAAGAAGAAAAAGAAAGACTTACTCCGTTAGTTGAAAAAATTGGAGGGGGAGAGTATGCAGAAAAAAATAAAAGTTTAATGATTTTTTCTAGTTCTTTACAAAGATTAATAAAAGATCCACTTTTTCCAACACAAGAAAAAATGATAATACAAATAGCTTTATTTGATCTTTCCCCTAATCATGCAATGAGTATAGATGGTACTAATATGTATCCACATTCAGTGATAACTATTCTTAAGACTCTCAACCAAATTTTAACTCCTGAAGTTGCAATAGGATTGAATTCTTATGCTGAAAAAATATTTTTAGACCCACTGAAATAATTCATGAATTTAAAAGATAAAAATGTAGTAATCATAGGAGGCAGCCAAGGTTTTGGGCGGGCTCTTGCTGTTGGTTTTATTACTGAGGGCGCAAATGTAATTATTGCTAGTAAAAATCCTGAAAGTGTAAATAAAACTGGGGAAGAAATTGGAGCAACATCAATGGTGTGTGATGTAAAAGATGAAGATAGCATAAAGAAAGTTGCACAAGCGACCATAGAAGAATTTGGTTCTATCGACATTTGGATAAATAGCGCCGGAGTTTTCAAAGTTTTTCCTGTAGGGGAGAATATTGATATGAATAAGGCTCATGAAATGTTCGATATTAATTTCTTTGGTAGTGTTTTAGGTTCGAGAACAGCATTAATTAATATGAGAGAGAAGGGCGGCACAATCATTAATATTCTTTCAAGTGCGGCTCTTGATGCAACTCGATCAAAAAATGCCAAATTGTATGCTGCGAGTAAATGGGCCCTTCGTGGATATGTAGATGCTTTGCGTGTGGAGAATAAAGATAATAATGTAAATATCCTTTCGCTTTATCCAGGAGGAATGAAGACACATTTGCATGACGATAGATTGCCTACAGATTTTGAAAATTTCATGGAGCCAGAGTATGTAGTAGAAAAAGTAATTGAAAATTTAAAATTAGAGACTCCTGAAAAAGATTTAATAATTAAAAGACCAACAGCTTAAAATATGAACCCAAAAATTACAACTTTTATCTTTGACTGTTTTGGGGTGATTTGTGATCCTGTGCTTTTTCATTGGTATCAGAAGAATTGTGTTGCTCGGGGTTTTGTTGACGAGAACCTTTCAAGTGTTGTTGAGAAGTTCGACCTTGGTGAACTATCAGAAAATGATATGTATGAATATTTTTCAAAGTATCCTGGAATCACAGCATCAAAAGAAAAAATTCAAGATGAAATTGATAGTTACCTTAAAATTAACGAACCGTTGGTAGACGTTATTAAAAATTTAAAAAATCAGGGATTTAAAACAGTCCTTCTTACTGATGCGAATGCTGGATTTTTCACTCGAAAAGTCTATGTAGAGTATCCATATTTCAAAGACTTGTTTGATGAAATTATTATTTCTTCTGATATTAAAATGACTAAAGCAAATCCTGATGCATTCCGCTACGCACTCGCGAAAATAAAATCAACACCTGAAGAAACACTCTTTATAGATGACCGGAAAGTAAATGTCGACAGTGCACAGGCATTGGGTGTTAATGGCTTTGTATATACGGACTATAATTCGTTTAAGAAATATATTGAAACATTAGGAATTAATTTATGAATGAAAATAAAAAATTATGGTTTAAAAGAAAGACTTACGGATGGGGATGGACGCCTTGTACATGGCAAGGGTGGGTTGTTATAGCCCTCTACCTTTTGCTGATTTTACCTATTTTTTCTAGAACAAACCCAAATTATGTTTCTTTGAATGATTTATTGATTCGTTCAATGTTACCTTTTATTATTTTAACAACAGTTTTGATTATAATCTGCTACAAAAAAGGCGAGAAGCCAAAATGGCAATGGGGGAAAGAAAAACAACAAGCGAGAGTTGGCACAGGGGTAATGATTTTCAAAGATGGGAAAGTTTTACTCGGTAAGCGCAAAGGGGCTCATGGCAGTGGAGAGTATTCATCTCCAGGTGGGCATTTGGAATACATGGAAAGCCTTGAGGAGTGTGCTCGTAGAGAAGTCTTAGAAGAGTGCGGAGTAAAAATAAAAAATCTTAAATTTCTTCATGTAGCCAATGATTTGTCTTATGCACCAAAACATTTTTTAAATATAACTTTTACAGCAGATTGGGAGAGTGGTGAGCCACAAGTTCTCGAACCAGAGAAGTGTGAAAGTTGGGGTTGGTACGATATAGATAATCTGCCAGAAACTCTTTACTCTATGACCAAGCTTGCAATTCAAAGTTATAAAACTGGCAAGCATTATTACGATAGTTCAAAATAATATGATCGAAGTAGAGAAAAAATTTCAGCCGACAGAGGAGCAACTCAAATTAATGCTTGAGGGGGCAGAATTTCTGGGTGAGAAAATTTTGCACGACGTGTATTATGATTATTCAGATTACAGGATGTTTAAAAAGCATATTCGCTTGCGTAAGCGTAACCATGATTTTGAGCTGAAGATTGGTGATGACGAATTTGAGGGGGTTGCACTAGAAATTGAATCAGAAGAGGAGATTAAAAATTATTTTAAGACAGATCTGCCCCTAGAAAAATTTATTGAAAGTAATCTTGTGGTAATTATCGAATACACTACTAAAAGAAATAAATATAAAAAAGGAGATTTTGCTATAGACATTGATGAACTCGATTTCGGTTATAAGTGTGTGGAAATTGAATTACTTGTTGAAGGGGAGGCGCAGATTGTTTCTGCTAAAGAAAAGATTACTGATTTAGCTCGAAAGTATAACTTTGAGATTAAAACACTTCCTTCAAAGCGAGGAGAGTACTTTAGGAACTTTAAGCCTGATATCTATAAAGAGTTGTATATAAAATAAGATGACTGAAGCCAAAAAAGGAAATATTTATATTGTCACCGAGATGATACTTTGGTCCCTTTTTCCTATTTTAGGAATTTTAGGATTCAATGGTTTGCCTTTCGTTGTGTCATTGTTTTGGGTGAATCTATTGGCGACAATTTTCTTTTTTGTATTAATGTTTGTACGAGGGAAGTGGTCCGAATTAAAAAATATATTGGTTTGGAAATACACATTAGGGGTAGTCTTATTTATCTGCGTATTATTTTATGGATTTTACTTTTATGGTTTGCAGAGTACAGTTCCTGCTAATGCAAGTATTGTAGCTTTGTTTGAGGTTGTGCCTACATACATATTTTTCCAAATGATTCGAAAAGAACATTTTGATTCTAAGCATATAATTGGAATTATTTTAGGAGTTATAGGAGTCTTGATTGTACTTTTGCCCAAGTCGGATGGGTTTCGGTATGGGGATTTGATTATTTTATGCGCGACCATTTTCCCTCCGATTGGTAATTTTTATCAGCAGAAGGTTCGCAAAATTGCTTCCGCAGAGACAATCCTACTTTTGCGCCATGCCCTTACACTTCCGTTCTTACTTTTGGTTATGTATATTATGGGTGCATCTATAAGCTTCCAGGCAATCAAGCCTGTTTTCGGCTGGATACTGCTAAATGGAATTGTCGTTTTTGGAATATCGAAAATATTGTGGGTAGAGGGGATACACCGAATGTCTGTAACTCGCGCTATTGCTATTAGCGGGCTTAATCCTATATTTACAGTACTTTTTGCTTGGCTGCTTATACACCAGTTGCCAACCGCAAGCCAGCTTCTAGCTCTACCATTTCTAATTGTTTCGATTTTGATTCTTACAAATTTTAAATTTAAAAAAGAAACCTTGCCAAGTAAGGAAGAGCAGGATATGCTAATATAAGCATATGAAAAAAGGACGACTTATAGTTATAGACGGCACAGACGGAAGTGGCAAGGCGACTCAAGTAGCATTGCTTGCCAAGCGTTTGCGCGCCGATGGCCACAAGGTAAAGATGGTAGACTTCCCTGATTATTATGGCAACTTTTTCGGCAAATTTATTGGGCATTGCCTGTCTGAGCAATATTTCAATTTCGTGAATGTGCATCCGAAAATCGCGTCAGTCTTGTATGCCGCCGACCGCTTCGAATCAAAAGAAAAAATAGATAAATGGCTTAAGAGTGGCTATGTAGTCCTCGCCAATAGATATGTCAGCGCCAATCAGATCCACCAAGGGGGCAAAATCAAGAACGCCAAAAAGCGCCAAGCCTTTATCGAATGGCTCGACGAGATGGAATACAAAGTTTTCAAAATTCCTCGCCCTGATGTGGTGTTTTATTTGAATTTACCCATTGCTTCAATTAAGAGGTTGATACGCGAGCGAAATAAAAAGGATCCACGTGCGTATCTTGGCAAAAAGCAAGATGTTCACGAAAAAGATTTTAATTTCTTGGAGAATTCTCGCAAGAGTGCATTGTGGCTCGCAAAAACACAAAAAAATTATATTCAAATAGATTGCGCCTCCAAAGATGTTCTTCGTACTCGAGAAGATATTCACAATGAAGTGTTCACGAAAGTGAAAAAGAGTTTAAGTAAAAAATAATCTAATGGAAAAGTTGCCTGAAAATAAAAGAGAGGGATTTAATTTACATGAAGAGTTTTCAAACTTGGAAAGCAAATTTTTAAATTTATTTGGTATTCTTGTAGATGTAGATAATTTTAATGATACTAATTTAGTAAATACAGTAGATAAAATACATTTTGTACAATCAAAAATACATGAGATATCCCCAGAGGTAAAAGAGAAAATTTTAGCGGACACAACGTATCGAATCGAAGTTATTAAGTATACGAATGCTATACTCTACCACTCCTCTTTATTGAGAGATAAATTAAATGTTGAAGAGGATAATGAGGCTTCAAAAGAAACAAAAAATAACTTGTTTGTTTCTTTACTCAGTAATATGAATATTTTACAACAAGATCTTTATAAGAACCCTGACAATTATGATATTGATAAAATACAGTTGCCTCAAAACTTACCATATTCTAAGAGCATGATAGCCCTTGATTTGTTCAATTTATTTGCGTCTATACAACGCAATAGAGTAGGTATGTCTAATTATTTACCGCAAGTTGAAAAGGCGTTTATGTCTTGTGACGAATTCCAGGTTAATTCAATTATTCAAAATTATAATCGGGGAAGCGAAAGTGCATATCTACTTTCTAAATTATATAGAGATGGTTCACAAGAATTCAAGGGATATTTTGATAAATATTTAGAAGGAATTGTTAATGGTATGAATGAATCTAAAAATGCTGGTTTACTTTCAGACATATTTCAAAGAGGTTCACGGACAGAAATAGAAAAGAAATTGTTTTTTGAAATAAATAAATATTTTAAATTAAATTATAATATAGAAGATGAAAATTTTGCAAAGTCATTAAATTATACATATGGATCACTTGAAAGAATGATAGCATACATGAACTTAATAGATGATGACTATCCAAATGGATGTGCTTTGTTGTATAAAAAATACAACATTTGTGAGTTTAGTAGATACCCGCCACATGTTTTATTAAGTCAATTGCGGAATGAAAATGAGCAAAAACCGTATGGGCTTATAGTTTTCCCTCGGTCTGATCACAATGGAGCATTTGTTAGGATGGATAAGCCAATTACAAATATTTATGAAGAAACAAAAGACAAACACTTACTAAGAATTTTTGAAGCTTCTAGCAAAATGGATGTAGCGCGAATATTCCTTGAATGTGAGAAAAAATATGGTGAGAAAAATAAAATATCTTTTTTAGTTCTAGGTGGTCATGGATCTATAGAAACTCTTGATCTTGGAAGTCATACAACTTTTTCTAATTTAAGTTTTGATAAACATGTACTCAAGAGCGACTTTGAGGGCAAGGGGGTACAAAAAATAAATAAATTTTTTGTTGAAAATCCAGCCATAACACTCATTTCTTGTGAGACTGGTGGAGAAGGGGGACTTATTGATTCTATATCAAAGACTTACAACGCAGAGGTTGTTGCGCCGAAAATCAGTACAGGAGTAGACGATATACATGTAAAATACGATGAAAATGGAAATCCACACTTCGATGTGTCTTGGTCTGAAGAAAAGGCTAATAGTGTTTATATATCAGGGAAAAAAGTGGAATAATTTATGCAAATTCATGTTGTAAATGAGAATGATGAAATCATCGGATCAAAAGATAAAAAGGATAGAAATTTTGTCGATATTACTCGTGTAACCGTGCTCTGGATTACAGATGAAGAAGGAAATATTTTAATTACCCAAAGGAGTTTCGAAAAAGAGCACTCACCAGGGCTTTGGGGGCCGGCAGTAGCTGGGACAGTAGAGGAAGGGGAAACCTATGAATCAAATGTAATAAAAGAAGCGCAAGAAGAAATTGGATTGGAAAATATCAATCCAATAATAGGGCCTAAACTTCTTCGAACTACAAGTCATAAATATTTCGCACAGTGGTTCACATTAGTTATCCCAAGAAGCACCAAATTAAAAATAAAAGAGGATGAAGTACACGCTATAAAATGGGTTACAAAAGAGGAACTCGTTTCTTTGATAAAAAATCACCCAGAAACATTTGTTCCTAATTTTGAGCAAACCTGCAAGACATTTTTGACTTAATTTATAGTGGATTGTGGTCTGTTGACATATGGGGGTTATGGGAGTAGAGTTTAAATAAGAAACTTCATTAATTGTTTCACTTATGACAACTGAAGACCAGGAAAGACTAAAAAGATTTAAGCGTTTTTTACTCCTTAAAATTTTACAGAGGAAACTTCACTCCAGAACATTAGACAGGGTTATGAATTGTACCAGTCGTTTTGTTCTCTCAGAGTTTGAGGATCAAAAAGTCCAATCAGTAATTCACGGAGATGGGTTAGAGAAATTGGAATCCATTCAAGGATTTGTCTCATACCACATGGTCAATGACTACTTTGAGTACTTTGATTTTCTCCTTGGGAAAAATCAGCTAACTGTGGATGGTGTAAAAAACATTCTGTTTACCGAAATTACATTTAAGGAAGCTTTGAAGGCTCACAAAAAAATTCTTCAAAAGAACACTGAAGAACCGGTAATTATATCTGTATAAATTTCGCAGATAATTCTAAAACATTCAATGAGGACCCTTACCCGGTCCTTTTTGCTATCTGTATGTTGAGCAATAATTGTGCTATATTCATTTTATGCAACTCAAAGTTAAAAAATTACACGAGAGTGCTATGTTGCCGACCAAGGGGCACCCAGGTGATGCTGGGATGGATTTTTATGCTATTGATACAGTTATTTTTGCGCCCAATGCTCAGATGCGTGTGCACACAGGAGTTGCTTTAGAAATTCCTGAAGGCCACGTAGGATTAATCTGGGACAAATCTAGTATTTCATTTAATCAGGGGCTCAAGGTTATGGGCGGGGTCATAGACAATGGCTTCCGCGGGGAGTTGGTTATGTCTATGTACAATACGACAGATAAAGAACAGACACTAAAAAAAGGCCACAAAATCGCCCAAATGATAATACAAAAGTTCGAAGATTGTGATATTGTAGAAGTATCGGATCTCTCCGATACAGTGCGAGGGTACGGCCGGGAAGGCAGTACTGGGCATAAATAATATGGAAGGTAAAATAAAAGAACAAATTAAAATCGCTTTAGGGAATCTCGGCATACAGGCTGAGACTATTGTGCTTGAGCATCCAGCGGATTTAAAAAATGGAGACTATTCTACGAATGTAGCGATGAGTTATGCGAAAATCGCAGGGAAAAACCCAAAAGTATTAGCCGAGGAAATAATTGCTGAATTAAATAAAAATAAAATATCCGAAATAGAAAAAATAGAACTTGCCGGTTTTGGGTTTATAAATTTTTATTTGTCCCGAGAATTTTTTACAAATAATGTAAAAGAAATTTTAAATAATAAAGAAGGTTGGGGAAGGAACAAAGTTCTTGATGGTAAAAAGATTATGGTGGAATACACCGATCCGAATCCTTTCAAGCCATTCCATATCGGACACTTGATGACCAATGCAATAGGGGAATCAATTGCTCGTATTGTGGAATTCTCTGGTGCAAAAACCGTGCGGGCAAATTACCAAGGAGATGTCGGTATGCATGTAGCCAAGGCTATTTATGGTATGTACAAAGCCGGGGTCCCCGCAAATGAATCTGCCCCCGCATCAGAAATTGCACTATACATTGGCGAATGCTATGCAAAAGGTAGCGATGCTTATGACAATGACCCCGAAGCAAAAAAAGAAATTGAATCTTTTAACAAAAAAGTGTATGACAGAAGTGATGAAAAAGTAAACCAAGTTTATGATTGGGGGAGGAAGGCGACACTTGAAGCATTCGAAGAAATTTATAAAATCCTAGGTACAAAATTTGTCCACTACTTTTTCGAAAGTGTGATGGCACCAATTGGGGAGAAGATTGTTCGCGCAAATATTCCAAACGTGTTCACCGAGAGTGAAGGTGCGATTGTTTTCAAAGCAGAAGAACATGATCCTAAATTGCACACTCGTGTGTTTATCACATCTTTAGGAATCCCATTATACGAGACGAAAGAAATCGGCCTAACAATGACTAAATTTGAAAAGGAGCCTGATATGGATCTATCTATTGTTGTGACAGCGATAGAGCAAGGCGAATATATGAAAGTCGTTCAAAAAGCAATTTCACTAATGCATCCGGAGCTTGAGAAAAAGATGAAGCATATTACTCATGGCATGATGCGCCTATCCACAGGGAAGATGAGCTCTCGTAAAGGAAATATTGTAACAGGCGAATCATTACTCCGTGACTCTATAGATACAGTTTATGAAAAAATGAAGGAGCGTGATATGAGTGAAGCTGAGAAGAAGGAGGTTGCGGAAGTTGTCGGCGTATCAGCGCTCAAATATTCGATACTACGTTCATCACTGGGGAGTGATATTATTTATGATTTTGAAAAATCGATTTCATTTGAAGGCGACTCCGGCCCATATTTGCAATACACTGCAGTCCGCTCAAATGCGATTTTGAAAAAGGCCAAAGAGCAAGGTATCGAAATCAATAATGAAAATGCACCAGAAGAAATTACCGTACTCGAAAAAATGCTCTACCAATTTCCAGAGGTTGTAGTGCATTCATATCAAGAATTAGAGCCACATCATATAGCCACATATCTGACCGAGCTTGCATCCGCATTCAATTCTTTTTACGGCAATACATTGATTGTAAACAAAGATGACCAATATTCAGGCTACCGCGTAGCGCTGGTAGAAGCCTTTCAAAATACAATGAAAAACGGCCTGTATCTACTAGGTATCCAAACTCCTGAGAAAATGTAATTCATGCTACAATTTATATATGAATGATGACACAACAACAGCCCGATTAGAAGCATTAAAACAAGCGAGGCTAGAGCGTATTGGCGAACAGCGCAAGGCTCTTCACGCGCTCCTTGAAGAGAGGGATTTGATCAAACGGGACATTACAAGTGTGGTTGAGCAAGTAAAAATTAAAAAATTAAAAGAATCAATGCAATAAAAATATGAATCCAAAAGAGAAAGTCCTAGATCAGCAAGCACCGACATCACTAGATGCAAATCAAGAAGTTCTTCGCGATAATCCTCTCGAAAAACAACCTGACCAAGAGCATAAGCAAGAAGTTGTAAAACTTCAAAATGAAATTCAAGATGCTGAACAGAAATTCAATACACCTCTTGTAATTGAATTAGGAGGCAAAGCAAATTCAATGGGGGTGGAAATTCCTCCGGATTCGATGGCTCGATTGAAGGCTAAAGACACTGAGATAGAGAATGCGCATATGCTAATAGTCCTTAAGAGCAAAGAAGAAGAGTATCTCTTGAATCACCCTGCCGTTGTAGAGCTCGAGGAGAGATATAATTCAAAAGAATCCCATCCCACTGCCATGCTTGGTACAGTTGCAGAATTTGCAAATAAAGTTGGAGTCCCGAATGCTACAACACCCGAACTTGTAGGCAAAAAGTTTTCTCCAGAAATGAAAGCTCAGATTTTTGATAAAGCAAAGGAACGCATCACGCTTTATCTTGCAAACAAGGAAACTGGACGTGTGAATCCCGCAAAACATGAGACTTTGCTAAAGCAGACAGAAAGGTATCTGGATCTTATTGTGGAAGCTCAAACAGAAGGGGATATTTCATCTGAAGTTTCCGCTGAAGATATTGAAAGGATGGTGAATGAAAATATTGATGTGTTAGCATACCAAGATCGTGTTGCAGCGGAGAACCTGCTCGGTGATCATGGAATTCGTCATTTGGTAGGACACAATATAAATGTTTCAGAGAAAATCTTTGATGAGCTTGCTCGTAATGGCCAAACGGTGAAAGCGATGGACCGCCTCATGATGCACCAAGTGATGATTGACCACGATATTGGCTATGCAATGAGTCCTGTTCGTGACCGAATTAATACTGAAGGTATCAAAGGCCAAGATGCTGGGCACAATTTGCTGGCTGGCAAATTTATTTCCGAACGCCTGGGCGACAAAGATGATCATTTAAATAAAATATTTAGCATCGATGCTTTAAAGCAAATTCATGCCGGAATTCTCAACCACGACTCCTCTGATACTGCATTTATTTTAGGAAATGACAGCTCTGAAGCACGGCAGAAAAATCTTGAATCAGCAATCCATTTGGCCGACAACACGCACGCCTTTGAAGATAAATTGCCAGAGCTCTTGTATGAAGTGCCTAAATCACTCGAAGCAATGCGACTGTTGAAGACTGCGGGTGAAATAGGTGATAACGGCCTAGTTGACGAAATAAAAAATGACCTCGTTGAATATATTAAAAATTCAGAACAATTTTCACAAGATGATAAGGATACACTTTCTCTTGCTGTGGGAGGGTTATCAGCAACCCTATATAAGTTTTCAGTTCCACGTATTTGTGGTAACAAGCCCGAATTTATGATTGATAAAACTGGTAAAGTGGAGATTACTGTTACGGAGTCTGCGATTCATCAAGAGGCGACTGCGCTATTCAATCAAGATGCCTACAAGCAGTTGCAGAAATTTATTAAAGATCTCGGCGGTCCAAAAGATGTGCCTATGGATACCGATACGGTAGAGACAGACCAAATTACATTTAAATTAAAAAAGGGAGCTGAAGCTTCTACAGAGCGAACAGACTACCAAGAAAGAATGGATAGAATGATCAACAATGAAATGTTTAGAAGTTTTGTGGCGAAGGATACTTTGGCAAATGCTCAGCAAAAAAAGATTGAATCATTGTTGGGGAATCCAGGGGGGCTCGAGCTTGCTGGGTTGGAAAATCAACTGGCCAATATAAAAAATGAAAGAAAAGAATTATTACGAACATATCTAAAAAACAACAATGAGTAATTTTAAGGAAATGGCAATTCCGGGGCCTAAACCCAAGAACGAACTAGAGAGCTTGCTTGTTTTTAGCAGGATGTTGAAAGCGAAAGCTGAGGAGATGTCTCTCATAATGGGTGCAACAGATGAGGTAGACAAAAATTTGTTAAATTACTTTATGAAAGTTACTTTGGCTGTCAACTTTATCGACAAGCATCTGCAAGAAGCAAAAAGTAATATTGAGGCTCTAAAGTCTTGGCAAGAGGCGGTGAAAGAAGCAGGTGGAACTATCTTGCTATCACCAGAAAAAATTGACGAGATTATTAAATTACTTGAGAATTTGCCAGAAGCTACAATTCAACTTGCTGGTGTTGCGGGGAAAGGAGGTAAAGATGATAGACTGATTAATTTCCAAACTTCTGTAACTGAAAAAATAAATCAAAATTCCCAAGCCAAAGGGGTTTTTGAGCTTTCTCATATTGAAAGTTAAATTATATAGGGAAATGTTTTCTATAATAGGTGTATGAACTCAGAAACAAAAAATTGCCAAAATTGTAAAAAAGACTTCATCATAGAGCCGAATGATTTTCTTTTTTATGAAAAAGTAAAAGTTCCTCCCCCAACATTTTGCCCAGCATGTCGGATTGTTCGGCGTATGGTTTGGCGCAACGAACGCAATTTGTACCGCAGACCTTGTATGACAAAAGAGGGGATGAAGGATTTGATTTCCAATTATCATCCTCGAGTTCCTTTCCCAGTATACGAGCAAGATTATTGGTGGAGTGATGCTTGGGACGCATTCGATTACGGACAAGATTACGATTTTAATAAATCATTTTTCGCTCAGCTAAAAGAATTGATGGATAAAGTTCCTGAGCCTCACGCGACAAACTTACAAAATACAAATAGCGATTATTGTAATTTCACTTATCAATCAAAAGGTTGTTACCTTTGCTTTGCAAGTGATATAAATGAAGACTGCTCTTATTTGCATCAAACAATGAAGAGTAAGAATTCTTACGATCTTGAGGGTTGCGAAAGCATGGAATCATGTATTGTATCTTATAAATCAAAAGGTTGTTATCAATCATCCTATACATATTTCTCTTACAATTGTATCGGATCAAATTTGATGTGGGACTGCCACAACTGTACAAATTGTTTTGGTTGTGTAGAACTTCGAAATAAATCAAATTGTATTTTCAATGTGCAATATTCAAAAGAGGAATACAATGAAAAAATAAAAGAATATATGGATGGCTCGTATGAGACACTACAAAAGAATTTGAAAGAATTTTTTGCATTTACTTTAACTTTCCCTCGTAAGTTTGCTGATATTTTGCTTTCTGAAAATGTGACAGGGAATCATATTCGCAATGCCAACAATTGCCATCAGGCTTTCGACATTGCCAACAAGCTCGAGAATTGTAAATTTATTGGTTATGCATTTTCTAATACTAATGATTGCTACGATCTATATGCTGGGGGTGTAAATTTGGAAGTTGGGTACGAAATTATGTCTGTGGGGGACAATGCCCAAAATATTTTTATGTCGGCTATGATATGGTCCTCATCAGATATTTACTATTCATTATTTTGCCACCAGAGTAGCAATTTGTTTGGCTGTGTTGGTTTGCGAGGCAAATCGTACTGCATTTTCAATCAGCAATATACAAAAGAGGAATATTTAGAACTTGTCCCAAAAATTATTACTCATATGAATGAGATGCCTTATGTAGATAAAAAAGGAAATACTTATAAATACGGCGAATTTTTCCCGAGCGAACTTTCGCCACTCGCTTACAACGAGACGCCGGCAGGGGATTATTATCCTCTCACAAAAGAGCAAGCACTTGAAGCCAACTTTATATGGCAAGATAAAGAAAAGAGTAATTATACAGTTACAATGCCCACCGATAAAATCCCAGATAATATAATGGATATATCCGACAATATAGTCAATCATATAATTGAATGCGAAGACAAAAATTTTGATTACTCACCAGGAGCATTTAAAATGACTGCCAATGAATTCCAACTATATAAAAAGATGAATTTACCTATTCCAAGAAAATCTCCGAATGCCAGATTCTACGAAAGGCTGTATCACCGCTTGCCGTACCAATTATTTAATAGAGTTTGTATGTGCAAACAAGCCAATCATCTTCATGGGGCGGAAGCGTGCCAAACAGAGTTCGAAACCCCATACGAGCAAAATAGACCAGAAATAGTTTATTGCGAAAAATGTTACCAGCAAGAGGTGATGTAAATATGGAATACAAACCCGAAAATAAAATTTGCCAAAATTGTAAAAATGACTTTATTATCGAGCCTGATGATTTTGGGTTTTATGAAAAAATTGGTGTACCCGTACCGACTTTCTGTCCGCGGTGTCGTATGCAACGACGTCTTGCTTGGCGCAATAGCATGTCGCTATTTAATCGCAGGTGCGATTTGTGTCAGAAATCTGTTGTAACTCTTTATGCCCCCGATTCCGGAATTACAGTTTATTGCAACAAATGCTGGTGGAGCGATAAATGGGATGCCAAAGATTATGGGATGGATTACGATTTTAGTAAACCATTTTTTACTCAATACAAAGAATTGGTTCAGAAAATTCCGCATATGGCAGTTGTAAATGATGATGGGATTGCGAGTCTCAATTGTGAGTACACTCATGATTGGTGGTTCTCGAAGAATTGTTATATGTGTTTCTCGGGCTGGAGGGTAGAGAATGTGATGTATAGTTTCTTTGTGCTTGCTGGTAAAGATATTGTAGATTGCTTGCTCAATATGTCGGAGACATCATTCCTTTACGAATGTATCAATTGTACTCATGGCTATAGATTGAAATACTCAGAATATAGCAAATCTTGTATTGACTCCGCGTTTCTATATGACTGCGCTTCTTGCACCGATTGTTTTATGTGTGCAGGCCTTCGTAACAAGAAATACCATTTTAAAAACACAGAGTATTCTAAAGAAGATTATGAAAAGATTTTGGAAAGCTACCGGCTTGATACGACAAGTGGGGTAGAGCAGGCACGTAAAGAGTACGACGAACTTATTCTCCAATATCCACGCAAGTTTGCTTGGGTTAAGCAAAATGAGAATTGTATCGGAGATACTCTTTCGTATAGCAAGAATTCTAAATATTGTTTCGCCTCCAAGAAATGCGAAAATTGTAAGTACAGCGATTTTGCTACGAGCAACAAGGATTCCTACGATATGAGCATGTCTGGAGAATTATCGGAATGTTACGAAACTGTGGTAGGGGATCATTCGCAGAAAAATCTTTTTGGAGTTTTCTCTGTAAAGAGCCAAGACATTCAGTATTGTCAGCATTGCCATTCTTCGAAATATCTTTTTGGGTGCTCGCAATTACGAAATGCTAAATATTGTATACTCAACAAACAATATACAAAAGAAGAGTACGAAGAATTGGTACCAAAGATTATTGCTCACATGAATGAGATGCCTTATATAGATAAAAAGGGGAATGTGTACAAATATGGCGAATTCTATCCAATTGAATTATCTGTCTTTGGCTACAACGAGACAATTGCACCTGAGCAATTTCTTTTGGAAAGAGAAGACGCAATTGCGCGAGGTTATAAGTGGCAAGATAATTTGCAACGAACTATTGGTAAAGAAACTTTGAAAGCAGAAAATATTCCTGACGCACTCGCTGATGTGCCGGATACAATCTTGAACGAAGTCTTGGCTTGTGTTGAATGCAATCGTAACTACAAGATTATTCCAAATGAATTGACCTTTTATAGAAAGATGAATATTCCAATTCCGCATCGATGTTTCCACTGCCGACACAAAGCACGCCTCGCAAAAAGGAATCCATTTAAATTGTGGAAGAGGAGTTGTATGAATGAAGGCCCGCGCCAAGGCGGGGCAAGTTGTACAAATGAATTCGAAACCTCGTATGCACCCGAGCGCCCAGAAATTGTCTATTGTGAAAAATGCTACTTGGCGGAGATTAACTAATCTTGCAAAATATTGGTTTTATATGTATAGTTTATATATGCGATGAAGGGGCCATCACCCTTTCGCCCCGCCATGGCGGGGCAAGCACAGGAAGAAAGTTTACTCCGCCTTGGCGGAGCCGTAAATGAGTAGACCCTATCAAATGAGTGCCCGAAAGGGAAACAAGGTGGTACCGCGAGAAGCTCGTCCTTGTATAGCAATTATTGTAATTGTTGTACGTGGACGAGTTTTTTATTTTTAATTTTTAAAATATATGGATAAATCAGACAACGCACAAAGGGAAGAAGAGACATTAAAATTCTGGAAAGAGAATGATGTCTTCAACAAATCGCTTACAAAAGAAGCACCGAAAGGGAACTACGTATTTTACGATGGGCCACCATTTGCTACAGGTCTGCCACACTATGGGCATATCCTCGGTAGTACGGCCAAAGATGTTATCGGGCGCTATCAAACAATGCGCGGATTTCGTGTGCCTCGTAAGTGGGGATGGGATTGTCATGGATTGCCAATTGAAAATATTGTGGAAAAAGATTTGGGAATTTCTGGGCGCAAAGCCATCGAGGAATACGGCGTAGATAAATTTGCCGAACATGCGCGGAGCTCGGTGCTTAAATATGTTGCCGAATGGAAGAAGACAGTAGATCGTATTGGGCGCTGGGTAGACTTTGATAATTCGTACAAGACGATGGATAATAGTTTCGTTGAGAGTGTGTGGTGGGCGCTCGGACAAATGAATGACAAAGGTTTGTTGTACGAAGGTGTAAGAGTGCTCGCATATTGTCCGCGTTGCGAGACTCCAATCGCCAATTCCGAAATCGCTATGGATAATAGCTACAAAGATATTACAGATATTTCGGTGTATGTGAAATTTTTAGTAGCAGGAGAAACAAATGTGTACATGCTAGCGTGGACTACAACTCCATGGTCATTGCCTGGGGACACAGCACTCGCGATAAATAAAAATTTGCGCTATGTAAAAGTGGAATATAATTCCGAATTTTATATAGTTGCTTACGATCGTTTAAAGTTTATTCCACTCTTGAAAGATGTAGAATTTATTGAGGGTAAAAATCTTTGGAGTGTTGATGCTTCAGAATTAATTGGCAAAAGCTACACTCCTCCTTTTGATTATTATGCAAACAGTGATTTACCTCACAAAGAAAATATTTGGAAAGTTTGGCACGCAGATTTTGTAACGGCAGATGCAGGTACGGGGATTGCTCATGAAGCACCGGCCTTTGGGGAAGATGACATGAATCTCGCAAAAGCAAATAATATTCCTTTCATTATTCACGTTGAATCCAATGGTGTATTTAGTAAAGAGGTTACTGATTTTGCGGGCACAAAAGTAAAGCCTAAAGAAGATCATCAATCTGGAGATGTGCTAATCATTAAATATTTGGCGGGCAAGGGTACACTCTTTGCCAAAGAAAAGATCATCCACTCGTATCCGCATTGTTATCGTTGCGATACGCCATTACTTTATTACGCATTACCAAGTTGGTTTATAAATATCCAAAAAATAAAAGCTGAAGCTCTGGAAAATGCCAAAGCGATGAATTGGGTGCCCGAGCATCTAAAGGATGGAAGATTCAAAAATATAATGGAGAATGCGCCCGATTGGACAATATCTCGCAATAGATTCTGGGCTACACCATTGCCATTCTGGAAATCAGAAAGTGGTAAATTGATGCTTGTAAATTCACTTGAGGATTTAAAAAATAAAACTAAAAAATCTGGGAATAAATATTTTGTAATGCGACATGGCCAAGCAGGGAATAATATCGACAAAGTATTCAATAAGGATTCGCATGTAAATTCTCACTTAACTCTGAAAGGGAAGGATGATGTGATTGAAAATATCAATAAGTTCGATCAATCAATAGACTTGATAATCTCGTCTCCATTTCAGCGCACTCGGGAAACGACGGATCTTGTTTTGGCAAAATTAAAAATTCCAAAAGAGGAAGTTGTTTATGACGAGCGGATTCAAGAGTGGAATATCGATAGCACCTTCGAAGGGACTCCACTGGCCGAGTTCAAACAGTATTTTGATTATGATTATTCTCGGACTGTTACGAAAATTTTTAAAGACGGAGAGAGTTTTGCTGATATGGTTAAACGTGTTGGTGGATTTATCGACGAAATAGAAAAAAAGTACCAAAATAAAAATATCTTGCTTATTTCTCATGCGGGGGTCCAAAGAGCATTGGACTTCATTGCCCAAGGTTATACTTTTGAAAAACTACAAAAGAATGAACCAATTCCTTTTTTGGAAAATGGAAAAATTAAGGAAATTCCTTTTGTCCCACTGCCTCACAATGCAAATTACGAGCTTGATATGCACCGGCCTTATATTGATGCGATAACACTAGTGGATGAAGAGGGCACAGAGTACAAGCGTATTCCTGAAGTTATCGATTGCTGGTTCGAATCGGCATCGATGCCATTTGCTCAGGATCACTATCCATTCGAACGCCCAGATTGGAAAGAGCAGAATTTCCCGGGTGGATTTGTTGCTGAATATATTGCGCAGACTCGCACATGGTTCTACTACACACACATTGTATCGAGTACTCTTTTTGGCTCGGCGCCTTTTGAGAATGTGGTAACCACAGGAACAGTCCTTGCCGAAGATGGGAGCAAAATGAGTAAGTCTAAAAATAATTTCCCCGATCCTTGGATACTTTTCGATAAATACGGAGTAGACGCATTACGATTTTATCTTATGTCATCAACTCTGATGAAAGGCGAGGATGTTAATTTTGCTGAGAAGACTGTGCAAGAAATTGCAAGCAAAATAGTTGGGAGGTTGGAGAATGTGTTAGCTTTTTATGAGTTATACCGAGATAAAAATATTGAAAATGAAAAAACAGATAGCAAGAATGTTCTAGATCAATGGATCCTTGCCCGCCTAGGAGAGCTCGTAGGAGAAGTAACAGACAATATGGAAAAATACGAAATGGCTCTTGCCACAAAACCTTTTGAATTATTTATAGAAGATTTGTCTACTTGGTATTTGCGCCGAAGTCGCGAAGCATTGAAGGATGGAGATACTGGTGCAAAAAAGACTCTGTATTTTGTATTGAAAACTGTTGCGCAACTTATCGCACCCTTTACGCCTTTTATTGCCGAGCATATTTGGCAAAAATTGAAATTGGATAATGATGCCGAGAGTGTGCATCTTGCTGAATGGCCAAGCCAAATTGAAGTTGTAAATCAAGATGTTTTGAATGCCATGTCATTTGCTCGAAGTTTTGTGACTATGGCATTAATGCAACGTTCAGAAAATAATATTAAAGTTAGGCAACCTTTAAGTAGTTTAACGATAAAACATTCATCAAAAGTAGAAATACCATTTTGGAATGAAGTAGCTCAAATAATTGCAGACGAAGTTAATGTAAAAAAAGTTATTCTCGGAGATTTAGACCAAGATCAACCAGCTGTTTTGTTAGACATAAATATAACCCCAGAACTTAAACACGAAGGTGATTACCGCGAATTGTTGCGTGCTGTGCAAGACATGCGTAAGAAGGAGGGTCTCATGCCGAGCGATGTCATTGTACTAAATATTTCTACAGATTCTACTGGTGAAGCATTGATAAAAGAATTTGAAAATGATTTCAAAAAGACTGTAGGGGCTAAAGAAATTAAAATAGGGGAGAATGATGGCGCGGAAGTAAAAATTGGCGGACTTATATTTAAGATTCAAATCGAAAAATAATGAAAGAAGAAAAGACATATGAAAAATCTTGGAAGAATTTAGGATTTTTTGATGAATCTATTGATAAAAATGAAATCACATCTGATTTACCTGTTAGATATTCTGCTCGAGCGGTTTTGATAACTGAGGATAATAATTTTATTCTATCGCATTCAATTTCCCATGATGCTCACTGTGTGCCTGGTGGGGGAATAGAGGAGGATGAAACAATCGAAGAGGCTACAATAAGAGAGTGTAAAGAAGAAACTGGGTATGATGTTGAGTTCGTAACTAAATTGGGATATTTTAAAGTGCATAATGAAAAATTTTTTGGAACAGATTATCTTTCCGTCTCTTTTTCATATTTAGTTCGGGCTATTGGTACTCAGCAGGAATTAAATTTGATGGATCACGAAAAAAGTCTGGGCTTGAGTGCAGAGTGTTACTCGTATGAAGATTCAATAAAGGTCCTCGAAGAAGATATTGCTCGTACCGGCAATCATTATTCTGTGCGTTCTTTATATTTAATGAAAGAAGCTAAGAAGTATTTAGATAATTTAAAATAAAATGAACGGAGATCATAAAAAATTGGTGATGTTTGATTTCGATGGGGTTTTAATAGATACTCTAGGTATTTGTTATGATATCAACATTCAAATGAATGAAAATCTATCTCTTGATGAATATAAAGGTTTTTTTGAAGGTAATATCAATAATTCTATTCGTGTGAACGGAGAGCCACGAATTAAACATCCAGATTTTTTTAATCAGTATGATTTGAATACAAGAGATATAATCATTCCACAAGTCTTAAAAAAAATTGTCAAAGATTTGTCACAAAATTATATTTTAACCATAGTTTCTTCTACGGGGAGTTCGTCTATAAAATCAATCCTAGAAAGAGAGGGAATTAGTGAACACTTTCGGGATTTGTTGGGGAATGATGTACACCCAAGCAAGGTTGTAAAAATAAGAATGCTTTTAAAAAAATATGGTGTAGATCCAAAGGATTCAGTGTTTATTACAGATACATTAGGGGATATCAAAGAGGCTAGCGAGTGTGATGTAGGATCAATTGCAGTTACTTGGGGGTTCCATGATATAAAAACATTACAAAAAGGTAATCCGGAAATCATTATTGATGACCCAACATTGCTTGAAGGTGAAATAAAAATGATTTTAAAATAAAAATACCTGCATCTTTGTGTGCAGGTATTTTTGATTTTGAAGTGAGTGTTTACTTTAGGTTTCTTGAGTGGTCGCCAAAGATGTTTGGCTGGTTGGCCCAGCCTGTACGGGCTGGGGCGTTACTCTTCTTGTCGTTTTTTGAAAATAGGCTAGCAACCCAACAAAATGGGATACAAGCTATGATAATTAATAGAATTAAAAACATAGCGCCAACAAGTTTAAACAAATCCTTCATGTCTTCGAATGTGGGGAAATTTTTCATAATTTTTCTTTTTATTTAGTTGTGAGGTACAAATTAAAAAACCAAGCCTTTGAGGGCTGGTGCTTGGGGTCAAATTTATTTTTTAGATTTTATTTAAACGCAAAAACCAGCCATCAAATTGTGTGCTGGTGGTACCGGAGAACTATTTACCTGTTTTGCATTGAAATTCATTACTCACTTAATGTATCAGATAAAGAGATTTTGTGCAATATGATATAATTGTGTTATGAAAAAAGTATTTATGATACATGGATATGGTGGGGAACCAAATGGTGGTTGGAGACCATGGCTAATGGGTAAACTTGCGCGTGAAGACATATGGGCATGCGCACTTGCTATGCCAATGGCTGGAAATCCAAAAAAAGATGAATGGGTTGCAGAAATGACACGGGCGATAGGGAAACCAAATAAAGATATTTTCCTAGTAGGTCATTCTCTTGGAGTGCCAGCAATTTTGCATTATTTGCAAAGTTTGCCTAAAGGCGTGCACATTGGTGGTGTAATTTTAGTTTCTGGGCCAGTTCACATTTTGCCAGCAATTAGATATAGACCAATACATCATTTTATGGATACACCATTCGATTTTGAAAAAATAAGAAAAGTGTGTAAAAATTTCTCTGTTATTCATGGAGACGACGATCCAACTGTACCTTTTTCTCACGCGGAAGAACTTTCTGAAAAACTTTCTTCAAAATTAATTTCTATAAAAAATGGTGGCCACTTAAACGGTTCATCTGGTTGGTACGAACTCCCGGAAGCTCTTGATGCACTTTTAAAACAGATAAAAAATTAATAAATGCAACACCATATCCATCACACACAAGGGTTTATTCTCAGCTCGCGTAATATCGGAGAGGCGAATAAATTGCTTTCTATTTATACTCGTGAGCTCGGGCTCGTGAAGGCGACTGCTCAGGGGATACGACGAGCAGAATCTAAACTGCGATTTTCTTTGCAGGATTTTTCTCATGCCTCGATCGATTTTGTTCATGGCAAAGATATTTGGCGGGTAACATCAGCCACAAATATTTCTACTTTTCCTTTGATGCGTGCGAACAAAGAATCTATTTTAATCGTGGCACGAATTAGTAAATTGATCGAGCGGTTGTGCGCAGGGGAGGAACCCAATGAAAAAATTTTCGACGATTTTATCCAAGCTTTGTATTTACTAGACTCTCCAAATTTTTCCTCAGAATCATTGGAGGCCCTAGAGCTCCATTTAGTATTACGGATTGTCAACGAACTTGGATATATAGGGGATTCAGAAATTCTTGCTAAATACTTGGAAGATGACTTTTCTAATGAAAAAACTAGTCTTTTGCTTGCTGAGCGTAAATCTATAATAAGCCATATAAACAAAGCTTTACGAGAGAGCCAATTGTAGTATATTGTGGTATAATCTTTATTATGGCGAATGATACACGTGAATTCCATAAAATCGAAGACATTAAGCGCAAGCTTTATGAGCCGGATTTTTCAAGCCATGACCACCATAAAGAAGGGGTTTTGCATCCGGTAAAATATGATGTTCCTGAATCGTGGTCTCAAGAATCGAAAGATCCAACTATAATGAAAAAAAGAAAAAGCAGTTCATTTTTTAAGAAGTTTTTTATAGGAGCAATGTTGTTCTTTGTGATTTCTGTTGGGGTTGCATACTTTTTATATAATTATGGGGGGGGAGTTGTTTCAAATGAAAATATTGAGATCACTGTCTTAGGGAATGCCTTTGCTCAAGGGGGGGAAGAGTTGCCAATTCAAATTGAAATTGTAAATAAAAATAATGCAGCCCTCGAGTTGGCTAATCTTATTATTGAATATCCAAGAGGTGCATCTGTCGTGTCTAAAGAAGAGGACTTGATCCGATTACCACGCGAGTCCTTGGGGACTATTCCGGCTGGTGGCCGAGCCGAAAGAAGTAAAAAAGTTACGCTTTATGGAGATCAAGGAACTTTGCGCAATGTTACTGTGCGTTTGGAATATCACCCAGAAGGTTCAAATGCTATTTTTGTTAAATCAAAAGAGTATCCAGTTACAATTAGTTCTTCCCCCGTTTCGTTACTCTTTGATGGGCCAAATTCAACAAGCTCCAATCAGGAAGTGACTTTCAAAGTTACGGCAAATCTTCATACTACACTCCCATCAGATCAAGCACTTTTGAAAGTTGAGTATCCTCTTGGTTTTAAATTTACGAGCGCTGTACCTGCACCATTTTCTGGGAATTCAGTTTGGAAATTGTCTGATCTGACAACAACGAAACCTTTCGAGGTTTCAATTAAGGGTACTCTAATGGGTCAAGATGGTGATGAGCAAGCATTTCACGCTTATGTGGGTACCGTCCCTCCTGAGAATCCATCAAAAATGGATGTTATATATACTTCCATCTTACACACCGTTGCGATAGAGAAGCCGTATTTGCAAGCCCGGATAGTTATCAATGGTGAAAGTAAGGATGAGTATGCTGTTAATGGGGGAGCTCCTTTGCGAGTTGAAATTCTTTGGTCTAATAATCTTACAACTCCAGTTCTTGATGGGCAAATAGTGGCAAAGCTTTCAGGCAATGTTTTTGATAAAAATTCAGTTAGTGTATCGGAAGGGTTCTTTGATTCATCTACGAATCAAATTACTTGGGATCGAAATACTAGTAGTGAATTTTCATTTATCGATCCAGGTGCTACTGGTAGCGTGAATTTTACACTGACTCCTCTTTCGGTTTTTGGTTCAAATTCTTCCCTGAAGGATCCCCAGATGAATATTGATATTGGGATAAAAGGTAGGGAGCAAGGGGGTAATATAGATAATTCTCCAATCAACAGTTCGCAAAAAGTAAATTTGCGTGTGGTCTCTAATTTCCAAATTGCAAATAGTGCTGTATATTTATCTGGCTCACGCCCTCCAAAGGCAGAAACTGAGACTGTATATACAATCAATTGGATCCTTTCAAATTCAGCGAATCTTGTAACGGGGGCAGAAGCTCGAGCGTTGTTGCCTGTTTATGTAAAATGGGTGGCGCAAGTTGGGGGAAATAATGAAAATCTTTCTTATGATGCTAATACACGTGAAGTGGTTTGGAAGATTGGTACAGTGCGTCCTAATACAGGGTTTGGAACAATAAATAGAGAAGTATCTTTTAATATTGCACTCAAGCCTTCTGTCTCACAGGTCAACAGCACTCCTCAGATTATTAAAGATGTTGCATTGACGGGCCAAGATGCTTTTGCAAATGTATTACTCAAATCAAGCAAAGGACCTCTTTCTACCCGTACTGACAGTGATCCAACTTTCAAGCCGGGCGATGCAGTGGTAATAAAATAAAGTATATGGAAAACGAAAAAGACAATTTAATGGAAAAGATTACATCGCTTGCCAAGCGAAGAGGGTTTATATTTCAAGGCTCAGAAGTTTATGGCGGACTTGCTGGTACTTACGATTACGGCCCACTTGGTGTGGCACTGAAAAATAACATCAAGAATTCTTGGTGGAAAAAGTTTGTCGAGAATCGTGATGATATTTATGGAGTGGATGCGAGCATATTAATGAACGCAAATGTGTGGAAGGCAACAGGCCACGTTGATAATTTTTCTGACCCGATGGTAGAATGCGAGTCTTGCAAGAAAAGATTTCGTGCAGACCAGATAGAAGACAAAGAAATTTGTGCTGAATGTGGTGGCAAACTCGGGGATGAGAAAAAGTTCAATATGATGTTTGCTACACAGATTGGTGCGGTGGAAGATAGCTCCGCGACTGTATATCTACGCCCTGAAACTGCACAAGGTATGTTTGTGAATTTTAAAAATGTGATGGATTCGATTCATCCAAAATTGCCTTTTGGTTTGGCACAAATTGGGAAAGCGTTTCGTAATGAAATTACTCCTCGTGATTTCATTTTCCGACAGCGCGAATTTGAGCAAATGGAAATTGAATTTTTCCTCAAGCCCGAAGAGTGGGAAAAATATTTTACCTATTGGCGCTCCGAAATGCTTGAATGGATGGAAAACATTGGTATCGATATGAATAGTGTTTATGAGCTCGAAGTAGAAGGGGCAGACCTCGCACACTACAGCTCTCGCACAATTGATTTCGAATTTGAATTTCCATTTGGACGGAAAGAATTGTATGGACTCGCTTATCGTACCGATTTCGACCTCAAAACTCATATGAAAAATAGTACTGTAGATCTGTCATACTTCGACGACGAAACAAAAGAGAGATTAACTCCGCATGTTATCGAGCCATCATTTGGGGTGGATCGTACTGTGTTGGCACTGCTTGTAAGTGCATATAAAGAAGAGGTAAAAGGTGAGGATGTAAGGCCGTATTTGGCCCTCAGCCCCTCTATCGCGCCTGTGATCTGCGCTGTGTCGCCGTTGCTCAAGAACAAGCCAGAATTGCGCGAATATGCTCGCATAGTTTACCGAATGCTCAAAGACGAATTTGGTAGAGTGATGTGGGACGACAATGGTAACATTGGAAAGCGCTACCGCCGGCAAGATGAGATTGGTACACCATGGTGTATAGTCATTGATTTCGATACATTAGGCGAGGAAAATGGAGATCACAAAGATACCGTCACAATCCGTGATCGTGATACAGGAACACAAGAAAGAATAAAAAAAGATGAACTTGTAGATTACATAAAAGAGAAGATGAATTAAAATGCAAAAAGGGATTGATTATATTGGTATTACTGTTTCTTATCTTTGTCATGACGGGCAGGGGAATTTCCTTTTAAACAAGCGAAGCACTAATTGCCGTGATGAGCACGGAGCTTGGGATTTCGGCGGCGGGGGCTTGGATTTCGGAGAGACAGTTGATGATACTTTAAGAAAAGAATTAATGGAAGAGTATTGTGTGGAGCCGGTTAATTATGAATTCTTGGGCTACGCGGATATTTTTCGAGAAATGGATGGCAAGAAGACGCATTGGCTATCAATTGAATTTTTAGTACAAGTTGATAGAGAAAAAGTAAAAAATGGTGAACCACATAAATTTGATGAAATTGGCTGGTTTACTTTAGACAACCTGCCAAAACCAGCGCATTCCACACAAAAATATGTATTAGAAAAATTTAAGGACAAATTATTTAAATAAAATGACAAAACCAAAAAAGACAACTTTAAAAAACGGACTACGGATTGTAACCGTGCCAATGAAGGATAATCCTACTGTAACTGTGCTTGTGTTGGTGGGGACGGGGAGCGATTATGAGGAGAAGAAGGTCAATGGTATATCACACTTCCTAGAGCATATGTGCTTCAAGGGTACAACTCTTCGGCCTACAGCTCAAGCAATATCGCATGAGCTAGATGCTCTTGGTTGCCAATACAATGCTTTTACCGATCACGAGATGACAGGTTATTATGCCAAGGCAGATAGCAAGCATTTCAAAAAGATTTTTGAAATTATTTCCGATATTTATCTCAATTCGACTTTCCCCGAATCTGAAATGGAAAAGGAGAAAGGTGTGATAGTGGAGGAAATAAATATGTACGAAGACATGCCACAGCGCCACGTACAAGATTTGTTTCAAGAATTGTTGTATGGCGACCAGCCGGCAGGGTGGAATGTCGCAGGCACTCGCGAGAATGTCCTCGCTATGCGTAGAGATGATTTTATCAAATACAAAAAGGAGCATTACGTTGCGAGCGCAACGACGGTTGTTGTGGCTGGGAATATTGATACTAAATCTGTCCTAAACGAAGCCAAGAAGCATTTCAAAGATGTATATGCAGGCAAAAAGAATTCAAAGCTCAAAACAAAAGATGTCCAGAAAAATCCTCAAGTATTATTGAAATACAAAGAAAGTGATCAAACACATTTTGTATTAGGAGTGAGAACTTTTGATATGTTCAACAAACAAAATCCAATACTCTCAGTCATGGGAGGAATTCTCGGGATGGGAATGAGCTCACGACTATTTATCAAGCTTCGAGAAGAGATGGGGGTTGCCTATTATGTGCGCGCATATAATGACACAAGCCTTGATCACGGCGCCTTCCAGATTTCTGCTGGTGTTACCAATGCACGTGCAGAGGAAGTTATAAAAGCCGTTTTGAAAGAATGCAAAAAGTTAACAGAAGAATTGGTGAGTGAAAGTGAATTGGCAAAAGTGAAATCTTTTATTATAGGCAATTCCAAATTGTCTCTTGAGTCTACCGATGACATCGCCAATTTTTATGGGGGACAGGAAATCTTGAAGAGAGAAATGAAGACGATTGATGAAAAAGCGATAGCGCTCAATAAGGTTACAGCCCTCGACGTGCGGAATATGGCTCGTAAAATTTTTACCTCCAAGAATTTGAATCTGGCCTTGATTGGGCCTTTTAAAGATAAGGCTCGATTTGCTAAGCTCCTTAACTTTTGAAAGTTGTGATATCATAAACATATGGACAATAATATACAGAAAGTATCGGTAAGGATATCAAGTGGCACGATAATGCGCTTGCTACTTATAGGTGTTCTGGTGGTTGCGGTGATCAAGCTTCGTAGCTTGGTGTTAGTAATATTGACGGCTATTGTTGTTGCATCTTTTGTGGAATCAATATTTCAAAAAATTAACAAATTTATTAAAAATCGGACAGTTGCTGTTGTTTTGATATATGCAGTTTTGATTGGGGGAGTTTTCGGGATGCTGTCTCTTTTTATCCCGGTTTTCCTTGATGAAATATCTACTTTAGCAAAAGAATTGGTTAAATATATGCCGGAAGGAAGTTTCTTTGCCACCCTACAGCCAGACACTATCACTGGAGCAGAAAATGTAATTTCCAACATTTCCCACAATGGATCTTTGGGTGAGGTAATCACAGGTACGCAGAAATTTGTCTCTACTTTTTCTGGAGGATTCTTAAACATCTTTTCAAATGCTTTTGATGGACTCTTCAATTTGGTAATTATTTTTATTATTTCATTCTATCTTTCTATCCGAGAGAAGGGGATAGAAAGTTTCCTTCAAATAATTATTCCTATTAAGCATGAACAATATGTAATTGATCTTTGGCAACGTACAGAGAGGAAGATCGGTTCATGGATTGGTGGGCAGTTACTTTTAGGCGTTGCGATGGGTACACTTGTTTACATTGGACTTTCTATTATTGGAGTTAAGTATGCGCTTATTGTCGGTTTGCTTACTATATTCTTGGAGCTCATTCCTTTCGGCCTATTACTTGCAGTTATTCCTGGAGTCCTCTTCTCCTATATTGATGGAGGGTTAACTAGTTCATTTTTGGTTTTTGTAATGTTTGTAATTTTGGGCCAGATAGAGAGTTATATTATTTCACCTCTCGTGGTAAAGAATTCAACTGGGGTTTCACCTCTAGTTGTTATCATTTCAGTTTTGATTGGCGCAGAACTCGCAGGATTCTGGGGAGTAATACTTGCTGTGCCGGTAGCAGTGTGCCTACTTGAATTCCTAGATGATATAGAGAAAGAGAAGCTTCTTGCTCGCGGAACATAAATTATGCAAAAATCATTTTATCTTACAACGACATTGCCGTACGTAAATGCACCGCTCCACATGGGGCATGCATTGGAATTCGTCCGTGCAGATACGATTGCGCGATACAAAAAGCTAGCAGGCTTTGATGTGTATTTCAATACAGGTACAGATGAGCATGGAACAAAGATTTATGAGAAGGCAATTGCAAATGGTATGACAGCCCAAGAGTTTGTCGATAAAGGTTTTGCTATATTCAAAGAACAGATCAAAATGTTTGGCGTAAGTGAGGATGTACATTTTATCCGTACGACAGATAGTAATCACGAGAAAACTGCACAAGAATTCTGGACGCGTGTATATGACAATGGCTACATTTACAAGAAAACTTACGAAGCAAAGTATTGTGTAGGTTGCGAAAGCGAGAAGACAGATAGTGAATTAAATGAAGCGGGGCAGTGTCCGGACCACCCGGGAATAGATCTCCAAATTATTAAAGAAGAAAATTACTTTTTTAAATATTCTGCATTCCAGGAAAAACTTTTGGAATTCTATAAAGAGAATCCTACCTTTGTAATTCCTGAATTTCGTTTCAATGAAATTATTTCTTTCGTCGAGAATGGTTTGCAAGATTTCTCTATTTCAAGACTCAAATCCAAAATGCCGTGGGGGATACCAGTGCCAAATGACGACGAGCAAGTAATGTATGTATGGTTTGATGCACTTACAAATTATATTTCTACACTTGGTTGGCCTACAGAAGGAGGGGATTTCGAGAAATATTGGGTAAATGGAAATCCTACACAATACTGTGGCAAGGATAACACCCGTTTCCAGAGCGCTATGTGGCAGGCAATGCTAATAGCTGCTGGTGTACCCAATTCCCATCAAATCGTGGTAAATGGCTTTATAACAGCCGACGGTGGCCTCAAAATGAGCAAAACCCTAGGTAATGTAGTAGACCCGAGTGATATTGTGGCTGAATATGGCACCGACGCATTACGCTATTTCCTCTTGCGAGAAGTGAGTAATTTCGAAGACAGCCCATTCACAATAGAGCGATTCAAAGATGCATACAATAGTGGCCTTGCGAACGGTATTGGTAATTTAACAAGCCGTATTATGAAAATGGCGACAACAAATCTAGAAAAACCAGTAGAAGTTATTGAAGCTAGGTATGATCAAGTGTTTATAAATAATATGGAATCTTTTAATATACACAAAGCTTCAGAGCTTATTTGGCTTTGGGTAGGAGAGCTTGATGCTATTATTCAAGAAAAAGAACCTTTTAAATTAATAAAAACTAATCCAGAAGAAGCAAAAAAAATCATTTCAAGTCTCGTAACAGCTCTTGCAAACGTTGCTTTTCACTTAAAATCAATATTACCTGAAACTTCTGAAAAAATTCTCACTCTAATATATAATCATCAAACTCCTGACACCCCATTGTTTTTAAGAAAAGATTAGTAATTAATATAAAAATTATGAAAATAATCATTTGTGGTTCTATCAGTGCTGCTGAAGAAATTATAGAGACAAAGAATAAGCTTGAAGCTTTAGGAAATGAAGTAGAGATACCCGAAGGAGTGAAAAATGCTGAACTTCGAGGGCGCACTGAAGTGAGTGTTTCTGAAAAAGCAGAGGATAAAATAAAGCACGATCTGATTCGAGGGTATTTTGAAAAAATTAAAAATTACGATGCAGTATTAATAGTTAATCCAGAAAAGCGAGGGATTCAAGGTTACATAGGAGGAAATACTTTTTTAGAAATGGCATTTGCTCATGTTTTGAATAAAAAATTGTATTGCTTTAATCCATTACCAGATTTACCGTATGCTTCGGAGATGATTGCAATGCAACCGGTCATTTTAAACGGAGATTTATTAGCTATCAAATAAATATGAATTTCAAATACATAGACATACATTCACATGTGAATTTTAAGGCATTCGAGGAGGATAGGGATGCTGTTATTCGTCGAGCACTCGATGCAGGGGTGGCGGTGATCAATGTTGGTACACAGATAGATACATCACGCTTTGCTGTCGAGATGGCAAATAAATACGATGGGGTATATGCGATCATTGGATTGCACCCGATACATACAGGCGCATCTTATCACGATACAAAAGAGCTCGGCGAAGAGGGTAAAGCATTTACAAGCCGTGGAGAAGTTTTTGATTACGAAGAATATAAAAAATTAATTGTAGATCCAAAAGTCGTGGCAATAGGGGAATGTGGACTTGATTATTATCGATGCACAGCGGAAACAATTGCCAAGCAAAAACAAGCTTTCATCGAGCAAATAAATCTCGCAAATGAATTCAATAAGCCACTAATGCTACATATTCGTAATAATCCTGAAAGCAAAGAACTCAATGCCTATAGTGATGCACTTGAAATTTTAAAAGAGCATGCAAAGGTGAAGGGGGACGTGCATTTCTTCGCCGGAACTCTCGACGATGCAAAAGGGTTTGTGGATTTTGGATTTACACTTTCATTTACGGGGGTTGTGACTTTTACTCACGATTACGATGAAGTTGTTCGTGCGACCCCACTTGATATGATCATGTCGGAAACTGACTCTCCGTATATAACACCAATCCCATACCGTGGCAAGCGCAATGAGCCAGTATATGTAATAGAAGTCGTAAAAAAGATTGCCGAAATAAAGGACTTGCCAGTAGAGGAAGTAGCCGAGCAATTAGTGGCAAATGCCAAAAGAGTATTTGGAATCCCAGATAGAGGTTAAACCTCTATCTGGGTGGACAGACAGATTTATTTCTGCTAATATAGGCAAGTCCCGTTTGATGCGCTCCTGAAAGCGTATCACCTTTGGTCCGTAGCGGGGCAATTATTAAATTTAAAAATTAACGTATTTCCTATGGAAAAAGAAACAAAAATGTCCGTATATGAAGTCGGCTACCTTTTGGTGCCAACCGTTGCGGAGGAGAATGTAGGTGGAGAAGTTACAGCATTGAAAGATATGCTATCTGAAAATGGAGCACAATTTATCGCGGATGAATATCCAAAGATGATGGAGCTCGCATATCAGATGGAACGTCATATTGCCAACAAAAAGGCTAAATTTACTACAGGATATTTCGGTTGGGTAAAATTTGAGATACCAACAGAAAATATCAATGCCGTAAAAGTAAAACTTGATGGAAACGAATCAATTATTCGGTTTCTATTAATCAAGACTGTTCGCGAGAGTACAATGGCTCCAAAGCGAGGCTTTGGCTCAAAAGAGGGTGGGGCTCGACGTAAAGTTGCAACTAAAGGGGATGAAGAAGCAGTTGTAGCAGAAGCTATCAATGAGGAAACTATTGATAAAGATATCGACGCACTTGTGATAGAATAAATACATTAGCAAATAACTCTAAAAATTTTATGTATTTAAACAAAGCATTAATTATAGGTAACTTGACTCGAGATCCAGAACTTAAATCTCTGCCATCTGGAATCAAAGTGTGTAGTTTCTCTGTCGCAACAAATCGTGTGTGGAAGGATCAAAATGGTGCCAAGCAAGAAGCGGCTGATTATCACAATATTGTTGTATTTGGTCGCCAAGCGGAGACTGTGGCTCAATATATGAAAAAGGGTAGTCAAGTGATGGTGGAGGGCCGTATGCAGACACGTAGTTGGGATGATCAGACAACAGGTGTGAAGAAATATCGCACCGAAGTTGTTGCAGACCGTGTTCAATTTGGGTCATCAGGTAATGCTCCTCGAACCCAAGGTTCGACTTCTGCACCTTCCAAATCTACAGGGCAAGAAGATGATTCCGCTCTTGATACAATCGATTATCCACAGGAAGATATTTCCAGCGAAGACATTCCATTTTAACAATTAATTAAAAAAAGATATGAAACAAGATTATTTTTCTTCAAACAATATAAAATATATTGATTACAAAGATATAGATTTACTTCGAAAATTTTTGGCCCCATCAGCACGCATGCTTTCACGTAAGCGTACTAATGTAACAGCAAAGAATCAACGTAAATTGTCTATTGCAATCAAACACGCACGATTTATGGGATTACTCCCATTCGTAGCTAAGTAGTAGTAAAATAAAAAAATCCCCGAAAGGGGATTTTTTTATTTTTGCTAGATACTTTTTAAACTCTTTCTACGTATTCGCCAGTCTCTGTATTGATTCGGATTTTATCGCCTGCGTTGAGGAAGAATGGGGCATTGATATTGACGCCATTTTCGAGCGTTACCACTTTACCTCCGCCGTTGGCCGTATTGCCTTTGATTGATGGGGGAGCTTCCTTGATAACGAATTCCATTTTGACTGGAAGCTTAATGCTGATTATCTTCTCTTCATCATCTTCACCCCAGACAAGGGCAGTCACGTTTTCGTTTGCTTTCAGGAATTTGATGGAATCACCAATTATTTTTTCATCAAGTTGGAAACGATTCTTTGGATCACTCGGATCGGCAAACCAGTACTCGCCTTTGTTGGCATAGAGGAATTTTACCTCACGTCTATTTACTTCTGCTTCATCAGCTTTATCCGAAGCATGGAAAACGGTATTCCAAGTACGACCGGAAAGCAGGCTCTTTAATTTGACCTGGTTTTGAGGCTTTCTTTGCTGTGTGCGGGCGACGTGGTTGTCGACGACGACACAAGGCTCATTCTCGTGGATAATAATTTTCCCTGTACGTATTTCACTGTATTCAAGCATTGCCATATAGGGGTAGTATAGCTTATAAAATTGTTCTTTTCAATATATTGACAATTATCAGATTATCGTGTTATAATAAAAAAAACTAAACGGGGCTAGCGAAAACCCGAAAAAAGAAGTAGCACGAATCTTAAAAAGTTAATCAAATGAAAAAATTATTCCTTATTTCCGCTCTCATGTTCATTGGTATAGCCAATGCAGCAACTCTGGTAACTGTGCTTGGTACACCAACGTACAAAAACACCAACGATGTAAACGGCGACGCAGTTGCCGTAACCTACACTATTCCAATACAAGTAACTTCTTCTGGGGGCGACTTGTACTTAGGCCAAACCGCCCAGTTGGCGAGTACTGCAACGGGCACAAACGCGTTTGCGTTTGTGTTTAGGATCTCTTCTGACCCTAATGTAAACAATGTGGTATTGCCGGCAACAGTTAGTTTAACCTCTACAGATGCCGTTATGGAAAAGAACGCCTACCGTATAGAGGATGGAGCAACAAAAAATTTTATTCTGACTGTGGTATTAAGTTCGGTTAAGTTAAATGCATCATATCGTGTTTGCCTCAGACAAATCAGATTTTTCACAGAGGCAGATTTAACGAATGGTACAAATTTGACTCTTGTGCCTGACGGAGATTTCTGTACTGATTACCGGTTGATCAATCATAGTTTAAAGATTGACAACATACATCAGAAAAATGAAATTGAAGTTTCGGTGTGTCCTTCCGGTATCAGAATTTATTCTGAAAAAGACGCTGTGGTTGAAGTGTATTCAATTACTGGAGCAAAATTATTTTCCGGCAATTGTGACACAAAAGAAGCGCAGATTTTTTCATTACATACACCAGGTATGTATATTGTATTGCTTTCAGTAGAAGGTAAGAAAATAACAAAAAAGGTATGGATTAATTGATTAATTGGCAAATTGCAAATAAAAAAAGGCTTTTCTGAAAAGAAAGCCTTTTTTTTGTGGTAATTATTCCCCAGAACTTGCGACTTGGATTTCGCTGAATCTTGAGCGTACTTCTTTGAGGATGCCGTCAGCGATTTTTTTATTTTCTTTCAGCCAAGTGCGAGTTGCGTCATAGCCACGGCCCATCGCAACCTTTTCACCTTCTTTATTTTTCATTGAGTATGATGCGCCGGATTTATCGATGATGCCTAGCTTCTCACCGAGAGCCATGATTTCACCTTCGCGGGAAATTCCTTCACCATACAATATATCAAATTCTGTTTGTTTGAATGGGGCAGCGACTTTGTTCTTGACCACTTTCACACGTGTGCGTGAGCCAACAACTTCTTCCCCTTTTTTGATCTGCGCGATGCGGCGAATGTCTAGGCGGATAGAAGTGTAGAATTTGAGTGCTTTTCCTCCTGGAGTAGTCTCTGGGTTACCAAACATAATACCGATTTGCATACGAATTTGGTTGATGAAGATTACCACAGTATTTGAGCGGGCAACAATTGCCGTCAGTTTGCGAAGTGCTTGCGACATCAATCGAGCTTGCTTACCAACATGTGATTGGCCCATATCGCCTTCGATTTCATCTTTTGGAGTAAGAGCTGCAACAGAGTCGATAACGATTACATCAATTTTGCCAGAGCGGACAAGCGATTCTGTAATTTCCAATCCTTGCTCACCAGTGTCTGGCTGAGAAATCAAAAGTTCTTTGATATTTACTCCTAATTTTCGTGCGTATTCAGGGTCCATTGCGTGTTCTGCATCAATATATGCACATACACCGCCTTTTTTTTGCGCTTCAGCCACAATATGGAGTGCTAGTGTTGTCTTACCGCTTGATTCTGGTCCAAATATTTCGAGCATTCTTCCACGTGGTACACCACCAACCCCAAGCGCCATATCAAGTCCGATTGACCCAGTAGGGATGACATCAATATCAACTTTTGGGGAATCTCCCATTTTCATAATCGCACCTTCACCGAATTTCGTTTGGATAGAGCGAATTGTGTCTTCAATACCTGCTCCGATTTCCTTTGGTTCCTTCTTTGCTTTTTTTTGCATAAATAATTTGAATCCGCTTTAGGCGGACAAGTTAATTGTTAATAATATTTTTTTCACTATTTGAGATAGCTAACGATTCGCCGTTCTTTGTATAAATTTCAAAAGTTTTTTCAGAATTTTTCCCTGAAGTATCTTGAGCAAAGAGTGTTATGACTGAAAATCCGTTAGGGAAGGCGATATCTTCCGCAAAGTTTCCTTTCTTATCCACAAATATTTCTCTACCATTGAGGGTTATGAATTTCGCATTGCGTGCTTGGCCGACAACTCGTGATAAAGTTGAACCTTCACTTTTCTTAACGACATCCGCGGAGATCTCTACTCCTTTTATTATGGATCGGGTGTGGGTGTAGCCATAAACACTAATCACAAAGAAAAGCATTCCAAAAATTATTGTCTTCATCCAAAAAAATCTTGATTTTGATTTAAATAATTTATTCATATCTATACTTGTTCGTTTGTATGATCAACTGAATGTTCTAATACTTCGCGAGGCTTTGCTCCATTTCCTGCACCGACTACTCCACGCTCTTCAAGGATATCGATGAGTCGAGCAGCACGAGCATAGCCGATACCGAGTTTACGCTGGAGGAATGATGTGGATGCCTTACCTGTCTCAATAACAATACTTCTTGCATCTTCGTAGAGTTCATCGTCCTCATCTTCCATATTTCCGTTAAATAAATTGTTGCCTTCGTTGATTGGTCCGGAAAGTTCGATTTCATTTGGCAAGTCATCTTGATGTGCTTTCCTTAAGTATTGTACCACTTTTTTCACTTCTTCCTCAGAGATAAATGCACTTTGTAGGCGCTCTGGCTGACTCATTTCCCCAGATGCATATAGCATATCACCGGCACCGAGTAGCTTCTCGGCTCCTGCAGAATCAAGGATTGTGCGTGAATCTATTTGTGAAGATACTTGTAAAGCTATGCGAGTTGGGACATTGGCTTTAATCAACCCCGTAATGACATTCACAGAAGGGCGTTGCGTAGAAAGTATCAAATGGATTCCAACAGCACGAGACATTTGGGCAAGGCGTACGATCGCACTTTCGAGTTCTCGGGGGTAAGCCTGCATAATGTCTGCTAATTCGTCGATAATAATGACAATATATGGCATTTTTTCGGCTTCGGTATCTTTACCTTTTGCTTCTTTTTCAAGACGAGGAAGAATATTCTGGTGATAAGATTCAATATCGCGGACCGATTCAGATTCCAATATATTGTAACGTCGATCCATTTCTTTGGCTGCCCACTTTAGTGATAGGATTGTTTTCTTTGGGTCAGTAATTACTGGAGTCAGTAGGTGGGGGATTTTGTTGTATAGAGTTAATTCAACACGCTTTGGGTCTACCATTATCATACGCATTTCTTCTGGGCCATTGCGGTACAACAAGCTGGTAATTACAGAATGTATAGTTACAGATTTTCCAGATCCAGTTGTTCCTGCGATAAGAGCATGAGGCATTTTTGCTAAATTACCAAAGTAGGCTTTTCCAGACAGTCCTTTACCAAGAGCAACAGTTAGAGGCTTTGTAGAATTTTGGAATTTATCATCTGAAAGCAGTGTGGCAAGTCCGACAGTGGATTTTATTTTATTTGGGATTTCAATACCGACAAGTGACTTGCCTGGGATAGGGGCCTCGATACGGATAGGGTGGGCTGCGAGGGCAAGAGCAAGGTCATTTTGTAAACCTAAAATCCTAGAAAGTTTCATCCCCTGAGCAGGCTTCAACGCATATCGAGTCACCGTTGGTCCAATAGTAACTTCATCCATTTCAACTTGAATACCAAAGTTCATAAGTGTACGTTGGATGATATTCATATTGGCTTTAATGTCACCCACATTTGGTTTACCTTTATCGCGCTCAAGAAGGGATAAAGGTGGGGGAACATACGCACTTTTGGTTCGTGGCTTCTTGATTAGGATTTCTTCTTCGAATTCTTCCTCAGAATCTTTTGCAACAATTTTCGCTTTTACGATCGGCGTTTCTTCTTCTTGTGTTTCTGTATATTCTTCGTCTATAAATTCTTCAGAATAAGAATCTTCCTCTTTCTTTTTGAACAGCGACATTTTTGAAGAAAAGATATTAGTGAAAAATCTTTTTACATCAAACCATACTTGGATAAGCTTTGGCCTCTCATCGAAAAGTACAATCAAAGCAATAATCAGTAGGGCACCAAGTAATAGCAAGCTTGCATATACTCCGAATAATTTTACGAACGGCCAGGCAAATAAAGAGCCCAAATATCCACCGAGCGCGATATTTGTTGATTCTCCTTTCCCATTGATACTGATATCAAATATTGCAAGAGATGATAGAAGAACCACTGCCCCTGCGATTGAATGAAGTCGTGCGACTTGGGGTCTTCCTTTTTTCACAAAAGAAAATCCAACAATCACCAGAAGGATAGGGAGTAAGTAGTACCCTAATCCAAAGAATGAGCTCAATGATGTGTAGAAGAATTCTCCAGCCATACCTGCTCCATTAAAGAATGACAAGATTATAAATAGCGCTAGGAAAAAGAAAACAATTCCCCAGATTGTATACCGAGTTTCTTCCTTTAATTCAATTTTTTTCTTGCTATTTTTACCTTTCTTTTTTGAGGGGTTACTTCTGCTTGTTTTGCGTTGAGGTCGCTCGTCTTCTTCCTCATCAAAGTCTTCATCTTCAACATCTTTTTTTGCCATATATCTTTATATTATATCATAAATTTTCGTACCGAGCATAAAAGAAGTAATCATAAATTTCCTGCGAATTTATGAGTGTTGCATTACATTTTTTTGAGTGTATAATGGACAAATCAAACAGACATTTTTAGCTAAATTTTTTTAGAAAAAGTTATGGAAAATCAAAAAGACATATCTCAATACTCAAAGGACACTGTCCTTTTAAAACCAGAAAATGCTTTAAACACAATGTCTTTTTCAGACTTCGTAAGTAAAAAGGTAGAAAAGTTAGTCACAGCATTGTATATGGTCACAGACTGTATGGAAAAGGATGAACCAATGAGAGTTCGCTTGCGCTCGGTAGGGATCGAGCTGTTGTCCTTTACCCATTCATTTAAGTTGCTAAATGATGGAGACAAACAAACTCTAATTTATAAGTCAAAAAATAATATAAAAGAAATAGTTTCCGTTACAGGGATAGCTCTTATGATGGGTTTTATTTCAGAGATGAATGCCAACATTTTGAAGAGGGAATTTGATATTCTCTTGGCGGAATTTAATCGATTTGAGGAAGCCTGTTTTCCTAAAACAACTTCCGTTGCGAAGAACTATTCTTTGAATGAAATAATGCTCGATAGTAATTCTTTTAATGTATCCTTGCCTGTTTATAATCAGCGACAAAGTTCTCCTCTACCACCTTCACAGTTTTGGGAACAAAAGGACAGTAACTCTCAAGGACAGATAAAGGACAATAATATAGTTGGTAAAGAAGTGTCCGATAGAAAAATACCTTCTATTATAAAGAGAAAACCGATGTCTTTTTCAGATAGATTAGAATTGGCTAACAAGAATAGGCCAGAAAAAATTTTGTCCATTATAAAAAGTAAAAAAGACACTCTTGGTTTCAGTGCGGGGGTTTCTATAAAAGACATTGCAAGTGCTTTTTTTGATTGCTCTGAGAAAACAATTCAACGCGAACTAAATTCTCTGGTTGCCAAAGGCCAACTAAAAAAAACAGGGGAGAAGCGCTGGAGTAGATATCAAATTGTATAATATGTGTTGTATTGTGTAATTTTCATATACTATGCCCGTCTATATTAGTGAGGGTATTTGGAGGTTAATCTTAATGAATATACATTCTAAAGAATTACCCAATATCCACAGTTTTAGCCATTTATAGCTATTAGCTTTTTAAGGCTTATGGTATATACTTAGCTTAGCATTGTAGTGTTGGCATATTTTTATGTTTTATGCTATGATGTAGCATCACTAAATGTGTACATTTTGAGCAATCAAAATACTATATATAGTGATACCGATCATTGAAAATAAAATACTGTGAGTAAATTAATACCAAATATATTCACGGCGTGTTGTTTTCTTTGGTCGTACTCGAATATTTAAAATTTCATTCCGTTTTTTATTTTAATTTTTTTGATAGAGAGATTATCTTAACTAACATTAATATGAAAAATAAAATATTCGTGTATCGGCCCTGTCGACAAGGCAGATATGGCTAGATTGTTTTTTTTGCAAAATTTTTTGATAGAGAATTTTAGCGATCAAAATAATTTAGTAAATATGTGTTTTAGTTTTATGTTTTCGTTTCATACGCACACTTTTAGTTTTTTCTTCTGGCACGTTTTAGTGGTCAGTAAGATAAGTCGAAACTAATTTAAACGCGCGTAAAAATTATAAAAATATTATGTTAAATATTAAATCAAAATCTGTAAAGTTCTTTGCAGGTGCGGTTATGGCTTTGGCATTTGCTTTCGTTGCTGTTTCAGCAAACGCAGCATATATGTTCCCAAACCAAATCGATACTAAGCAAGAACGTATGGATGTTCAAACTGTTCTTAATATGGTTTTGACTCCTTCACCAATGCTTTCAGTAGATGGTGTTTTGGGTGCAAAGTCAGTTGGAGCAATTAAAGCTTTCCAAGCTTCAAAGGGTCTTAGTGCTGATGGTAAAGTTGGTCCAATAACTCGTGCTGCTCTTGAAGCTGCACAAGGTACAACAACTACTACTACAACTACTACTACAACTAGTGGTACAGCAGGATGTACTTCTGGTGCTATGTACAGTTCAACAACTGGTATGCCTTGTACTACAACAAGTACAGCAGGATGTACTCCTGGGGCTATGTACAGTTCATCAACTGGTGCACCATGTTCAACTACAACAACTACTACTACTACAACAATGAGTGGTACAACTGGTGACATCGCTTCTATTTCTCAACTTTCACAATATTCAAGTGAGGAAGTTGGTTCTGGACAAAACGATGTTAAGGTTATGGGCTTCGATGTAGAAGCTTCAAATGATGGTGATGTTAAAATCACTTCAATCAAATTGACATTCGACAATACTGGAAATGCTTCTGGTGATTCAGATCGTTTGTCTGACTACCTTGATACAGTTACAGTATGGATGGGTTCTACAAAAGTAGGATCTGCTGATACTGATGACTTTAATAAAGATAGTTCAGTTACTTATTCACGAACTATTCAATTAGACAATGCAATTGTAAAAGCTGACAAAAAGGCAAGCTTCTACGTTGCAGTTGACGCAGTAAACAACCTTGATTCAGGAGATATTGACTCTGATTCAATGACAGTTGGTATTAACAGTATCCGATTCATGGATGGTTCAGGTGTTACTACAACTATCAGTAACAGTGATTCATTGCTTGATGGTAACATGGATTACGATATAGCAAATGATGGAGTTGGTATTTCATTCGTAAGCTACTCTTCAGCAGCTGACACAGAATTGAAATTCTCAACCGACAATACTCCTAGCTCTGCTACTGTAGAAGTTGATTCTTCAGAGAATACAGAGGATGTAGTAATGTTGAAAGGTCAAATCGAAGTTGAAGGTGATTCTGACATTTGGTTAGATGAGTTGCCATTTACATTTACAACAACTGGTGAGAGCCCAACAGCTCTAGCAAGTGTTGCAACATTGACTATCGATGGAAAGACATTCACTGAGACTGTTACAACTACAGCTGCTTCAAGTGTGACTGTTACATTCAATGATCTAGATCTAGACCTAGTAGCTGGTAAGACAGTAAAGTTCTCAGTTTCTGCTGATATGAACGATATTGAAGATACTGGTGTTGTAGGTACAGACTTCGATGAAGGTGATACTATGACAGTTTCTCTTACAACAACAAATCGTGCTAGTGTTGTAGCAGAAAACGAAGCAGGTGATTCATTGACAGACAGTACAGAAATGACTGGATCTGTTACTGGAAATGAAATGACATTCCGAACAGAAGGTGTAAACGTAGTAATGGGTACACCAACTTACGGTAAAACAACTGATACAAACGGTGTTGTAACACAATTGACTTACACAATCCCAGTAGCTGTTACAGCTTTTGGTGATACATTGTACATGGGTCAATCAGGACAATTCGCTTCAACAGCAACAGCTTCAAACAGCTTCGCTGTAGTATTCGAAAACTCTTCTACACCAACAACAGCTGATGTCACATCTTCAGCGACAATTGCAATCTCTACAAGTAACGCTCTTGTAGAAAGTAACGGTTACGCTCTTCCAGAAGGTACAACAAGAAACTTCACTATCGAAGTTACTCTTAATACACCAGGATTACTTGGTGCTGTATCAGCTGGTAACTACCGTGCAAGAATCGATGAGCTACGTGTGTTCACAGGTGCTGGCCTAGAAAGTGCAGCAACTGCGACAAACAACTCATTGCTTCCAACAACTTCTTACCGAACAGACTTCAAATACATCACAAGCTAATAACTTGATTGTATTAGATGGATATTCTTTAAGAATAGTTCAAGCTAACAAAAAACCACCCAATTGGGTGGTTTTTTGTTTTGTGTTATAATTTCTCTATGAAATCTCTTCGTGAAAATATAATAAAATATGGCTCATATTTGCTGGTTTTCCTCAGTCCTCTTGTTTTTTTTAGTCAGTACTTGTCACCCCACGTTTCCACAAAAACATTCTTTATTTATATGGTTGTCGAAGTTATGTTTTTTGTTTGGATATACGCAGTCATTGTGGATAGATCATATCGGTTGCCAAAAAGTTCATTGAAATACTTTATCCCACTCTTGGGATTTGTGGTATGGATGTCTCTTTCGGGTATATTTGCTGTTAACCCCAACCTTTCTTTTTGGTCATCGTTTGGTCGTGGTACTGGGCTTTTGACTTTGTATCACGCTTTGGCGTTATCTTTTATAGTCGCATCTCTTGTCCGAAAGTATGGGGCATATTATGTGTCTTCATTGTTCCAATGGTTTGTTGGAGGCGCGTTTATCCTTGCTTGCAGTATTTGGATGGGTATTGATGGGTTCAAGTCATCTATGCTATTTCTTAAAAAGGATGCAGGAGGCGGATTCTCTGGTAACTCAACACTTGGTGCTGGCTATCTTGTGTTCGCTTTGGCGATGGCGGGGTACTTACTTAGTATCAAAAGTATCAGTAAAACCAAAAAATGGTTAATTAGTGTTGCCGTGGCGACAATAATATTCTCTCCGGTTTTTGCAACTTTATATGGCGCATTCTCGGGTAACAGTATTTTAGGTACAGCCCGAGGTACTATCCTTGCAATTGTGGCAGGGTTTGGGGCGAGCATTGTCGGGGCTATGTTTGTAGCTCGCAAGAAGGTTGTACGCGGTATAAGTATCGCTATTATGATTTTTGGGTTACTAACCGCTGGCTATTTATGGAATCAATTAGTTACACCAAATACATATTTAAATACGAAATTTACAGAGCAGGCTCGTGGAAGTCGTTTTATCTTTTGGGATGTTGCACAAAAAGCAATGGATGAAAGGCCGATTTTCGGCTATGGTGCAGAAAATTATCCTATTGTATATCAAACATACTTTGATCCTAATATTTTAGTACTAGAGAATAGTTTCGAAGGATGGAATGATCGAGCTCACAATATATATTATGAATTGGGTTCAACCGGCGGGTACCCTGCAGTGATTTTGTACATCGCATTTTTAATTAGTTTGTTTTACGCTATTTACAAAGCGTTTAAAGTTAATAGATTAAATAAAATTCAAGCTTCAGTTTTGTGGGGGTTGCTGATTGCATACTTTGTTAATAATTTATTTACTTTCGATTCCAACTTATCTTTGATGGCTTTATTTGTGGTAGCAGGAATTATATATGCTTTAACTCAAAATGAAAACAAAGACAAAATTTTGCCAGTTAAAATAGATTCTTCAAATAAAAATTTGCTAGCGGTCTGTATGTTTGTATTACTGGTCACCTCATTTATTTTCTTTGTTCAAAAACCTAGCGCCAAATCAAAACTTTATACGAAAACTTTTTCCTCTCCTATTAATCAGAGGGTAGACTTGTATCCTAATTTATTGAAAGGTTCACATGCAGGGTCAGACTGGGACGCAAGTAATTTAATTTTCGAGACTTATAGATTGTATGCTTCTAACCCATCGGCGATTAAAAATGATAAAGAAAAATTACCTTATTTGGTTAAAAACCTTGAGGCAATAATAGCTTACTCGTACAAGCTTGCCGAGCAAAATCCTACAGATTATCGTCTGCACATATCGATATCATTTTTGGAAAATACGCTTACATATCTAACCGCTAGGCCTTATGATACAGAAACACAAAATAGGGTACTTGAATTTCTAGAAAAAGCCCGCGCTCTATCTCCAACAAATCCAAATGTTTACTGGAGTATTGCTCAAGTCAAAGTGTGGGGGAATGATTTAAAAGGAGCAGAAGAGGCCTATAAGGAATCTATAAGGGTTGCACCGAATATTCGCTCTTCATATAATCTTACTTTGCAGTATGCTCAAGTTGTAGGAAACAAAAAATTGTTTGACGAAATATTAATTCAAGCAAAAGAAAATATACCAGGATACGAATTAAAATAATATGAAAAAGATAATTGTTACAGGTGGGGCGGGGTTTATTGGATCGCATATTGTAGATATGCTTGTTGAACGTGGGTATGAAGTGCATATAGTGGACAATATGTCGACAGGGGAAAAGGCGAACATAAACCCAAAAGCAGTACTGCACGAAGTAGATATCCGAGATTATGAAAAATTACTCCCAGTATTTGAAGGGGCGGAATATGTTTTCCACGAAGCAGCAATGCCCCAAGTGCAATATTCAATAGAGAATCCGATTGAAACAAATGAAATTAATGTAAAAGGGTTATTGAATGTTTTGGAAGTTTGCCGAGTAAATAAAGTTAAGAGATTCATTTTTGCATCATCAAGTGCAGTGTACGGTGATCAGGAAGTTTTGCCATTAATAGAAACGATGGATCCTAATCCGTTGTCTCCATACGGTGCACATAAGTATATAGGGGAAATTTATTGCAAACTGTACTCAAAAATTTACGGAGTTGAAACAGTATCTTTTAGATACATGAATGTTTTTGGCCCAAGGCAGAGCGCTACCGGTTCATACGCTTCGGTTATTCCACGATTTATAGAATTCAAGAAACAAAATCAACCAATGACAATAGTAGGGGATGGAGAGCAGACACGAAATTTTGTTCATGTTAGTGATGTTGTGAATGCAAATTTATTAGCAATGGAATCTAATAAAGTAGGCAAGGGTGAGGTAATCAACATCGGCTCAGAAGATCAATACTCTGTAAACAAAATCGCAGAACTCTTAGGAGGAGAGAGTGTGTATATAGAACCGCGTATCGAGCCTCGTGCTACTTCTGCCAACAACGCAAAGGCGCGAGAACTATTGGGTTGGGAGCCAAAGGTTACACTTGAAAAAGGTTTGGAAGAATTGAAAAAGTATCATAATATAGCTTAATATGGAAAACAAAAAGAAAGCATTAATAATAGGGATTACAGGACAAGACGGGTCATATTTGGCCGAATTTTTGCTCTCCAAGGGCTATGAAGTCCACGGGATGATAAGGCGCTCATCGAGCTTCAATACCGACCGATTGGATAATATATACCAAGATCCACATATAGATAATCGCAACTTAATGCTACATTATGGTGATTTGTCTGACTCAAATAGTATCAATAGTATGATCAACAAAGCTCGCCCAGATGAAGTTTATAATCTAGGTGCGCAGAGTCATGTACGAGTTAGTTTCGATATTCCGGAATATACTGCCGATATTGATGCGCTTGGTACGTTGCGATTGCTTGATGTTATCAAAGAACAAAATTATCCGATCAAATTTTACCAAGCAGGTTCCAGTGAAATGTTTGGAAAAGTTTTAGAAACTCCACAAAAAGAAACGACACCATTTAATCCAGCAAGCCCATATGGTTGTGCGAAAGTTTTCTCGCATCATATTTGTGTAAATTATCGCGAATCTTATAATATGTTTATTTGTAACGGAATACTTTTCAATCACGAATCTCCTCGCCGTGGCCGAACTTTTGTAACAAAGAAAATTGTGGAAGGCTTGGTGGATATTAAATTAGGAAAAAAGAATGAAATATTTCTTGGAAATTTGGAAGCCAAGCGTGATTGGGGTTATGCCTACGATTACGTGCGTGCAATGTGGATGATGCTCCAGCAAGATACTCCTGATGACTATGTCATCGCAACAGGGGAGACTCACTCAGTCCGTGAATTTGTAGAGTATGCGTCTTCTTTGGTGGGTTATAAAATTAAATGGGAGGGCGACGGTTTGAAAGAAAAAGGCATTGATGAAAATTCCGGACAAGCTCTTATTAGTATTGATGCAAACTATTACCGACCGTCCGAAGTTGATATATTGCTTGGGGACAGCACAAAAGCAAAAAACAAATTGAACTGGGAAGCGGAAGTAAAATTTAAAGATTTGGTAAAGTTAATGATGCAAAAAGAATTTGAAGATCGCGGGTTATCAATTAATGACTACACAAAATAAAATGTATATAGATTCAACAACGACAGATAAAGAAAAATTTAAAGATTTGATAATTTACACTGGGATATATTACCAAAAGGATGCTACTTATGATGCACGTTCGCAAATTTGGCCACAAACGATTGCAAACGCAGAGAAGCTTGGTATTCCAATTGTAATTCGTAACGATGGTGGTGTCCCGGATGAATTACTCAATCAAATTAAATCATTTAAAAATGTAACAATTGTTGATAAAAATCCAGAAGTTGCTAATACACTTGGTAGTGGCAGAAGAGAAGCTTTGCAAAAATGTATTGAAATTGCAAAAGAAAATGGAATAGAGGATCCAGTGTTCTTATGGACTGAGCCGGAGAAAGATGATTTGATAACCCCAGAAAATTTAACGAGAATGGTGAGGGTTATTCGTGACGGTGCACACATTGCTGTAGCTGAAAGAGAAGAGAAAGCTTGGCAACAACTACCAAAAACTCAAAAATGGTTTGAAAAAAGGGCAAATAAACGAGCCCATGAGGTAGCCAATCCTAAACCAGATAAAGAACTTGATATGTGGTTTGCACCGAAAATGTTTGATACAAAAGGATCTCAGTATTTTTTGAAATATAATTCTGATAAAACTAGGTTGGATTTATGGGATTCACTAATGGTGCCTGTTATGGATGCAGTGAAAGATGGTGTTGAAGTGAAAGGTGTTCCAGTCGATTTTCTCTACAATGAAGCACAAATTAAAGTTGAATCTGATGAATCTAATAAAGAAATTAAAATTAAAAGATTAGAACAATATTCACAAATTTTAAAAGAATTAGGTGATCCAAAATGGATTGAATTTTTTGAAACTTCAAAAGAAGAATTACAAACTGTAAAAGAAATAAAAAAAGAAGATAAATTATTGGTAGGTGAAGAGGCAGAAGAATCTAAAAAAGGAGTAATGAATCAATTTTGGAAATTAAAGTAGTATGGATAAAAATGCAAAAATTTACGTTGCAGGACACATGGGCCTTGTAGGTTCAGCCCTCGTGAGGGAATTAAATAAGCAAGGTTACAATAATTTGATTGTAAAAACTCGTGAGGAACTTGATTTGTTATCTCAAAAAGATGTTGAGGATTTTTTTGCAAAAGAAAAACCAGAGTATGTGTATTTCGCTGCTGCGAAAGTTGGGGGAATACTTGCCAATGATACATATTCAGCAGATTTTATTCGAGAAAATTTAATTATACAAAACAATATCATTGAGAGTTCATATAAAAATAATGTTAAAAAATTATTATTCCTCGGGAGCTCTTGTGTATACCCCAAAAATGCTCCCCAGCCAATTAAAGAAGAGTACCTTTTGACTGGGGAACTCGAAAAAACAAACAAAGCATATGCGATAGCAAAAATTGCCGGTATTGTAATGTGCCAAGCGTATGCCCAACAGTATGGAATGAAAAGTGTTATTGTAATGCCTACAAATTTATATGGACCTAATGACAATTTTGATTTAGAAAGTTCCCATGTACTGCCAGCAATGATTAGAAAGTTTGACGATGCTAAAAACACTAATTTATCTGAAGTTGTTTTGTGGGGGACAGGAGCACCAAAAAGGGAATTTTTATATGTAGATGATCTGGCTAATGCCTGCGTTTTTCTAATGCAGAATTATGAAAGTTCAGAAATTGTTAATATTGGTACCGGGGAAGATTTGTCGATTTTAGATTTAGCCAATTTAGTGAAGGATGTTGTAGGGTATAAAGGGGAAATTGTATGGGATTCGAGCAAGCCCGATGGTACGCCTAGGAAACTCCTAGATGTGTCTAAAATACATAATCTAGGCTGGAAAAATAATATAGAATTGGAAAATGGAATAAAGCTTACTTATGAGTGGTATAAAGAGAATACAAAATGATAATTGTACGTCTACAAGGTGGCCTAGGTAATCAGATGTTCCAATACGCATTGGGGCGGTCTTTGGCGATCAAAAATAAGGATAAGTTAAAATTGGATATTAATTCTTATAACCCAAGTAAAATTTCACAAAGGGATTACCAATTGAATAATTTTAATATTCAAGCTGATGTTATACCCCGGGACAAAAATTTTTATTTGAGTAGATTGATATATAAAGTATCTAAATTGTTTAAGAGTAAGGGCCTAGAAAAAAACTATAATTTTGATAAGGAGATTTTGGATTTGAAAGGGGATGTAATTTTGGATGGTTTTTGGCAAAGTTATAAGTATTTCAACGAATATAATGAAATTATAAAAAAAGATTTTACTCTAAATCATCTCTCAGATAAAGTATTAAAATTGATTCATGAAATTAAAGAAAAAAATTCTGTATGTTTACACATAAGAAGGGGAGATTATGTCGGGAACTCTTTTCATCCTGTAAAAGACTTTTCTTATTACGAAAATGGTTTGAAAGAAATAGAAAAAAAGGGGAAAATAGATTGCGTGTACGTATTTGATAGAGATGACATAGAATGGTGCAAAAAAAATTTAAAGTTCAATTATCCTACCGTGTTTGTGGATGCCGATATAAATAGTGATATAAGTGTAGCCGAAACATTAATTATAATGAGTACTTGTAAGCATTTTGTACTAGCTAATAGTAGCTTTTCTTGGTGGGGCGCATGGCTATCAAATAATCCAAGCAAATTAGTGATTTGTCCTAAACAATGGTTCGGAGATAGTACTATTGATACAAGTGATTTAATTCCACCAGAGTGGATACGAATATAGTATGGATAAATTAATTTCAATCATATTACCCACATATAATGGCTCTAAATGGATTAAAATGGCCATAGAAAGCGTCCAAAGCCAAACTTATATGCATTGGGAGCTTTTGGTCATAGATGATGGATCTAGTGACAATACGGCTCAAATTGTGACGGAATTGGCACAAAAGGATCATAGGATTATATATATAAAAAACGAACAAAATCTAGGAATACAAAAGACCTTAAATAAGGGATTAAAAGAATCAAAAGGTGAATATATCGCCCGTATTGATGATGATGATCAATGGATAGACAAGGATAAATTAAAAAAGCAAATTGAATTTCTAGAGAAAAATAATGATTATGTTTTAGTGGGTACTGGAGTCAGAGCTGTATATGAAGATGGTAGTACAGTATTTGAACATATTAATCCGTTAAATAATTTAGATATCAGGAAAATCATTTTGAATAAAAATTGTTTTATACATTCGAGCGTAATGTTTCGAAAATCTACTGCTTTAAAGTTAGATGGGTACTCTGAAGATTTAAATATGAAGCATGTAGAGGACTATGATTTATGGCTGAGAATGGGGACGATTGGTAAATTTGCAAATTTAAGAACGGTTGGGATCAAACTTCTTATTCACAAGGAAAGTTTAAGTGCAAAAAATAAAATTATACAATTTGAAAAATCGATCAAGTTAGCAAAATTATACAAGAGTAATTACCCCAATTTTTATCTGGCCTACTGTAATCTACATATGCGAATGTTAATATACAGAATATTTACAGGGTCTATAATTAGAAGATTGTACCCATTTCTGTATAAAGTATACAAAAAATTTTAGATTATCTACCTTTGTTTTTTAATAATCCTAAAATTATTCTTGGATGAATGAATAAATTCAATATTTGTCTAATGACAAAAATAGGTATGTATAAATAAAATGACCCTAAACTTATTTTGAAAAGCTTTTGAAATTCTTCTTTCGAAATAGCTTGTTGCAAGATCTTTAGTAGATTTGCTCTCCCCATGGCGACTAATATTCTATAGGTAATTTTATCTGCCCAGAAAAGGGGGATATACATTGTGTCTAAGCTGGCAATCCATTTTTTATAAAAAGCAATCTCACGTTCAAAAATTGATGTAGGATTTGCCGTCATATTTGACCCATGTTTTCTTATGTGTACCAAAATTTTGTCAGCAAAATCTACTTCATAAACTTTTGCAATACGAAGCCACATGTCCCAATCCTCTCCAAATTTTAAATTTTCGTCAAATAAGCCTGTTTTCTCAAAGACTTCTCTTTTGATCAAAACACCGCTACCACTAGATGCAATCTGATTGCGCTCTAGAAGTTTCTTGAAAACGTTACCCCGCATATTCTTATAGTCTAGGGGCGCTTTATAATTTTTGAATATAATTTTATTGTCTGAGTCTATGATATCATAGTCACAATAAACCAATCCAAGATTTTTAAAAGTAGTATTTTCGAAAACTTCTAGTTGCTTTTCAAGTTTGTATTTATCCCATGTGTCATCTGCATCTAAGAATGCGATAAATTGTGTATTACTTGCATTAACCCCCGCATTGCGCGCAGAGCTTAACCCACCATTTTTTTTGTTTACAAGCTCGATGGGGACTTTCGAATTTGTAGCATATCCAGTTATAAGTTCTGCGGTTGTGTCTGTGGAGCCATCATTAACCACAATAATTTTATTAGGGGATAGTGTTTGATTAATAACTGAATCAAGGGCTTGTATGATAAAATCCTGTCCGTTATATACAGGGATTATGACGTCAATATTTGTCTCTATGTTTTTACTTGTCATCTTGTTTAAATAAATGCTGGTACCTCTCCTTATTATCCGTAATGTATTTTGGTAGGCCTTTGTCGCTTATAGTAAACTTGAAACTTCTACCAAGATAATCTTTTTTACCAAATCTGCTCTCTAGCTTTTCTTGAACATCTTTTGTGTTATAGCTTTCTTCTGTGTATGAATCATTCAATTTCCTTCGTACTTCCTCCAAACCACCAATAGAAGTAAAGTGCCACCCACCATTTCTTAGATAAGTATAATTTGTCTTGCTGGAAGTACGCAAGTGATTCAAACAGCTATTTTTTATATTTTTGTATTTGGTTACTAATGTACCAGCCCAAGGTTCAGTTGATAAATTATTTAAGTAGTAATTGTAAACGTCTTGCCTCAATTTAAAAATGTTATCTTTGGTGTAATCAATTATGATTTCAGGGTTCCATATTTCATCGACATCTCCAATAAAACATATATCATTGTCTTGTAAATGTGTGAGTGCCTTTTTGATACTTTCTTTTTGGTAGAATTCTCTTCTCCAGTGCTCTGGACCATTGTTCGGTACATTTGAGCTTGAATCTGCGAGGTGACATAACTCTTTATCATTTGGGTAATCATCTATAACAAAGTACTTAATTTTTTCTACGAATGGAGCAAAACGCTCTTTTTGCGCTTCGAAGTATAAAGGTTTATTTAGCCCTGAAAATGTGGTGGGAGCTTCAACTACAATAAACTGGTCTACATGGTCCTTTAAAATATTTAAACGAATTTCCAAGATATCTGCTTCGCCATTGTATGTAAAAATATCATAAATTTTTACATTTTTACGGTAGTCTTTTATAGATTCTAGGGATGTTTGATTTTTAAATAAATCTTTAATACCTTGTGGCGCAACTTTCTTTATAATGAAAAGTAAATTTTTTATTTGTGTCACAATATAATTTTTAATTTTTAATTTTACAGGTAGCTCTAAATTAAATTTTCCACTCCAGAGTAAATACAGAATTCTTTCTATTACCTGTGCTTCACCTGGGTGAGAGCTGTAGTTAATATATCGTCGTAGCTTTTCATAAAAAGATTTTGGGTATTGTTGGATATCCTTTTTTGTAACTATATAGTTAGACCCTGGGGCAAAAGGGATATATTTAGGAATTTTTTCTAGATATCTCCATATTAAATCATTGTAAGTTGTGAAATGTTTTGCAGGAAATATATTTAAATACCAACTATTGTTGATCTCATTGTACATACCATTTTCAGAATAAAATGATATTGGTAATTTTGTTTTGTGGTGCTTGGTGAATATTGGAGTAAAAATTGTGTTATTACAAATTGCATCAAATTCTTCTTTTGTAATATATTTAAATATATTACCTTTGGTCATAATTATTGAGTCTGGTAAATTGTCGTAGTTATCAATAATATATGTAAATTTGTCGTAAATGTCCCAACCAATATTTTTTACTCGAATGACCTTTGATTGGTCGAAAGGTTTAGTCCACTCATCTGTATCGCTTCTGTCATATATTATATAGTTATCAGTATAGTCCAAAATCCAACTGATATCAGCATTGTAATTTGAAACCATTAGAAAATTTTTGGTAATTTTAGGGTTACTCATTTATATAATATTGATTTTAATTTCTGCTTTATTTTATTTGGAAGAAGCATCTTTATTGATGATACAAGTTTCTTTCGAAAATTTACTTTGGGTTGGCCTGTATAAAATAAAGTTTTGTTTTTCTCCATGTATTCGTTTTTCTCCTTTAGACAAGATTCATAATCAGAAATTTTACCTTTCTTGTCGAGATAGAGCCATCCTTTGACTATGTTATACCCACATGACCAGTATCCATCTGACACATTGTGTCGAGCCCAGTATTTAGGCGCAATAATAACTTTTGCATTTTCATTTAGCCATGCAGGCAATATTGCAAAGCTCGAATTTGAGAGAATTAAATATTTTGCATACTGGATAGATGCATAATCGTTGGCCATATCGTGTGACACTTCGTAATTAGGGAAGAACTTTTTTGCAGATTCAACATCATCTGTGACTATTTTGAATTGGATATTAGGAACTTTGGAAGTTATATAATTGATTGCATTTTTCCAATATTCAAGCGGTAGGAATAAATCATTACCTCCAACATATTCACCTCCACGAAAATTCACAATACATAAATTTTCGGGCATTTCCATATGTTCTATTTTAAGCCATTCCCGGATCTCATTTTTTCTGTGAGAAAAATAATCTTCACCTTGGAATAATCCGTCGATTTTTGTATTATCTTCGATATTTTTTACTCTCCAATCATAATCGCGAATGTCTGTTCCGTTTGGGTGATTTAGTCTTTCTTCACAGAAATAATATTGTATTTGATCTGGGAGCTTTATTGGGGAACCACCTTCAAAAGGGATTATGCCACCTTTAACCTTTTCACCAAAATCTAATTTTAAAAAGCCACCTCCTTTAAATCTTTCTGGATGTGCAATACCAAATTTACATCCTTTATCCAGGGCTATAACTCGAGTGAAGACGTAGGCAAACAGTTGATTACCCAAGCCTTGTCCATTGTAAATTTCTGTTACTATCATTTTTCAAAATTAGGATATTTTTTATTTTTGCCTTTATGCCTGTGGAATACAAATGTTTTGTCTATATTTTTGTTTTCAGGAATTTCGCACTCTCTGGAGAAGTACCTTGCTACTTCTAATGGTGCAAATTTACACCCGTGTTCTTCGAACACATGGCGCATGTTTACAGAGATATACCCGTCTTCGTTATAAAAACCGTGGAAAGGTTTCCATTCCATTTCGATTTTCTTGGGTAGTTGCAAAAGTTTTTTTGATCTTAATGAAACACTATTACCAACTCTTTGTAAAATCCCATTTATGTCTCTGTAAGAAAAATCATCCTTAGGCAATGGCCATGGGGCACCTATATAATCATAATTAAGCCACTCATCTCGCCAGCATTCTGGATGCACCACAAATCCATCTGGGTGTATTAAAAGAGCAAATTCAGTATCGATGTGATCTCCAAGGTCAAATACTACAGCTTTGTTCCACTCATCAATTGAATTTGTGGGTACTATAATATTTTTTACAGCACCAAATTCTATATCCTTTGAGCTGTAGTCAAGAGCTTTCTGTTGCGATTCTCTGTACTTTTCTGATCCAAAGGCGCAGAGGGTGACTTGAGGTAATTTTAACTTATTCATAATCTGTTGGGATTTTGACCCCAGTTTGTTTAATATAATCTTGTACACTATTGGGTTCGACGTCTGGGCGAGTGCGTTTTGCTAATTCAAACATGGTTTTGCGCCCTGTTCCGAGGTACTCTAGTCCACTAGTTTTTCTATCCCAACTATTAACTCTATCTGCTAAAAGCTTGGCTATGACATCTACATAATCACCTTGGGTGTATTGATCGATATATGCTTTATCAAAAGGGAATGGGTTGGGCTTGAATAAAGTTCTAATTATTAAATGATTTGGATGGGTTTTTACAACTTCTTCACCGAGCTTTTTAGTCAAAGCATAAACTCCGATTGGGTTTTTGGCATATTCTGTAGATATATAAATAAAAGGCACATCTTTATATGTTTGAACAAGATTAAATGTGCCGTAAGTATTTACTTGGAAACATTTTTCTGTTTCTTCTGTTTCGGCTTTACGTACATCTGTGTATGCTCCTATATGTAGTATCAAATCGTAATCTCCCTTTTCTATTTTTTTGGTAAAATCTAAATCCTGACTACCAACATAATGTCCATCAAGATGTTTTTGGAGTTCTATTCCTAGTTTGCCTGTGCCTCCTGTAACTAAAATCCTATTTTGCATAAAATTCTTTTACCTTTTTAATAACAAAATCTAGCTCCTCGTCTGTCAGGGCATTATGAACCGGAAGGGATAATAATTTTACCCATTCTCTGTCTGTAACTGGTATTGGTCTTTTAACTCCTTTTTTCCAATAAGTCATTTCTGAAAGTGGCTTGAAGTGAACGCTTGTTGCAATATCATTTTCTGCCAGAAATTCGGATAATTCATTTCGATTTTCACATTTCATGGTGTAGTACTGTACTGTATGAGAATGCATCGGTATTTGAATTTGTGGTATATCTTTGAATGCTTCATTGTACTTAGCTTCAATTTCTCTTCGACGGGCATTTGTTTGTTCGAGGCGACGAAGTTGCCCAAGCCCTACTACTGCTTGGACATCTGTCATGTAAGCTTTGATACCTTGTGATTGGGTTATATCGTAATCCCAAGTATACTTTTTACCAATAGCTCTGTCATATGTAGATTTTTCTACACCGAGCCATGTCAGTGTGCGCAACTTTTTGTACACAGCTTCATCATTTGTTGTTATTGCTCCACCATCCCACATAGGCATAGATTTAACCGCTTGGAAACTCCAAATAGTTATATCAGCCTCAAGGCCTGCCCCAGGTGTATACATGGCGTGAGCAGCGTCTTCAATTATTAAACCTTTGAATTTTTCTCGCAAGCCCTTTATATCAGCCAGTCGTCCGTGGGAATCGACGGTAATGATAGCTTTAGTCTCTGGGGTAATTACAACAGACTTTGGATCGAGGCAAAGAGAATCTGGATCAATATCCGCAAAAGTTACATCCATATTATTCCATTCACCAACGATTGCGTCAGAGACGAATGTCATTGCTGTGGTGATTAATTCTCCACCATTAATATTATGAACCTTCAAGCATAAATCTAGGGCTGAAGTTCCGGAGTTCATTCCTACGCAATATTTAGCACCAACATATTCGGCAAATTTCTTCTCGAATTCTTGGGTTTTGGGCCCAAAGCCCCACCAACCACTATCAAGAACTTCAATAAGTTCCTTCTTTGTTTGTTCGTCAATTGTTGGTTTTAATACTGGTATCATATGGTTTATTTAGGTAAATAATAATGGCTTTATTTTAACATAATTTAAAGAATTCCAACAGGTTACTTTTGCTGTATTTTTGCCACATTAATAACCTTTCTTTTAATTTGATTCTATATGGCAAATGATGAGTGGTTTGATGTTTGCCAACTCCAATGATTACATTGATTTCATTTAGTATCGTAGGTGCGCCTTGTTTATCATAAAGCCTTTTATAATAATCACAATCTAGAACCCAAGACAATTTTTCATCAAAAAATATTAAGTCTTCGTTCTTAAGTGTAACTACTGAAGGGGACCCAATCGTATTTTTACCCAAATATATTTTTTCATTATAAGTAGGGTAGTGTGGATTTACCATTTCTCCAGTACCAGTATCGTGAGCGCACCCTGTGACGAGCCACTTGCCTTGGAACTTTTTTACAATATTTTCAAGTGATTGCTCGTTTGCTAAATAATCGTCCATATACAATATTTTTATCAAATCTCCTGTTGCTTTTCGCATAGATTCATTTGTGTTTGCGGACAATCCTTTCCTTGGGTTCTTTGAGTATTTTATATTTAAAGACTTATATTCAGGACTTTCACAAAGATTTTTGACGACATCGTCCTCTGAATTATCTGAGATAATAACTTCAAAATTTTGATAAGTTTGCTTTTGAAGCATATTAAAACTGCGAATTAATAATTCTTTTGCTCTTCCATGCATTTCATATGTGGGGATGCAGATACTTATTAGATTCATTTTATTTTTTATTTTTTATATACCAACTTATAGTTTTTTCGATTCCTTCTTCGAATGTCACACTTGGGTACCATCCCAACTCTTTTGTTATCTTTGAGTGATCCATTGCGTAACGCATATCGTGGCCTTTCCTGTCTTCTACGAATTTTTTAAAAGTCTTAGGTTTTTTTAGTGATTTTAAAACAGTATCAGCTATTTGATTACCATTTTTTTCTGAATCGCCACCTATACAATATGTCTCACCGATTTTACCTTTGTGGAGTATTAAATCCAATGCTTTGCAGTGGTCCTCTACATATAAATAATCCCGAACAGCTTTGCCTTTACCATAAATTGGCAAAGATTTATTTGCAAGAGCATTTTTAATGAAAAGGGGAATAATCTTTTCCGGATATTGGTAGGGACCATAATTATTTGTGCAGTTCGAGATTGTAGCAGGGAAGTTGTATGTCTCTATATATGCTCGAACCAGATGGTCGGAGCTTGCTTTAGATGCAGCATATGGTGAGCGAGGGGAGTAAGGGGTCTCCTCATTAAATTTCTCATTCAAATTTTTTAAAGACAATGTGCCAAATACTTCATCGGTCGACACATGGTGGAATCTTTTAATTTTTAACTTTAGAGCAGTTTCCAATAGTACATGAGTGCCTTTAATATTAGTTTCTATAAATATTGATGGGCCAGCGATGGATCGATCTACGTGAGATTCAGCAGCGAAGTGTACTACAATGTCGCAACCTTTCATAGCTTTTTCTACAACTTTTTTATCACAAATATTACCTTTAATAAATTTATAATTTTTACTTTTTGCAATAGATTTTAGATTATCTAAATTTCCAGCATAAGTTAGATTGTCTAGATTAACAATTTTATAATCGGGATATTTTTTCATCATATAGAGGATGAAATTTGATCCAATAAATCCGGCTCCGCCTGTAACTAATATTTTCATATATTATTCAAAATTAATATTAATATCTTTTAAATATGGAGCATTTAAATCTTTATCCGATAGTATAGGATTGCTCACTATCCAATCTATCCCAAGCTCTGGATCATCATAACGGATACTTCCTTCGTGTTCTTTGCTGTATTTATTGTCTACTTTGTAATGAAATTCGCTATTATCTGTTAGTAGTATAAATCCATGCGCAAATCCTCGTGGAATAAATAGCTGTTTTTTATTTTCGGCTGTTAGCTCAACTGCCACACATTGTTTGAAGGTCGGGGAGTTTTTTCTTAAGTCTACTGCGACATCTAGCACCGCACCTTGGGTGCATCGAACTAGTTTTGCTTGGGCAAAAGGGTTTTGTTGAAAGTGCAGGCCTCGTAATGTTCCTTTTTTAACACTAAAAGAATGATTGTCTTGGATGAAATCAGCATCGATCCCATATTCTTTAAACTTTTCCTTATTATAAGTTTCCATAAACCAGCCACGATGGTCTTCATAAACTTTGGGTTCGATTAGGAGCACATCTTTAATTTTTGTTGGAGTAACTTTCATTTAATTAATACTTTATTTTTCCAGTTGCAACTTGCATGAGGTGTTGGCCGTATTTTGAATTATTATATTTTTTTGCAATTTTAATTAGGTCTTCTTTTTTTATCCATCCATTTCGGTACGCAATTTCTTCTATAGCAGCGATTTTTATATTCTGTCTTTCTTCTATAACTTTTACAAATTCACCTGCTTCTACTAGCGAGTCGATAGTTCCAGCATCAAGCCAAGCAAATCCACGCCCTAAAAGCTTCACGTCAAGCGCTCCTGCCTCGAGATACATTTGGTTTATGTCTGTTATTTCAAGTTCGCCACGGTTACTCGGTTTGAGTTTTTTTGCAAATTCAATCACTCTATTGTCATAAAAATATAGTCCAGTGACGGCATAATTAGATTTAGGACTTTTTGGTTTTTCTTGGATTGAAATGACTTGATTTTTTTTGCCAAATTCAACGACACCAAACCTCTCTGGGTCATTTACATAGTAGCCAAAAATTGTTGCGCCAAACTGTTTATTTTTTGCATCTTGTAGAATCCGCGTTAGTCCATTGCCGTAAAAAATATTGTCACCCAGCACCATCGCTACATTATCCTTCCCAATAAAATTTTTACCAATAATAAAAGCCTGGGCTAACCCATCCGGAGATTTTTGTTCTGCGTAAGAGAGTTTTAAGCCAAAATTTTTTCCATCACCGAGTAACTTTTTAAAGTTTGGTAAGTCGTGTGGGGTTGAGATTATCAGGATTTCTTTTATTCCAGCTAGCATCAAAATGGATAATGGGTAAAAGATCATTGGTTTATCAAAGACAGGAAGGAGTTGCTTACTCATAGCCATAGTTAGGGGGTATAGTCGTGTTCCGCTACCCCCTGCTAGTATTATGCCTTTTGTATTTTTAAGTTTTTTATTTGAATTCATATTTAATAACATTATCACACACATTTCTATCTGGATAATTTTTGTAATTATATTCTGGTAAATCTGTTTCGACTTCAAACTTTCTAATTCCTTGCATATAGTTGACACTAGTGCCTTCAATCAGAAAATCGACATCTACAATATATTTTCCTTCAGTTAGATTTATGCTATCTTTTGTTTCGCAAATTATTTCTCCTTCTGGTTTTATTTTTTCATGGATTGAATTTTGGGTTACATCACTATCTAGCCTCAATACTACATTTTTCGAGCGTTCATTGATTACAGTGATTACAATCCGTGGGCTAGTTATGAAATCTTTTTTGTCACTGTCGTATTTTAAAGTAATCTTTAGTTTGTCGTTACTTTTTAAAATTTTCTTACCTTCTGTGTTGGAGACCTCGACATTGGTAAAACGGGTGCCATTTATATTTATGATATCTTTTGGTTGGATATTACTGGTGGCATCTTCTTCTTTTGCTTCAGGCTGAGCGTTTAGATATGCATTTACGACATCTTTTGTATTGCCGATCATTTTGACTTTACCCTTGGAAAGCAAAATACATTTTGTGCATAATTGCTCAACAGTAACCATATTATGACTTACAAATAAAATTGTCCGGCCTTGCTTTTTTGTTATTTCCTCCATCTTGCCAAGACACTTTTGTTGGAATTCTGCATCACCAACGGCCAACACTTCATCAATAATGAGTATATCTGGGTCCATATGCGCAGCAACAGAGAAAGCAAGTCTTACATACATACCACTTGAGTAATACTTTACTGGTGTATCTAAAAATTTTTCAATATTAGCAAACTCTACAATATCATTAAATTTTTTGGTGATCTCCCTTTTTTTCATTCCAAGAATGGCCCCGTTGAGAAATATATTTTCTCGCCCTGTAAGTTCTGGGTGGAACCCTGTACCTACTTCCAGTAAGCTTCCAACAGTTCCTTCTAATTTAATTTCACCAGTTGATGGGGGAGTTATTTGTGAAAGTATTTTTAATAGAGTTGATTTTCCCGCACCATTGCGTCCAATAATTCCGACAACCTCTCCCTTATTGATTTCAAAATTTAAATCTTTGAGTGCCCAGAATTCTTCTTTTGTGTCGATGCCAAGTATATTTTTTGTTTTGTATTTTATGAAAGAAAATGGATTCTTGAATACATTACTTAAGATATCGCGTAAGGTAACATACCCACCTTTATGATGATTGATGTTGTATTTCTTCCCTATATTTTTTGCTGTTATGATTGGTTGATTTAACATAATTTATATAACGTCAGCGAAGTGTCGTTCTGTTTTTTTAAATGTATAAATTCCTATCGCAAGAATACTTGCTGTTGCTAATAAGGAAACTGATACAAGAGCCCAATTTAAAACTGTTGTACCAAGTAATGCTGCACGTGCGCTCTGGATAACTCCCATCATTGGGTTGAGTGCTAATACCCAAGAATATTTACCCAAGATTGCTGCAGGGTAGATGACTGGTGTTACAAAGAGTAAAATTTGAATAAAAAAAGGTAAAATGTATCTTACGTCTCTATATTTAACATTTATTGACGCAAGGAAAAGTCCAAGCCCGACAGAAGCCATAAATGTAATAAGTAAGAGTAATGGGATAATTAAAATGCCGGTCAAATTTGGAGTATATCCGTAATAAAACATCATACCGATTAAAATAACCGTAGCCACAGCAAAGTCTATAAATTTTGTCGCAACGGTGGATAGAGGAAGTATTAATCTTGGGAAATAAACCTTCGTAATTATGCTTTGGTTTGTGATTAATACATTACTTGTATCAGAAAGAGCGCTAGAAAAAAATTGCCAAAACAATAATCCTGTGTAAACGAATATTGGGTAGGGAACACCGTCGGAAGGTATTTTTAATAATGATCCAAAAAATATAGAAAATATTACCATTGTAATAAATGGTTGGAATACTGCCCATAACACGCCAATGGCAGTTTGTTTATAGCGGACTTTTAAATCTCGCCACGTGAAAAAATACAGGAGTTCTCTGTAATCCCAGACTTCTTTTATGTCTCGCCAGCTGAAGATTTTTTTCGGTTTTATAAGGGTAATATGAGTTTTGCTCATAAAATTATACTAGCATTTTTGCTGATTTTTGACTATAAATTAATGCTTCTTTAAAATCATTGCTACTGTTTTTAGTACTATCAGAAAGTCTAAAAAAACATTTCGGTTTTTTATATAATAGAAATCATATTTAAGTTTTTCTCTAGAATCTTCAACAGATGCACCATAACGGTAATTGATCTGTGCCCAGCCTGTAAGGCCCGGCATTACACTATGACGTAGATCATAATATTGGACTTGTTCATTTAGCATTTTAGTAAATTCTGGACGTTCTGGGCGAGGTCCTACAAATGAAATATCTCCCCGCAATATATTGAGTAGTTGTGGAATTTCATCTAGGTGAGTTTTACGAATAAATTTTCCAAATGGTGTAATTCGAGTGTCTGTTTGGTCGTTTGTTGTCCATACTGCGCCCTCATTCTCAGCATTGGTGTACATCGAACGGAATTTATATATGGTAAATAATGTGTCATTTATTTTTACACGAGTTTGTTTGTACAATATAGGTCCTTTAGAGGTGAGTTTGATAATGATTGAAATTGCAATCCAAATAGGGGACACTATTATAAGGAGCACTAAACTCATAATAAAATCTAAAAATCTTTTTAAAAACAAAAATAAAGTTTTATTCTTGTTTACATATTCAATGATGTTATTTTTATCAATTGTTTCAGTTGGAATCTTTTGGAATGTTTCCTCATAAAACATATTTATTGTATATATCGAAATTTTGTTTTTTAATAGAGAGTATAATTTTTCGAAAGCGTCTTTTTGAATGGAATCGATGATCAATATATCCGGGGCATTTGCGAGAATTTCTTCATAATTGAAATTTTGTGATTCATTGATAATTTCATAACCAATATTCTGATTTCTTTTTATCTCGTTTACAAGATCGTTATGTGTATTGTTAACTATAAAAATTTTCCTCTTTATTTTATTCCTTGAGTAGTATCTTTTTGTAAGTATACGTACATAGAAATCAATTACCGCAAAAATTAAAGTGAATATGAGTAAATTTGTTTTCGGTGTTAAGTTGAAAAATGACCCTGATACATAAAACACCAAGATGCATAATCCAAAAGACACAAGGATGCTTTTGATAAAGGAATCTGAGAGTTCTGTAATGTTTCTATTGAATCTAAAAGAATATAAGTTGAAAATATATAAGTTTAGTAGGAAAATTAAGGTAACAAATAAAAAGGGGATAATGTGTATAGAGAGTTGACTGTGAAAATTTGGTAACCCATAGCGTACTAGAAGGGTAATAACCAAGGCAAAAAACCCCGCAAATAAGTCTGATACGAGGATTATTGGGGTTCGAAATTTGATCAATAAATCTGCCATTTGTACCAATTACTATACAACAAAATATATAAAAAATCCAGAGTAACTTTTGGATTGTTTTTGTCGGATTGCGTGTATAATGTGTTTGTAGTTATATTAAATATTAAATTATTATAATGTTAATTTTTGTACAAAAAAGCAATACGAATTATTTATTTCTAACATTTATTGCGGTATATGCTTTTGCTATGGGTTTGTTTGTAAATAAAGTTTCAAAAGAGGAAATTGCATCATTTGGGCATACGTCGTACTTTATTGCTGAAGCAACAAACAAAAAATAATATGTTTACTCGTCACACTGTTCGTGTAGTTTTGGGTTTTTGCGGGATGATAATCATCGGCCTTCTTGGTCTTGTTTTGATAAACCACTTCAAATAATAGGGGATTTTGATTACCTAAATTAACCTTTACAAAAAGGTTTTTTTGTTGTAAGCTGAAAAGAAAAAGTTATGAGAAAAATGATAGATGTATGGCGAGGAATAACTAGCCAAATTTTAAAAAAGTATGATATTGATATTCAAGTAGAAGAAACAGTTGGACCTTACATTAAGTTTCAGCTTGGATCACATAATGAAATGATGTGGTTCGCAAGAACTATCAAGGAAAATTTCTTTACTATTGACAAGAGGGTCCCTGTTGAATCTTTAGAAGGTTATACTTTCAAAATAGAGACCAAGTATTATCCTGATGAGATTAATGGGGGATTCAATATTGAATTGATCGAACCTCCAAAGGAATCTGACAGGCTAAACTTTAATAAAATTGAAATTAAACCTCAAAAAGAGGAAGATCAATTTTTTAGCAAGGTAAAATATAATTTATCAAACAGTATTTTACCTCCATCAACAATGTTTATTAACCCAAAACCTCCCGGTTTTGGAGAGCACGAAGCACCATCGGTTGCTAAAGTGGAAGAAATTTTTGACGTAGAAATTGATAACGGTGATGAGCCCCTCACTTGGGAAAATTTTTTCAAGAAAAAAGGATATTGCGTTTCTGTCAGAACAAAGAAAGATACAAACGGCAAGTTCTTTTTTCATGATTTATTTTTTCTTTCCAAGTTAGAAAAGATTAAGGCATTTAAAGAAAAATCCTACTTTCTCCGTTATAAGTTCCAATCATTTGACGGCCAAAAAAGAAAATTTCAACACAAGGGTCAAAAAAGAAAATTTAAACTTTTCAGGGAATACCCTGACCCTGATTAAAAATTACTCTAAAGATAATGAATTGGCGGAAGATTTACACTCTCCGCCTTTCTTGTTACCAGATAGTTACTAAGTGACTATCTGGTGGGTTTGACAAAATCTGGATTTTTGCTAATATGTTATTCGTAAGCTGTAGACAGAAGGTTGCCTAATATTGGCATAAAATTTTCCTTCCGAGGTGAATACACTATATATGTGTTTTCTCTATACGGCCCAAAAGGTCGATTTTTAATTTAAAACCAAAAAAATATGGCATTAAAAAAAGAAAAAAAGGTAGAAATTGTGTCATCTCTTGATAAATCTCTCAAAGATGCGCAATCAACTGTTTTTGTAAAATTCGATAAATTGACTGTTGCAGATTCCAACGCATTGCGTCGAATTTTGCAAAAAGAAAGTATCGGATACACTGTGGCAAAAAAGACTCTATTAAAGAGAGTTCTTGATTCTAAAAAAATCACAGGCGACATGCCAGAGCTTGCAGGCCAGATAGCATGTGCATATGGCACGGACCTATTGGCTCCAGCGCGTGAAGTATATAACTTCCAAAAAACTCACAAAGAAAATATTTCAATTGTCGGCGGAGTTTTTGAAGGTAAATATATGAGTGCAAGTGAAATGATGTCTGTTGCAACCATCCCACCACGTGAGGTATTGCTCACACAAATTGCATACTTGCTCAAATCTCCAATACAACGTTTAGCTTTGGGATTGAACGCAGTAGCGCAAAAGAAAGCGTAAGTTATTATTAAACATTAATTAAAAAATATTATGGCAAAATTTGATTCGTTTCTAACAGAACTTGATAGTTACTCAGTTCTAGAACTCAATGACCTTGTAAAGGCTATTGAAGAAAAATTTGGTGTTTCTGCAACAGCTGTTGCAGCAGCTCCAGCAGCAGGTGCAGGTGCAGGAGAAGGTGCAGAAGTTAAGGATACTGTTACAGTTGAATTGACATCAGCAGGTGAAACAAAGATCGCAGTTATGAAAGTAGTAAAAGAAGTTCTTGCTCTTGGACTTAAAGAAGCAAAAGATTTAGTAGACGGCGCACCATCAGTACTTAAAGATGGTATGAAGAAAGCTGAAGCTGAAGATTTGAAAAAGAAAATCGAAGAAGTTGGAGGTAAAGTAACTCTTAAATAGTCTTTTCTTTAATTTAAAAAGGTTTTGAAAGCCCCCCGCAAGGATACTTGCGGGGGGCTTTCTTTTTGCGTATACTCTCTAAATGGAAACTTTAGCTAAATTGTTTGGAGGATTGGCTCGTATAAAAATTATGCGACTTTTCTTGTTGAATCCAACCCACTCTTTTACCATAGAGGATATCATTAGTCGTAGTCGTGTAATGAAGGCTGGTACAAGGCGAGAAGTAAATGCGCTTCTCGGAATGAATTTCATAAAAGCAAAAATGCTTACTGTTGAAGGGTCACGAGGGGGGAAGCGCAAAGTCCCATCTTGGGGTCTGAATACTCATTTTTCATATCTGGCTCAAATTCGGGATTTGTTAGTTGATCCGCACCTACTTCTTCAAGAAGATCTTATTCAACGCTTCCGCCCGATTGGTAAAGTAAAACTTATGGTTGTTTCAGGTGTATTTATTGGCGATGATAGGAGCCGAGCAGATGTAATGATAGTAGGGGATAAAATTAAAAAAACGACACTTCAGCAAGTTATCAAAGGCCTTGAAGCTGAGATAGGCAAAGAGCTTGATTATGTTGTGTTTGATACACAAGAATTCTTATATAGATTGAATATGTACGACAAATTAGTATGTGATATTCTAGATTTTCCACATCAGAAACTTATTGATACAGAACAGTTATCCACACATATTGCTAAAAAATAGTTTATTTTTGATATAATAGGGATAGTACTTCAAAAAGGTCGAAGCTTTATAAGTACCTTTATTATTTCATTTTTTAACACTATATATGTTGATTTATACATGGGGAGAAGTTTTCAGTGCATCCCTCCAGAACCTCTGGTTTGGATTCATTAGCTTCGTACCTAGTTTGATTCTTGCGATTGTTATATTTATTATTGGTTGGGTTGTGGGCTCTATCTTGAGTAAAGCTATCCAACAAGTTGTCGGAGCTCTAAAATTGGATTCTCTTTTTAAGAGTGCCGGAGCAGATGATTTATTTAATCGCGCTGGAATGAAGCTCAACGTGGGAGGATTTCTTGGAGGCATTGTGAAGTGGTTCATCATTGTTGTTTTCTTAATGACATCTCTTGAACTTCTTGGACTTACACAAGTAAATGATTTCCTTCGTGAGACTGTATTATTCTACTTACCAAAGGTTGCTATCGCAGCATTGGTTCTTATCATTGCTACAGTTATTGCTGATGCAATGAAGAAAGTTATTGCTGGCTCTGCACGTGCAGCGCATGTTGCTTCAGCTAACTTGCTTGGTTCTATTGCTCGATATGCTATCTGGATCTTTGCATTCATCATTGCATTGTCTGAGCTTGGAATTGCAGCAACATTTATGCAAATCCTATTCACAGGACTTGTAGCAGCTCTTGCTATTGCCTTTGGTCTTGCATATGGTCTTGGTGGCCGAGATGCAGCAGCTAAATCTATCGAACGCATTGCAAACGAAACTTCACACAACTAGTTTCTGAAGTTCGTTTTTAGAAAAGCCCCAAACGCTCGCGTTTGGGGCTTTTTGATTTGTGGTGGGTTTGCAAAAAACGATTTTTCGTATAGACTTATTTGTATGGTTAAAAATAAAAAAGTAATTGGCTTTACTTGCGGAGCTTTTGACATTACTCATGCCGGACATTATCTGATGTTCAAGGAATGTCGTGAACAATGCGATTTTTTGATTGTGGGTTTACAGACAGACCCAACTCTTGATCGTAAAAATAAAAATAAGCCTGTACAAACTTTAAAAGAAAGAAGGATCCAATTAGAATCTTGTAAACATATTGATAAGATTATTATATATAAAACCGAAAAAGATTTGGTTGCATTATTGAAAAAGTTGAAACCAGATGTTCGCTTTCTCGGTGCCGATTGGAAAGGAAAAGATTTCACTGGCAAAAATTTGCCCATTCAAATCATCTTTAATACCCGCAATCACAACTACTCTTCAACAGCATTAAGAGAACGTATAATAAGAGCCCACAAAGCCTAAAAATCCCCTTCATTTTTAAGGGGATTTTTAGGGTATTGACCCTTTGGGCATAAAGCTTGACTTCTAATTGGCCTTAGTATAGAATAGCTTCACGATGTTAATAAAAGAAATCACCACAACCAAGCGGAAGAAATAAAGCACTTTTGTTTTATTTGTCCGCCTTGAAGGCGGTTTTTTAATTTAGCATCATTTCTTTGAAAAATTAATCCTATTCTAACTCACTGTTATCCTAAATTTTTTAGGGTCTTTTATAGAGTTAGAAATAGAGCAAAATGTTTTTAACTATTTTTATTTCAAGCAAAGCGGTTTGTAATAAATAAAAATAGGCGAGAGACCTTGTAAGCTCTCGTGTGTGGTTTTTAAATTTCCTAATAGGAAATTAAGAGCATATGGTGGATGCCTAGACTTTAAAAGGCGATGAAAGACGTAGCATGGCGGCGATACGTTTCGGGGAGGTGCCTAGCAACCTTTGATCCGGAAATTTCTGAATGGGGAAACCCAGTTGAGTAAACCTCAATTATCTTGAAACTTGATTTCAAGAAGCATACCCAGGGAAGTAAAACATTTCAGTACCTGGAGGAGTAGAAACTAATAAGAATTCTCTTAGTAGCGGCGAGCGAAAAGAGAGAAGCCCAAACCTACCTTCATTCTTTGTATATATGCAAATGTATACAGGGATTGACGGTGGGGGTTGTAAGGTGACAATGTAGATTTATCTAGAAAAGTTACAAAATTTATAGTTAGAATAATCTTCTGGAAAGAAGAGCCGTAGACGGTGATAGCCCGGTGTTCGAAAATTATAAGTCTTTTTGATTGTCATTCTTGAGTAGCTCAGGACACGAATAGCTTGAGCGAATCCGCCGGAACTAACCGGCAAGGCTAAATACTTTTAAAGATCGATAGTGAACAAGTACCGTGAGGGAAAGGTGAAAAGAACCCCGATGAGGGGAGTGAAATAGATCTGAAACCATATGCTTACAAGGAGTCAGAGCGGACGCGATTTATCGTGTTCCGTCATGGCGTGCCTATTGAAGAATGAGCCAACGAGTTAATCTGTGCTGCAGGCTAAGTTGTAAAACAATGGAGCCTTAGGGAAACCGAGTGTTAATAGCGCGAAATTTATGTAGTATAGATAAGACCCGAAGCCAGGTGAGCTTGCCATGAGCAGGATGAAGTTTGTCGAAAGATAGATGGAGGTCCGAACCGGTG